>Ga0179593_1259951_pt1 | contig 11495 bp, 18 predicted proteins | sample CZODoug2_1_08_16_FD_185931 | JGI IMG/M metagenome (GOLD analysis project Ga0179593, IMG submission 185931) | Vadose zone soil fungal communities from Angelo Coast Range Reserve, California, USA - CZODoug2_1_08_16fungal (PacBio error correction) | ecosystem: Environmental > Terrestrial > Soil >...
CCATTATGTGTCAAGGTGAAGGGGAAGACAAAACGATTGCGGCGAAAAAGTTCTGAGACACTGGAACTAAAAAATCACATGCGACAATTGACACCGAAAGGCGGGCAATGCCACGTGAAGGGATGGGGAACGAGCTCCAAGGGATTGGGGACAGTCAAAGGGGAAATGTCCGTGTAAAATTGACAGGTTTGAGGGATGCCCAAAAGACAGGGGGACAGGGACGAGGACCCCAAAAAGGGAGAGAACGAGATCAAAAACGGCCCAATCTATTGAAAGGGGGTGTCTTAAACATCGGAAAGGGTGGGAGCAGGGGAGCTCAACGACTGCTGAAGACGGGCCAACTTGATGCCCGGATGACAGCGCGCGGAAAAGAGATCTCGATTTTAGAGACAAGGAAACCAAGCGCAAATCAATATCAAACCTCCCCGGGAAAAAAACATGGGGAACAACGCCAAAAAATTTTCGGAAAAGAGAAATCAAATATTCCATTCAAGGCAAGGGGAGAGACACGCGCAAGTTGTCCACAAAATCAAAACGTCTGGCGTAGGGGGAAAAAACGAAAAGCAGCATGCAGATGGCCTATTAACGTTCGACTGGGGGAAAACGTTCCACAAACAGGGGAGTACCGCAAGTGTGGGCAGGTCAAAGGGAAAGAAAGTCAACGTTTTGGGATTCATCAACGGACACAACCCGCAGAAGAAAAAAAGGAAGAAAAAGGGCCGCGCACCCCCATAGGGGGGGGACACGAAAAGTTGAGAAAAAAGCGTTCACCGAAGAAATTGGTCGCACAAATATCGGCCGAGACGAATGAGACAACAGCTAGGATTGAAGGGGGGGGTCCCTAAAAAATAACCGGGGAGTCGGGAACCAAATTTTGCCCGCGGGGGCCAAGCATGGCGGGGACCAGGCACCGGCGTGGGAGCAGTGATTTCCAACAACTTGAGGCAAACCCAGCGAAACAAACGCGCAGAGACCAGCCAAAACTTCAAAACTCCAAAGCAAGAGGGTCTATGGTTCATGAGGGGAAAGGGGGGAAAAAAAGGGGGAACTCCAAGACAAAAGGAGGTCACGAAATGTTCACAGAGCGAAGCAAGGACAAAAGGACCCGCCCAAACTGCCCGGCGTCACCGCGACCGCGGGGGAGCAAAAGGGACGAACAATGGAAAGGGACACATGAAGGGTAATTCGTGGGTCTGTGAACAATAGGACCCGGCCAATGGAAGGGGGACCGCCAAAGGGAGGGCCCCTCGAAGGGAGTTGGCAAATTCCCGGGAACAAGAGCGGACGGAGAGAACTTCGCACAGGAGCACGCCGCCCAAAAAAGAACTGGGGGCGGGGGTCACAGGATTTGCAAAACCGCCCGGAAAACGTCTTGCAACCTCCGACGAAAGGAAAAGGGGGAAAAATACTTGAAAACTCCTCCTGGGGGAGGCTGAAAAATACCGAACGGGACTTCTTTAGGGGGGGGGACCAGTTCCGTGAATGCCGTGGGGGAACGGCTCTTTGAAACTGTACCTGAAACCCTCGACCCAAACAAACTCAATAACTCTAAATCTGGGACCGGGGGTTGAAACGAGTGGGGGGGATCACAAAGAAGGGGAATCGAAAACAAAGAGGGCATTCTAAACAAAACAATTTTTGTGGTCAGGGCCTTCAGGGTTCAGATGTCGGGAATCAAAGTAAAGTGGAAAAAAAAGCAAAGGTAGTGCCCCTTTATCGGATGAAAACGATGTGTCCCAGCGGGTCGACATCAGAAAAATCCCGAAGAGGAGTAAGGCGAGGCCGACACTAAAAAATCTGACATAAAGGAAGACCATTTTTTAAATATTAAAAGAGGGACCAATGAAAGCACCTTTTTCATATAAGCAAGTATAAAAGGAACCCAAAAAGAGCTAGCGAATATTCAAGGGAATCCTGTCCCATCAGAAAAAATCGTTTTACGGGTCGAGAGCCTGTGGGGGTAACCACAGGGGGGGGGGGGAAATAAGAGGGGAAACTGAAAAAAACACACAAACCTACAACTATCGATGGGGGGAAAAAAGATCCCCAGGGGGCAAAATAAAGACCTTCGCACGCCAACCAACCCATCGGGGGACACAAAGTGGCAGGTTGTTGGTTTGGGTGACGCCCACCAGGGGCAAAGAAAAAGGCTAAAGAGGAGGCCTCAAAAACTTAGTGGGGGGAAAGTATAGATATATATAAATCCTTCGTGGGGAAAAGCAAGGGACACAAACAAAAAACGTATTCACAGTGGTTTCTATTTTCCGCTGAGGGAAGGGATTTCGAAGAACCAAAGAGTTGAATCAGGGGGAAAACGGAGGGGGGTGGTGAACAGAAAGAGGATGGAAACAATGTAGCAACTACTTTACACCAGATTTTCATATTTCACGGGGCGGCATGTCCTTGGGGGACGACATGTCTCAGACTAAAGGGTGGGGGCGGGATAATTGCAGAAAAGAAAAAGAGGGGGACCACGATGTTGGGGTAAAACTGCTCACGCTCAATTATTTAAATAACCACCCCCAACAACAACCTTTGATCACGAGGGTCAGTTTTTAGGTGGACGGAAAAAAAAAACGCCATGTCCTAGACCATTCAATATGGTACGGGGAACTTCTTTTGAACGAGAACAAATCAAGGAATCGAAAAGGGTCCTCAATGTTAGTACCGGAAAAAAGAGGGGGGGGGAAAGAGAGGTAATAACCAAGAAACGGGATAGGAAGAAAAAAAAGGGGGATAGTCGAAGAGGTGTTAGATTATCAAAAGGGAGAAGGGTTGATCAAAGGAGTTCAAACTGTCCCCTTTCCCCTATGGAAAAGGGGAGGGTGGGTTGGGGAGGTTTTAAAAAAAGGTACCCGAGCAGGGGAAAAACAGGAAATGCGCCGACACGCAAAATCACTCCCTCAGGGCGTCTTTTGGCTAAAAAAAATTATGGGGAGGGGTCGCATGGGGGGAAAAGGGGGGGCAAAAAGGTCAGGCGGACTCCTTGGGAAAGGGCAATCCATGTTACGAAGGATTTTTTTCACAGGAGGGGGGAGAACATGGGGGAAAATTACAGAGAGAAAAAAATCCTGCTGGGAATGCAGTCACATTTTGGAGGAGAAGGTTGACCAAGATCCAGGGGGGGAGGCAAAAAAAGCTTAATGTCCTGGAGAAATTCAGGTTTGTACTAAAAGAGGCATGGGATTTAATTTGTCGGAAGAAGTGGAAAGACCAGAGGCGAAAAAAAAACCAGAGGGAGGGAATTTCCGCTAATTTTGGGAAGGACTCGCGAGTGACCAGCTAATCCTTCACGGGGAAACTTGACAAAAAGGGCATCAGTTGGGGAAACAAACATAAAGACTTTCAGCGGTGCAACAGGGTGGTTGTTTGGTTAATGAGCAGCGTTGGGGACGGGGATGGGGTCCGAAAAAAGTGGTTGTAATCAAGCCCAACGCCTTTTTGAAATGAGCCCAAAGGATTCACAAAAATGCCGAAAGGGCATCCCTAAGGGGTCGGTGGTGGGGAACCATGAAGGACGAAATGGTTTGATGGAGAAGGCAGAGGAAAAAAAGCTAGGGTTGTGGGGCGCAAAAGGAAAAACCGCGGTGAAGAAGGTGTTTTGACTCCTTGGAGGGGGTCTGGGAAGCAGGGGAGCGGGGGCGCGCCTACAATCCTTCGTCTTTAGGACACGGAATGAAAAGAGAAGAAAAAAAACACCAAATGGTCCAAAAGGGGATGAAAAGGGTTGGAATTGTGGGAAACAAAAGCCCTAAAAAGGGACCAAAAAGGTTCAATTCATGGCTGACCTGAGGGTGTGCTCCTCCCCGACGGGCATTGTTACCTGGGACAAAAGAAAAATGGAGTCCATAAAAAAAGGCGGACCGGAAAAAAATATCAGGAGAGGAATGTGGGTAAGTGGGGGGCTTTCACAGGGGGTGGCGCGGGGGAGAGGCTGCGGCCGACTGGGACCAAATCCGAAAGAAAGAGAAAAAAAAAAAAAAAAAAACGATGGAAGAAGGGGGAAACACGGCCGCTTAAGCAGAGAATCGAACTATCGGTAAGCATTTTGGAACGTAACCCTCATCGGGGGATGGGGGACGGGATGGAAAGAGAGGGAGAAATTGCTAGAAGAGGGGCCAGGAAATCCTCACCTTGTCAGGGGAAAAATAAGAAAACCAAAGGAGAAATACCTATCAATGGGATGGAAACATCCTGGGAGAAGGCTTCTAAGATCAACTAACGTGGGAAAAAAAAAAAAGGGAAAGAGTGGACCTGAGGGGGGGGGAAAAGGAATGGGGGGGGGGGGGGAGAGGGGGGGACCTAAGAAAATGCGCACAATCTTCGATGCTGAACATAAGGGAGGAGAGATCAGTCAAACAACAACAACGAGGGATTATAAAATATATACCATTGGAAAAAAACAGGTAAGACGCGACGGGAGGAGGAAGGAGATAACAAAGAAGGAAACACCAATCACAATGAATGGAATAATTCCCACTGAAAACAAATCCCACGGAAAGTTTGATGATGAAAAAATAAGTCTCAATTCTTTTTCAGTCAAATGTGATATGGAGGAGGGAGGTCAGGGGGAAAAGCGGTGCAAACAAAAACCCTACAATTCCAGGTACGCTCAAAAGGGGGGAAGTATCCTATGAAATCAACGCCGGACCAATCGAGGAAAAAGTGAAGACAGATTCAAAAAGGGAAGACCTGGAAGTCTCGGCCAGACCCAGCGGAGGAAGAACAGTGCTTGATTACCGCGTCAGACTGTAGGACTCTGGAGGATCCTCGATGCGCTAACAGGGGCCGAACAGCAACCAGCGAAATCAGCAAAAAGGGGGGGAATAACAAAAAGGAAAACAAAGAGCACAAAAAAAAGAGGGGGAGAGGGGGCGAAAGATATGACAAGTCTCATGGCGCGCAAATGTGAATGCCATACATTAGAAAAAGAAGTAGGGAAAAAACGGAGCAAAACAAAACTTCAAAAAGCAGAGGGAACGGGAAAAGCCGGGGGGTTCAACTGGGACCGGAAACAACTTTCAACCAAGTTGGAAAGCACCCCATTTGGAGGAAGGCGAAAAAGAAAAAGGGAAGGGGGGAACCAAGGGGACATCCGCACCCGGATCCTAATGAAGCGCAAAAAAAAAAAAAAAACACAAAAAAAACGCTCAGGAAAAAAGGGCTTGAAGACCGACCATTTACGGAGGAAAAAAAAACAAAAGGAGGATTCCCGGAATTCCGGCAACCCACGGAGGGGAGGAAAAGGAGGGGAGGGGGAAAAAATCCAACAAGTCTATGGAAGGTTGTGAAACCAACACTCGGAAAAACAGCGGAGGGAAACATCCCAGTCGCACTTCCTCGATGATTCAAGTGAACCTCTTGTGGCGGCAGCTTGAGTGAAAAAAAAGGGGAAAAAAGGGGGAAAAAACGCGCACAAAGCGCACCAAAAGGGAAAGAGAATCGGAAAGTGTGATGTTCAATCGGGGTATGCGTCAAAATCACCTCCCGAATTTTCCACGGAGGGTGGCAAACTAGTTAAGTAACAAGGAAAAGTCGGAAACTGGGCGAAAAAGTAAGGCGGTCGCGGCGACGGCGCAGGGGGGTCATTGAGGAAAAAAAGGCACGTCAAACAAGACCCTTATGAAAGTTCTTTGTTTCAAAGGTTGATCTCGCTTCGGGAACGCGTTTTTCCCGGCAATATAAACTCGGGGGGAAAACGGCCCGCCCTACTGAACACCGGGGACTTTTCATGACCACAAGCCGGATGAGGTCGCGGCGCAAGCCCCCCCAAGGGGGAGGGAACTCCTGCCAAAGGAACCACAAAGGACCGTCCCAACAGGAAGGTGGACACTAGAAAACTCCTTGTACACGGAAGGAAACCGGGGAAACATTCGCAATCCGTTAAAGCAAAATCGCCACCGAAATCAAATTGGATAGGGGGGCCAACGCCTCAAAGACCAGACGGCCGTGGAAGGGGGTGTCAGTTGCGGGGGGGAATGGCAAAGACGGGACAAGGGGAACCTGGTAACAACGAAAAAAAAAAACAAACCACCGCCTACTCCTTAAAAAGGCGCAAAAAAAAAAGAGTGGACGCAGGGTGATTCCACAGAGGGAAGGCCCTTTGATCAAGAAGGGGAACACCACAGGACGGCTCTGGGGAAGACAAAAGTGTGGCGGTCACAAAATTGGCGATAAGGTCGGTGGAAATCAACAGGAAACTTTCCAATAGTAGAAGGGGCCCATCAAAATTTGAGGCACCCCAGGAGCGCTGGGAAAAGGGAAAAGTTGTCAAGGGGGGATCAATCACTTCATCCTCCAGGGGTGCCCGAGAAGGAAAAAGTCAATGAAACATCGTAAAGATTAAACAGGGGGGTGAAAGGCGGGGAATAGGCGCGGAGTCATCTCAAAAAGCCACACCGGGGTATTCGCTTGCAAGGAGAAAAAACAAAAAAAAAGATACGGGGAAGGAATGAGAAAAGGCCCTGAACGGGGGCCTTCCAGATGAAAATCCGGTTGGTCGGTAGTGCAAGGGGGGGAAAAAAGTAAGAGAGGTGTAGCAGCAGAAGGCACCACGGGCTACATAATTGTTAAAAGGGAACCCAGGGGGGGGGAATACTGGGGGGGCAATAGGCTCCATCGGGCCTACCAAGGGACAAACTATGGGGGGGGTGGTGTCTACCCAAACTAGGGTTCAATACTGGAAGAAGACGAACTAGAACAACCCCAAAACGGAACACAGAAACAAACATACACCACCAACACACAGAACAACAAACAAACGGGGGGTGGGGGGGGGGGGGGGGGGGGGGGAAAAAAACAACAAAAAGGGGAAGTGAGGAAGAGGCCCCTTCTCCTCTTAAGGGCTTCGCAGACCTTCACAGGGGGGACCAACCACCTAATGGAAAGGGGGGGGGGAACTAAAACGCGGGGGGAAAACCCGGTATTGAAATCACCGTGGTCCTATGTCCACGAATCTGGTAATCGTGGAACTCGACAAACTCGGGTAGGTTACCGCAAGCAAAAAAGGACAAACGGAAACAGGAAGTCGTCAGTGCCGCTTCATGGCCCTTTCAGCATGAGACGAGACTGTGGGGGGGGGTCGTATTAACGGCACGGGTACCAGACTCGAAAAAAAAAAGAAAAGTGGGAGGGGCGAGGGGGGGCAACTCACTCGCCTAATTAACTCTCCGGACCTGGGGCCCTACGTGAGGGCCGAGACTTGGGGTGCGCTTCGCCTTCAAACGGAAACGCGATGGAAGGTGAAAGGAGTGACAACCGCGGACAAGACAGTGTTCAGACGCTCAACTGTCAAAAACAGGACATCAAGGGGAGGACGAATCTTGGCATACGGTGAGAAAAGGGACAAAGAGGGGGAAGAAGGGGCCCACACGAACACCAAAGTGGTCGTAAGCACGAACGGGAGGGTGGGGGAGTCAGTCTAGTTTCTCAAAGAGGGGGAAAAATGAGGGCGGCAAAAGGTAAATGGTCCGGGGGGGGGTTGGGGTAAGGTGGGCAGGGACCGCGCAGAAAAACGGCCCTGGCAGTGCAAAAAAAGAAGAAGCCCGAAAAAGGAGGGGGGGATGTCGTTGCAGAGCAAATTAGCAAAAGTGGAACAACATGGGCACAGGGGGCCCACGCATGGAACCCGGGGAGGGCCTCCGTACCTTTGGCTGGGGAAAAAGCATGTGAAACCACCGGAAGTTTGGGAAAGTACACGCAGCTCCCTGGTGGCAGGGGCTTTCAGCGAAGGCCGAAATACAGCGTGGGGGAATAAAAAAGGGTGGAAGACGGAACCGCAGGGGGCAAGAGGACGCTGGGATTCAAAAGGGTAAATTCCAGGAAGGATGGGATGGGGGTAACTAAGCCCATGGCAACGGGAAGGGTTGAAAGAAAAAGGACGAAACGCCGGCGTCCGCAGGGCGAAGCCGAGGACGGGGGGTTCCAATTTGAAAAGCATAGTGTGCTCGCTGAAGGAAAAGAAGGAAAATCGTGGAGGGAAAAAGGGAGCCCAGGTCAATCCTAATCAAAAAAGGGGGGATTGCACACACCAACACGGGGGGGAAGGGAAAAAAAAAGTTTGCCGGGGGGAAAGCCGCGGGGTGCCTTGGTTTCACTAAGGGTTTGGGAAACCAAGCTGCGGGAAAAACCCCAACGAATGGTGGTTTCCGACAAATGTTGACTCCAATTAGAGTCCATTCGCAAAAAAAAAAATGCGTTGTAATACGGTGATCGGTTTTGTCAAATGACGCCGGTCTATGGTGTTTTGACGGCACCAGGAGCAACGATAGGAGTGGGTGGGTCACGCCTCAATACGGAAAAAAAAAAGGGTTGGACGCAAGGGGAATTGAGGCGGACTCCACGAAAGGGGCGTGGTGAGCGATTGGGGGGGGGGGGGGTGGTTTTTGATTGGGGGCAAAAAAAACAGTCTGCCTGGGGTCCCGGTCTGGATTTACCTCCTTAATTGGGAGCGTCCGGCTGGAACATGAGGGGAGTAAAAAAGGTTGGAGGTTTGTGTTTTGGGCCCACTTGTTCCAAGACCGGGGAATGCCAAGCAAGGCCATTCAAAATCTGCAGTGCGTTGGGGGATCGTTTTTTCAAAGAAGCCTTCAAAATGCCAGACTTTGGGGGGAAAGACAGAAGCGTTCTCAAAAAGGGGGAAAATAGATGTGGGGAGATGGGGTGGGGGGGCAGAGTTTGGGAGTGTGCGGCAACTGGGGTGGAAATCCGGTACGAGTCTGGGTACCGGCGGAAGTTCGTAAAAGTAAATCTAGACTCGACTCCTGAGCCCCCCGGGAGGGGCACTCAATACGGAGGGTGAGGATACATCAGAAGGTACGGAGGGGACGCTTTGGGGAAAATGAAGACAAGGGCATCCGATTGGAAACTTCTGGGAAGCAGCTGGGGGAGATGGGATAACATCCCTCAAAAACGCCGTAACATCAAGAGGGGGTGTTGGGTGAAACCACACCGAACAAAAAGATCGGGGCAAATACAAGGGGAGAAATTAGGTGCTGGTCGAAAACAAGTGGAATGAAGCGTTGGCCTTGGGGGACCCAATTAATTTGTTGGTGGGGGGGGGGGGGGAAGAGGGGGGGGGGTCTACGCCACTAAAGAACAATCGTTAGTCGACCTTTAAATAAGGGGGAGCATAGCCACAAAAGGAGGGGGAAAAGGAGAGAGATAATCCAGGAGGGGTGAAAGTTTCGGGCTAAATGTGAGGAAGAATTTTAGGGTAGAACCCACTGATAAACAAAAAAAAAAAGTCATCATCCCTAAAGAAAAAAACAGGCAATGTGCCACGGTGGCGGGTGGGGGAGGATGAATCCGAAAGGAGGAAAAAGGATGTTGAAATAACCTTTATATTTATTGAGGGGGGAGGGCGGTTGGAAAATTTGGGGCCACGTCGGAAAAACAAGACCTGATAGACAAGAAGCCGCGAATCAAAAGACGGACCAATCGAAAGGGTCGGCTCTGTCAATTGGGGGGAGGCACGATATGGCGCTCAATGGAATGCTGAAAAAGAAAGGGCAAATTGAGGCCAAGAATGCAGAGTCTGGGGCTGCAGAAAAAAGATCTCCCCGAAGATCTCAGGGGTGGAGAAAAGAAAAGGGTCCAAAATCGCAAACAATGCGACAACCCCAGGGTGAGAACGAACCAACGAACCACACAAAATTCGGCGCTCACAGATATTCAATTCAACAAGTCCGCGTGAGAGTGATTCCTCCACAGTCTTGGGTCATAAACACTTACATTGGGCCGAAAACTCCAGTAAGGGTCAGGCCCCTGTTCTCAGAGTGCACGTGGTTAGCGTGAAAACCTACACTTGTGGGGAATCTCCACTCAGGGGCGAAGCATCAGAGTCAAAAGGTGGAGGTAAACACTCAATCCGGAAAGCAATGGTTCAATCGGGGACGAAAAAAACGAAACTCGATTCCGCCGCCCAATTAAAAAAGGGCTTAGCAAAAAAGAAAAAAACTAATATCACACAAAAACAAAAAAAACGAGGAAAGGTTAAGCACAAGCTCTCTTAAGAGAGGGTCTAATCACCACCGATAACTCTCATGAAAGGTTTCCCCACACACAAAAACAAAACGCACCACCCCCAAACGTGGGGGGGTTAACAAGTAAAAACGCAATGTCCTAAGGGGATTCGGTAAAGGGGCCAAAAAACGCTTGCCGCGTGAATTTTTCCAAACCAAAATTTGAAGGGGGACACGAAACAAACAAGCGATCCCCGTTAAAAAAACCGTCAAAAAAAAGGCCACGAGGGGGGAAGGTGAATAACGTGTTGGTACTTTCCACAAAAGCAACGACGATTTTCACGTGTTCAAAACAAGCAAGGGGTCCTGGACTAGTGGTACGTCCCTACGCGGCCCGTATCCAGGATAAGAGGGCTAAGGGACTGGAACGAACCATGAACCAGAAAACCTTTGACCGGTATTGAGGGGGGGTGGAAGGTCAAAATTAAATCGACGAAAGTCCGATGTTCATGGGCCAAGAAGAACTCGGAAAACCCATTCCCCTCGAGCAACAAAGGGGAAGGGGGGGGCAGTAAAACCAGCCGGTGCCCGGAAAGCACAGAAACGGAGAAAACCAAACAGGGGGGGGCTCAACCGCACAAACTAGTGAGTGCTCACAAAGGGTGGTGTCACGGAAGGAACTTACCGATGAAATAAGTCATGAGGGGAACAATAAGGTAACCAAGAAGGCAAAGGGTCCTGTGTCTCAAACAAAAAGATAATCTGTGTGACAATTTTCGGGTTCCAGAAAGTTTGGCCAGGAGCGGGTGTCCCAGGAAGAAACCGGTCCAACAACAAAATCAACCAAAAGAGCTGCAGACAATGCTGAACGCATTTTTGGGAATCACCAACTAATCAACCATTCTCCGTGGGGGAAAAAAAGAAATGTAACAAGAACGCCGCGTCTATGTGGTCTACAACAAATTTGTTGGTTCAAACCGGCCACATTGTAAGTGAAAAGAGTCCGGGGGGGGAAAACACGATATGAGTTCCAAGACCTTTCAAGAACTTGGAGTTACAAGTCTGTGTTAGGGAGATTGTCCAGGACGGGCAAAAGCGAGATATGCCCGTAGGCCTTCAGGCGCACCTCCAAACAGCAGAGGGGCCAAACCTCGTCACCGAAAAAAAAACCAATGTCTTCTGAAAAAAAAGGGGACGAAAGGAAAAGCCCCAGGAAACCAAGTGGTCGAGTCGGGCTGTTAAATTTAATATCAAACTACCAAAAGCTGTCTAAAAAGGGGGAAAATTGAAAGGGAATCAAAAAAGGGCAGTCTGGGAATCATGGTTCTACAACCGCGAAAGTAAACTATCGGTGCGCGGGGAAAATTGTGTTTGGGGTAAAATCCTGCATTCGGAACCACCGAAAAAGGACAGAGAGACTGTTAACTCCCCCATGATGGGAAAAACGGCCCAGCGCGCCAGACAATCAAACAGGCCAACAAAGTCGGCGTTGGTGGGAACCAAACGTGTGGGCAAAGAGGCCGAACGGGTCTC
>Ga0179593_1512802_pt1 | contig 11495 bp, 12 predicted proteins | sample CZODoug2_1_08_16_FD_185931 | JGI IMG/M metagenome (GOLD analysis project Ga0179593, IMG submission 185931) | Vadose zone soil fungal communities from Angelo Coast Range Reserve, California, USA - CZODoug2_1_08_16fungal (PacBio error correction) | ecosystem: Environmental > Terrestrial > Soil >...
AGGGGGGGGAGTAACTTACTGAATTCTAGAAAGCCCAGCACTTTTGAAGACCAACTTCAGAAATGGGGAGGAAATGGCACGCAATGTCCTCAGACGGCAATGACGCGGGAAGTTCGGACTGAAAAGGACAAGGGATCGCGGGGGGACACTAAATCTAGACGACGTGGTTAAAATGATCGCCTGACGCATAAACAAAAGGGGATCAGGAAACAATAGGAAGCAAGAGTCTAGAAGGAAATGAACGGGTGACGAAGTTGGCGGCGGAAAGAGGAAACTAAGGCCCGTTGAGGGGGAACCTACTCGCACTTATTTAACAAAGTTAATGAGACTATACTAATCAAAGACTTGTTTAGGGAAAGGGGATAAACCATTGCTTCGACTATGGCTCACCTCTACAAAAGGGGGTGAGGGAAGAGAAAGGAAAACTTCCAATAGCACGAGATTACCTAATCTAAAAAAAGGGGGGAAGCATCCTTGGGTCGACTACGACGTATCCACGGGGACGAAAGAGGGAGGTTGGGTAAAGAGGAAATATTTTCGCGGCGGCACGTTCGGACATTTGGAAGGGGCAAACGATTTGCCTCAGGGGATGGTCGGACTAAGACAGCCAAATTGGGAGAAGCTTCTTGCAATTTAGAAGGTTCAAGGGAAGCAGGCGTGAAACCTGCAGCGGGGACCACAAGCCACTATGAAATTGATAAATGATGAGAGGCAGCTTTCGAGAATGAAAAATGTCGCACTTCGGAGGTGAGCTTGGGGACTCAAAGAAGGGAAACTGGAAGTCAGAGCATGCCAGAAAGAGAATAACTTATTAAGAGGGGAGAAAGGGGAAAACAAAAAAGGGTGGCTATTGGGGTTTTCTTGGGGGGGGGGGCCTACGCAATGGGAGCGTGTTTCAGCGTACAAAAGGGAAAACCAGTTGAAGCATTGGGGTCCGAGAAAATTGAAAAGGGCGGGATATGGGGAGGTGTGGCTTGGCTGGGGTTCCGGGCGACGTAAAGGACCTCACGATCTTAGGGGGGGGACTTCTGTTGGCAGGCGTGAGGGCGGAGAGTTTTATAGGCCAAAGGTGGGGGGGGCTACTTGGCCATTTGAGAGGGGGAGGGGAAAGGTCTCAGGTATGGTGGGGGGGGTCTTGTCAGAAGTCGTTTAAGGTCAGTTCGGCGTCTCTAAAAACGGGGACAGTGGAACCGGGAAAGAAGTTCAGAATGAAGATTTCTTGAGAAGGGAGGGGGGAGGTATAAACGACACTCATCGGTACTTGGGGGTTGCGGGAGGGGAAAAAAACCCTGAAGCACCCAGAAGCTGAAAAGATACCCGAGGGAGTACACATTGGAGAACCTAACCGCAATGCGAGGGGGTGGGGCTGCATCAATAATGAAGAACCGGGATTTTTCCGGTAATTTCTCAAAAAAAAAGATTTCCAGCGTGCGGGAATGCTGGTATGTGGAAGGAGCGATCCGGAGGGAGCCGTTTGGGCCTGGGGTTAGGAACTAGCTAATCAACTTTTCTGTTCTTCGGCATGAAAAACTAGCGATCAGGGGGGGAGAGGGGGTGAGAAAATAAGGGGAAACGAGGGGGAAATCTTCACATTACCGATTAGGAGTAACCGTTGGACCATGGGGAAAGTGCATCACGGAATGGGGGGTTGGAGAGAGGAGGAATTCAGGCCAACGCAGCTCTACAGGCATTCAAAAAAGGAGAAAAACGAGCGACAAGTTATCCTGCGGTGGTTAAATCTGGGGGAGTTTTCAAACCGCCAAAAAAGATAGGGTTGGGAGCAGGTGAGGCCGAAAAGTATTCTGCCGGAGGGGAACGGGTGAAAAAAACCTTTGTGTCCCATCAGAGAGGGAAAAAGGAGAGGCACACAAGCATATGTAATGGAAAAGGATGGAAAAGCGAGTTGCATTAGAGGTAGAAACCTTTAGTTGGAACGAAACCTTGCACGTAGAAAGTCGGGGAATGGCTACCAGAGAAAACCCTAGAACAATATGTCAGCGAAAAGGCGGGGAGTATCGAAGCTGTAGCACCTTTTGTCGCTGGACACGTCTAGGAGTTCGTACGAAAGGGGATCTCCGTCAGGAAAAGAAGAACGAGGGACTGGATCTTACAAGAGGAGGAAGAAGAATCAAGACTGAACTTCGTGTACCTATGAAGTGGGTGGGATCAGTAGGGGGAGTGGTGAGGAAATTGAGATAAAGGGGGGGGGGGAAGAAAGGCACAGGAAGATCGCCAGGACACAAGAATTAGAAAAAAAAAAAACGCAGCCCCTTTGGGTACTTGGGGGAAGAGGCAGTAAAAATCTTTACCAAAACGCAAAAAGGGGGGGGGGGTGCTGAAGGAAAAAAGGGGAAAGGCAGATCCAAGCAGCTCAGGAGAAAGGGGGGAGGAAAATCTTGGGCGACAGAGGGTGACCCAACAACAACGAGAGGGAAAAAAGGGGGAACACAGGTTAGCCCAGATCACGCAGAAAAATGAAGAGGAGGAAGAGGGGGGTGGGGGGGAATATGAACTCCCTTGCTAACCGAAAGAAAGATCGTTGGGGGAAGGGGGGGGGGGATTGGTAATGAAGAAACCATCAACTCAAAAAACTGACAAAAAAAGAGAGAGAGGGGGACAAATCTTTGGCGCGATGGTATTCTCTCCAGGGGAGTAAAAATGGTAGAAAATGGGATAAGGTAAAACATACAAAAATAAAGGAAAGTCTATCAAGAAGATTGAAAAGGAGTGAAAACAAGTCCCGTGAAAGCCGAGTTATATTATACGGGGAAACTCATCCCGGGATTCCGGTCTCTCAAAGGAACTGGAAAATATCTTGAAAGTATCAGAGTTCTACTCGAGGGACTGAATAAAGGAGGAAATGAAGTCGTCGCTGAGAAGAAGGGGGGTTAGGAAGGGTTCGGTGGACCATTCCACGGTGATAGAGGGCAGTATGCGGAAAGTTGAAAGATTAACGAGAATAGACTGCCATCGCTTTTCCGACATGGAAAATTGAAGAACTTTGGTGTGAAATGCGCCGCCGTGGGAAAGAGAGGAGGGGGAACAAAAGTGCGCAGGAATAGGGACAGCAAGCGATAGTTCGATTCGATAAGAGAATGTTGGGAGGAGAAAAGACAGGAGCCATCGAACCGCCATAATCGACAGATACCTTGGAAAAACGATATGCGAACATGGGGGGAAGGATAGCCGTGAGCATTAAGAAGGTCCGATTAGAGATAACGGAAATGTGTTGAAAAGGGCGGGGGAACCGAAGTAGTAGAGGATCCTTACAGGGAAGAACCCAACTCAGAAGAGATCAAAACGCGCCAGAAAGGCGAGTTGCGGGGGAAAGAAACAGGCCGTTTTACCAGTAAAGAGGGAAAGAAAAAAGAGTGTGAGCGAGGGATGCCAGGAACCTCGGCCGAAGTCCGTTTGAACTATTACTCTAAATAAGAATCATCACTATATGAGAAGGAGAAGATAATTACGAAAAAAATCGTTCCTCCATTCATCGAAAGACACAGAAAACCATGGGACCAGGGGACGATTTCAGTTTAAGCCTTGTCTGCGAGAAAGGTGCCGGGGGAAGGGGGGAGGCAATAATTCAAAAAAAAAACCGGGAAAGGAAGGTGGAGGAGTCTTCAATAACCCAGGGAAAGGACAGAAGAAAAGGGGGAGAAAAAGGCAAGATAGCGGCCTTAAATTATTCCAGTTACAGGACGGGAAGGAATAGCCGCCGGCCCTTCAATGAAAAAGGAAGCAGAAAAGAAAGCCTCACCACTTGCAAACCGCTAAGGGGAAAATATAAGAGATCCTCGACAAGGGAGAGGAAGGCAAAGATATGAACATTAGAAACCTATAAGAATCCGACAAGAAGACTCGGGGGGAAGGGAATCGATAAAGACAAGGCCGGAAGAAGAAAGAAAGAAAAATCGTAAATTTAAGGGAAAAACTCCGTTGCGGTAAACGAACACGCTCCGCTTACTGAGCAAAAGCGATGAAAACGGGGCACATCAGAACAACATCAAGTTGGAAGGGAGGGAAGAAATTCTTAGTCGGTTACGAAAGTTAAATGCAGAAGGCAAGAATCAGACTAATGTAGAAGCAGGATAAAAAGAACTTGTCCCGGGGCCGATACTCAGGGGACTCCTGTGGACTTGACGGAGAAATCAGAATCGAAGTTCCCTTGAACAATCAAGAAATGGGGACGGACCAAGAAGTCGAAAGGGGGGGGTGCGAGAACCCCTTATTAGGTTGAGACTCCTCCGACACGTCCAGAAGGAAGATGTCACAGCAAAAAGATCGGTCGCAGCTAGTACTTAGGAAGGGAAAAAGAAAGAAAAGAGCTTCTACGGGGCAATGGAGAGGGGTAGGGGAAGAGTTATCCAAGTTTTACAGGTGAAAAAACGAGTCGGACAAAACGGGAACAGAAAAAATTCCAGAATAGGGATCGGGGTCAGGGCAGTAATCCAAGCTGATAGGGGACAAATTATGGCGTGTATCACCTCGGAAAACACTTATGTGAAAGATTCGCCTCAAATTGTGTGACGTATTCGTTACAAAAAAACAAAAAAAAAAAAAAAAAACAAAGAGTTGGCTGAGCATCGCTTGGATGAGGACAAACGAGTTTAAACATCGGCTAGATCCCTTTAAAACGATCACGAAGAAGTAACGCGAACGGAGGGGAAAAAAAGGTCACACCACTTTGAACTCACCTTGGCAAGGGGAGAGAAGAAACAAGTGGAGGGTTTCTCGCGAAAAGTCAAGGAGAGGGCAAGTTAGCGAAAAAGCACCCACAACGGAGAATTAAAAGGAAAAAAGTTAAGGGGACTGGTCAGGCCTAGAAGCTAACTGAATCTGCCCCAACTGGAACGGAGGAAGTTGGAAACGGGGGGAAAATTTTGCGACTTTAGGGAAAAAAGGAGATAGGAGGGGGAGGAGGTGCATGCAACTATAATTCGAGGGAGTCTCTACTAGCGAAACAACCGGGAGCCTTTCCGACGAAAAGAAAAAGCGTGCAATGAACGTGTTGAAGATGTAAAAAAGTTACGAATAATTAGGGAACGCTGAGTTAGAAAAGGCTATACGCCTAAGGAAATGGAAGGGGGGGGCAGGGGAAGAAGAAGGAGACCGGAGATGGCTAAAAACTACCCATAGGTCCTCAGACCGGGCCCAGGGCTGAGGAACCACGAAGGCGGGAAAAAGAGGGGGCCTTGCTAAGAAAGTCTAGTAAGACAGGGGGGGAGGTTGGAAAACTCGTACAGGCCGTAGTATTAGGAAAAGTTCGGGACAGGAGGAAAGCCAGGATGTTTCGTGGGGATTCAAACTAATCTCTTGCGGAAAGGATAATGGTATCAATTTCAATGGAAAATATGACCGGGCCATAAAGGAGATAAACCAGTGGAGGGATGAGGCAAGGAGGGAGGAGAAAGGCCTTGCGAGGGGGAGACAGGGTCGAATTGGAAAGGAAAGGGGGAAACACTGCCTTTTCTTCACAGAACGGTGGGAAAGATATAAAGGAAGGGGAACACTAAATCGGTGTTCAGGGGATGTTGGCCTATTTTTGGAGAAAGTGGGTTGAAGGAGAGTACAGAGGGAAGAGGGTTTTCGCACAAACAGGGGGGGCTGGAGCCATGCCTAAGGGAAGTTTAACCTTGGACATTGAAAGAAGCATTTGCGTTGGAGGCATCATTCGGGGCTGTGTGCGGAATCGGGAAGGGGGAAAAAAAGAGGGTGCAGTGGATAACTTGGGGGGGGGCTTATTACCTTGAGTAGAAGTTTTTACTAAAAGTGGGGGCCGTATGGAGAGGACTTGGCGTTGGACCGGGTTCTGCAAGTAACGGTGTTCAAGTGGTACAGGCCGAGGGCATGGAGCTTCGTGGGGGGTGGGAGTGATTTCTCGCCGCTACCTAAACGGTGTCAGTTAGGAGGGATGTTCAAGTTAGAGGGAGTGAGAGGGGATCAGGGGGAGGGTAGCTGAGTGCATAACTTGGGTTATGCAATGGTCCTCCGGGAAAGCTGGAAGCCGGAGATCCGAAAAAAGTGGACACAAGGAGCAATAGCTAAGGGCGGGACACGCTGGATCTCCGAAAAGGGAAATGGGGGGGGCGGCTCATTTTAGCAGGCATTCCGTTAAATCCTAATCCTGAAGAAGTAGCTGCGTAAATTTCACCGAATGCTGGTATGGTGGGGAGAGCGAGCATAGGGCAAAATAGGTCGGGGAGATTTGTGCCTGCATAGGCGACAAGTAAGGCAGGGTCCAGGGCGTTAGGTTTCGACTCGGAAATGAACGAAAGAAAACTCGGAGAAGAGGGGGGGGTCTGTGGTCGCTTTGTGGGGGGGAATCCTCAGGGGGAGTGTACTAAGCATTATCGCCGGATCATGAAAAGATGAAAGGCTCAAAATGGGGTAAAACAATGGACAATGCACAACTGGAGTGGTCATCACATGAGCGGATTCTGCAGGGGGGTGGATAAGGCTCTGCCTGCGGTTACATCACGAGGGGAGCACGGAGAAGGCGCGGCCGGAAGAGGCAGAAAAGACGCTTTGGGGGGGGAAAAAGAGCATATCGAGGAGGCGCGTATACACAACATCTGCCGGGAATGAAAATCTTGGCATTCTATTTGGAGAAAAAAGGGCAAGGATGGGGTAAAAAAACATGTCAAAAACCTGTCACTGATAAAAACAGAACAAAAGGGGGGACGATCCTGCGTGTCGGACGCAGAAATTTCTGAAGGGGAGAGGGAAGTTCGGGGGCCGCACTTCAGGAAGTAATTGCGGAGATACAAAGCAGGGGGGGGGACCGAATGAGGCCTAAGAGGGCTGGTAGCTAGAGGGCCAAGCAGAACTTGACGTATTTAGGGAATGAAAGATCGAAAGTCAAGGATTTTCGAAAGCTAACAGGAAAAAAAAAAAAAAAAGGGATACCGGGAGGAAGGGGGACATTCGAAGAATTCTAAGGGAATCGGGCCCCTGGTGGCACGAGTTGAGGAAGGACGGCCAGGGAAGACAAAATTTCTTGGTGCACCGAATTCCTGAGTTGCGTGGACGAATCCTCCAAAATCACCTCAGCGAAAGAGGTAAAGAAGAAAATTACGTCATAAAAGAATGTGCCTGGGGTGGGATGAGAAAAAACATGATGATGAGCATTTGCATGCCCAAAACTCAGATATCTGAGAGGATTGGAGGACGAAATTGAAAACTCAACGCTTGATGGGGGAAGAGGGAAAGATATCTCCCTCGAACAACAATAGAAAAGGAGGGGCGGGTGGCACGATGTATGCCAAGATAAGGAGATGTAATACATTGAAGACCCCTTGCAGGGTAAGAAAATCACACAACGAAACTGAAGGTCGAGAAGGACTGGGGCTTGAAAAATTAAATAGAACCTCTTACGCTGTGGAAAAGAGGTTGAAGCTCAGAAAGATTACGCAGAAGAGGACAAAACGGATTTCTGGGGAAGGACTAAAAAACACAACGGGAAGGCAGTAAAGCAAGAGGGCGATCGGCGAAAAATGGTTTCGTAGGTTATCGGTTGCCTTCCAGAGTATAGAAGTTAAAAGAGTGTACCCAGGGGTAGGGGCGATGAATGCCAATGCATTGCACTTACATCTTGGGGGGGTAGAACGCCCTTTTACGAAAGGCAAGAGTGGGGGGAAAAAGAGTCGAAAGATGAAGAAGGGAACTCGAGGTGATGAAATGACCTCGATACCCCGATCAGTGTTTGAAGGGAGGGTAAATCCAGGTCAAGAGAGAAAAAAACTAATCGAGATCGTGGTCTCAAGAAATTTAGAAGGGTGAGCATGGGGGCCGAATGCTCGAGAAAAAAAAACAAGCCGAGCAATAAACACGTAAAGGGGGTCCAAGGGATATCATATCGGCAGAGAATTGCGCATAGGCGTCCCGCAATCAACATGAGGATCACAACAGCGACCCAGAAAGGCCTTAAACTCCTTTGTCTGGGGGGAAGAAAGACAAAGCACCGAACTGGAGTCCTCGGTGAGGCGGATTCCCCCATTCCGAACGTTGAGGGGCTCACACCAGAAAAACTATACTGCACTTACGCTATTCTAACGGGGGAAGTTCAGAGAAACGGGGGGAATACGGAGTCGCTTCAAAAAGCAGCCATCCACGTCAGAGGAAGTTTCCCCAGCAGAATTCTCATTGCGAATAACTGGTTGCGCAGGGGGGCGTCCAGAAGGCCGGCTTCAGAAAACATTATGAATCCAAATGAATAACAAACAAGTTAGAGGTATAAAGTGGGGGGGGGGGTGGGGGGGGGGGGGGGGGGGTGGGGGGGGGGGGTTGGGTGGGGGGGGGGGGGGGGGGGGTGGGGGGGGGGGGGGGGGGGTGGGGGTGTTTTGCTTAGGGGGTTGTTTTGGTTGTTTTTTGGGGTGGGGGGGTGGGTTGCTGTGTAGTTTGGTGGTGGTGGAGGGGGGGGGTGGGGGTGGTGTGGGCCCCAACTCTCCCCTCAGATCCCTCCCTCCGGGTCCAAACCTGCGTTCAAAGGATGTTTATTAGACCCCAAACGAACCACCGCAGGCAAAAAATGGAAAAGAATCAGCCCTCGTGAGGGGGAAAAAGGAACCAAAGCAGGAAAGAATCGAAGCCAATTATTTCCTCCACATAACTCTTCTAAAGTTTTTGCAAGAGAACTCGCAGAAAAATAAAAAACCAGACAGAAGAAACAAGGACCGAGAGGTAATTTACAGGAGGAAAAAGGAATCAAAAACCCGAATGACAAAAAACACCTTCTGGGAAATGAAAGGTCCCTCGGAAAGGCTCATCACACTGGGGGTTTGGAAGGGGTGGTACCCTCCAACACGCTAAAAGAGTAGACGGCCCCACAGGCGTGCAGAAAAGAAGGCAACAGGAAACAAAGATCAGTTAAAAAGTACTTCTTCATGCGGTACTTATCGGATAATAAAGCAGGGTCGGGGGGCGGTAAACATTTCGGAGGAATCAGGGACCCTGGGAGTAGAAGAAATTCTTTGAAGCGTAATTGAAGATAGAAAATCCTGTTGGAGCCATCATTAGGGGAGGGGAGATGAACATAAGGAATCGGACTGGAAAGATGGAATTGAACCTCCTCATCGGGGAAAATATCTTCAAAGAAAGGGTCGAATACAAAGAAGCAGGATATTGGATTTCCAAAAAAGCCGCGAGCACTCGGAGTTCACTGGGAGGGAAAAAAAAGGGAAAGTCGTAAGAGCAATTGAGGGTCCCCGAGTTCGGATTCAGGGAAAGCGGGGAGAAGAGGAGGGCTGAAGGTTAGATTTACATTTTGAAGGCCCTACTTCGTGCACTAAAGTTTCAAAAGACGTAGGAGCCTAGGTTGATTTGACGGGACATGCGCAGATCCAAGGGAAAAGTGGGGAAGGAAAAAAGGGAGGGAAAAAGGGAGCTCCAACAGGGGAACAGTTAAAAGGTTAACTCTTAGTGAGTGTGGGGGGGCTAGTTAGAGGGAGACGAGAAAAAGGGGGAAAGTAATCAATTCCGAATCAGGGAGAGCAACGAACGTCGGAAAACCGGGAAGGAGACAAAGTGCACGGGATTCTTTGGGGAAGCTTCAAAAATTTAAAGGAGACGATGCCTGACGGGAAAGTCCAGTTATGATCAAAAGAAAAAAAAAAAACGGAGTAAGGAAGGAGTAACTTGACTTTAAAAAGAAGTCGGAGAGAAAGCTATAAGCCAGTGGGGGCACCATTGCGATCAATTGGCACGGGGCATTACGCGCGTTCGTTGCAGAGGAAAAGAGCGTGCAAGTCGGGGGAAGAAAATAGATATAGGAAAAGACCGGGGAAGGCGCCAAGTACTGACGAGCGAGCCACAAAAATCAAGGAAAGGAATAAGCATAGAACACATTAACAGTTGGCCGAAGTTGCGAGACGTTACCAACGACGCTAAGAGGACAAGTTCGTCAGAAACGGAGTGGATCCAACATATAAAATTTAAAAGGGGGGGGTGGCACCAGAGAAAAATGGGACAAAAAGGGGACTCGAAGTCTTCAGCTAGACATCCCGCCGAATGGGGGATCTAACCAGGGGGAGGAAAAGAATAGCACGACGTCCTTTCGTGGGAAAAGAGGAGAGATTTTCTAGTCAATTGATGACATTTTGGAAAGGGAGTAAAAAAGAAAAACTAATGGATTCTACGAAAAACCTAGAGTCAGGCTGATAGGAGAAATGGTAAGCCTTAGACCCAGGCTCAGGATTTCTCGCCCAACAAGATGATGTGCTAAACCAAGTTTCGCCCTGAAGAGGGTCAGGGAAATGAATAGAAAAGTCTTAGCGCAATATAAGATCATTGCACGAGGGAAAAAGGGGAACCTGGGTCGAGAGGTAAGAAACGGGGAAACCATGAAAATCTTGAGGGTTCACGGTTGAAAGATTATTCTGGCAAAGCGAGGGGGAGGGAGCAGTGCGTGAACGCACAACGGCATAACGAAGGGAAAAAAAGGGTACAGAATTCGTTGGAGGGATCATTCTTGGCCGGGGGGCCTGAGCGAGCCAAAGATGGGTGTGATCTGTGGGATCTTCAGTTCTGAAGGGAGGGTGGGAAAACACCAACGGGTCAGGAGGAAGAGATTGGAGGAGGGGGGGCGGATTGGAATGGTAGTCGTTCCTAAGGGGTGCAAGGGAAAGACGAGAAGGCTGTTCCCACGCAGGGAGTCAGTGGGGGCGGGAGGGGTGGACCTCGAAAGGGGGCAAAGGGAAGAGGAAGAATTGACGGGGGCTTGCTATCTCGTCATGACAATAAAGGGGGGATCATGCGACTCAGAAGGGGAGGAAGGAAAAAAAAGGAAGGGGGGACTCACAAGTCCAAGAAGCAGAACCATCAGGAAACACGCTTTGAGAAATTTTTTTGACCTGGGAGTAATTCTACAACAGATGGAAAAAAGAGGGAAAGTATCATAAGCCCGAAGGGGTCAGGAATGAGAGAGCGGAAATAGCGAGGGGGGTAAGGGTTGTGGAGTATCAGGCAACGAGGGAGGAATCTTTGGGCAAGGAATAAAGGAGTAGCTAAACACGAGAAAAACATTGCAGCGGGGAAAGGGGGGAAACGGAAGGAGAGACGGGGGCCTAACTCTGCATGTTTAGAATCGTTAACGTAAGGTGAGGGAACAAGGGGAAAGGGAATTCACACGAAGGTACTACTTATAGCAGACAGGAAACAAGTTACGGGAGGCAGAATATTGAGAATTCGACCTAAACGTAAACAATCCTAGAGGGGAGACGAAAGAAAGGATAGGGGGGGAGGTTGGCGGGACGTACCTTTCGTTGTCAAAATACAAAAGAAGATGTGAAAGGTGATCTACCCTAGCCTAAAATAATGGCTTTGGAACCTCAGATTACGGCGGCGCTTACCCCACCAATTCAGCTGGGGGGCCCCTTCTATGTCGCAAACGGTTAAAGAACAAGTGGAAAGAAACGAAAACAGTAGGGGCCTTCGGAAGGGGGAGCAAGCCAAAAAAAGAGGGGAGAAACTTGTACTGAGTATTTCAGTTAGTTTCCGCC
>Ga0179593_1645722_pt1 | contig 11495 bp, 15 predicted proteins | sample CZODoug2_1_08_16_FD_185931 | JGI IMG/M metagenome (GOLD analysis project Ga0179593, IMG submission 185931) | Vadose zone soil fungal communities from Angelo Coast Range Reserve, California, USA - CZODoug2_1_08_16fungal (PacBio error correction) | ecosystem: Environmental > Terrestrial > Soil >...
TCCCATGGCATTAGAGGGGTCGTAAAAAGGGAGAATTGCGTTCCTAGAAAAAAGGATCGTCTAAATTTTCTCCAAAGGAGAACACTGGTTTTAGAAGAAGAGACGTCCTAGACGTTGACGCGCTGAAAAAAAAAGGGGGGGGCTCCGCGACAAAGGGGGGGAAAGCGTGAATGTGGAAAAAAAAGAAACGCGGCCTGCTGGCGAGAAAGAGGAAGAAGAAGCCCTTGTCCACAAGGAGGGGGAGGGCGCCTGCACACACTGAAGCGAAAGGGGGGGGGGGAAATGTTGATTCTACGACAAAGAAAAAGGCAAGGCGTCTATCCGGCTGCCGAGGGGAAGAGGGAAAAAAACAAGATGATGGGAGCAAGATTGGTGCCGGGAAAAGCCGGCCGGTGAGCCGGGAAAAAAAAAATCCATTTTTTTCTTCAGGAGACGACTTCCTCAAAAAAAAAGAGGGCGCGCTTCGTGCAGCCGTACTCCAAACAGTCGAAAAAGAAAATCCCTTGACGGCCAAGGAGGGAAAAAAGGGTCTCCGTTAACCCGGAAAAAGGTCCATGAGGGCGAAAAAGGGGAGTTCCGCCGTGACGTAATGGAAGGGGACGATGGCCCTGGCCCAAAGAAAAAGACAACGACGCTCCGCGAATCGATCCCATCTGAAGGAATCGGAAAGGACGCGCACGTATTCTAATGGGAAAGAAAAAACTAGCTAACATGAGAAAAAGGGGGGAGGGGTCCCGTCTGTAACACCGGGAAGAAGTACCCGTAAGAAAAGAAGGGGGGGAGCCACTCAGGGGAGGGAGCGTCCGTCAAAGAGGAACTTAGAGCAAGCAGGAAAAAGGCACACAAACCAAAAGGGCCGGAACGAAAGACCATTCTCATGACGGCCAATAGGAAAGAATCCTTTTAGAAAAGGTGGAACATCATCTTCGTTGCCGCTGGGAAAAAAGGGGGGAAACATACGAAATCCCGTAGAAATCTTAAACTCAGGACCATCTCAGGGAAAAGAATTCGATATTAGGGGGGGTAGAGATTGGGAAAAACAAACCAGAAAAACTCTTCAAGTCTTCTCAGGAAGCAATCCATGGTGCTCGAAAGGGGGGGGGGGTCTCGCAGAAGGGGGAAAACACTTCTAAGGAAGTAAGTCTCGAGAAATTCTGGGGAGAAAAAAAGAGGGGCACCAAGGAGTTTCTTATTGGGGGAAAAGGAAATTCCGGGGAAAAAAATGCAGGGGTGGGGAGAGGAACCGTTGCCTCCTAAAGAAAGCAATCTATGAGGTTCGGCCTGGGAGGGTCCCGCATCGAAGATAATAAAAAAAAGAGCTGTGCGTCGTAAAAGGGGAGGACTGCATATTTACAAAGGAAGTGAACAATCCTCCAAAAAAGAGATCTCAACAAAAAAAAAAAAAAAGGGTAGGAGGGAAGGGAGAAAAGTGGGTTCACGTTTTCGAAGAAAAAAAAGAACAGGTAACTCATTAAAAAAGGGTAACGACCTCCACAGAAGAAAAGAGAGAAATTTCGAAGGAGGGTCAGAAAAAGGCCGACAGGGGGGGGGGGGAAAGAATTTCCATCTGTGGGGGATCACGACATGACCGAAAAGTGAAAAACGGTTGCTGGGAAAAAAGAACACGTGGGGAGGGTAGAGTGCATGAAAAAGAGGAGAAACCTTCTCTGAAAATCCGCGACGCCATGGACGTGCGCCGGAGGAAGAGTGACGAGCTAAGGGTTCAATCATCATAATCTCAAAGTGGCACGAAAGGAAAGGCGATTGAAGGGGGGAGTCTTCTCGGCAACGGTCCTGAGTGTGGCCCGGAAAAAGGGGGGGGAAAAAGAAGAATCTGAGGGAAAAAAACTCGGAAAAAGGGGTGAAAATAGTGGCGTCTTCAAGGGGACCAGTGTGCCTTCCAATGGGGAGGACCCGCCGAAGTTCCTAGGGGAAAGAGAAAAACGGTACTGGAAAAGTGACAACAAAAAAAGAAAAAGAGCTGGCTAAAAAGAGCCCTTTAATATAGGCAGGAAAAGGGGGACCAGAGGAACAGGGGGGGGAAGGAGACATGTTCGCGAAAAGGAGAAAAGGCCAGGGTTCGAAAAGGAGCGGCGAGCTACGAAAAGAAAAAGATATCTACAGGGAGTCCGTTTTTTTCGATGGTGTGCGCGGGAAAAGGAACATCCGCGTCTTAAGAAGGGGAAAAAAGGGGGTACTTAACTACAATCGAAAAAGAGGAGCGCTTTCCACCGAGAAAAAAAGGAGCCGTCAATTAGCGGACAAGAAGGGGGAACTGGGAGAAAAAAAAAGAAGAGCAAAGAGGGCTGGGGAAGGAGTCTTCTCCTAACCAGGAGAAACGTGTCGGGCAGCGAAAAAAGGAGGGAGTCAGGCGCCACGAAACAAAAGGGAGAAACTCATCCACATCTTTTTCTTCCCGGAGAAACGACAAGAAAATTATACGACGAAAAGGGAAAACTGCCCGTGGAAGACACCGAAAAACGTGAAAGGAAAAAAAAAAAAAAGGGTGTTCATCTCGAAGAAAAGGGAACCCATCCGGCCTTGAGGAAAAAATGAAAAGAGAAAAACTTGGTAAAGGGCAGGACCGAGACGCCAATAGGAGGGAGAAAGATTTCCCTGCTCCGCAAGAAAGAAGAGGTATCCCTCGAAACCGTGTGGGGAGGGGGGGGGGGGAGTCACTTCGCAGAAAGAAAAAAGAAATGAAAAACCAAGGCGAGGAAAAAAAATGACTCGCAACCTCAACGCCAGAGAAAAAAAAAGAAAGAAAGAGCATCTCTCAACAACAAGGAAAAAGAAGAGAGATAAGAAAAGGGAAAGAAGGGGCGTTTTTGTAAAGCCGAAAAAAAAATTGAGAATGGAAGAGGAATGGGGGATTGGGATCGGAGAAAAAAAAAAAAAGACCCCCCCTCAACACTGGGGGGAAAAGAAAAGGGGACGCCCTAGCGTGGGGAGGGAGGAAGGAAAAAAGGAGGCCGGTGGCACTCGAAGAGAAAAAAAAAAAAAAAAAGAGTGGCGTCGAATGCCTGCGTTACCAAAGGGCCTTTCTATAAAAAGCAAAAAAAAAAAAGTTTTCAACCCAAAACCCAGGGTGCCGGACGGAGGGGCAAACCCGACGAAAAAGAAAGGGGAATGGCACGGTTTATGAGGAAAATAAGCAATTCCGTTCAATCTGGAAGGAAAAAAAAAGAAAGAAGGTCCGAGGCAGCCCAAGGGATGTAGTGAAATTGGTTTGGAAGTCGTGAAAAAAGCCTGTTGATCTGCAAAGTTCCTAAAAGGGGGTGCTTGCGACTGGTGTCAGGAAGAAATTTAAGAACCCCTCAAAGGTCGTTCTCCGTCTCCAGCAAAAAGTGGGGAGAAACTCTCCTGGGGACGGCCCGCAGGAAAGACATGGTCGAGGGAACGTCTCGGAGGGCTCCCGCGGGGTTCCAAGGGCAAGAACGTCTGAAGGGGAAACTGACGGATCTTATGTGGGAAAAAAAAAGCCACCAATAGAAAAAGAAACCATTGAGGGATCCAATAGGTTAACGAACCCGTCGAAAGCGGAGAAAAATCGAAATTCATTCGGCTTAAAGAGAAGAAAGCGACCATGAGAAAAAAAGACGTTCCCACCGGGGGGGACATGAAAAAAAAGGGAAAGATGTTCCCCGGGGATGTAGAGACTCGGGGGAGAGGACCCGTTCGAATACGCCACGAAAAGGGGAAAAAGAGTGAACTTCAGAAAAGTTCCAAAAAAAAGCCAAAAAATTCGAAAACAAACACAAAAACAACAAGGAATAATAAAATTACAAAAAAGACTAGGGGGAAAAAGGGCGAGTTTAAAAAAAAAAAAAAAAAAAAAACGGAAAAAAAAACAGATACCGGGGAGGCATCTTGGAAAAAAGTGGCCAAAATAAAGCCCCCGAAAAAAGGATGGACAAAAAGCATCGCCGGCTTTTTCCAGAGGCTATAGGGGGGGGGGGAGATTTAGGGTAAAACAAACTATCTAAAAATATTCCGAAAGGAGGGGAAGGGCAAGCCATGTGTGGGGGTGGGGACTCAGTCAAGTAAAATCCGCTGAAAAGGGGAGCCTCTTCGCGACCAAATTCTGTTCCTGGAAAAAAAGGACACCCACCGGGGGGGCCCCCATCAAGAAAAAAAAAAGGGGAAAAAGAGGTCTTCATGGGGTCCTTGAAGTATCATATACGGAGGGGGGGAAAAAAAGAGTTTCATAACAAAGGAAAAAAAAAGGTATCGGAAAGGACCATTAGGGAAAGTAGTCCGGGGGAAGGGGGACGTCCTACTTCCTTGAAAAAGTACCGCTGACAGGAAAAGATGAAACAATCCTCTCAAAAAAAAAAACAACAACACAAAACGAGGAGGAAGGAAAAAGATTGTTCACTGTTTGAGGGAAGAGGGTAACTATTGCCCAGTGGAAACGCACAAAATAAGGCCCCCATCCGAGGGGAGAGGGAAGGGGAAAGGAGAAAGGTCCGACCTGGGGAGGACTCCATCTTATTCTGAAAAAAACGACATGACGCCCGCGGGGGGGGTTCAACCGGAAATTGCAGGGGGAAAAAGAACAACGGGGGGTGCCTTAAAAAGACCCCTAAGTTCTAAGCGTCTCAGGGGAGGAGGAAAAAAAATCCAGAAGGAAAAAAAAAAAAAAAGGGTGCAACCGCCTTCTCAGAACGAAAAAAACTTATCCCTCCGGGGGGGTTTTCAGAAGATTCAAAAAAATATCGACATCTGCCAGGAGAGGGAGTGTCTGGCGAAGACAGAGGGGGAAAAGGGGGCTAGCTTCTGAGGGGCAAAAACCAATAAGGACGACACTAAGAAGGCTTAAACCAAAAGAAGAAAAAAGAAGAATGCGTGTTAATGGGGGGGGGGGAAGGCTTCAAGGAAGGGCTCCAAGGTAAAAAAAAGGGCCGGCCGTTTTGGGGGGAAAAGGTTTCCTCTTCCTCAGAAGGGGAAGGGGAACGTTCGACGAACGGAAAAAACGAGGAGGGGCAAAAATGCGGAAGGGAAGGGCCTCTTCTAGGGGGAAAAGAATCGTTTGGAAAAAGAGGTTCTCGAGGACGGGGGAAGAAGGGAGAATCGTGCGCGGGGAGGGGAAAAGATGGGAGGCGACGTTAAAGATGGATCGAAAAAAGCGTTGAAAGGGGAGTATGTTGCGCGGGGGCCAGGACATTCCGCCGGGAGGGGGGGTCGCAACAGGAAAAAGGAATGACGGAACTAAATCTATCCAGATACGGGAAAGGGGGTTTAACCGTAAAAACTGTGATTCCGGGGAAAAGGGACACTCTAAGCGGGGAAAAACGCAATAAGTGGGCGGAGGAAAGAGGAAGAAGTGCCTCAGAAAAGGGAAAGGGGGGAAGGGGAAAACAGCAACAGAGGGGGAATCGTCGCACCAAACAATCTGCTCACCTCAATAAAAAAATCGACATATCGTCCCCGGAAGAGGAAGAAACGGCCGTGCGGCGTCCCCCTGCAGGGGGAGCATCAAAAAAAAAAAAGAAAAAGGAACACGGCGCCTTCCAAGGGGGAAAAGGGCCCCTGCTTTGAAAAAAAAGGCGGCTCGCCGTCTTCTCAAGGACGGAGGGGGGGGAAACGCAGGCCCATCAGGGGAGGAAAGGCAGGGAGAGAAGAACCGGCGATTAAAAAAGGCACGCCTAGCGTAAGAAAGGGAAGGTTGGCGTTGGGCTTGTGGCGCAAAAGAAGATCCAGCACAGGTCGGGAAAAAGAAGGCAGTGAAATCTGGGGGAAATTCAACGCCCGCGAATGGCCAAAGAAATCCCTCCCTCAACAACAAGAAAAAAAGAAGAGAGATCGGGCAATGGAAAAATCAAAGGGGCGTTGGAGGGGGGGAAGGGGAGGGAAGGTGGCTCCTAAAAAAAGGGAATCGGCGAATGTGCGCAAAAGGGGGTTCGAGTTATACCGGAAAAAAAAAAATGCGGCGCAAAAAAGGGGGGGATATCGAAAGAAGATGGGGCGGTCAGGATGGCAAAAAGGAAACGCAATGCCCTGGCGAGAAAAGGCCTTCTTTTCAACGCCAGGGGGAAGAAAGCCTTCACACCCTGAAGAAAAAAAAAAAAAGTGTTCCGGGGGGGGCAAGTTGTAGGGGGGGGGGGAAGAAAACAGGGGCCCACAATTTATCAAACACCGGAAAGGAAAGTTCTTATCTGAAAAACGAAGTTCGAGGCCGCCCAAGAGAGGGGGGGGAGAAAGAGTTGTTGAAGGAGGGGTGCCTAAGAAAGGCAGCCCCGGGGGGGAAACGCCTCCCATTTCTTGCGAAACGACTCCCAAGGAACGGGAGGGAGGAGGGTCCTCCAGGTAAATCCCAAGCACCAGCGCGTGGGAAAAAAAAAAAACAGTGACGGCCGCAATCAAAAGCCGCAGTTTTCAAGGAAGTTCGTTCCCGTCACGGAGGGGGACGCTGAACTGAAGGGGGAGGAACCTCGCACCATATAAAACAAACACTTGGAACCACCGAACACCCAGCCATCGAAAACATGATTAAGCAAAAGGAGAAAACCTCGCAAAAAAATTGCTAAATTCGTAAGGTCCCGCCTCGGACGAAACATGAGCATGGAACGCGGAGGGGGAACGTCCTTGGAAAAAAAAATCTTCCAGGGGAAAGGGTGAGCCATGCTCGAACGGATGGAACAAAGAAAACGCTGGGGAAAAAGGAGAGCAAGAGGAACTTCCAGGAACATTGTAACCGTTGAAAAAAAAGGACATTCGAAGACCAAAAAGGAAGGAAAAAGGCCTCTTGGTGCGAAAGGTTCTGAGAGATAGTACGGTGCGCTGGGAAACATCATAAGGAACTAGCCCAAAAGGAAGAAAAAGGTTTCTTCGCCGAAGGACCAGAAAAAGGGGACTTGAAAAAAGGGGGGACAAGGGAGATATTTGGGAGGGGAAAAAAGATGATTCAAAAAAAAAAGGGGCATCGTCACGCTAAGAACCGGCGCAAGCCATGGGTGATCGCGCCCAACAGGGAGACCAAGGAAGGGGAGTTCTTAGGAAGAACTAGAACCCTTCGGGTCTGCAAAACAACCCACCCCTAGGTGCTGAAAAAAGAAGGGTTGAAATGACGAGGGGAAGGAGGGGGGGGAGGATCGATCATATAACGATGGGGAGATTTTGTTGCAGAGCCTTGTAGGTAGAGGGCACGAGCAAGAAAAAGGAAAGGGCCGATCTGTGGAGTGAACTCCTTGGGAAAAAAAAAAAACATCAGTTTGGTTTACCAAAGAAGGAGGGAGGAAAGAAGGGGGGGAACAATCTCCAGAGAAAAAAAAAAAACGGGGAGGAGGTTTGGTTCAGTTTCGGGGGTTCAACTATGCCGTAGAAAAAAAATCGTCCAGCGATAGAAAAGGGAGAGGGGGGGGGACACCGCTACAAAGGCAGGAAGTGTCGCAAAAAGGGGGAGTTGGCTCATCAAGTCGAGCACGACAAAAAACATTTTCAACGGAAGATGGGGGGCAATAAGCAACTAGGGGTGGGTGGAAAAAAAAGGACCCAAAGAAGACGATGAAACCGTCCCGAGAATCCGCTCGCCCCAAAAAGGGTTTTGCAGGCAGGATCAGAAATATAGGGGGGAGGAGGGTGGGTTCCACTGAATAGGAAAAAATCTCCTTAAAAAGTCATTCGATGGAAAGGAAAAGAACTCGGAGGAATGGGTTGGCTAGCAGAGGGAAAAAGGGAACGGCTCACCGAAAAAAATCGCAAAGGATCTTGGCGTGCACGGAAGGGCTCAAACGTTCAGGGGGGGGAAAACAAGTTGAAAGGGGGGACACAGAAGTCCGAGGGGGGGCTTTAAAGCGTAAAAAACGGCCCGCTAAAAAGAGGTCCTCAAGAGGGGGATTGAAACCCTGGAAGAGAAGGAGTGGTACCATACGTGAAAAAAAGGTGCCCCCGACAAAAGGGGGAGGCAGAGGCGAAAGGGGGTGGAAGTGGGAAATCGTTCAGGGAAATGTAACGTGCCGTGAAATGGATCGAAATCGAGGGAAAGGGAGGTACCACGGGGGGGGGGGGAAATGGTGCTCGGGAGACGCGTCGGTCCAAAAAAACCGACTTGACGAACGGGAAGAAAAAGAGTGGAACGAGCTGGTCAGAAAGGAAAAAAGGGGATGCGGCCAAAACGCGGAAAAAGGGAAAAACGAATCTCGCAAGAGGGACGAGGAGTCGCTCCGAAAGAAAAGAAAAAGATGAAGGAAGGAAAGCTCACCTTGCGAAAGGGAGGCGCACTACTGGGGAGGGAAATCACCAATCCAGCTTAAGAAAGCGAAATGAAACGTCCGCCCCAGAAAGAAGGGAAAACGCCTTGTGCAAGGCGGAAAAAAAAAGGATCGAATCACCTGCCAGAAAAAGGTTGGTTTCAGCGCTCCGCCGCGGGAAGAAGGAAAAAAAACGCACGTCTCGGAAGGGGGGCGAGGGGGGGGAAACCGTCAGGCCCATTAAAGGAAGCCAAAAAAGGGGGGAGGGAACGTATCACCTGCGGAAGAGCAACTCTAGGAAAGGAATCGAACACCGTGTTGGCAAGGGGGGGGCTGCACCTTCGACAAAAAGAGACAAAAGACAGACTCGTAGAACGCAGAGAGTCTCCCGAAGGAAGAAAGAAAAATGCCCTAAATAGCTTGGAAATCATTCAATCAAATGTATTATTAAAAGAAAAAGGGTCATCCTGAGGACTTGAAAGTGCGAGATTTGAAGAATGTTACGTTCGAAAGAGCTATTTTTATAAAAAAAGCCCACAAAAGAACCCCACACGGGTGAGAGATAACCGAAGGGGGATCAGGCTGGGAACGCCCTGGAAAATCTCCGGGGAGAAACGAACCATCCCTATTGTCGGGGGGAAACTGCGGTAAAAAAGGAAGGGAGGTGTAGACGGGGGGGGAAGGGAAAAACTTCTGGGGAGAACGTCCTTCTCTCCCGGGAAAAACCTTTTTCCTGGAAAGAAAGAGAAAGACCACGGAAAGGGGACGCACCGGAAAGGCAGGGAGAAAAGTCGGCCTATCATTAAGGAAAAAAAAGCCCAGATGATGGTGGGAAAAGAAGGGGGGTTGAAGTGAGGGAAACGCCCCCTACGAGGAAATCTGTCCCTAACCTCCCTCCAAAGGGGAAAAAAAAAAAGGTTTGTTAAAGGGTCCCTGATACCCAAAAGAAAAGGTCTGAGCGACCGAAATCAAAAGAACAATTTCGTTCTCCAAGAAACATCGGCTGTGGTAAATCAGGGGGACGTCCGCATCAGAAGTTAACTCTCCCAGAAGGGTTCATGATTTTGCCGCAAAAGAAAAGTTTCGTGAAGTCACGGACGGGGGAAGAATGAGGTAAAGACGATCTTGTGTCCTGAAAAAACTCATAAAGAAAAAGACCTCGAAAAAACGACCTTTTAGGGAGAAACACTTGGAAAAGAACGCGCCGGCTCTCCGCCCTCCCCCACAAAACTATGAATTTCTTCCCTTGGGAAGGAAGGGAAGCTAACAAGTATCTTTACTCTTTTCTCGGAGGACAAAAAAGAGAAGAGTGCACTATAGTCAAGACCGGAAGGAATTTTGATCCAGAAAACTTCCTAAAAAGCTTCCAAAACCGGGAGAGCCAAGATGAAACGTCGGAGAAACGGAAAGCAAGAGTCCAGAAAAAGACTACTGCCAATAGAAGACTCTTTGGGGGTAAAAGCCAAGTCTTGTCGGTAGAAACAATTGGCACATCAAAAAGACCCTATCAATAAAGCAAGCGAAGACCCACGAAAATTAAGAAGGGGGGGGGGGCCGAAGTCTATATGCGGGAATTAGGAAACCCCCACTATCCACAAAAGGGGGAGGCTATATTCTGCTCCGGGAGGCAGAAGGGGTTTGCGTCTGGCCGAGTTCGCCTCAAAAAAAAAAAAGTTTTTCGAGGGAATCTGCCGGATCAAGGAAAACGTGAGGGCCCTGCAAATTAGTACTTCACCAAAAAAAGGGGAGTATTTTAAATCCTTTGTAAGATGAGGGAGGGAGGGCCGTGCCACAAGAGGAAATAGTACGGACACCACAATCGATGTTTGCAAAGGGGTCGTTCCTTTTAGCCGGAAAGGAAGATATCGATGGCAAAAAGAGGGGGAGGGGACGTACTATGGTGGCATAAAGACAGAGGGAAAAAAGACACAAAAAGGATTTCATCGAAGGGGGGGAAGCGACTAGTAAAACAAACAAAAAGAGGGGAGGGAGAAGAGAGAAGGAAAGTTCGATTCACCATCGAAAGGGTTTAACTATGCCGGGAAGGGGAAAGGAAAGTACGAACGCACAAGAAATCGGCACATAAAGGTCGATGCGGGGAAACTACCTTTCCTGCAAAAGGAAAACATCGAGTCGAGAGACACGAAAAGGACGCCCGCATGGGACAAGGGATTGGGAAGGCAATAAGCAACTAGTTCCGTCGACTTTTCGAGAGAAAAAAGGGAAGGGGGGGCCAGGGGGAAAGAGAGCAAAGGGCTTGCGCCTGAGAAGAGTTGACTATCTCGTTTGGGGGGGAAAGCAAAGTCTACCACACAGAGGACAATCGGAGGCAATCTTCAAGGGGAAAAATCTTCTAATACTTGCTCAGGACAGAGCCGTCACTGAAGGGGGCCAATGAAGACGCCACCTAAGATCTTAAAAGGGGGCCTCAACAATGAGGAGGGGGATATTGCGTTGACTTAAGGCTCCTTGAAAGCAACTTTTCATTTTGAAAAAAGGCGAAGGCCTCTGGGGGGAAAAACACTACCGGTACTGGGGAAGAGTCAGGAAAAAAAAGAGAGAGAAGCTGTCCCTCAGCCGTTTAATATAGGGGAAGGAGAAAAAAGAACAGAACGAACGATCTGTTGTGGAACGAAAGGGTGAGGAAGAAAGGAGAAAGGAAAGGGGGGCCACATTGCCAAGACAGACGGCGCGTTTAAGAGGGAGAAAGCGTTCCTTTTGGGGGAAAGGGGGGAAGCCCAAAATCCGAGGGAAAAGTAGGAAAAAAGGGAAAAAAGAGAAAAATGGAAATGCCTCTTGGAAAGGAATTCTTCCTTCCAAGAACCGATCCTTGTATGAAAGGAGACAAAAAAAGAGAGAGGGAGGAGTAGGTCGAGAAACATTCTCAAAAATGGGAGTATTATGCGGGGAAAAATCACCGGCCGGCGGGGGGAAAAACAAACGAAAAGGAAAAAAAATACTGACTCAAAAATATGTTCGCACAGATCTTCCTGCCCATATAGAAAAAAAAAAGGGGACCCTTTTTGCTCAGAAGAAAGGCCAGGAACAAAGGGACTGCAAGGGGGGGGGCACGGAGGGAAGCCAGGAAAGCCCTTTTCTAAAGAAGGAAAAGAGGAAACATCCAGCATTCTCTGGGGGAAAGTGCAGATTACTCCATAGAGGATCTACCGGCGAGTCCTTCGGGGAAGGAAATAGGGCTAAGATGTATCCCTGAGGGGGAGGGTGCTTTTCTCAAATCTCCCCGATCCCCAAGCAGCGGAGAAAGGAGAATCTCGAAAACGAAACAAAGATGGTTCAGATCAA
>Ga0179593_1675638_pt1 | contig 11495 bp, 13 predicted proteins | sample CZODoug2_1_08_16_FD_185931 | JGI IMG/M metagenome (GOLD analysis project Ga0179593, IMG submission 185931) | Vadose zone soil fungal communities from Angelo Coast Range Reserve, California, USA - CZODoug2_1_08_16fungal (PacBio error correction) | ecosystem: Environmental > Terrestrial > Soil >...
CCTTTTAACCGCCGACTTCTCCACGAAGCTGACAAAAAACGGAAGGCTGAGGAAGGGGGGAAGAGACCTGTTGGGGAGACGCAAAAAGGATTTGAAAAGCCCGTTGAAACGCTGGGCGAGTAGTCATCCCCAGGGAAGCAAGGAAAAAGGGGGAAAAAAAGTTGGGCTGTGGTGAGGGGCGGGGTGAGGGACGGAAGGGGGAGGTAGGCAAGGGGGGAGGGACGTTTTCACCGGGTTATTGGTACATTGAGCTTTTGAGGGATTATTCAGCGCGAGTGTGGGCTCAAAGGGCCTTGAAAGGTTCGCGGTTTGGTGAGGGAAGAATGGTGGTTTGGGGATGGAGCTGATAGACCAAGAAGGAGTAAAGAAGGTGGGGTTGCTCGAGCACGTCGAAATAGCGAGATGAGAAGGTGGCAGGGGGAAATGCAAGGTGCGAGCGCGTTGGAAAGGAGGAAACAGAAGAGGTGAGAAGGTTGCAAAAACGAAATAAAAGGGGGGAGAAGGCCAAATTGGAAGGGGAGTTCAGGTGGCCACTGGGTTGAAACAGAAACCTCCGGGAGGGGGCTAACGACGGCTTCTAGCCACCGACGTCCAGGGGGAGGGAAAGCGCGCTAGTGGTGGCTACGCGAATGACCTCAAGGGTATGTTTTAAAAAAAGCAGGAAGAGGGATCATTGCTAGGTGGTCGCAGGTTAGATGATGAGGCATTCAGTCCGATTTCCCGTCGCTGGGGGCCATGCGGGCAGGGGTTTCGAGTGAATGGGATGGACTTTGGGGTCTGCTCGCCAAATGGAGGACAAAGTCCTTTGTCGGTGTGTGTGAATATATCTGGGGAAAGGACGATTAAAATAAAGGAAGGCTCGGTGTCGTAATGCTCAGGACCTGCAGAGAAGATGTCGGGGGGAGTGGGGGCGGGGATCATGAGAAGACGGGGGAGGGGGATAGGAGACCAAGATGCCGGTACGGCGTTATCTCGAAAAAAACAGGGCGTGCGGGGCAACAACACAGAGTCGTAATCGGCATCAGGCCGTAGGTGCGCAAAGGGCCAAGTGATGGCCCGCAGGCAGGGTTGTTTCCGTTGGGGGAAACCATGGCCTTAGATCTCTACAGGATCCAGAGACTGATACAAAAGAGGTCAAAGGAGCGGGGGTCTGCGTATAGTTTTCGAATTGGTTATCTTCACAGAAGGTGAAAGTTAAAAACGACGACGTTGTGGAAAAGGAGACACCACAAAAGGTGGAGGGGACGGTTACTTGGCCACATCCAAGAACGAGGAGACTCTTCCCGAGGTGGACGGTGACAGAAGGGCTACCTCAGATTTTAGAAAGTTGAAGCAGAAAAAACTGAGCTACTTCTCTACCGGGGAAGGGAGAAGGGGTACTCAACCTAACATACCCTCTGTGGTCTAGGGACCCGTCTTTGGTGCCCAGCAGTGGAGGAGGGAAAGAAGAGCGGAAGAAGGCTGCAAATACAAGGGGGCGGGACGATCGATCCGAGGGGGTGGTGCGTGGTTTTCTTTCAAGGTCCGTATAATGCGAGTGGAGAAGTAGAGGGGGAAGTCGTCATACATAAGAGCGACACCCCAACAGGCGGAGGAACTGTGCCAGAAGGGTTGTCTTTGAAAAAAGGGATTCAGCGCTTCGCCGTTAGGTAGATCTGGAAACGGGGAAATTTCGTCTGGGGGGGCAAAGGGATTTTTCGGAAATGGAGGAATCAAAAAGTTGATCGGGTTTCGTGCAGACTGCATGAGGAAGCAGGGAAAGGGGTGGATTGGGTGTAGAAGATCTGAACGGGCACATTGGTGCAGGTGTGTGGGGAGGGGAGTGAGGGGTGCGGAATGCGGACTTACCCGTTTGAAGGGATAGGAGAGGGGGGATGCAAAAAAAAAAGGAGGCATCCAGGGGGGGGACCAAAACGGGTTGGAAGTTGCAAGCGCGCCGGGTAGAGCTTGGAGTGACGGCTTCGGCGGAAGGGGTCGACAAGGGAGAAAAACAAAGGGGGGGGGGCGGCGAGTACCTGGTCGGAGCTGGAGTCGGGCCATTGTCACAACCAGCCCGCTTCGGGAACTAATGAGACAGCAAGATGGCGAAGGGCAGGAGCGAGCGGGGAGCAGGAACGTTGAGGCCTAGAAAAGCGCAAGAGTTGGGGCTTGCTACCACGGCGAAGAATGAGGGAAGATTCTTTTGGGTTAAAGAGCGAAGTTGTTCTCCACAGATAGAGAGAAAGGGACGGAAGATCAAAAAAAGAATGAGTATAAAACAATTAGGAGGTCGGGAAAAAAAACTGTCGACACCTGCGGGAAGCACACCCTCTTCCCTAAGAATTGCAAAAAAGACCAACCTACCGGGGTCTTAACATTAAAAAGAGAGTGAAAAGAATGGAAAATCGGCGAACCATCAAGAATGGAGGGAGAAAGGTGGACCGGTCAGGGGCAATATAATAGGTGCCCAATGGGGAAGTAAAATTCAGGAGGAGACCACGCTCTACGCCAATGGAGAGAGAGAAAACTGCTAGAGTGAATAGGAGAGAAGCAAAACAACGGCCTGTAATTCCCATCCGCAGAGCAGGTAACTTCATACGGGAAACTCCTCCCTGCCACTCAGGTCTTGACAAGGGGAAAGGTGGGAGGGACATCCCAAAAAGCTCCACAAGCATCCACTAACTACATAGACGCACCGAAAAGATACAGAGGACCCTAACTCCAAAGGACCTTCAACCCGTGAGGTAAAAGAAGCAAGAGGAACCACCACTCAACATAAGGAACTATCAAAAAAAAAAACGAAAAAACAGAAAAAGTGCTGCGGAACCAAAATACTTCTCCAACCTGGCGACAAAGCCTTTCTGAAGGAACAATCGGTTGGGCCCCGACATCGAGTGGTTAAAAAAAAAAAACCCAGGAACGCCACTTTAAAGGGAAAACAAGAGGAAAAAAATCGGTCACAAGTTAGACAACCGAAGACCGGGGTGGACGATCCCTCAGATCAACCTCGACCATAAGAGAAAACCGCCAGGAGAAAAAAGGAAAAAGGGACCCCGGAGGTCCAGAAAAAAATGAAGAGAGGAAATAAGGGAAAAATATTCTTTATTAGGGGAGGCCGAATGGAATTCGTTCAAAAGGCCGGACCCCTGCTGTGGGAACCACGTGTAGGAAGAAGAAAGAACCGGACCAGTCAACTGTTGCGAAGATGGACCGGAGAGAAGGGTCCGGGCAGTCCTTAGATAATCGTGTCTAACTGGAGCTGGGGAAGGCCAAGAGGGGAAAATCACAGGAAGGAACTCAGTGACTGCTGTCTGATTGGCACACATGGGAAACGGCCCGACCGCGATGTTTTGCAGGGAAAGAGGAATTAAGAGGTCGTCGTCGCGAACCACGTGGGTTTCAAAAAGGGGACGAAAAAATAAAAACTACAAGGGCACAGATCTCCAACCCCCTTACCATCTGGGAGGGGTCGCAAACAAGGCGTAAAACTCTTAAACCGATTGTCGACTGTGAAAAGCCTAACAAGACCTGTCGGAAAGAAGGGATCACGGCTGCTCTACGAACTACTGTCGGAAAAGAATGGAAAGGGCCCTTATGGTATAAAATCAAGAAAAGCAAGGTCAAATATCAAGATTGGGGAGCCGTGCATAAGGGGAAAGGAAATCACACCCGCAACATCATCACAGGAAACAGGGACGCGCAATTACGCCTTCAATAAGAGCGCCAAGCCAGATGCCGATACAGATAGAGCCCACAAGAACTTTAACGATTAACTACCACAGAAGACTTCTCGATCAAAAGAATAAAACAAGAGAAAAACTCAGGCGCATGGACAAAAACGCAGTAAATTGGAAAAGGTGAATGCGAAACTAAACGTGGTAAATCAGAGAAAAAAAAGGTCCAAAGAAACGCTCCCTCTTCAAAGCAACACGACAAATTCAGTTCTAGGAAAAAAAAAACCAAAAGGAAACGAGAGTCTTTCTCTACATGGGTCGTAAAGGAAAAAGGACGAGTCGGTGAATCCAAAAGGAACCGTTGCGGCCAAAGGGTGGTATAGAAAGCAGGCCCGCGGAAATCAACATTAGAGTCAAAAGGCTCCCGTACTGTGCCGTGCGTACAGCCGTCGGGAAAACGATCCAAAGGCTCAGAAAAGAGACGCCAATTTTCCAGACGTGGGAGGGTAAGAAAGATGAAAAAAAGAGACCACCAACGACCAAACGAGAAGAAAGGATCTACGTTGGGGAGAAGGGGGAGCTCCAATCGGACAAACAAAGATACTAAAGCTCAAAGAGGAGGGGGGGTAGGGCAAAACCCGTCGACCTAAAGAAAGGGGGAAGAAAAGAAATACAATCAAGGGGACGACCCTCCTACAACCGGCACCGGCTCCAAAAAACTTACACCTCCCTCTACCTCACCACATCCTCTGAACAAAAAAACGGGTACGTACGAAAAAAACCGGGAAAGGAACGGACAGTCATACGGGGAAAAAGTTCCTCACGGGGGGAATGTTCGCCACATGTCAGTTTGTGGGAAAATCGTCGAAGGGGGGGATGGGGGTCCTCAGAAACTTATCGTGGAGACTAAGAAAGAAAAAATTAAAGGGATCCTATAAAAACCGTAGGAGAAAATAGATAATCCAGGCACCGCCTCGTCTCCAGAAAGCGGGAAAACGTCACCGGGGGCTCCTTAATAAGGAAAAACAACATCGAAAAGTTCAAAATTCGGAAGGGGGAAGGGGAAAAAACACGGACTGCCACACGTCCCAGGGGACCGTAAGGACAAAAAAAAGGCAAGGGGGGAAGGGGAGCGGCCGGGGGGGGGATGGTAAAAAATGAAGGGGAACGGTCCCGGTAGGGCAGAAATGAGGATTGGTTTGGATGAGGTCGAGCATGGGGTAAGTCGTCGAAGACGTGTGGGGGGAGTTCGGAGGGGGGTGCTGGTGAGTCATAAGTTGGGGGAGTCGATTAGTCCTGTCGTCGGGAGGACTTTGGGTGTTTGAGTTAAGCGAAGAGTCGAAAAAGGGAAAAAAATTGAAAGTTTCTTTGTATGCGTCGCAAGGAACGGTAAAAGTGATGATCCGGGGGCCGAATAGGGAGCAGAATTAACAGTGAATTTCAAGACGAGGAGGGAGACGTGGGTAAAGATTTGGTTGAAAAAGCCTTCCGACAAAGGGGTTTGGAAAAGAAAAAGGGCCTTATTATACGGACAAAGGGGAAAAAGGCAGGGGGCGGAGAAGGGGCGAAAATCGGGCGCGGCTTTGGGTCGTTTGGGGAAGAAAAGTCCATGAACGGGGGGAGAATCGAGGCGTCTCGTCGGCAATCTTTGTAGAGAGGCGGTACTTCGAAGATCAAAGAAAGTAGGGTTGAACTTGTTTAAGTCTAGGGTGGGGGGGGGGGAGACTGGACAATCTAGTGATCTCCGGTAGTTGATGAAGGACAGGCTTCGGATCAGGCTGTTAGGGCATGACAGTATCTGGTTCGATTTAAAGAGCTGGGATCAGGCGCTCGAGTCAGCAGGGACGAGTGTCGCTCTCAGGGACCGCAGATGCAAGAGGTTGTGCGTGTGCGAGGACTGTTAGTTTCAAGAGCGTAGGGGAAGGGAGCTGGCTCAAAACAGCGGAAAAAGACATCGGGGAAGGGAGGCGAAAAAAGGAGTTGGATAAATGGCCGGGGACAGTAGACAACACTAAGAGGAATCTCCGGTAAGGAAGGGTGCTACACCACTTCAGACTTCTCAAGGGGGGGTGGAGGTGATCTGAAATTTCAGGGGGAGAGAAACAGACACACTTTGTCTGTACACGACCTCAATTGGGGGGCGTACAGCACACCGCGGGCGTGAAAGGGTGGGGCAATACAGCTGGCAACCTATGGGAGTGCCCGGGTGGCTTTGAGAAAAAACGTTTGCCGGCCTATACGTGTAGACCTGAGTCAAAGGAGGCCAAAGGCGACTCTCGAGCACAGAAGAACTCCTTGGTCGACCATCCACCTATTCTAAGAAGAAGAAGGTGGGGGGGGGAAAAAAAAGGAGGATCAGATCAGTTTCAGGGAGCCACGTCCCTTAAGGAAAAAGAAAATGGGCCGCTATATCCTATGTTTCTAAAAGGGGGGGGGGGCGGTCAAGGGGGAAGGGGGTAGAAAGGGGCTATGGAAAGGGGGAGTTGGAACAGCGGTAGAGAACCAAAGAGGGTTGTCGCAAGGGGGGGTGGGAGTTGGCCGAATCGCGGTAAATCAGGAGTAGGAAAAAAGAGAAGGGGAAAGGGGGAAGAGGGCACATAAAACGAAGAAAAATCGCGCACAAAAGATGGCGGTTAATGGGTCTTTTCTGCTAACCAAAGGGAACATGTTGGTATTGTGAAGCCTAAAGGTGATCGGGGGGAGTAGGGACGGTAGGGCAAGAGAGGGACGGGGGAGTGGGGGGTTTTGAAAACCGGGGAAAGGGGTGTCCCATGGTTGGCCAAGGTGTGGGGTTGGGTGTGGGCTTGGAAAAGCTGCTGTGAGATACGTTGGCGTACTTACACCTTATGGACAAGGTGTATAAAAAAAAAAACCGAACGGGCGGTTTTCAGGATGGAGTCAAAGAGAAGCCAGTTGAGGGTGGACTTCATGTCGTCCGGGTCGACCGGAAGAGAAGGCTAAACGACGCGATCCGGGACTGAGTCCTTTTCAGACGAAGGAAGTCGTGCGGCCGAAGGCAAACATGGGCACTCTGACGATTAAGGACATCTGGATACAAAGGAACCGAGCTGGAACGACGGGGAGGGGGAGGTTCGAAAGAAAACCAAAAAAATGAGTGGAGGCGACCTTCTGGGCTGTTGGTTCAATGGAGTGATTTCAACCGACTCAGACAGGATCGGAAGCGGAAGGGGACGGAAAGAGAAAGGGAAAAAGAGATGGAAAAGGAAAAGGAACATGGGAAACTCATAGCAGGGAAGAGCAAAAAATTAAGTTGCCCAGCCGAGGAACAAAGAGCATCACCCCAGCTTAAAGGAAAAACAAAAAGCGCTTGGTCGGCTAAAGGGAAAAGACCGTGATACACCTGAGCCAATAGGAGGAGAAAGGGGGACCCAGAGAAAGCGGAAAATGTTAAGTGATCCAAGGACCCATGAAGAAGACCACTTGAAAAAAGTACTCGACACGCTCGCTTCTGTGAAAAGAAAATCTATGGTAGAATAGGAAGCCGCCGGAAACACTACCATCGACATTAGAAAAAAGCGAAAACTCACACCCTCCTCCCCCGGTAGGGAAGGTTGATGACGGTGTGGCTAGTAGCATACCCAAGGAAAAATACGCGGACAAAAGTGGGGTAAAACAACTTATCAGCAAAGGAAAAAAGCGAGAAAGGAAGAAAACCACAAAACAAAAGTTAACCCAAAAAAAAGAAAAGCCAGGGAACTCCGCGCTGCACACACACAAATAAAGGGGAGGTCTCACTCCAGCACGAGAACCTATCAAGGGGAGAGGCTAAGACTCGCGCAAGGAAAAGTAGACATCTTAAAACCTAACTCCACAGGGCGCAATCTACAGAGAGTTGGAACCGATCATGTAAGGAAAAAAGAAAAGAGTCCACTTAGATTTACAGCGAAGGGATAAAACGGTAGGGAAAAAAGTGAAGAAAGGTGTGACGAAACCCAGGGGAAAAGTAGCAGAGCCTACCAGGGAAAGAAACTGTCCGGAGACGGAAATAGGAATCAAGAACCAAAATTAAAAGAGGGAAGAAATACAAAAGATAAGGGAATTAGTTTATGCAAGCCGTAAATTCGGCAAGGAAAACATAAACGCGTTTTGCCCCAACGTACGTGACATCAATCGACCGGCAGGGGGGGGCGACCACAGTAGGGTTTTCGAAGGAGACTAAGTCCTCTTTATCTGTTGGCTGTGCAGGGACCGGGAGCCTAAACTATCGTAAAGGGCCGCCCCGGACCACTAAAAAAGAAAGAGACTCTTTAGAAGAGGTTGAGGTGAGAAAAATTAACACCGGCCACGCACCGTTTATGGGGGGAAAATTACGGCGTTCGCGACCAGTGTGGAAGTGAGACGCAACCACCTTCGCTATGACAGAAAAAGGCAAAACTGCAGAGTGAAGTGTTGTCGCAACAGTAAAGAAAAGTCGACAAGGGGGTCGTCGCCGGTTGCGAAGGAAAAACGGGGATACAACGCCTTACGTGGGAAGAAACCAGGGGAAGGAAAAAAAAAATACGGAAGATTCCCTAATGAGGAGCGTGGCCCGCGACCTAGGGGGGGGAGAAGAGAAATCACCTGGAGGCCGAAAAGACACGAGCAACGAGATCAAAAAACCCTAACCCAAATCCCCGAAAACGCAGGAGTGATCGACTGAGGCAGAAAAAGACGAAAACAGAATCTGGCAGGAGTCCAAAGTGCACCCCCATCTAACAGACTCTTGGGGGTGTACGAAATTACACTACCCCGGCAAAAAAAATAAAATAACGGCAGGACTCGAAACATATTCCAGACAGGAAAAACGCGCACAGGAAATGATTCTGGCTCTTAAGGGAAAAGAGAACTCCGAGGAGAGAAAAAAGCAGACCCTGACAGCAGAAATTAGCGAAAGAAAAGAGGAGGGAAAAACTTCCCCGGAGGAAAGGAAGGAGGAAAAAGGAAGAACACTGGACGCCGAGAATAGGGGGAAAGGATGCAGGAAAAGTCTCGCCGGAGAATCTTCATCCTCTACGAACTTCGGGGACAAAAAACAAATGTGAAAGGAAAAAAAAAACCCGCCGAGGCTAAATTCAGAGGAAAGGACCCGAGGAAGAATGGAAAGGGAACCGATCGACCAAGAGGTCAAGGAAAAAAAACACGCAAAAGGGTCCTCATCGTCGACTATCGGAGATTGCTAGGGAAACAATAACCCCCACAAAATACGAATCTACGAAAAAGAGAAGACACAAAAATCAGCCGGGCCAAACCAGGAATCAAAAAAGAAAAAGAAAATCCAAAAAAGGGATGGTACCTTCTGTGGAAACACCCGGAGGGCCTAGAGACAAATACACGAGCCAAAATCACCTCATGGAAAAAATAAGAGAAACGACCCGGCGAAAACACTGACCCCGCCGAAATCCGAACAAAAGAACTAACCGGTTTATTACTGGTAACGACCCCTTGAGAAGAAGTTACATAAACAACGGCCGCAATTTGACACGGGTTCGAGGGTGAATGAAACATTTTCAAAAAAGCCGACTGGGAAGGGGGGGTCTAGGGAAGGAGGGGGGAGACTCCTTCTGGCGCTCAAGGAGATCTTAAAAGAAGAGAAATCTTTGTCGTGCGCGCAAGGAGATCCTCTTGAGGGGAAAAAGCGGGAAAATAACAGGGGGCAAACCAAAAATTTTTATTTCAAAAAAGTAGCACGGAATGCCCCCGGGGAGCCGTCACGGAAAAGGGGGCGGGGGGTGGTAGCGGGGAGGAGGCGGGGGAAAGGAGGTACAGGAAGAGGGGGAAAGAGGATTTTTGTGCTCAGTTTTGAGGAGTCGGGGGGAGGATAGGAGGGCTACGTGTTGGGGGGTAAAAGTAGCTGGGGGTGATGAATAAGGGGGGTGGGAAGCAAGGGGAAGCACAGTCTTAAGGGACTCGGATTGGGGGGGGGGTTGTGCAGAGAAGATCGCGACGAATGAATCATGGGGCGGTAACTAGAAAAGGGAGGGTTAACGGGGGAAGGCCGAAAAGCCAAGATCTGGAGAGATAAACAGACAATCAATGGACGAATCCTCGGTTGAGAATTGACCTTTCCACATGTGGGGGGGGAGACCTTTCCTTAGGAAAAAAAAGAATGCGCCACAGCGGCGGCCACGGTCGAAAGCATCAGAGGCGCAGTGGGCGTCGAAACTTAGTTTGGAAGTTGGGGGACAAGAGTAAAAATTCAGGAGGGTTTCTCGGAGGATGTAGGCTTAGAAAGAAAAAAAAAGCATTATTCAATTGTCAAGAAAAAGAGCGTGGGGGAATGGGGTTTGGGGGGGGGGCGGGGGGGGGGTGGGGTGGGTGGGGGGGGTGTTGAAGGGGGCGGCAAGAACGGACGGGAGTAGGTGCATCTAGCGGGGTAGGCAGGAAAGTGCAGGGTTAGTATGTGGTGGCAATAGGTTGCAGGGCCACATTCGGCCTCGGTGATGCAGTCAGGCAGAGGCCGGGTGTTTGGGGGTCTTTGGGATGAGGAGAGTAAAAATTAATTTTACTTGGGTGGGAGAGAGGAGGGATCCCCAAAAACCCGATAGTCAGGAGGGCCTCGCCTGGAGGGGACGGAGGCAAGGAAAAACTTTGATGGAAACGCATTAGTTTTTATTTCGTGACCTAGGGAGCGACGGGCAAGGAAATCTCTTTCCAAGGGGCCTCTTTTTGCGACAAAACGGCACTCTTGCAAGGGATGTGGGCGGCGGTTGGTTTCGAAGGAGAAGCCACGACGAACAGGGGGGGGAAACTCAGAAAGGGAAACTGAAACAAATCACCCAATCGTGGGGAGGTTTACTTGAACAGGGGAAAAGGGAAGATACGCTTCCCGAGTTTGAGTTGCATCCTGGGCTACACAGGCTTGTATGAAAGGAAGCAAGGAAAGCAAAGTAGAGGGACTTCTCTAGAGCTGCCGAACAGACTAACGGGGGGGTCGACACATCCAACCACGCATTGCAGATTCGGGAGGGGTGGAACGCAGGGGAGGAGAAAGCATCTTGGGGAAAAGGGGGAAGGAGAAAAAACTAATCCGAAAAGAGGTGGCAGAGGGACCAGCTATCCAAGGGGTGATGTTTGTAGGGAACAACGGGGGCATATAAGAGGGGTAGAGAAAGACAGGGAGCGGTTGAGAAGACGGAGAAAACTCAAAAAAGGGCACCTTCATGTGGGTCGGCGGTTGGGAAAACCTTTTATGCAGGGAGAGGAGTGGCTCTTCGCCGTGTATCATATCGGGCACAAGAGGAGGGGGGAGAGGAGGGCTTTGAGGTTCTTTGGGGGCATAAGGAGGGGGAGGAAGGGGTTGTGGAGAAGAAAAAATATCGTTTCAGGAGAGTCGGCTTCATCAAGAGGGGAGGGGGGCAGGAGGGAGTATGGAAACGCAGGGGTGGGGACAAGGGAGGGAGGGGAGCGTGAGGTCAGAGAGGCTGGAAAAAGGATACTTGGATACGGACCCTTTCACTTGGTACTTGGGGGGGGGGGGGGGCCGTGGCTTAAAAAAAGTTAAACCGGGGGGACCCACGAACGGGTAGGATGGGGCAGATAGAGAAGGGGAGGGCTTTTCTTAAAGGGAGGGCGCAGGAGGAATACAGGGAGCCTTGAACCAAGATAATTGGGAGGACTGGGGAGAATTTTGAAAACGTCCGGAGAAAGGGGGATGCCTACCGGCTTAAAGGAGAGTACAAAGAAGAAGGAGCAAGGAGGCTAAGTGGAAAGGGCAGGGAAGAGTCTGGAAAAACTATGGGGGAGTGGCTAAGCACCACTTGCGGACACCGCGTAGTCTTAAGGGGGAAGTATTGGACAAGAAAAAGGGACCTCCACAGGATCCAGGGACAGGGGACAAAGCAG
>Ga0179593_1719375_pt1 | contig 11495 bp, 21 predicted proteins | sample CZODoug2_1_08_16_FD_185931 | JGI IMG/M metagenome (GOLD analysis project Ga0179593, IMG submission 185931) | Vadose zone soil fungal communities from Angelo Coast Range Reserve, California, USA - CZODoug2_1_08_16fungal (PacBio error correction) | ecosystem: Environmental > Terrestrial > Soil >...
TTCTGGACGACGAAGGGGACCAGGAGAGGCCTCGGGAACGAACATTCGTGCAGCCAAAAAGTAGGTGCGCAGAGGACGGCTTTGTGGTTCCACGGCGGCGCTGTCAGACTCAAAAACCGGGAAAAAACTAGAAAAGAGAGGACTTGAAGGACATCGCAATGACACGTCTCTGGAGACGCTTTGTTCTTTCAAGGGCATCGGCGACAAAAAAGTGATTCAACGGAGGTGGGAGATAATGGGAGGGGACGACGAAACGAGATCGTCTCTTCTAAAGGAAAAGGCCTACTACGACGTGCCTCGTAAGGCCTTGGTCGAGGGACCAGGGCCGCAAAAAGGTCATGGGTCAGAATATATTCAGGGGAACTGAGGAATCCGTTAAGAGGGAGCATGAGATCGGACCTCAGGCGATTCGGGGATTCGTCTAAAGATCGTCCAAGCAGTTTCAAAGAGTTGAACCGGGAAAAGAATAGATAAGAAGTTGGGAAAGGGAAGGAGACGGTACAAGGTCAATATAGCTAGGGAATAAATCTTGGCAGGGGCTACCTCCGGAACTCTAAGGGAAAGCAGGAGAAGAGTCTGTCAAGGGGGATTTCACGGAAAGGATTTGAAATCCTTCTCTGGTAGAGAATCGACGGCGTGGGTCGTCCTTGTGGAATAGAGCCAACGTGGGGGGGGGGACAGGCGCAGGGGGTCGCATGACGGGAATTGCATACGAAAAAGAGGAGGGAATCAAGAAAGGGATAGGCGAGAAGTTAGGCCCTGTTGGGCTCCTATCAGATCACTCCTAACTGTCAGCCTTCAAACAACAAAGGGGGGAAAAACCAACAAAAGGAGGGGAATAACGCGGAGGCTCAAAACGTTGAGAGAAAAAGGATGAATCAAGAACAGCTCCTATCACCCCGTATTGATGGACCTATCGAAAACGGGTAAAGGACGAACAACGAAACTCCTGGGTCAAGGATCCAATAGGAGACAAGAAACCCGGTCCTACACTCAAAAGACCAAAAAGGGAAACAGCAAGAAGACGTGATCCGAAAGCGGAGGGGGGAGGAAGAAACGGCCGAGTTTTAACAGAAAAGTGTACGCCCAATTACGAATGCCAAAACGAAAAGAACGGGGGAGGGGCTTCGACTCCAACCATAGGAAAAAAAAATCAAACGAAAAGGGGGGGGGAAAATGGGCAGATACTTTTCGGGAAAAGCCACTTTTTCACAAAGGAATGGCTGGAACTATCAGAAAGGGATGGCGACTCCACATTCAGAAAGGAAAAAAATGCAAACCTGTAAGATCTAAGACTCCTTAATCTCGTGACTCATGAGGAAGCAGAGGGTCCAGAGTCCTGGGAGAAGCCTTGGGGGGGGTAAACGAAAACGCTGTGGAAAAAAAGGGAAGGTCGGGCCAAGCGGAAACTGAGAGTAGAAAAAGACCCAAGGGAAGATCGCCACCAGGGTTTTCCGTCAGACGGGGCCAACGAACCGAAAGGATACGGTCTCCCGAGTAACGAGAGACAGGGGGAACCTTAAGATGTCGGGGAGACGACAGGCTCGTCTGATCGCGACGCGGGAACGGGAAGAGAGGAAAAGAGGAGGGGACAGCAGGTCCTCCTTGAAACACAAAGGCTTAGAGGAGGCGAACGGCCCCGTATCCTGCCGGGGTCTCAGAGCAGAGAGAGCGGTACCCACTTGTCGAAAAGCCAGAGGGGTTGAAGAAGACCGGTGTGTCCTCCTCCTCTTCTAAAGGGTGATGAAAGGTGTCAAAATGTACGTATGCCAACAAAAAGTGGAAGGGGAAGAAAAAGCAGCCCTACTAAAGTTATAAAAAAGGGGACGGGCATTAAGTTTCGAAAACCTATTATAACCGAAAATGGGTGGGGGCCGCCACGCCCAGAAACGCCTCGTATGGGCATTGGTGCATACCTAGGTGCCTGCAGAAAATAGGAATGAAGGGTCGAAAGTCACGAAAGGGACATTCCCCCAAATTGCTCATTACGGAAATCGGGGAAAGAAGGAGAAATCTCGAAGAAGGTAGAAAAGACTGAAGACCAGACGAATCTAGAGCGCGGAACATCATATGAACGTGGGGCCAGAGGGGGGGGGGAGGGACCACAATTTCCTGGGAGAGAAAACAAGACGTGAGAGAAGGGCGATCTTCGAGTTATGATGATAAAGAGAGAGGTTGCCATAGAACCAGAGCCACCCGTAACATTAAACTATGGGCCACAAGACCAGGGATACGATATCGGGGGAATGCCTAAAAGCAAATTCCTCCGGGGACCAGAGAGAGGGAAAAGATCGGGGTTAATGTCGCTAGGGGAAAGACACCTGCAATTCGAAGGGTCATTATTATCACATCTGAGTCTATCGAGGGGTGAAATTGCAGTCCGCGATAAGGTAATTGACAACGCAGTTCCTGGCCCATTAGGGTTAACCTCCTTCCTTAATGAAGATTTTTAGACAAGGAAGGAGGAAAAAAAAGGGGAAGAATGATAAGGCAGGGGAGAAGATCGGGGGATAGTGGGAAGAGGAGTCTGGATTTTGGTTTTTAGAGGATGTTGGTTGGTTTTTGTTGGTTGGTGTTTGGTGAATGGGGGGGGGAGGGGGTTGGAAGTGGTGGGGGTGGGGTGGTGGGGGAGATTGTGGGGTGGGGGGTGTTGTTGGGGAGGGGATAAGGGGGGGGGGGGGGCGGGGGGGGGGGTAGAAAAGGGCAAAAGAAGGGAACCAAACAAAGACAAAGAGGGATTGTAAGGGGGGGGGTGGGGAGAGGGAGGAGGGGGGGGGGGAAGGGGGTAGGGAAGGGAGTGAGGGGGGGAAGGAGGGGAGGGGGATAGGGGTGAGGGAGGGCGGGGGAGAGGGGACCTGGGGGGGGGGGTCGGGGGGGAAAAGGAGGGGAGTCAGGGGGAGGGAAGGGGAGGGGTGAGATGAAAAGAGAGAAGGTGTCGAGGGGGGGTGTGTGCAGGAGTAAGAAGGGGAGGGGGATAATAAGGGGGGGGTAATGGACGGGAGAGGAGTGGGGAGGCGAAGGGGGCGAACAGAGTGGGAGGGACAAGGAGGAAAGGGAGGAGTGGGGGGGGTGGAATAGTCACGTGGGTGGAAAAGGGTGGAGGGGGTGACGGGGGGGGGGGTGGTGAGCGTGGAGGGGTGAAGAAAAGGAAAGGGGACGAGCGGGAGGAGCAGAATCGGGAGTGGTAAGGGGAAGAGGGGATGAGGAGGAGATGGAGGAGTGAAATGGAGGGGGGGATAGGGAAAGGGTGCGGGGAGGGTTGGAGTGGGGGGTGGGTGGGAAGGGGGGTTGAAACGAGAGGGGGGAAAGGGGGCGGGTAAAGAGGAAGGAGGATGGGTTGGGGAGGGGGAGGGGGAGGTTGCAAGGAGAGGGCGGATGGAGAGGTAGAGGGACGGGGTGGGAGGAAGAAAGATGGGGGGGGGGGGGGTGGGGAGGATGGGAACGGGGGTAAGAGCGCGGGGACAGGGAAAGATGAGTGCCGGGAGGAGCAATGAGAAATGGGTGAGAGAGGAGGTGAGAGACAGGAGAGGAGAAGGGGGGGGGGGTTGGAGGGCAGGGGGAGAGAAAAAGAGGGAAGGTGGGAGGAGTGCAGGGGTGGAGTGGGACGTGAGGGGGCTGGGAGGACATTGCACAGAGGTGAGAAGATGGGGGTGAATGGTGGTGAGGAGGGGGGGAGAAGAGGGGCGGGGGTGGGGAGGGGGGACACAAAGGTTGGGGACGAGAAGGGGGGAAAGGAGGGGGGGAAAGGGGGTGGATGGAAGTGGGAGGAGGGAGGGGCGAGGGTGGGGGGGAGAAGCCGGTGTATAAGGAGAGAATAAGGAGGGGAAGGATTGGAAGAGGAAAGGACGGGGGTTGGAAGGTCGGTGAAGGTGAGAGGAGGGAGTGGAGTTGGGAATTGGAGTGAAGGGGGGGGGGTGGGGGGGGGGGTTTGGGGGAGGGGTTGGCGCGGGAGTGGGTGGAGAGATAAATTTGGATAAACGAGCAAGGCTAGGGAGGGGGGCAGTGAGGGGAGGGCGGGAAGGGGGGGAGGGTAGAGCAAAGAGGTAGGGGATGAAATTGGGTGGGGGGGGGGAGAGGGGAATGGCGGTGAATAGGGGGGTGGGCGGTGGGAGAGAGAATAGCGTGGCGAAAATAAGGGGGGAGGGGGGGGGGAGGTGGGGAGGGGAGGCGAGAAGTGGAGAAGGGAGGTGATAGAGGAGGGAAGAGGGTGGGGGGATGGGCATGTAAGTAACAAGGAGGGAAGGGATAGTGAAGAGGGAGGCTGGAAATTGAGGGGAGGGTCTGGGGGTGGTTAGTGGGGATGAAGAGGGACGGGTGACAGAAAGATGGGGGGGAGGGGAGGAGGAAAGAGGGTGTGAGGGGAGGTGTGGATAGGGGTATGTGTAAACTTGAAGGTAGGGAGAAGTAGGGGTTGGAGGGAGGGGAGAGAGATGGCGTGAGGGGGCGGGGGGAGTTGGAACGAGGGGAAAGGGGGGGGTATGAAGGCGAAGGGACGGGAGAGGGGGGAGGGGGAAAGGAGGGTAAAGGGGGAGGCCTCTGGGAGGGGGTGGGTAGGATGAGAGGAGGGGGGGGGGGAGTGAATAGTGGGGGGAGGAGGGAGGGTGGGGAGAGAGGGACGGGATGGGGCGGAGGAGATGTGAGAGGGGGGGGGGGAGCTAAGCTCCTGCGACGTTCTGGGGAGCCGAAAACCTCTCATGCCCAAGCGAAGACCTCACAGGGACCAAGCGTCTGCCGCTGGGAGTAAAACCTTCAAAAGGAAAAGAAACAACGGCAGTCCTAGGAAGAACGACGCGGAGGAAAGAATCTAGAAGTCGAGCTAGAAGGCTGGCCTGCTCAACTCCGGACAATCCGGGGGAAGAAACGAGGCGCGACAGAGGGGGGAAGGCAATTAAAGAAGAAAAAAAAACGAGTATACCCGAAAAATGAATCCTAGAGCACGTCTCGCAAAATCAACGCCTATGGGGAAGGAGAGGGGGCAAACACCATCTCGGATGGACGAAAAAAAAAAGAGTCTCCTGAATAACCTCCCTAAGCTTCGGAAAAGGGCCGAAAGACGTCTAACCGAGCGGGCGAGCCTCATCTAATAGGGGCCTGGATACGGAAAGGACGAGTTCCAGCCAACAGAATCATAAAAGCTGAAAAAGCCAATGCCTCGATTGGGGAAGGGATTCGATATCGAAAGTGCCCGGAGAAGGGAGCGGCGACAGATGGACTCTGCGAATAGCAGGAGCTGGACACTCAGGGAGAAGCCGAGTGGGCGCCGGTGGCGGATCTCATTTCTGGGCGGGCGGTAGACAATGAGAGCGCTAGCCTCTCCCTTGCAAGGGGAGTCAAAGAAGAAAAACGGGGGGGTAAATCAATCCCGAAAGGCAGTGTCTGCGGTGCGGAACTATCAAAACCGACAGGGGGGCGCGTGCGGAAAGCACAAACAGCCGGTCATAATGGGACCGAGAAAAAAGCTGATCGCCTCCAACATTCCGCGCCAGACGTCGTATCGAAAGAGGCGCGCCGCAGGTCTGGGGCTGGGAAAAGGGGGACGAAACTCCATCGGGAGAACGAAAGGCTGCAGAGGAGTGCCGCCCTAAGCCGGCCTGGATCTCCGGTCGTCTCTCTAAGGAGGAGCAAAAGAACGGACCTTCCTCAAGGCAGATGGGAGGGGAAGACTGAGGCCATTTCCAGCTGCCGTGTGACGGCACGCCGTCGGGGAAGGGGTGGGCGGGAAAACCGGAGAGAAACGGTCTCTTCCAATAATACGGAAAATGTGGGACCGATGGCCCGATCTGGGGTCCGGCCATGGTCGACTCTCGATTAAAACTTCTGCCATGAAAAGAGGAAGAAAAATCTCGCTGGAGAGGAAGGTGAAATGGATCCATAGGTGTCCTCGGGAGTTCGATGGAAAATCGATGGGGGGACGCAGAACGAGGAGGAGGATCCCTCGCTAAAAGTCCGGGGGGTAGGAGTCAAGCTGCTGGAAACTAGTGGCTGAGGCCCGAATTAAGAAGCCGCAAGGAAAATCGGAAAAAAATGAACAGTTGCGCCCTTTGCCGCCTACAAAACACATCTTAAAAGAAGGAAAAGCAAGGCACCGCCACCATCAAAGGAAGCCAGCGCATATCATTGAAATGTCCAGAAAGCGGGGAAGCAGAATGCGCCGAAAATCTCGATCGGAGAGAGCGCGAAACCTGATGACGAACATTGAGACAAAGTCATCGCAAAACAGGATGACCAGACTGGACGGAAAAAACGCAGGCACCATGACGGCGTCGGGTTGATGGTGGTAGAAAAATCGCCTCCGAAGGAGTACGAGAAAAAGGGAAAAAAGACAGCGTACTGCGTGATCATGCTGAGCTGCAGTGAGGACAGAAAACCAAAAGAAAGAAGAACACAACAACGGATGATGATATATGATGTGTGGTGGCGATATAGGTCAATTCTTCCTCAACGTCAAACCAGAATCAAAAAGACTCAATCAAGGGAGAGGGACGGGGTTCAGGTCCCGGGTGCGGGAGACAGGAAAGTGAAGGGGGAGGAGCCTTTCCATTAGGAAGCCATCCAGAACTACGAAGAGAAAGTGTCCAGGAGGGCTCATTGGGGACCATGAGGCGTAGGGCCACGGCGGGCGTCAAAAAAACGGCATAGGGGCACGCTCAAAAATGTCCGAGAAGGGCGACAGGGTCTCATTGAGGAGATCTAATGATAGACATGAGGAGGAAAAAAAAGGGGGGGTCGTGATGGTGTTGGAATTCTGAAAGGAAGTGGTAAATGAGGGGTCCGGCGCCAAGCTCTTCTCTTTCCCAGGCGTTCAAGAGGTAGGAAGCGTAGGCAAAAGGAAAATACTCGAGTCTAGTTCAAGGGCTTGAGAAAAGGGTCGTTGACAAGTCCGTGCTGAACGCCGAAATAGTCACTGTGAAAGAAGGAACGGAGGTCCTCCGGAAAGAAAAGGTGTAGGGAAATCTGCAAGGATTCGGAAACAGACGAGGCAACGAGCTGGAGAGGAACCATGGACCTTTTCATAAAAATCTAGGTCCGGGGGTTAAAACTCAAAGTTTCCCAGGTAAGTCAAAAGGGCGAAAATGACTGTCCTGATCTGGGCAAAAAGCGTGAAAGTGGGAGATCTTGCCGGAGTGTTCAAGCGGCCGCAGGCTGCAAGCTCCAAAAACCTTCTACTGGGAAAAAGCTGTCACACAGCAGAAATGGAAGGAACCGATCGAGAAATCGTTGTGAGAGAAACAATTCAGAGTGAATGACTGAAGCGTTAGGCAGGAAGAATGTAAAGAGGAAAGGCCCGGCGGAAACGAAGATGGAGACCAGAGCGGCCACTGAAGGGGGAAGCGGTCCTTTTTCCGCAAGAAAGAGACCTCTCGGGGAGAGGGGTCAGCAGCTCAGGGTATGGGGATCATGTGGAGGCGGTCATATGTTCTCCTTAGGAAAAACTCTCAGGGGGAATCTGCGAAAGAGGTTGAAGAGACGAATTTTCGCTTGGAGCTGAAGAACAAGATGACGGGAGTGATGTAGCCCAAACCACGTTGCGTCGGTGGTGGTCTGGGTCTTTCCTTTGGAGGAAGCAAGACTGGAGGGGAAAAAAAGGAGAATATCAAGGGACCAAGCAGAAGGAGAAAATGCGAAAGGGCAAACTGGAACACTCTGCGAAGGTCTGGGGGAAGGGCACCTTGAGTTCCGGAAGCAGGGGGTAAGGATCCTATCATTGCCGTCCGACAATAATGCCTTTCAAAGGGGGAGGATAAGAAATCCTATACCAGAGGGAGGTGTTACTGTAGGGGAAAGTCTCAAGCAGGGTACGGGGTCCGGCCCTTGAACCGAAGGAAGCCACTGATTAGAGGGGGAATCAGAAAAGAGAGGGGGGCTTCTCCGCCTGAAAAGAAGAAGAGGCGAATCAACCTTCTTGATAATGCAACCAGAAGCAATATCGCTCAGCCTGAAGGGGGGACTCTTCAGGTGTAGGGTTGTTTCAATTTTTCGCTCGAAGTCTTAAGATAACACTCTGAGCAGCGTGTTGTTGAGTCGAGAAGATAGAAATCTGTCAGAAAGATGAAAGGGATAAGGCAGACGCGGAGCTCGAAGGGACACGCGAGCAGCGTCAGAGAAGGGCGGCGGGGCCAGAGGACGCCAATGGGCGAGGGCTTCGTCTGAAACCTTGAGGCAGTAGGCGGGAACAGAGAAGCGGAAGGGTCGTAGAGCTTTGAAATTCTCAGGGAAAAGGGGGGTTGAAAACGGAAACCCTTTGTGGGGAACACAGTCTCCCATTTGGTTCCAGGAGTAAAAGTTGCGTTTCCTGTTTGAGAATCTATGAATCCGGGACGGTAAGAAGGGAAGACCCTAGGGGGGGGATCCGGGAAGCGAACTATCCTGGTAGTATTGGAACAAATCAAAATAATGGGGTTGGGGGGTGGCGTCGGATACCACGACAGCACTATACTGTGGGAAAAAGGAGTCCGAGGGGGACAGGGCGGGCATGGAAGACGGCCGCTAAGCACCGGTTTGGGACATTTTACGTTTTTAACGTGGAAAAAGAAAAAAGGACTTGGGAGAAAGCAAGCCCCTCGCCCAAATCGCTTGTCGGACCCGTCGACCGTCCCATTCGGGAATCGATCAAAGCAAGAAATTATGAGAAAGACTGGGACAAGAAGAGAGCACCTGCAGCACGTCGGGAGCGCGCTCCGAGGGGAATCGACAACAAGGCCGTTCGAAAAAAAAAAGTGGGAGTCGCCTTTGGTGATAGAATTCAGAAGGTTCGAATCTGGGTTCAGGTAAGGAAAAGTGGACCTCCAGGGCTGACTCCGTAATGCCGGGGACAGAGAAAAGGATTCCTTCCGAGACGAGGAAGATAGGTACTCCGCCGCTAAGGGGGACGGGAAAGGTAGAGAGGTAGGACAGCTTGAGAGGCCTGAAAAAGAAAGATCTGCGAGGTCAAAGGGGGCTAACAGGTGGGGGTTCAGGGAGGGCGTCAAAAAAAAACGGGAGGAAGAAAGAGGTTAATCAACATAAAAGGGGGCGACCCGCCGATCGGTGCCGGTTCGACAGACAAACGCCGACCGCGGGGGGAGGAGAATCAGCGACGCCGAAAGGAATCTACCATTCTTAATCCTTGGAGCCCACGTTAGGAAAGAAGGGCCTAAGGAAACCCTTTTAACTCCAACCGTCAGGGATTAACAGTGTTGTTAATGCCCAGAGGCATCACGGCGCACAAGGTGTCGGCGGTGAACCTTGGGGAAAAAAATGTTTGGGGGGAGCCAGTTAAGTGCTTTTGTTGTGGAGTACCAAAAGGGGTCTTGCGGGATGGGAGAACAGCCTATCGGCTTGCCTTAACGACGGCCTCGCAATGCGGAAGAAAAAATTAAAACCGTCGGGGTATTGAAAAAGCCTTGAAAAAAAAGCGATACCAAGTATTGAGAATGGTCTGCTGAGGGGGAAGAGAAGACTAGGAAAAGGAGACGAAAGCAACAACACCCGGGGGGAAAGGATCTCTAAAGCGCTATGTGAAAAAACATACCCAGCCTACCTCAGGTAATCGACAGGATGAAGGAGGGCTGAGACGCAAATTAAAAGAGTACGGAAGATCGACGACGCGGAGCGATAGATGTTCTGGAGACCATCCTCAATAGGGCTTCACTGGTGAGGAATGGGGGAAGAAAGGTGAAATTATCCAGCTAGACCGGAACGCCTACAAGGCGTTCTCTCTGGCTGAACGGAAGGGGCTTCGAAAGCGGGGGGAAGAGAAAGTGGGGATGCCGGACCGGAACGGGGGGCGCAAAGCGGCAGGCCGACGTGGGGACACCGGCTTCCGATGTCATGCATGTTCAGGGAAACGCGACGAAGGGATCCACCGGTTGAGTCCGAAACCGTAAGGAGGAGAAGAAGGAAAAACTTCGTCTATGTCGATTTCACAGGCGGGCGCCAGGGCTCTAGAAAAATTCTCAAAGGAAGGGGGAAAGTTCACATTTTCTCAAACAGAACGATCGAAAGACGGACAGCCAGCTCCTGAAGACTAGTTCGTCGCAAAGAGGGGCGCAAGGGAAGGCGGGAGGAGGGACCGTCGGCGACTACAGCGACAGCGAAAAAAGACCGGAGCACAGCCGTGGACCTGTACGCTGCAGCCCTGGAACAAGTAGAACAACGTGAACAAAGAAAGGGAAGGAACTTCGATGAAAGGGGGGGAAAAAAAAAACATAAAATGCTACGATTCAGGGAAACTTAGGAAGAAGCGGCCAAATAAAAAAGCCGTGCGGCGCGAAATGGCAACGAGCTCTTGTCCTCACGGGAAAAAAATTGGCCGACTACGGTGGATATAGAGAAAGGCAAGGAAAAAGCGACACAAAACCGCGGGGGAGGGGCAAGAGCACTCAATGAAACGACGTTCCCAAAGAACAATTGAAAACCAGGGGAGAGCCGACGCCAGTAGTTGAAACCTATCGCTCGGTGGTCGACAGTCAGGGGGGGCGCGAATTAAACAGGGTGCTGACGAAGGAAAACAAGATCTCCTAGGGTGGTCAACTACGCCCATAGCTTCGACGGCTCGGGCTAGGTAGGGGGGGGAAAAAAGTAAACCATAGCGGTCTTCACAAGGGAAAGACACGGCACGAACGTCGCCTAAAACGAAGATACTGGAAAACGTTCGGGCGGAAAAAGGGGATGTCCGAAGGGGCTGGAAAAAGAACACCTTGAGAAACCATGCAAAAAAAGAGAAAGTCAAGGGACCCAGGGCGAGCGAGACCTGCGGTTGGGAAGGCACGACAAAAAATCGGAGGGACATCGCCGCTGGGGACGCTGGGAGGGAAAGCGCAGACTCGCCGAGAGGAAGCGATCGCGATCTGCCTTCATCAACTACCTTCACAATCCGGGGAAAGGCGAAGAGAAGGAGCCGAGACCGCACCCTCTAGAGAGCCCGAAAAGTGTCGAGCGAAAACCTCGCCACGTCATCAACGGGGGACTGGAAAACGATAAAAAAACGGAAGACAATGGCGCTGGGGCAGGACTTTACGGAAAGAAAAAAACGCTGGTACGAACGGTGCCGAAAGACGCGACGGCGCCGCCGCAGGAGAGGCCTGATACATCAGGACTAGAAAAAAAGGATGGGAAGAGGGTGAAAGCGCCACAGCTCGATAAGAAGAACCTTCGACAAGAATCGGAGGGCGAATCGAACAGAAATGCGGGCGCCTGTCATCATGAACTCGCGACATGCTGGCGCCGAAACTAACAAGAGGGCCGAAAGAGAAGAGAAGGAAAGGGGACGTGGCTCTCGCAGAGTAGCAGCAAAAGGGGTGGTCCCGATCCGAGCCTAGGCAAAGGAGTTTCTAAAAAAAAGTCGAAAGAAAGCACCACCCAACGGGGCTGGTCAGGAACTCGAGTGTCGGTGCTCGAAGCTCAACTACTACAAGGACGTGACATTCCAAGGAGGAGGCCGAAAATATAAGAAAAAGCTAGGGAAGGGGTCAGGAGCGTCAAAGCCTAAGCCAGATCTCGGGGGGCCTACAAAT
>Ga0179593_1339458_pt1 | contig 11494 bp, 18 predicted proteins | sample CZODoug2_1_08_16_FD_185931 | JGI IMG/M metagenome (GOLD analysis project Ga0179593, IMG submission 185931) | Vadose zone soil fungal communities from Angelo Coast Range Reserve, California, USA - CZODoug2_1_08_16fungal (PacBio error correction) | ecosystem: Environmental > Terrestrial > Soil >...
CAAAAGGAGAGCTGGGTTGACAGGCAAAATGTTAATGGACGTCCAGGGGGGACGTGCGTTAATGATGGGTGATGGGGCCCGAAAAGTTGACCCCACCGCCGGAAAAGTGGTCAAAAAAAAAGACGGGGATGGATGCCAATGGGGTAAGAAAAATAAGGGGGGGGGGGAAAAAACACGTTTGGGCCAAAAGAAGAGTCTCACAGGACTAATGAATTGGAGGCGAAGAAACAAAAAGACGAAAACGGCTGGAAAGGGGTAAGGTGGCGACGATGGCGTGGATTGCGTTTCACTGGGTAAACCAAAAAAAAGGGGGTCGGCGGACGGCAAAAAACGGGATCTGGACGAGGGGGACGAGGGGGCGCAGGAACTCGAAAGGAATTCACTTAAAGGGACTGACGGAACGGTGTCAAAGATCTGAAAATCAAAATGGACAAAACAGAGGAGGGGTGAGCGCGGGGGGGGGAGGGGGGCTTGAAACAATACAATGATTGACGTAGAAAAAAGAGGGGGAAAAGGACGCTTTTGTAAACGAAAAAATGATCAAAAAAAAAATCAAGGGGAGCATATAACAACAAACAACCCTAAGGAAAGTATAAAAAAACGGTGACAGGGCAAAGAAACTAAACCCAAGGAAACCGGAATTGGACCTCAGAAAAAATATCGGAAGGGGGGGGGCAAAGGGGTGGTTGTTATGCCAAGTTGGAGCGAAAAAAGTCTCCATGGTGGGGCCTTTGGGGGGGACCTGAAATTAGCAGGCAACAGGTCGACTGATCGGAAACGATGGGGCAGGCCGCGAGGCCCATTCCCGCACAACAAAATCTTGTGGGGGAAGGTGGGGGGATGGGTGTTTGACTTGGGGACTTTAATCCAGCAGGATCCACAAGAGAAAAAAGTCTGAACTGGACGTTGTTGGCAGAAAAGGGGGGGAGGGCATGGGTTTATCATGGTGCGGGGGGGGAAAATGAAACCTTCGGCCTCATCGCAGACAATCTGCACCGAATCGAGACTATCAAACGCGTGGGAAAATGTAACGGCAAGAAAAAAATTGGCCGACTAGGAAAGTAGATGAATCCGGGCTATGCGGTGTGTGTGGGGGAAAAAAAAAAAAAAAAAAAAGAATCTATGACGCCGGCTCCTATGGCCTCTGGAAAATCACGGGAGAGCCCACAATACGAAAAAACAACAAGATAAGCGCGAAAAAATAAGTGAATCAATCCCTGAAAAAAGCCTGGGGGGACAATGCAAACGGTTCGCCCATCGGGGGGGGACGCTGGCGAAAGGGGGAGTTCTCGTGAAGAAAGGGGGTGGGAACCCGGACGCAAAACACGAACGCATGGCGGATTAGTAAAAGTGCGGGGGGGGGGGACAGGGGGGGTCCAATACAGGGAAACGGCGTCGCCGCAATCCGGATCAAAAAACCGGTCCAGTGCGGGGGAGAAAAAACGCGCCGGGGGGAGCATCTATGGAAAAAGGAAAGCTTTACAAAAAACCGACACTGGGGGAGGAGAAAACGCGAAAAAAAAAACAACTCGGGACTCGGGGGACGGGGGGGGGGGGGGGGGGGGCGGGGGGGGGGGGGGGGGGGGAAGGGGTGGGGGGGGGGGGGGGGGGGGGGGGGGGGGGGGGGGGGGGGGGGGGGGGGGGGGGGGGGGGTGGGGGGGGGGGTGGGGGGGGGGGGGGTGGGGGGGGGGGGGGGGGGGGGGGGGGGGGGGGGGGGGGGGGGGGGGGGGGGGGGGGGGGGGGGGGGGGGGGGGGGGGGGGGGGGGGGGGGGGGGGGGGGGGGGGGGGGGGGGGGGGGGGGAGGGGGGGGGGGGGGGGGGGGGGGGTGGGGGCCGGGGGGGGGGGGGGGGGGGGGGGGGGGGGAGGGGGGGGGGGGGGGGGGGGGGGGGGGGAGGGGACTGGGGGGGGGGGGGGGGGGGGGGGGGGGGATTTCGACAAGAACTGGGGTTGGACGAACACGTGTGACCGCATAATAATCGCGTTTTTAGGGGGAAAAAAAAAAAAACGGAATAAAAAATCACTCGTACCAACATGGCAGAAAAAGAGAAAAGGGGGACCGATGGGAAAACGGACAGTGCCCAGTAAATAAAAAAATGTACATATTTCCATGGGTTTCAGAAAAAAAAACTGCCGGCAAGGAGGGAAACAGAATCTGGGACATTCAACAGGGGGGGGAATATTAGCAAAGTGAGCAAAAAAGTGAGATGTTATACCGAGAGAAAAAACTGGGTCAGAAGATCCAGAGGAACAAAGACTGGTAATGGACTAAGCACCAGCAGTCGGGACTGGGTAATTTTGATAGCAAATGTCACCGTTGGGGGCGTGGACCAAGGAAAAATCAGAAATGTGTTGGTTTGAGGTGTGGAAAGCAGCACGAGGTGGGGGGGGATTTATTTTGTGATGCCAACAACGGGTGGGAAGGTGAACTAGGACACAGCAGGGGGGGGGGGAAAGCCAAAAGCAAAGGACACCGCAAATGGGGCAGCAGGGTTGTGACAAAGACCCTTTCAGTCCTTCGGCCGGACGGGGAGTAACGGGACCGCTGGTGAGGGAAAAAAAACAGGAGGGCGTTTGCAAAGGTCCTATGCACCGAACGAAACCCGGGTAAGACATCAAGAATAGTAGAGCATTGTCTGCCAGAGGGAGGAAACCTCCCTGGGGGGCAAAAAAAAAACGTGGGCCAATACATACGTGGGGGTTGGAAGTGCTTGTGAACCGGAAGAGTTCAGCACCCCCTTCGGGACGGGGGGATGGTTGAAAAATTACTGGCCCCAAAGGGAAGGGCTTTGCGTAGGGGAAGACCAATTTAACCCGGGTGAATAGAAAATTGTGATGTAGGGGGGGCACCGTTGAAAGTGTCCACGGGGGGAAATGGTCACCATTTAAGAAGAACGCTTTATAAATTTGTCCGCAACCGCTTTGGTTGGGTTGTAATTTTCCTGCGCCGGGGATAGAGAAGAAGTAAACGTGAGGGGAGGAAGAAGATATAAATATCAAAAATCAACTCTAAAGCCATAAAGACCAAAACCGGGAGAAGGGGAAAAATAGGGATAAGATTGGGACCGGCACCCTACTTGAAGCTCTTGCCCAAACATAACTCAGGCTTAAAAGAAGGGAAGAAATTAGAGTATACAACCAAGGGGGTAAGACTGGGTAATAATTAATAAATCATTCACACAACGAAGACGGGCAGTGGAAGACTTAACAAAAGGGGGGGTACAATCAAGTCAAACGGATGCCCAAACAAGAAAGGCTGACAAACAACTGCCCTGCACTCCTGGGGCAACATGCTGCTCATTATTGAGGAATCGAAAAAGAAGTAACCTTCCCGCCAACGAACCGGGGGTAAGGATACACAAAAAAAAAAAAAAAAAAAAAAAAAAAAAAAAAAACAGGGACCTCACCCGAAGCCAGCAGCAACAAACCGCAAAAACAAGGGTTCGGAAAAAAAATGGCACGAAATCCAGGGTTAGAATGCATGCCAAATTCAAAAGGGGAAACAAGAACCAATGAAAGGGGGGTTTAAAAAAATAAACAAAAATCGTGAAAAAAAGGGCTGCAAGAACCCTCCAAAAACATTGTAAAGAAAATTGCAAAGGGAAAACGGAAATAAAAAGAAGACAACCCGGTCAACTTGGTGGAAAGGAGTCCATAAAGATTGGGGTTGTAGAAAGAAAAGGAACGAGATCCAGGGAAAAAGGGGGTTTGCGCGATAGACAGAATAAAAATGCCACGTAAGCTGGGCACAAAAACCAATTTGGCAGGAGGAGGTTGTCCTGAACTGGAAAAAAACGGCCAGGGGGGATAGGAAAAGACCACAGTTACATCAGCTTGAGGGAAAGGTGTTTATGGCCTAACAGGGGGGAAAAAAGGGCCTAGGTAGGGGCACGTAACAGTTTTTTTGAGTGCATGATTGACATAAAGGTGAAACGGAAAGAATTTAGGAAAAAACGAAGGACTCAACTACAAACAGTAGAGGAAAAGGGTGAATAGAAAGGATGGGTTCACGTAAAAAAACAACTTTGAAACTGCCAGAAGATCCCCATGGAAAACAGGCAGCCAAGAACGGAACGGCCAAGGGGGAAAGAATACTCCCCGTGGCTTTCCATTGGAAAATGAAAAAAGCTTTCCAGGGGGAGGAGCACGGGAAGCTAACCAGAAGGTAGGAGAATCCGGGGGACGTTCTGGGCCGGGGAAATGGCCTTGAGGGGGGACGCCGGGAGGACAAGCCACCTCAGAGGTCCCGTTGGTCGGGGCCGGGGGCCAAAAAAATATTCCTTACGGACAAAGAAAAAAGTGTCGACTGGAAAGGATGAAAAAAAAAAGGGGGGACAAAGGTAAAAGGCGCAACAAAAACATTCTTCTTCCAGGGGCGGAAAGCAATAGCGGTGAATGGGAGGTAAAATGGCGGGTGTACAAGAGGGAAAAGTAAAGAAGGGCCGCCATATCTGGATCGGAAAAGAAAAAAACCAATACGGAAGAGGGGAAATCAAAGGGAGGAAAAAAAACAGGAACAGGTACATTTCACTGAGGGAATACTGCTTAAGAGTCAAAAGAGAGGAGAAAAAGAGAAGGTCAAAAGAAAGGACAGACGGAATACCAAAGCAGATCGACAAAATAACTGTCAAAAGAAAAAAAAAATTGGAGCGCGAAAGTCTAGAAATTCCAAACTAAAGTCAAAAAGACTTGAAGGGAATTGGCAGGAAATGACTGGGGCCGGCATGTACTGTCACCATCGGGGGCAAAAGAAGAAGGGCGACAGGGTGGCATGGGCAACAGCAGAAAGCAAACAGGAAGGAATTGGAAGAGTCCAAGAATCCATAACAAACTGTAGGGGAACAAGTCCGAATGCGACAAAAGGGTTGGCCACTGTGGGACGGTAGACGGGGGGAGGGGGGACTAAGTGTAACCGGAGAAGAATTAAAAGGGGGGTGTCTCTGCATCGGTCCAGGACTGGAACCATAACAGGGGTTAATACGTGGGGAAGAGGGGAAATCAACAATCCTGGATAAAAAGTGTGAGGGTGTGTCAAATGCCCATAAAACAAGGCCAGCCCGCACCCCGAAAACCGCCGTCGCGGGGGGGGGGCGAGAATGAGAGGACAGTTGGACACTTAGGAAAAAAAAAACCATTTCCTCAAACACAGAAAGAGATACAGTTGAAGGGAATCCAAAAGAAAAAAGCACAGAAAAAAATCAACACTCGTTTGTCTTGAAAAAACGAAGAAACCGGCTGGGGGAAGGAAAAGAATCCATCGTGTAAGGCTTCCAAGAAACCAGCACAGCCGGAGGACTTGCCGAGGGTTGGGGTTCATGGGTCGAATACATAAAGGAAGGTCAAAAAATCACCAACGGGGGACAAGCAAACCAATGGTGAAGCCCAGCGTACACCAGCCGGCGCTGCCGTTCAGGGGGGGAAAGACAAGGGTGGGATAAAAGCAAGGTCCCAAATAACCAGCCGACGAGAAAAAGTGATGAGGGCCCCAGCTCCAGTGAGAAAAAAAAAAAAAAAAAAAAAAAAAAAACACACCAACCAAAAAAAAAACACAAACACCCAAAAAACCACCACACATCTCAAAAACCAAAGGAGGAAGAAAAAAGGGGAAGGGGAAGCCTGGGGTATTGCCAAAAGGTTAACTGGGTGTGAGGGATGCGTTGGAAGACTAGAAAATTGGTTGTCTTTGGTCCCCGAACCGACGAAGGGGAACGGGACCTGGAATGGGGGGGGGGAAAAAGCGAGATGACTGTCAAAGGGGGGGTGGGAGCGAATGCAAAGTTAAAAAAAACCTCTAGGAGTGATGGCGAAAAAACAAAAGGCAACGACGGGGGGGGACGGTCATCTGAAGAGGGGTTTGGTGTCAAGGTAAGTGGGTCAAAAGGAACACTAACGGGGGGAGGAGGGGGTATGAAGTGGAGGGGACTGAAGGGGCAAACGGGCGCAGGGGAGGAAGGGGAACTCTGAAAGAATTCTGGTCTGGGGCGCGAAAAAGAGGGGCAGAAGGGAAATTCGGGTCGGGGCAGACAGAAATTAGTGAGCCTCGGGGGGGAGGGGCCAATTTGAAACAAATAACGTAGTGCATCAAGGGGATATTTAGGGTAACGCTTCAAAAAAAATGGGGAAATTAAAGCCCGGGATATGACAGAAAGGGGGAAAGAAATGCAAAAAAAGAAAAAAAAAAAAAAAAAAATGTTTGTAAAGAAAAAGAAAATACAACATGGCTGACCCGATTGGACAAAAGGGCGCGCCCCAGCAACTGCCAAGCCTTTGTGAAACGGGGAAACTGGGAAAAAAAGGGGGGGGGGTGAGGGAAACCGAAGCTACAAGGACTTAAGGGGGCCTGGGGGGGGCCTGCGGGGGGGGAAGGGTCCGGCCACCGGTCGGGAACAGGCTTCGAGGGGGGGAAAAAGGAAAAATGGCCGGCAAATGCCTAAAAACAGGCAAAGTCTCAATTGGGACTTGGGGGGGGGAAAGGGGTGTTGGGGGAAGGGGGGGGGTGACGGTAGCCGATCACCAGGGAGAAATGATTGGGAAAGTAAAATAACTGAGAGCTGTGGGGTTGATGAACGCTGGGTTACTGAAACGGTTCGGGGAAGGGGCAATTCTGGAGAAAAAAAATCGGGGGGGGGACGTGAGGTGGAAGAATTGAAACAAAAAACGGAAAAGTAATTCCCGGACCTTAAAAAGTAGAGAAGGGGGAGGCTGATGGTCACCGGAGGCGGGGGGGGGGTTGGGTGTGGCCGATCATTCTCTGAGGCTGGGAAAAAGTAGCTATTGCTGAAAAAAAGAAAAGACGACCAATAAACGCTAGGTACCACGAGCCCGGCCGGTGAGAAGCCTGTGAAAGCAATTTTTGGGAAGGAAAGTATTTCGGAAGGAGCCAGGGGGGAGTTCTCAGTTGCCGGTCAATGGAAAGAAAGTACACCCGGAAAAGAAAACAACGCGGATTGCCGAAAAGGGGAGGAGGTCCAGACAGGCAAAAAGGCAAGCAAAACAAGGGGGAGACTCGAAACTTCAGGGTGGTTAACCAACCCACCGAAAAAAAAAGGAATCAGGAAAAATGAAAAAAAAGCAGCAGGGGGACAAAGAACAACGGGGATCTGAATCCACCGTCCGTGCCCTACTACTCTGGTTTGAGGGGTCCAAGACTGGGAACGCTGGGAAAAGGTCATAAAAAAAAAGGGGGGGGGGGGTGTGGACGGAACAAACACGGGGGTTTAAAAGAGTTAATGTCGCCGAGGGGGGGTAGGAGAGTCTACATAGTCGGGAAAACGGCGTCCAAAAACCAACGAAAAACGGGTCTTGACTAAAGGGGAGTCCTGAACTAGACAGGGCCCGAGGGGAAAGAAACAATCATCTTGAAGGGGGGATCTTGACAGAAGACATGCAGTAGGCGGAAAAAAGGAAAAAGAAAAATCTGGAACTGTGGCCAATTGGGTAAGATTCCGGCAGTAAGTCCGATATAAAAAGAAAAGGGAACTAAAAAAGGAACTAAGGAGCCCGCAAAAAAAAAATAAATTACACCCAAAATCTTTAGGGGGAGCAAGGGGGCGGGAAAGGGGAAATAAACAGGGGGGGTTTAAGTGTTTGAGGCTAAAATTCAAGGTTTGCCATGACGTTAAAAAGAAATGGGTTGTTTGAAGTGGGGGCGAGCAGCAAAAAAACTATGGTTTTTTGGTGAAGTTTAGGGGGGGACTGGGGGGGGCACACTTGAAATTGGAAGGGGCTGGCAGAAAGAAAAAGATATCACGACTGGCGAAAGGGGGAAAAGAACCTTGCGGGGAAAAAAAAAACAGGGCGCCTGAACTGTGAGGGCTGCAAAGAGGGGGGTTGAAAAAGTAAAAGTAAGGGGGGGGGAAGGGGGAATGCCGAAAGGGACAAAACACCTCGAATAAAGGAAAAGAAGAGAGGGGACACCAGGCATGGGAAGGAACTTGGGGCCTATAGTGCCCAGCAAAAGGGAAACTGGTCAAAGGGGGGGGGGGCATACGGGGGCACCGGGCTGGGGGCAAGGGGTGGTTAAGAAAGGGGCTGAATCCCTGTGCGGAAAAGGAATGCTAAAACAGTCCAACAACTTGAAAGAAAACGGGGGCTGAGGAACCCTCATTTACACGGAGAAAGTCAGGGAGATTGATGAGCGTGTCAAAGACAGCGGGAAAAAGGGACAATGGTCCAAATGGGAGAACCTCCACGGGAGTGTGGAAAGGAGACATGGAGTAAGGCTTGCGCTGAAGTCTCTCTGTCAAAAAAAAAAGAGAAGGGAAAGGAAAAGAGGAAGGAAAGCGACATCCGAAGCAGACCAGAAAGGTCCCAGCATCCGAAAAGAAAGGGCACGTTCTCTGGGGAAACCGATGGGCCGCCAACGTGACTACTCGTGAACTCCAGCAGGGGGATCTCAAAGAAGAGAAATAGCAAAAAAAAAAAGGAGACAGAAGTTGGGGACAAGTTTACACCGTCAGGGTCTGCGCTGGAAGGGGAAACGGCGTGAAAGTCTTACCAGGTAACAAGCCCGGGGAAAAATCCCGAAAAGAAAGGGAAAGGGAGCAGGGGCAAAAGTAAGAGGGCAACCCCGCATGGCAATGATAAAAGTATTAGATGGAATTTAGGGAGGGGAAAAAGGGGGAATGCACGCACTATTGTTGTCAAAAAAAAAAAACTGAAAACCGCAGTACCACTCCAAAAATTCCGGCGAAAAAAAAAACAAAATTCAGTCCTTACTCACAAAAGGAAAAGGGTGAGGAAGAGAAAATGATGAGGCCAAGGGAAGGAAATAAAGAAGAAAAGCAGTGATGGCTGACAAAAACAAACAATACAACAAAAAAGTTTTCTTCAGAAAAACTGGGGGGGAACAGCAAAACAAGCGGAAAAGTGCGATCAACACGAAAAAAAAAAAGCAAAATACCGGCACACGGGCGTTGGCCCAGGGGGAGGAAAAGAAAAAAAAAAAGTTTGGTGGAGAGGGGCGAGAAAAAGGCAAAAAGGAAAGGAAGAGGGTGGAAAAGCGCAGATACAGGGTGCCGAAAAGAAAACTCTTCATCTAGGGAAAAAAATTAGGGCAGGGTTGAGGGGGGAAAGAAGAAAACGGCAGGGTGCCAAAGATCACCGTACAAGCTTGGGGTGTAATTGTTGATTTCCAAGGACTCTTTGAGAAGGCAGCAGTAAAGAGGGGTGGGGCTCAGATTGAAGGAGAGGGAAGAGGGAAGTCTAACTAACTACGAAACATTGTGGAGGTCCCAGTGTTGTGACGGACCAAAAAAAATCCAAAGGGTTCTGGAAAGAAAGACCAGCAGGACTACCCCCAATCAAGCCAGGGAAGAGAAAACTTGGGGGGCATGGGGGAGAAGATCCCAGGGTCGTCTTGTAAAGAGGGCACTTGTTGAAAAAAGCGATGTACTCTCGCAAGCATTAGAAAAATCCGAAGGGTCGAGGAGAAGGGGGGTTGGAAGCGCCGGCAAGGGAAGGGGGCTGACACGCAGGAAAATGGGGGGTGCAATGCCGTCGGTTGGAGGTAAGCAACCATAGGAAAGGGAAAAAAAGTAAACTCCCCAGGGAGTCGGGACGAGCCATAAAAAGAAGGGGGGGGGGGGAAAAAAAGCAAAAAAAAGCGGGGGGAAAATAAAAAAAAAAGGGCATGGTATCTGTCATTAAGCATTATTTAGGGGGGGATTGGGACACAAGTGGGGTTGGGCAGAGCAGGGGTCAACAATCAAAGAAAAAAGGGGAAATCGCAAAAATAACAATAACACTACGGAAAAAAGAAATCACAGATAATAAAAAGCAAGGGAGCTGGTGCAAAAGTGGAAAACCGTTGATATCGGCGAAACATGATGCCAAAGAGATCAGGCTAGCAGAGAAAAAAAAGAAGGGGGAAAGCCGCAGGAACAGGTAAAAAAAGCGGGAATCACATAACTCTCAAAAAATAAGGTCCAATCAGACTCCGTGGATCGAGGGAGAAAAAAAACAAGTCCAAAGACCAAAAAAAAGAAAAAAGGGGAGGACTGGGATCCTGCGACTGACATTTATCAGTGTCACCAGTCGCTTCCCGGCCTTGAGGATACGCCTGTGGCTGCTCCTCAGACAAAAAAAAAAAACCCAGGGGAGTAGATACAATCCAAACTTTAGGCATATCAAAAAAGATTTCTTCCAAATGCCCGGTGCATGGGAACGCGGGGGGTTGGGGGGAAAAAAGGAAGCGTAAAAGGAAGACGGAAGAAGTGTTTGTGTTTTGGGGTGAGTAAAAACGCATTGCTTTGGCAACTGGAGGGGGGAAACAGATGCAGCGAAGGGGGAAAAAGCCGGGTGGAAAGAGGGGAAAAAAACGCACTCCTAAAAACAAAAAAACCCCGAGAAGAAAATAAATGGGGGAGGTGTGGTCAAAATTGACCTAAAGGCCAACCAGCGCCTTCACCCGCAGGATGTCAGCCACAGGAAGGAAAGAAAGGGGGAGAAAAAGGGGGGAGGTCAATGCGGGAAAACCGGAAAGTGAACGGCCCAAGAAAAAAAAAAATTCTTCAGATTTTGGAAAAAGGACGCGGCCAGAGAAGAGTACGATGAAAGAAAAGAAAAGAGGGGGAAATTTGACGGAAGAAAAGGACAAACCAAAAGCGTTTCCCAATGGATCACCGACAGCAGAAGGGGAAAGTGAGAAGTGGTGTGGGGCAAACAAACAGAAATCACCTAGACAAGGCATTACGAAATCAAACCAAACGCAGGACCGGGGGAAAAAAGGGACAAAGAGATAAAAACCATTTCATCAAAAAGGACGAATCCGGCGTACGGAAGGGGGGGGGGATAAAGAAAAAAATGGACGGGGAAGGAGGTCCCCTAATACGCACGGACGGAAACCTTTTTAAGGCACCAATCGCAGCACGAGACAAACAAAGGAAAAGAGGGGGAGCTGGGTGCACCTGAAATTTGAAAACTCGTCGCTGGGGGGGGGAACGCCGCACAAGAAGGGGGGGGAAAGTTATTACAAGGGGAAGAAGGAGGGCCCCGATGGGGAAAGGGCAATGGGGGCAGCATATTGAAACTTCAAACCCGGGGGAGGGGGGGTGGTTGCGAAACGGTGCAGAGAAAGGGTGAGTCGCCAAAAAGAGGCATGCGGGGGTGCCGGGGGACAGGGGAAAGATCGGTGAGGGGGACCTTTTTCATGCAAAAAAAGGGCCGGTGTCCACTCACGGGGAGGCAGACAAGAGAGGGAGCGACGTCGCTGTCGGACATGGGGAAAAAAAGAGGAACAGGGAGAATGACTTTAGGGGGCCGGGGACTGGAGTAAGTGGGAGGAGGCAAATATCGAAAATGACCGGGTCACAGAACGGAAAGGGAGGGGGGGGAAGGGTGAGAGAAATGGGTATGACATAAACATACGAAATTTCTTATCAAAGGTGAGTGAAAAGATGGGGTGTCAAAAACTACACTCTTTTGCGGAGCAGAAAAAAGAATTAGAGAAAAAAGGGAAAATCAACGAAGGGGGACCAGACTTGGGGACACGGACACT
>Ga0179593_1367764_pt1 | contig 11494 bp, 10 predicted proteins | sample CZODoug2_1_08_16_FD_185931 | JGI IMG/M metagenome (GOLD analysis project Ga0179593, IMG submission 185931) | Vadose zone soil fungal communities from Angelo Coast Range Reserve, California, USA - CZODoug2_1_08_16fungal (PacBio error correction) | ecosystem: Environmental > Terrestrial > Soil >...
AGGGGGGTTTCGGAGAATTTGTATCTGGGGGTTTGGAGACCCTGGGGGGGGGAGGACCTACAGTGACTTTCAGATGCATGCGCTGTCAGCATACTCTGGAGCGGAGGGCGGTTTAACGAGTCTGCTCTTGTTTGGCACTTTGTCGCAGGAGGGTTAGGCGCCGGGGGAAAAGACCCGAAAGGAGACGATATGCTTGAGGTGGTAAAAAGAAACCACTTTTTGAACTACTGTACGGGTGTTAGAAGAACCTTCATCTGGGGTTCGCCTTGAACTTAAGAGACAGGTGGTTGTAACTGCTTTAGAGACATCAGGAAGTATCAGGGAGGCGAAAACAGCCAGGCCTCGAATGTCCCCTCCCGGCGCTCTCTAAAACGCTCACCCGAGGATCAACTTTGCTTGAAAAAAAAGACCGTCCGGGCCACTCCCTTTCTTCCTCCGCCTTGTATCGCGGAAGACAAAGGCTGGGAAGGCCAGCTGAACCACGGCCTCAGGGATGATTAAGAGCGAAAAGACGGAAAGGTGGGGCTGGATCGGAGAATTGGAACTAAATTTGTTTTTTTTTGGAGGAGAAGCGTGGGGGGAAAAAACCAAGGAAGAGCTTCATCTTCGTGTGCCTATGATTCCAAATTAAGGAACAAGCATGATTGGGCGCGATTGGAGGAGGGGGCCTCATAAGTATGGGCCGGCTTGGGGCTCTGGGGGTCAGTCGTCCCTAAATCGGGGCCTCTCGTCTGGGAGCATAGAGCACTCCAAAGGAGGAGCGAAGAAAGGTCCCCAGCTCAACAATTAAATTGAACGCATCAGAGAAGGAAAAGCCCCCTTAGCGAAGTGTCCGCTGAATATTGGCCATTGGCCGGGAGTGGGAAAAGAGGAGGGGGAAGTAAAGGGAGGGGAAAGAAAAGAGGGAGGAGAGTGAGAACGACACAAGATAGGGGAGTTGGGGGGGGTGGGGATGAATCCGCCGCCAACTCAGGTAAGTTGGGGGGGAAAATAAGAATAAAGAGTCCTACGAACATAACGGGAGTCACCGTATAGTCCTCTAATTGCGATCTAGCTAAATCATCTATGGTAGTGAGAAAAGAAACGGGAGGAAGAAGTAGGTTCCCTCTCGTCGTACAGGGAAATCGAGTTGGGGCCACAAATCCTTCGGGTAGGACCTTGAAAACGCAGAGGAGAAAACGTGTGAGGCGGAGCAGCGTCTCCAGTTGCAAAAGGGGGGAAGAGAAGGCTTTGTCCATCTCAAAACGAGGGTAAGTTTCAGTATTGCCCAGTCCTCGTAAGGGAACGAGGGAGCCCCGTTGGTCGAAGAACAGAAGAGACGCCAGCAAGGAGAGAAAAGCATCTACCGAAAAGTGAGAAAACGTTCGCAGAGCACGATCTCAAACGAGAGAGGGCATGTTGCTGAACATGCCGTCTTCGCCGAGACCTTCACTGGTACGGGGAAAAAGCATAAAAAACCTCTGCAAGGAGCGGACGGCAGTGGAGAGAGGACCAACGAATGTCCTTCTGGACCTGGTATTCCGTCATGTTTTGACGGGTTTTGCCAGGGCAAATCAAGGTAAGGGCCAGGAAGGGGAGAGACATTCACCGGCGTCGGGAAACGATAATCAGTCCGCGGGAGGCAGGAGGCCAAGGAGAAGAACTCCCTCTGATAGCTTTCTCTCCTCAAGGGGCAGGTTATCCAGGTAGAAGGCCCTGAAGGAGAATTGGAAAAGGAGAGAACGCAAACGCACCTACTACCAAAAGAAAGTTTGTCGTGTTCTAATAAATGAACAGGCATATATTACTCAAAGGGGTTGAGATGCGTTATGGGGAAAACTCAAAAAAGCAAAAAGAGGAGGGGAATTCAACGCGTTTTTCGGTGGTCAAGGGGGTCGGAAGCTCGGAGGAAGGGGAAAGGGAAAGAAGAAAGACCTAGTATTGGACTGGGGCAAGCTCATCTTGTGTCGGGAGGTTCAGTATCGGTAACCACCGGGCTTTGGAAAAGGGAGGAAGAAACTGCAAGAAGGGTTGTTTAATAGGGGGGAATTCGCGAAGGAAAAGTGGGTGTCGGGTCAGTTAAAAGTTTGGGATCTTTTAGCAAACGAGAAAAACTGAAGGGGACATCTGAAGTATATCTTGCATGGAGTCTTTCGGGGCACAAAATTGTCTCCGGGGGAAAAAAGCCGAACACCCAGAGAAGGAAGGGAGCTGAAAACTTAAAGAGGAAAACCCCTTCGTCTATCAAGACTTTATGGGGAAGCGATCGGGCATCAATCTACAACAACTTATTGTTAGGGGAAAAGAGATATAGCCCTATCCCTCTTTTCTCAGACTTTGCTAACACAACGCCTCTCGAAGGTTTTATGGGAGTTTCTTGTAAGCTAAGGGGAAGTGATAGGTTTCAGGTTAGCGCAAAGTTTCTCCATCGAAGGTAAAAACCAAGATAAGAAATGAATGGAAGGAAATTTCTCTGGGGGGGGTTTTCTACAGAAGATGGACATAGGGGTTATCAAGCAGCTTGCGAAGGGCTAGGAAATTATTTGAAACTGTAAGACCAAAATGGGATAGGAAAGGGAGGAATCCTTGGGACAGATCGTGATTACCCTATCCGACGACACCCTTGAACCAATAATCCTCAGGGCAAACTAGAGAAGACGGTATCGAGGGAGGAAAAGAACTCCAGCTTAAATCGCCTCCCCGGTCAGAAGAGACGAGAATGGTCCAACGCGTTGCCGCCGATTTGTCACCTTCCATGAACAGCAATAGAACAAAGCTGGGGACTCTACTGAATCAAAATCAAAGGAATAGACCCGAAAAGAGGGGGCAGCGTATTCTAATAGTCTGGGAGGATGTCAAAGAAATAACGTGCGCGAACTTATACATCAGCTACAATTCTATTCTCGCCAGCTACAAAAATATTGGGTGGAGAGGTCAAAAGGGGGAAAGCAAGAAAGGAGGAGGAGTATGCGAATCCGACTGCATTTCGCTACTGGAAGGAGCGTCACAAGTGGTCGAAGGAACAAAATTTGACCCTACAAAGTAAACCCGGATACCCTCATAAAATCAGAATTTCGGGAGGGTGGTGAACTGGGAGAAAAAGGGTAGGTCGGAGAGGAGATGGCCATCGGTAATGGTTACTGTGCCCAGGCAAAGGAAAATTTCAGGGAGATCTGATACTTTGAGCTGTTAAATGAAAACTTGAGACCCTCTCATGCGAGAGGACGTGAGAGTGATACCTTTTAATCCACTTCTTCTGGTATGGCTCATCTCTACTGTGCGGGTCGACTGGTAACAAAGGGGAGGAAGGTACGACATGAAAGGAGAAGAGGACGGGGGAAGAAAAAAGGGAACCAAAGAGAGCAGCCGAAGGAAAAAAAGTACGGTTCTCCGTGAGGTCAATACCTTTACTGTGAGCTGGATGGGGAGTGTCAAGGGGGGGAGACAACACCAGCTGGAGGGGGGAACGACAGGGGCTGGGGGAAAAGAAATACTTCGAGAGGTCCGACCGAGGTTGAAAAACATAGAGGGATGGTCAGTTAACGTGAACATCGAATTGTAGTTTCGCTCGGGGAAAGGGGGGTTCACCAAAACACGCCAGGAGAGGGACGTTAGAGTGCCCGCTGGTTTAAGAGATATATTGGGGGATTGGAGGGGGCGCTAACAATTTAAAAAATCAAAGGGGGGACGAGTCGGAAGAGGCAAAAGGGGAAAAGAAGACAAGGGAGAGGAAAAGGGGTCTTGCAGAAAGCGGTCGCAGCGAAGGTGAGCTTGGGCCGCTAAAAAGGGAAAGAGAGACAGATTTTTATAGATGAAGGCGCCCGTTGTTAGGGGAAACCGCTGGGGAGGTGGATATCGCAACCGCCAAAACGCAGGCAGATTCTAGGGGCAAATTCGGTGACCTTATGCACATAGACGCAACAAAGCAGCAAAGGAGGGAGGAGGATACTGTGCCATAAAGATTACGTAACATTCAATGGGTTCACGATTCTAAAACGAGGCCAGGGGAGAGAATCCAAAATGAAACATGACCTTGAAGAGGGGTAGAAGGGAGGGGGCAGAAGGAGGGGGTAAGAAGAGAGGCCGTGGGGTTGCCTCACACATTATTAGCCTTCGGAAGAAAAAAAGTCTGAGTAAGTAACTGTAGTTGCCCGACCTCTGGTAAGAAAAGGGGGGGGGAAAAAGAGCGGGGCGGTCTCCTTAAAAAAGAGGAGGGACCAAAAGGGAGGGGCCGGGCTGGTGTCTAGCGCGATTAAGCCAAGGTGTTGACTCTCAAAACAACCGTCCGACAAAAACGGGGGGGATAGGAAGGGAATGAAGGGAGAAGGAAAACAAGACTGGTACGTGGGCAGCAAAGAAAGTTAATAGTCACTAAGAAGGGAGTTGGTGTCAAAACTCATGCGTCTCTGACACTGGTCAACCAGCGAGAGGACAACCAGCAGGGAGAAAGAAGGAAAATGACAGACAGGGAAAGCGACAGTACAGGGAAGGGTCAGCAAAAACCCCCTTGGTCCGAAAAAAAGAGGCGATCCCACTATCATCCCGAACCCTATCTCGTATCAACAGGATGATTAGGGAAAGAGATATTGGAACGGATGTACGTGGGGGGGGGGAAGAGACCTGGGGAGGAGGGAAAAGGGTTATGGCTATCAAGTCAGGGCCTCCGCAGCAGGAGGAAGGTCACGGGCTTATCTTCCAGTGGGTTATACTGAGTCAAGTCTAGGCTAAAGGACGAGGGAGGAAGGCGTTGAGAAGGAAGTAAAGACCCGAAAGGGGAGATAAACTTGACAATTGGTCTCAAGCACCCACCGGGTTCTTGGAAAGGCTACTGTTTTAATTACTAAAGGCATTTCCCCATGGATTAATTCTAGATGGTTGGTAAGGAGGGGAGAAAAGACCAAAAGGAAAGGGGAGAATAGGCGCGGACCAAATCAAGGAGATCTCCGGTCACTAAGGGGGTGGGCGCTCAGACCCTAACCCGTCAACTTGGGGGGGAGAAAAAAAATTATCCGGGTCCCCGCAAGGGTCGGGTCCAGAAGAATTGGTGTTAAGAGACCAGAAAACAAAAAAAAAAAAAACACCCCAAACTAAAGCACCGCGAACCAAAACACACCCCCGGGAGAACCTACTCCCAGGTCCTTTTATCCCGCCACACTAATTTTTGATACAATATTCCAAAACTAACCTGGGAGGAATTTAATTTGAAGGAATCTGAGAAGAAAAAGGGAAAGGTATACTAGAGGTGACCATACCCCATAATCATGAATGGTCCTGGAATTCCAGGTAAGCGAACCCAAAAGCATGCTTTCTCTTGGAGTGGTGGATCATTTAAGGGTGGTTTCGGTCGCAGGAGGGGGTTGGGGAAGTCGGGGGTTGAGAGGAGGCGAGCCGCACAACGTTGCTAGGAAGACTCCTCGAATCTATCCACAGTCTTTCTCGAATTGTGGTGTCTCCCAGGCACTCAATACCTTGGAAAAGGATTCATCTGTGAAAACGCACGGAAAAGCCAGTTCCGCGAGGAGTTCCATTCCTCGCGTAACAACTCTTCAAGGGTGTAGGCCGAAAGGATCCAGAGAACTCCTTACCGCCCCTGCGGGGTCCCAAAACCAGAGAAGTAAAATGTAAGGAGAAAAAAAGGTGAGAGAGAAATCCAAGGGTGGGCAGAGTGTTCAAGGAAAACAAGGGGGTAATCCTAGGCTGCCTCATCTCTCTCGTTCAGAAAACATAAAAAAGAGCGGTGACACAAAGGGAAGGAGGACTCGGGACGGGAAAAAATCAAAGGCGGCAATTCAAGGAAATCGAAAGAAAATGAAACTCGTTCAGCAAAGACTTTCCGCTCCGGTCTTGGGTTCAGCAAAAAAAACCCACGGGGGCGTAAGGAAAGGGAAAAGGATCCATGAGAAATTAACTTGTGAAGCCTGAAACAACGGAGAAAAAAATCATCGAGAGAAAAGCGATCCCGAATAAAGTATACCTGGCTCGCACGAATCAGGACTGCTTTCAATAGGCGAACAGCCGAAGAATCTCCCAGTCGCGCCCTTTTACTGACAAAGCCATTCACAGCACACACTAGGGGAAGAGGGAGAATCAGAGAGAAAAAAAAAAAGGGGGAAAATCGGAAAAAAACGAAACATGGGGCGCTAAAGGAGGGTATTCCTTGTTTGCCGGAGGCATCTACACTCTTTGAAGGCGACAGGGGAAGAATCCTGTTCCGGCTTCGTAGACGCCGATCCGCAGAAAGGCTATGATTGACCATTCGACTGATCACTCCTCTTATCTGGGAGAAAGCTATTAAGATTTAGAAGGACCGCAGGAGGTGGAAAGAGGGGGAAACAGGAGAAAGAAGCAAACCGCGACAAGACGAAGGCAAAACCATGGTATGGAAAAGAGAGTCAAACAAGAGGGGGGAGAGGGCCGTCTTGAATTGAAAATCCACGGGATTCGTTGAAACGGGGGGACGTCTATTGGGGAGGGGGTTGGGGAATGACGAGGGGAACTCGGAGGAGGGGAAGAATCAGAGAGAGACGGGATAGTCAGTCGGGCACTGTCTTCCATTGCAGGGAGGAGTCGTAATCGGGGAAGAAACGAGTTTTCAAAAAGGACAAATCTCCGCAGTTTTTGTAATGAGGGAGAGGGGGCCTATTGAAGGCGCGTAGCGGCGGGGCCAGAGAAGAGGGGGAAGGGGAGAGTTTGGTATGAAAAAAAAAAAGGCGTGATGAGAACCTGGACAGGATGTCGCCACCTGCAAAATAAAAAAACAAGCCAGAACTTTTCATCGACAGGGGGACCCTCCTTCCACTACCCCTTCCCGAATGCTTTCGAGCAGAGGGGAGCAAAGGTCGGGGGGGAGAGAAGAGTCCGAACAAGAAGAGGAAAGGGAAAAAAAAGGGTAGACGATTCCAGCGGATCAGGGGGGGAACCCGCCGGAGAAGGGTCTGAAGTCAGAAATCAGGTGGAACCATTTCCTTTGCTTTTTTTTAGGCGTTTCTCTGCAAATGTGGCTAAAGAGAAGGACCAACCCTGGGGGGGGAAGGGATGAAGACGTCGAGGGGGGGGTGGGGAGACAAGAAAAAGTTCTTGACCCGCTTACGTCGAATGGCACGAAGGAACGGGGAACCTGGAGAACCAGGGATCAGAGTCTTCCTCCTGGTGACAAAAATTCTTTTGAGTACCCTACGAAAGGAACTCCCTCCAAGGGGAGGGGGGGGAAAACAGCCCCAGAACTAAACGAGTAGCGGGGACTCTATCAGGTCCCAAAGACCACCTATCTCCTAATTCGAAAGCCCTTAAGGGAAGGAGGGAATGGTTCACGAAAAGGGGGAAGACGAGGGGTCACCCTGAACGCATCTACACAGATGGTGATCTATGACTGTTCAACGCAGCCAGGTAGCTACCCCGAAAAACTCGTGCCGGACTTCTGGCTCTTGGGAAAAAAAAATCGGATTGGAGGACGTGAAGAGGAGAAAAGGCACGAGAAGGGAGAAACGCAGCTAACTTGCTCGCCATATCCGGAGTGAGAGGTGATCAAGGGTGACATCAACCGTCCCGCGGACTGGGGGATTGAATTCTAAGATCCTCTTCGGGGGGAAAAGGGATATAGGAAACAAGGGAGAGGCAAGAGGGGATGATGCCACCCCCAGGAAAAAGGGAGATACCCGAAAGTCGAGAAAGCATAATGTCGTGCGGCAGCTCGCCCCCTTTTCGATCTTATAATCTTCCAAGACGGGGGGTAGGGGGGAAGGGCCCTGGAAAGGAAAGGGGTTATTCTATACGAAGGTTGCCTCAACATCCTGGGGAGGAGTCTAGCCTTTCTAAGAGGGTGACCTTATCCGGTTTTATTACACGGTCTTAGTTATCTCTTTTCTCGGAAGACGTCTTCTACTTCATGGAGGAAAAAAAGGCGGAGGAGGACTTAAGAAAAGTACGATGCCTTGGGGCCTCTGTAAAACAACGTGGTGAGAGGGGGGACAAGCCTAGGAGGGCCCGACTGGGTCACTGGAAATTATTCTCTGAGGGGAACTAAGTTGAGGGGGAGGAGGAGTGGGGGGAGGGGAAGGGAGCCCCGGATTGGTGGTCAACGGGAGTGTTCACGGACGAGGCTAGCGGAAGGAAGAAAACAAGGGAGGGAAGATCAGGAGGGAAGGGAACATGAATCTAATTTTGTGTTCGCGCATATCAAATTGAAACCGTCAGATGTACGTCTTGGTGTCCATACAATGTGGTTTTGCGGAAAGGGAGAAGCTGGATAAGGTAAAGTGCCCTATGAGAACAGAGGGATGGAGGGGAGGCTTCCTAGGTCCAGGGCAAGAGAACCGTCGGACACTTTAATTCATGGTGGGAGTTGCGGGGGGAAAAGATGACGGGGGAAAGCAGGTGTGGCTCTTTTAGGGACACAAGGCGCCCGACTAGTGGGGGCTCGAGGCTATCGCCAGGAACGGGTCTTTTCTTCGAAAGCCGAACCCGAGCCAAAAAAGACCGGATAAAAGGAAAAGGCTACCTTTGGCACAGCGCACAATAGCGAGGATGGCGGTTCTGCATTATTAAGGAATGGCCGCGTGCAATAAAAGCCTCCTTAAGAAGAAGGAGACTGGGGGGGATTTCAGATTCGCGAAAGAGGTGGCCAATTTCTTCAAGATGCCTTCACAGTCCAAGACCTGGATTTAAAAATCCGTGACCGGGTGTAAGAAGAGGGAAGGGGGGTGTGGAGAGGTGACTACGAATTGGGGGTCGAATTGAGGATACAAAGTCGGGCGCGGGATGGCAAGGATACGGGGTTGTAAGCACATTTTTAACTAAATTCAGAGATCGCCTTAAAAAGAGGGGGGGAAAGGAAAAAGAGAGGGGGGGGAACTTGCTGGGCGCGAGATTCCTAAAAAAGGTGGTCAGACCCTGACCCCTAGCTTCCAGAATAATTCTCTTCTAGGTTTAGGACTGAAAAAAGGAGAGTAGGGGTTGAAAGTAAAGTGGGTAGCGGGTAATCATATTCGATCCCTTCCGTGGTAGTGACCGGTCGGCGACAACCTTCAAACCCTAACCCAAGTATCAAAAGGAGAAAACGTCAAAAAAACCGGAAGAAGAGAAAAGGGAATGAACTAACTCAGCGAAAAGGCATTGAATGACTACATTAAGTTGTAGTTGACACCACACCCACATTTAAATAAAACAACTATCCAAAGGAAAGCAAGAAAGAGATCTCTCACAGATGTATATGAAATGATAGAGGAATAGGTTTAGGCAAGGATTACGTTGGGATCTAGGATGGGGTTCTAACCTGGTGGTGTTTAGGTTGTCAAAATAAAGTCCGGAGAGGAAGTCGAGAGGGGAGGGGAAGAAGGGGGATAGGGAGGAGGTGGCTGAGGAGGGTGCTCCCTTGGTCGAGGGACATGCTGTGTCTCAGAAGGAAATACACCGACAGTTATGGGGAATATGACCTTGGGAGGGTTTAGAAACACAAACAGGGGGGGAAACCTTAGTACGGGGGGGGGTGAGGGGGACTTCAAAAGTCGGGTTCCCGACAATTCTTGTGACGCATTGTGGTCCGCGGAGAGCAACTCTTCATGGAAGTGCTCTCTACCCAAAAGCCATGGGGGGGGAAAAAATATACTGTACGAGAGGGGGTAAGGAGGAGAGAAAACGAAGACAATTCAACCTTTGCTTAAAAAAAATGAATAGCCCAAGGTGCCCAGGGGGAAGGTCCCTCACTTTTATGTAACCGGCCACTACATGTCCTTTGGAGGAAACGCTCACAAAAGGGAAGAGAGGAGACAATATGAAAGGAAGAAAAAAAAGAAAAAAATTAGAAAGGGAATGTGAAGGGAGACTGAAGAAAATTTGAAAATTCTGATGCTAATCGTTGAAAGCCATTATAAGTAAAAATCATTCATCATTCAAGAAAGGGGGGAGGAAGGAGCAAAAAAGAAAGGGAGGGGCAAGAGGGAGGCAGAGTAAACGCGGTTGCACGAATAACGTTGGGGGGGCTTTGTTTCTCTTCCCACGGTCCCCTACAACTGATAAGGGCTCAGAGGAAGAGACTCACCACTAAAAAATTCGGAGAGGAAATGGGGGGAGGGCCAGCGAAAGTCTGAACGCCTGATAAGTCTTTGCAACGAAAAAACGTGAATCTCAATTGGGGAGCGCTTTCTTGACCGCGTCTGAACACCATAAACAATCGGAGAGGTGGGACAGAAAAGGCTCCAGAGATAATGCAATAACCATACCCTGCTGGAACAGGAAGCACTTCATAAAATGGGAGAAAGGGAATCGCGAAAAAGACATTCGGGGAGGTAAGAAACCGTGTGAAAACGATGTAAACACGGAGGGTCGCATCCGCCTCGCGACGGGTCTTCACCAGCCAAGTTTTCCTAAAGAAGGGCTGCTAGAAAGGGGGACCCTCTCGGCGGAACCTTAAGGAGGGGCGGGGAAAAGAAACCTCCTCGTTAGCATCGGTGCGCTTCTCCTTGGGTCCAGAGAAAAGTGGTCTGAGGGTGCCAGCATCGGGGGGGGAAGTGGTCGAAATCCCAAGGTGGGATCCGAAATGACGGACGCCCCGTCGCATACAAACGATCCATACTAAAGTCAGACCCTTTCGACAGAGAGATCTCCGGCTAGGGGAATAACGGGGAAAAAGGGGAAACACGAGCCGGAGGCAGTGACTGGGGTAAGGCCACCAGGGCCAGGTGATCACCACAAACGCTGTCAGACGAATCAGAGGGGGAGGGGAAAATGCACGGGCGATAGGGAAAAAAAGAAAGACCTTCTAGCCTTCGTTTAACTATGTGTGCCAGGGGGGTAAGGAAGAAAAAGAAACGTGACGAAGGGGTCCTCTCACCCTATTCCATCAATTCTAGAAAGAGGAGATCAAATTACCGAGAGAGAAAAAAGGGACGCAAGGAGATAGAAGACCGAAGTGAATCGGACTGGCGAGCACGGGTAAAGAGACTGGTATAAGGAGCGCGGTCTGCTGGGGGAAACGATCCTCTAGCCAGACGAACCTCTCCATACTCAACTTCAATAGTGGGGAGTGGGAGATTAAACAGGGCAAAGGGGACATGAACAGAGAGAAAGCGGGTGTAAGATGAGTTGCATGCGGAGCCAACGCGGAGGGTTACAATTGAAGAAAGTCGGTGGAAATAAAAAGGAGTTCGGAAGCTCGGATGAGGCAACTTATCTATGAAGAAAGATATATTCACTTTCGAAGCCTGTCGGGACGAGTTGGGGGGGTTTGTCGGGGAGAGGGGGAATCAAGAAGAGGAAAAACAAGGACTGTCCTAAAACCAGGTGGGGAATAGGTTCAATAATTCACAAGTACCATCTCAGGGCACATTCTTTCCGGAAGAGGGGGGATGACGGTCTATGGGGGGAAGCAAAAAACTATAAACCTTCTTTAAGGCATTGAAGAGAGGAGGAATGGGAACCACAAATGGCAGAAACCAACAAGGCTGTTCGAGATGAAACAAGGAAAAACCAAAACGACCCCTTCAAGCGAGTCTATCCCGCTGGATACCCTAAAAGAACT
>Ga0179593_1459815_pt1 | contig 11494 bp, 18 predicted proteins | sample CZODoug2_1_08_16_FD_185931 | JGI IMG/M metagenome (GOLD analysis project Ga0179593, IMG submission 185931) | Vadose zone soil fungal communities from Angelo Coast Range Reserve, California, USA - CZODoug2_1_08_16fungal (PacBio error correction) | ecosystem: Environmental > Terrestrial > Soil >...
GAGGGGGGAGCAAATTTCGAACCCGAGAAACGTGTCTGAGAAGGGTTGCGCGGTCTCCCGGAGGAGAACCAATCGTCGAGCTAACACGCGCATTTGAATGCCTCGCGAACGAGCAATCAAAGGTCTAAAAAAACAAAACATCGTTGACCAAAGGAAAAGATGAGCATCGGGGCGTGATGTCACCACAAGACTCGAAAAACCACAACGCGCTGCGAGCGTGCGGAACGGTGGCGAGCAGTCTTGTGGGGGGGCCGCCCGCGAAAAAGGAGGGGAACCACCAAAGAGCGTTCCGAGGACCGCATCATCAAAGCTCGCCGTACGCGAAGAGAAGTAACCCGATCGGAGGTCCGATGACGAACTCAAGGCGATAAAGCTCGGGAAAGGTGGGGGTGGACACCAAAAAAACAACAACAGGGTTGGGGGGGGTTTTTGGGGGTGTTGGGGTTGGTGTTGGGGGGGTTGGGGGGGGGGGGGGGTGGTTGGGGGGGGGTTTTTTGGTGGGTTTTTGTGGTGTTTTTTTTGGGGGTGGGTTTTTTTTCATGGGTGGGGGTGTTTGGTGGTTTTGTTTTTGGGTTTTGGTTTTTTCTTCGGATATCAATAACGGAGAAAAAAAGAGGCTCATCACCAAAAAGTCTTTCTGGCTCTGTTGATCCTCAATCGCCCTAAGGAAAGAACGCAAGAAGTCTACCGAATCCCGGGATATCGCTACATCAGGAAGTAGAACGATTCTTGTTGTGAGGGGCCTCAGCGTATAAAAAGCCGAGTCTAAAGCAAGGAAGTGACGCAGGGAGAGGAGGATCAGAAGATCCAGCCTCAATGCAAATTGGCTACAGGAAGAGGTACTCTGGGGAGAAGCATTTGTTCTGATTAGTTATAGGGAAGGAATTCAGCAAAAAAGGACGCATATCATGCTCATATTGCTGGACGGGATGGGAAGGGTACTAGAAGAAGAAAAGGGAAACTCAAAAAAAGTGCAGGAACCCTGCGCAAGGGTGTAGTGGGGGGGAGGGGGGTGGGGAGACGTCCAATGGTAAGAATCCAAGCCCAGGACATCGGCAGGGGGACATCAGCGCTCGATCACGCGGACCTATGAAACATACGTCTTTAAAAGGAAGATGCTCGAAAGACTCATGCATAAAAAAGGAAAGAAAGAACCCTGCAGACACGGTTCGTTCGGAGGAAAGAGCCGACCAAGGAGGGGGAGGTGAAATTTACCACAGCCATCGGATCAGCGAGGCTCAAATCTAGGCTCATCGGTCGACTGGTCGGAAGGGGGGGGAGCCGGGAATCAAAAGACAGGGGAATTGACAAACCATCCGGCACACGGGGGGAGTCAAACGGGGGGGAAAAAACTTCACCTAAAAGGATGTTAAAGGGTAAGACAGAGAAATGCGGGAGGGAGGACCAATGGGTTCGAGCCGTTCTGAAGAGATTCTGACTTCCACCATAGGTCGCGAACTATAAAAAAGACGGATCGGGAGACTTCCTTCCAGATAGGCCTCGCGAGATCTAAGTCCAAAAAAATTCGGGGGTGGACCGGGGGAATAGATCGCGCCGATGCTCTGATCTGGAGGGTTCGAGAAAAAGACGAAAGCGAAACGCTTGTCATTTGGGCCAGGACCAGGTATCGTACTACCGGAAGGAATGGGAACTATTCTCTCGAGGCGGCGGGCCTAAAAAGGAAAAGAACAGGGAAAAAATTCAGCCATTGCGGAGAAAAAAGGTTTTGCCGGGAGGGTGGTCCATGAAAATTGCTCGGACGAGGGAAAAAGATGAGCAAAAATATCGCCTTTGACGTGACTACGATAAGCTTAAAAGGGAGGATAGTTGTAAAAGATGAAAAAGAAGAAAATAAGGATCAAAAAAGCTGGGAGGGGTCGCCCTCCAGAATGTACGTTCACGGGGAAGAAACAGCTCGTTCTCCCGAGCAAAAAGGCTCGTAATGGTAAGGAAGAGGAGGTCAAAGACTCTGACCACCAAAAAAAGCGTCCTCTCCGGCGGATGAGAATTGCTGCTGGGGGAAGGGAATTAAATAGCGAGGGGCGGCTTCGACGGTGGAACGGCTTGCGCTTTTGACGCTGGCGATGCCAGCAAAGATCGGGGTGCTGGCAAAGCAATTCTTATCCGATCTACGAGGGGCGCTTCAGTAAAACATACACGAGGTAAGTCCTCAAAGTATAGAAATCAGAAGGCTGAAGAGGGGCGTATCTCGACCAGCCCGCAGCTTTACGCGGGGGGACAGAGGGGGGCCCAATTTAGGTAAGGAAAGGACACACCAGAGGGAGTTGTCTAAGCTAAGCTTTGGATTGGTAGTGTCTAGAGAGGGACAGGGTGAAGTCCAGCCAAGATTGAGAAAAGAGAACTTTTCTCAGGCATTTGATGGGGGGTTGCACTGGAGAGGTGAGAGATAGGGGTCAAAAAGGTCTCTCTGGACAGGGGACCCTCGACGATGGAGAGAAAGTTTCAAAAAGGCCCTTTATGTAAGAGCCGGGGAAGAAGCAGGCGCGAAAGGAGGGGCCTTGAGCGACTACACAGGCGTAGTATAGAGAGAGTTCCTCCACCACACACCCAAGAAAAATCTGGCGCCTCAAGCCGCAAGCCGAAAGGAGGAGAGCCGATCTTAATATTCAAAGAAAGACTGCGCGCACACAAGAAGTGGGAACGCTGACCAGCAGGCCGATTTGCCCAACAAATCAAAAACGCAAAAAGGGGACCTCCAAAAACCACTCATCTGCATGGAAAATTACTGGAATCAATCTTGGCTGGGCGAGAACTGGGACACCACCTGTCCCCGCCTCACGGAATCCAAAACGCGAAGAGTCAATGATTAAACTTTGGACTTGGTTCAGCCGGGCAAGGGGGAAGCGGCCAAAAGCGTACGCTGAGGGAACGGGCCTGGACCTTATCAGCGCACAAAAAAGTACTAAAGAGGAGAACATCAGATTGAAAGAAATCGTCGATCTCGGTATAAGCTCAGGAAAGGCGCGAAAAAAATAACACCGAGCGCCGGACGAAGAAGCATCGCACGTCCCGGAGAAAAAATGCGAAAAGCGCTCTCAAGTATCTCAGGCCCAAAAAGAGGAGGAAGAAGAAGGGGAAGTTCGTCTTATGCTTCATCAGACAACGAGCGCTCTCAGGAGCACTGTCAGCTGGACCAACTGCGAGAAGAGAAGAATGCGAAAGGTTGAAATGACGGCACCGAAAGCGTCGATGAGGGAGTAGGATCCTTCATTGTTATGGGGAAAAGGGAGAACTTCATGGGAGGATCAAGGACAAGGAAAGGGAATCTTGGGGTTGTTATAGAAGAGAAAGAGAAAAAGGGGACAAGAGGTCAAAACCGGCCCATGGGGAACACAGGGACTGGATGTCAGGTTTTGTAGAAGAAAGCTAGAGAAACCCTGCGACACAGGGGAAAGAAACAGAGGGGACACTTAGGAGGGAGGACGCATGGGCCACAGGGAGAGAGGAAGCGAGCGCTTTCGGTAGTAAGTACAATCCAAATCGGAGAGAGGAGAGAAAACCCAACGGTCTTTCAGAAAAGAAAAAGCGCCGGGCGTGAAAAATTTCCAAGAAAGGCGCTCGCGCGCCATCTGACTATAAAACCAGGCGGCTCGATCCGGATGGGAGATGAGACTTTCCGACATGGTGGGGGGCAAAAACTGCATCCGAGGAGCTCCCATAAAAAGAAGACAATCAAATACACAACAAAGAAAGTCGAATCGGGGACGGACTCCCTTGGGGGTCAAGGGCATGCCTTATGTCGGCCGCGCGGTCGTAGCAACAGACCAAACAATCATACAAGGCCGTAAAGGTACGAAGGCCTTGAGGATTCAAAACCAAGGAAGGGGGCGGCTGTGGAAACTCCCTTTGGTCGACGCGCCGAAGGGGTGACACTCTTTGAGCGGCGGCACGAAAAGGGGACTATCTCCAGAAAGAAAACGCCGCTGATCCGGGGTAATGGTGGGAAGGGTTCGCGGTGGGCCGGAATAAATAAACGGCATACCTTTTGCAGAAGGCCGTGTTTTGGGGTTGTCCAAGAGCAGAGGAAAAACGAACATCCAAAAATAGCTATGAGCCTGTTCATGGCGAATAAGCTGGGAAAATATGATTGTTCCCATAAAAATAATACGTCTCAGGGGACAAGGAGGTTAAAAAAAAGGATTTCAGGATATCCGACTAGTGGGACTCCACAGAAAGCCTCGGCATGGACGAGGGAGAGCGTCCCGCCCTGATAAACCGCAAAAAAAACAGCGTCACAAAAGGAAAGGAGGGCTGCTTCTGGTGGCTAAGACTCTGATGATCTTGAAGGGAAGGCGCGGTGGTCTAAGGGCGGAAGCGCCGCCGGGAAAGACGAAGAGGGGGCGGGAGGCCGGATTCGCGGAAGGGAATTTAGCTTATCCGCAGAGGGATTACTGTTCAGAGAGCGTGCCGGGGAAGAAGGGCTGGGGATACTGGAACAGAGGGTTGAGCAGGTACAGGGAGAAAGTTACCGCCGGCTGCGTTAATAGCCATAAAGCGCGTCATGCACAAGCCAAGGCCCCAAATCTTTCTCGCCTGGCCCTAGGGGAAGCTCGTGGGGGTTCGGAGAAGGAAAGGGGTAAATCCCTGAACAATTGATCGCGAACTACTATGGGGGGATCAGGTGGCACAAACTCAGCAAGTGATTTGGGGGTTACAGGGGGATTGAGGAAGAAATCAATCCAGCTGGGGGAAAGCCGAGTTTTCTTCAGTTTCCGTTAAGGGAGGATTAAGATACGGAGCTCCGCTTCGCAAGAGGGGGACTAAATCGGAGGGTCTTAATCTCAGAAAAACAACGGGGATAAATATATAGTGCCTTAAAGATTCTCCACTCCCCACTTCCACAGAAGGGGGGGATAGCGCGGTCGGGCTGGGAAAGGGCCTGGAAGAAAAACCCAAAAAAAATCTGGAAGGCTGACCAAGCGGATTTGAGGGCCGGCTCACATATCAATAGGTACCAGCCAAAAACTAAAAGGAAAGCTGCGCGGTACGAATTTCGGGGATTTGGGTCACCTGAGACGGAAAAATCAAAACCATGAAGGAACTTAGGCTATGCTTGAAGAGCAAGGTAGTTGTGTCCTGTCTTCAAGGGAAGGCTCGAATATAGGGAACCCCAGGGCCAGAACGCAAAACTCTACGTAACGAACGCAGTCGTAGAACAGGCATCGACTAGCTAAAATCTCTATAATCAGGGGGGAGAAAGAATTATAGGGGTACTTCTAAGGACCAAGATAGGAGGAGTCGGCTCAAGAAAATACGGCACACCAAGAAAGACTGAAGGGGAAACCTCCGCTCTCCTAAAAAAAAAAGGGTAAAATCCCAGAGATGGTCAGGAGGAAAATATTCGGGGAGGTCTCAACGTAGGTCCTATCAGTCTTAAATTACTCGCAATAGAGAAGAGCAAGGGGGGAAAAAAGGAGACGCGAGCTCAAAAGTACGCTAAAATTGAGTACGGAAAAAAGGGGAGGTAAAGTTCTCGCATTGTTCGAGTAGGAATCGGGGGTCCATAGGTGAGTCATTAGGCCTCATATCATCTCGCGGGGACTTCTCTGTATTCCGGCAAACAATGGGAGGTAGAACGAAAAGACAAACGTTCAAGGGGCCTCCATTGAGCCTCCAATAAGTAGGGGGTATGGTCAACTAGCCGATATCTCGACGAAGCTCGACCGGAATCCTCAGGATAGATACGTCGATTATACGCAGTTGACCAAACCGCGAGCCTCAGTGAGAGACCAGAGAGAAGACAGCGTACAGGGACGCAACGCTTGAGGATAAACTCCACCCCCCACCTCCCTTGAATTTGAAACGTTAGAAGTGCCACTCTCCACATGGCTGATGAGGCATCTATCTCCAGGAGATAGATCCTGTTTCATCTAAAAACTCTATTTCCTACATTTTGAGTCAGTTGGAGTCATTCCACCTAAGTCGGACCTACAAAAGAATCTTTCGCACTCGTGAATGATTTAAAGATGGCTCTCAAAAAAACCATGGGCAAAGAGAGGTCGAAAAAAAGGGGAGGAAAGGGACTCTTGCTTGAGAGACTTCTTAGATTGACGGCACTAGCAGCCGATCGCTCTTCAAGGTAGCAACAATCGGAGAGGATCCAAGAGCGATTTACATTGCCTCGAATAGCCTCGGAAATCGATATATCAAAAATTCGCTTTCGAAGGCGCCCTTGTTGGGTCGAGAAGCATGGGCTCTAGAGTTTGCGGGCCTGCTTTCCCGAAGAAACTGACTGCGGATCAGTTGTGCCAGATAATCAAGGGAAAGGGAAAGAGGCACTTGATGACGCAGGAGGGAGCAGATTTTTGGCGATCCCCCACAAAAGGGACCCCCCCATCAGCGGGAGGCTCCATAAAAATTAAAAAAGATGTTGATACGGAAAGTGGGTTTAAAAAGGGGGCGGCTACGGCTCAAAAAGATGTGTAGATGAGTTCCCTCCCAGGAACTTGACGATAAGGGGGAGAATTTCACTAGAAAGGGGGGGAAGGAAATACTCTGACCACTTTAGGACTTAAAACAAGTCACCGAATTTTGCCGTATCTCGGGATCCAAGTCTCGTCTCCAGAGTTAGCCAAGAAGGCCTCGTCATGGCAGGAGTCGTTATAACAAAGACCAGGCAGAGAGGAGCGAAGGTGGGGAGGTGGAAACGGGGTTCCTTGGATCACTCGTATAGGCGCAGAATCGTTCGCGACGGCTGGACGGTTTCGTCGGGGGAATGGAGGAAGCCTCAAGACTTGAGAAAGGATGAGGGGGGAAGGGGCAGAATAGATCTAAGAGATTATCGCCGATAGTGGGGGGATTCATCGACGAGTGATGCAGACTGGCGTTCAGGTTACGGAGAAAGATTGGCATTAAAGGAGGAGAGCAATCCGAGTCTTGGGGGCCTAGAAAAGTGTCTGGCATTAAACCAAGCACCCCAAGTTGCAAAAAGATCAAAAAGTGCATACTGGGGCTTGGGGGGAAAAATGGGAGGAGAGGGGACATTGGAAGTCCGGATTACAATGCGCTGGGCTCGGAAAACACGCGCAGCCTGTGGGGTTTGGGCTGTATCAAAAAGATCAAATCCCCTGGTCAGGGAATCGAACGAGGTGCAACCGCCGGGAGTTTCTGTATTATCGATCCAAGAAGCCATTCCGCCACGCAAAGACAAGAAAGGGAAGTCATTGGTGGGACTAAGAGGGGAGGGAAGAGAAGTCAACACCAAAAACGTGGGAGGGAGAGTGAAACCTGCTCCCGTTACCACTCGCTACCAAGAACGGGCTGCGACGCGCTAGACAAGAAGGATAATACAGGAAGAGGCGAAAAAAAATCGTCAGAGAACGCTGACAAGCGAAAAGTATTTGGGGAAACACACAAGTCATCCAACACCAATCCATCGGGCAGGCGTTGCACGAGACCAGTATTGAAAATCATCTTGGCGGAGGCTCGTCCCATAGGGAAAAAAAAGGAACTCAAAGAGCAATCAAAAGCAGGGAGGATGCCAGCCTTGGGGGGGCATTGCTTTCCATTGAAGAAGCGACAATGAGGCTATTCCACACCGCGGGACAGCGGCGGGCCGAAGGAGGGAACGAGGGGAAAGTCCACCTAAACTATGCAGGGACCGGTCTGTCGGGCAATCGATGTAGGACTAGTATAAAGGTCTACTGAAGGAAGCCAAGGAAGGAGAACAACCCCAAACCCTCAGCACGCAGAGACGAGTCCGAGGGGAATCACTCAAAGGAAGACGGGAAAATCTTACATCTATCACTCTCGCCTACGTAGATAGGAAGTCAACCTCCGGGTTCCAGGAAACATTCGAAGGAACCGTATCTCGACAGGGGCGTTTGAGAGGCCAAACTAGAGGAATCGCGCGGGAAATGAGTTCTTACGATCACGCGGCTCAAGATAAGACAAGGAATCGGGGGGGTCGTCGACTGCCGTAGTTCGCGTAGAAAATTAGGGGGGGGGTAGGAGGTGTAATCTAACATCTATCGAGGAGGAAAAAGGTAACGAGCTTCATCTTTTCAGCTCTGAGCGCCATTACGAGGACAAAAAGGAAGACCGTCAAAAACGCGTCAATTGGACAAGTCTTGGCTGCATCTGAGTGGGGACGAGACCGCAGAATACAAAAGGAAATAAACTCTACGTCTATTTCTAGCATCCAATGAGATGCTTATCCGCTAGTCAAAAAATTTCGTCCGCATGCCGGGGGGAACCTAATTCAGGAGACGCAGCATGATTGGGCCCCGGAGGCTGAAAAAAGGTAGGTGCGGCTCCGTCGTCCGGGAGAGGAACTATAAAAATCAGACTATTTTGGAGAGATCGGCTGCGAGAAATCCGGTCAACATAAAGAAAGGAAGTGGCCAGGGGGGGACGGGCATCCGATAAGAAGAATCTTCTCTCAAAAAACGGAGAGGATAGAGATATTCACGGTCGGAGGCAAAGCGTGCGCCCGGGTAGGGAGCGACTTCGAAAGAAACATGCGGGAAATGCGGCAACATGTCGCCAATCTCTTCGGGGTAGATAGCCGGGAAGGGGCCAAAACCTATCCGCTTCCGAGTAGAAAGGGGGGGTCAAACCGTGGGAAGCCGAAAACCTGTTTAAGGCAAGCGCCGAACTGAGGGGAAGCATTGTTAAAAAAAAAGAACGAGAGCCGGGGGGCGTCAGCATCGAAAAGGTGGAAGCGGGAAAAAACACGACGGGGATGGTTTGTATCGGGGTCGGCTGTGGGTGTGTGAAGTAAAATTCCCAAAGAAATGCGAGGTGGCCTGGGGCACCTATACTACACCTCGACAAGAAAACTCAAACATAGCAACTAGTGGGAAGGAAGGGTGGTAGGGGGGGGGGGGAAAGTATGGGGGGAGAAAGGAGGGGCGGTCCGGTTGGAGGGTGTTGGGGGGGGGGGGGGGGGGGGGGGGTGGGCGTGTGCGTAGGATGCTGACGGGGGGGGATACGCGGAGCGCTCGAAAACTGTGGGGGGGCTCAAAATGTGTGTGTGTGGGCTCCTGGGGGTAATTGGGCGACATGACAGGGGAATAAGGGGGCACAGGAGCGATAGGACGAGACGGGAGGAGGACGAAAAAGGCGCCGACCGGGGATCAGGAACGCGAGGAGCGGGGAAGAGATTCGGGGGGGCATCCGGAGCCGAGCGCGGACCGGGGGAGAAAAACCCCGGACTCGACGGTTCTAGTCGCACGTGAGGCGAGGGAGCACGAGCTGATGATCCGAAAGAGGGATGTCGCGAGCGCCCTCGAAAAGACGTGAAGCTTGCGTTGCCTCGTCTCTCGCCATAGGTGTGGTGGCGAACAGTGTGCAACGTTACAGTTTGTTTCCTGAACACGTGGGGGAAGAACGAGCGTAGCGTGGGGGAAGGGAAATAAACGTAAGGCCGGCAGGGCCGTCTCTGCTCGTTTTCGCAAAGCGGGGAGGAATTCAGGGAAGAAGACAGAAGAGATGTCGTCCCTTTCAGGGAGAGCGACCTCCGCCGTCTGCCACTTCGAGGAACACGCGCATAAAACTGGGGGTCTCAGGGGGGGGGGGAAGACTGGGAGTAATTGCTAGAGAGGAAGCGGGGCGAATTGACTGCAGATGTAGGCGTGGATCGTTGCTTATCATTTATCTCCAGCGAAAGAAAAAAACAGGTCGGTCCGAACTTCCAAACGAAGAGCACCCTGAACTTCACTGGACGCAAGCATCAAGGCACCAAAAAAAGAGGTAGAAGAAAGAATGACGTGCCGTCCTACACCTTCGCTTCCCGAGAGAGAAAGCGCCGCGAGAATGCCGATGGACGCCCGTCATTGAAGCTGGTCCCAAGGCTCATCGATTATCGACCGAGAATTCGGGACTCGAAAAGACGCGATGGGGGAGTTAAAGGGGAGGGGAGCAGACAAGTTTCTCTCTCTTTCAAGCAGCGACGCGGTTTGGGAAAGAACAAAAAGTTCGTGCGAAACAGCACCAAAGCTTGCACCGAGGAAAAGTGAAGAAGAACGGGCTAGGAAGGTTGGGGGTGAATCGATTTGTTGGGTACTCGAGCCAAGAAGGGGAGCGCGAACTAGGAAACGGGACTCGTTCAAAGGAAGCTCTGGATGGGGTGTGTTGCGACGACGGCAAACAATCCGGCAGGTGCTCTAAGGGATACGATCCTCCAGGTTGTATTAAATCCGACGGAGGAAAAGAATAATGCGCTTCGCCCCTGGGGGGAAAAGGTGTCGGGAGGAGGGGATCTAGCAAAAAAAAAAAGAGAGGAGGGGGAAAGTTAACGACCGCTTTCTCCACTCCCACCACGAATGCCTGCGACCAGGGCGGCGGCTGGGGGAACGATGATGGCCAGGAGGGAGACACAATCGGTAGCAAAAGAAAAAAACCATTGAGAGAACTCAAGAGCAAAAATCCCCAGCAAACGCTTGCACGAGAAACATTTCGCGATCAATCTTTGCTGAGGCCTTTCACCACTGGCATGTCTCAGGAAAAAAAATAACACGCGCTTCTTTACAAAAGAAGGAAGTGTATCGGAAAGGAGGGGTGCCTGGCTGACAGCTCTAGTGGAGTCCCAACGGAGAAAAAAAGGGGAGCGGACAATCATTTCCTTAACTGCACCATAGGAAGTAACGAACGCCGGAAGAACCGACGACGATTTAAGATAAAGAACTCAACGGGAGGATAAAGGAAGAATTCAAACTACCAAGAGGAGGAACAGAGAATCACCGGGGCGCGTTGATCGCATAAAAATCTACTACCAGCGCAGCCGCGACAGAAGGAAAAGATCATCCGTCATCTACCCCACTCCGGACCAAAGAAAAGCGACGGAAGGCCGGCTAACGATGGGGGAGGGGGGCAAGTCACATTCTATGACCCTCTGCCATGCAAGCATTCTCTTGGGGCTAAGGTTTAGAAGACGAAAAGCTCTCAAGCCAGGGGGGCAGGAAGGTGCGGCGGCGTCGGGTGAGGGGGGAGGATCCTATATGGGGGTAGTGAAAATCTATTCATATCTGTCGCCTAACATGAAAGGCCCGCAGTAGCAGGAGTTCAAGTTTAACGAGAAAGAAGGTCCGTAGAGGAGAGGAGAGAACCATAAAAAAAAAAGTCCAAAAGCTCCTTTGAAGGAGGGGGCATGAACATTCTGGGGATGGTCCAAGAAAAGCGAGAGAAGGAAAACCCGCGCAGAAGGGTGAGAAATGCTCGAGCCCAGTTCTACGTCAGGTGGTCAACAAACACGATGATGGCAGGACTCTACCGACAGATCAGATCAAAGGTCGTACTTGCGCGCTTGGGCAACACAACGCGGGATCAAATAACGGCGGCTGGGAATTTTATCGCCGACTCTAGAAAAAAGGGGGTAGGGGGATGCAGGGGACTCTACTCGGCTCTTCTCTATCCATATGTCTATCGAATAATCTATGAATGACTGGGGGGAAAGCGCCTGTAAAGATATCTTAAGGGGAAAAAAAATCGGATACCATTCGCACTAGAAAGCTGCATTTCAAAAGGATTCATA
>Ga0179593_1606540_pt1 | contig 11494 bp, 10 predicted proteins | sample CZODoug2_1_08_16_FD_185931 | JGI IMG/M metagenome (GOLD analysis project Ga0179593, IMG submission 185931) | Vadose zone soil fungal communities from Angelo Coast Range Reserve, California, USA - CZODoug2_1_08_16fungal (PacBio error correction) | ecosystem: Environmental > Terrestrial > Soil >...
TGGTCGATACGTTCATCCGGAGATAGGAGATATCCTGGGGGTGCGTGCTGTGCAGTCAAGGGGCGGAGTGGAGAGAACCGAGCAGCAATGGTTCCATCCATGCGTTTTCTTTATCCGTCAAATATGGGCGGTCCGGCAGGGAAACATCTTCGACAGAGAGATCAACAAAAGAGGAAGTAGTATAAAAAAAGAGGGGGAGAGTAGCCGTAGAGGGCGAACAGGAGGGGACTTCTAATTGTCGGGAATGGTAGAACTAGATCCAAGAATGGATTAGATAGCTCTTCCGAAAGGGCCAGTAAATCACACGGTATTAAAAGAACTATCCGCCGGGATTAAAAAAAAAAGCAAGGGGTCGCGGAAAGAAATTCTCGCAGGGAGGACGGCTGGTAGAATGGGAGGCTAATCAAGCCAGTCAAATTGTCTTCAAAGGGGGCAATCGAAAAGGCTCCGTAGGGGAAGTGCACGAGTGGTTCAGGCCGAAGGAGTTGAGGAAATAAACTTTCGCCCAGAGAGAGGGCGGTGGGGAAGGGGAGGGGGGGAAAACAGGTCATATCACAAAGATACGAGGGAAACCTTTATCAGATTGCGTGCTGGCGGGTCGTCAGTGGTGGGCATAAGACCTCCAGACAAGTGCCGCTTCAAAAACGGGAGGGGTTAAAAAGAAAAAATCCAGAACACGCATAGAAAACAAGGCCTAACAGCGATGAAAAAAAAAAGGGTCAAAAACCTCAAAGTGCTCTAAAATAGGGGACGGCTCGAGCAAATCGAAGCAGGGTTTGTGCAAAGTAGATCGGAAGGGGGTCTGGGCGGGAAGGAAAGCCGCCATCGCTTTAAGGGGTAAGTCTTGAAAAAGGTAAGTCCGAAAAGCGGGCCTGAAATGGGCGTTACTTTTGGATGCTTTTCAAGACTTACGATACGAAGGGGACGGGAGGAAGTGAAATAGGTAAGTTTTCGCCGCGCCGGGCGCGTCAAAAGGACGAGACGGGCGCGAACGAAGGGTAATCACGGGGGGGCTCGGTCGAAAAAGGGGAGAAATCTAGGTTGTGACAGGACGAGCGCGAGGGGGCAAGCTCGCATCAATCCAGAGGAAACAGCCTAAAGGTAATGTAATGGGTCTGAGGTTCTCCTCGGTTGGGGAGGGGATAATAGGAGGGGGTGGGTACGGAAGGTGAAGTTCGGGGTCCAGGAGCCTTTCTGGGGGGGCAGGACTGAAGGATAAAACCACGTTGTGCGAGGGGGAGTCAAAGAAAGAAAGGGCGGGCGATTTGGGGACCAGTACACATAGTAGGAAAAAGGGAAAGGAAGGCCGCGCACGAGCGACGAGTTTTGTGGGGAGTGTGAGTTACGGAAAAAAAGAACCCCAAAGCTGGAGCCAAGGGGGGGGGGAAAAAACAGCTCGAACACAGTGCTGGGGGGGGGAACGGATAACATGGGAAAGAGGAAAAACGCAATTCTTAAAGGAAGGGACTTTACCTATGGGACATCCGTATCTGCTTCTCAGAGAGAGCTCGAACGGATGCTTCAGGGAGGAGAGGGAGGACGTGAACGCCTCAAAAAGGGAGGGGAAAAGTTTTCTGAGCTCCGATAGTTTTGAGTCGCGAAGAGGAGGAAAATCACACTTGCACCAGCGAGGGGGACATGGAGTTTACGCGGAATTGGGACAAGGGAACAATCTCATCCTTTCAAAAAGGCCAGCTGGAACCGTCTACTACAAGTCATCCTGGGGGTGGGAGGGCGGGGGGGAGGAAAATTGAAAACCATTCTATATAGACTCAACAACACACGGAGGGGTATGAAGTCGACTGGGGTGTAAGTTTCTCTTCCCCTGCTTCTAAGACAGGGGGGTTTGTCTCTCCTTTAAACTATTTCAGAAACAGGAATGGGGGGGGGATTACAGGGACAGGACACTTCCGCAAAGAAGGCCCTCGATTGTTAGTCGTAGTCAAAAGAAAAAACAATCCTAAAAAGTTAAAATCGGGGGAAAGATAACAGGGGATTCTTCAGGCCGAAGGGATATAGAGATGCTCCTTCCCGTAAGATAGCGAACGAGGAGAATCAGGGGCCCTCTGTCAAGTCAAAATGCGGAGGGTGGCCGGCCTCCGTTCGGAAAGTGGGCCATGTAGCCGTCGAAGGAAACCATCAGCTCCGTTCGCCGCTGGTGTTTAAAAAAATGTGAAAACGGGACTTCGGTTTGGGGGAGTTCGGAGTACTCATTTGCCAAAAAAGGGAGGTGGATCGGGAAGGGGCGGAAAAAGGGTTACCTTTAAACGTGGGGGTTGCAAATCCGCTCTCAGCGAGAACTCTTGACAGGGGTCGATCCAGTAAAAGGAAACTAAATTCGAGTCAATGGAAAAAGTCATCTAGGGTACGCAAGCACCAGATCGCTCTTCGCTAAAACTAAAAAGGGAAAAAAAAAAAAAAAAAAAACAGATGAGACCCTCCTCCCGACTCCGTCCTTTCACTTGTTGTGATCAAGGATTTCTCCAACTGAAACACGCGAGGGACATTGAATCTTCGGGCCAAAGATTTTCTTTTACCGTAGGAGAAGCACTACGCCCAGCGTTTACAACTGGTCGGGGAGCCGGTAACCGGATCCCCCCAAAACATCTGCCTCAGGAGGAAACGCCGCCCGTGAAAAAGACGGACCGTTTTCTATCGGTAGGGGGGGACAGTCTGGCAATGAGGTATCAACCAGGTCCCTCTCATAATTAAGGAATGAAACAAAGGTTTTCAAATTTTCATGGAAAGCGATGGGGGCGCGTCGAGAAAAGCATGTCCTCCCCTCACTGGAAAAGGGCGGGAGAGACAAATTTCCACTGAAGAATTTCTGATCTAGACCTCCCACCAAGAAGCATTCACTCTCAGTTCATCGATGTGCGGTAAGAGGGAGGGGAGGGGGGGTGCGATCGATGTGAGGTGGTTTATCCACAGCGAAAGACTGGCCCGGGGCTGCAGAAAAAGACGCAGACCATCCAGGGGGGGGAAAAGATCGGAACTGTTTTTTCATTGCGCCTCTCGGAATTTTTGTCAAAGAAGGAGACTGAGGACAGGGGGGTTTGTCGAATTCGGAAAAAATATCAAGACGTCATTACACGAAAAACCGAAAAAGAGAGGGTGTTCTCGAAAAGATAACCGAAACCGGCCTGCTTCGATTAAAAAGGAAATTGGCCCGCAATGTTGACGGGGCGAAGGATTTTCGCCCCGCCTCCATTGGAAAAAGGGGAAAGGCTCACGAAGTAAGGGAACGCGCCAAATTGACGTCAAAGCTTTACGCCTGCTGGAAGGTAGAGAAAAAAAACGGGCAGGTCAAGTCGAGGTGAGCTAAAGAGACTCCCTGGCCCATCCCAGGCTTTATCGGAAAGGAAGAAAAGGAGAAAGCGCCCTCTCCGTGAAGGAAAAAAAGTATCAGAAAACAACAAAAAAATATGGTAGGAAAAATGTGAGGGAGAAAGTCTCGAGAAGAGCAAGGGATCTGTTGCCGTCAGGGCTGTAAAGGGCCCGCTCCACATGCCTTGGTGTGAAGAAAGAAAAAAACGCTCAATGGCCGGGTCACGCAGTTGTACTCTCGATAGAAGAAGGAGTTGACCGAAGATTTTGAAGCCCACGGAGTAGGGCCGCCGTCAGGAGGAAGTGGGGTTGCTACCTCAAGAAAAAGGAAAAGGGGAAAGAAAAGAAAAATTCCTCGACGAAGGCTGTTGCTACCGTTCACTAGTTGAGAGAAGAAGGGGAAAAAGGGAAAACGTGGAGGTTGTAGTTTGACCCGGAGACTTGCTTTTGTCCTAATGGGGAGGGATGGAAAACAAGGACACCGCAGGTCAGTCGAGAAAAAAGATATAAAAGGACGGGGAAGGGAAAAAAGATCGAGCAGGCTGCTGCGTCGTGGGGCGCAGACCTTCCTCAACTGAGTCAAAAAGGGAAAACGGCCGGGAAGTATGGAAAAAAAAAAGCGCAACGACCTCCAATGAACCTAGGGTTCCCGCACACCGCAGAGTAAAACCTGCGCGTGAAAGGGAATAGGGGGGAGGGAGGAGAGAGAAAGCGGTGAATTGTTGACAAATTGAGAGCCAGGTTCTTTCAGTGAGTGCGTACTCTACGCCGCAACAAGAATGAAATGCACAGGGGGAAAACGGGTGAAACTGCTGAGAGGGAAGGGAGGAAAGAGGTGGACGCTGGACAACTGGTACGATAGCCGGTCGTCGTTTCACTCGCCGGAACGAAGCCGGCACGCTGGACGCCTGAGGAAAGAAGAGTGCATCAGCAAGGGGGGGGAAAAAACAGACACGCGCGCAGGTGAAAAAAGTCAACTACCCGAGACTCGGGGTTCCCTGACATGCTAGGGAAGGGGGGTCTGGTGGGGTCGAGTCAATCCGAGGAGGAAGAAAAGGGGGAATAAACAGGACTGGACGGAAGGGGATTAGGTTCCTCTCGGGGTTTGGGGCGGTTAGCGAAGCTGAGGGTGCTTGCGAAAAAAAAAAAGAGAAGGACTTAGCCCTTTGGGCACGGCGAATTTCGGGGTGCAAACCAATTAGTACCAGCTACCGTACTGCTGTTCGAAGAGAAGGGGGGGGGAATGTCAGCGTAATTCAAAGGGTTAATGCGTCCTCCTTAAGCACGGTTTTTGTTCCAGGGGGGATGGTCGAACTCGCCCAAAGCCGAGGAAACCGGGGAGAAGGTAAAAACATTCGCCTTCGAGGTGGCGGGCTAATAGCCATGGAACCCACGGAAATTCAGTCTTCGCGCATTTAAAGGGAAGAGGCCATCCCTTATCCAGGCTGACTCTCGAGCGAGAATGGAAAAAATTTTAGAGGCATACTTCCTATTAAATCGGTCACTCTGGGATGGGGTGCTTCGAAATTTTTGAAGAAAAGCTTTCCGAAAAGCGACGTGTGGTCCAAAGGGGCCGGCCGGGGAAAGGGGGAAGGATGAAAGTGAACAACGTCGAGTCTTTTCTTTAAATTCCAAATTTCCCAAAAAGCCTTTCGGAAGGGTCTTCGGGAGAAATGAAAAAGAAAGTCGTAGACACAACAACAAGGGGGAAAAGAGAGATAGCCATGAAATTTTCAGGTCATATTGTCGCTCCTGGTGAGAGGGACTTTCAGAAACGCCGAGGGGGGTCTTCACCTTCAAATGAAAGTGGGAAAAAAAGTAACGCACCGCTGTGGACGGGGGGGATTTCGGGGAAAACTGCGAAAGTAATAACGAGGGCTAAGAAAACCCCTCGATGGCCACAAGAGGGGGGTCAGCCTGCCGATGAGGATACTAAATGGAACGGAAAAAGGGAGGAAAAGGAGACGAGCAAATGTCTGGACTCGGAGTCAAATGCCGGCGAAGGAAAATTCCTCTCGAGCCATGGCAAATTCAAACCATCACTCTAGGTGGAAGCTCCAAAAAGAAAAAAAAAAAATGGGGGGGGGCAAAATGGGGCGCTTCGGCTGGGGAGGACTCTTTCGTACCCCCAAGGTACAAAACAGGTGCGGCTTAGCATGGGCGGCAATTAAAGTAATACGATGGGTTTAAGGTAAAAATAAAGCGTCGAAAAAAAGTAGAAAAATGAGTTCGTAGCCGGCAGGATCCAACAAGTTCGAAGGCTAAAAAGGACTACAGTCAAAAACTCTCTAGTTCAAAGCACCAGATCCTCTTAGGCTAAACCAGAGGTGTCAGAACCTCCGAAGAAGGAATGGGGCGTCAAAGTTTGAGGAATCGAGAGGGAGCGCGAGGCCCACCGACAACCTAGGTCTGGAACGTAGAAGAGGGATTAAGTCGCAAAAGAAGGTGTATGAACCGGCGCGTCTGGAAGAAGCTTCATCTCGCGGCCTCCGAGGAAACAGAACGGGGAACGACGCAAAGCCCCAGTGGACGGGGAGAACAGCGAAAAAGCCAACTTCAAGGGGAAGGTCGAAGAAAGATCATTGGAAGGAAAAAAACAGGTCCGGGGTTCTTCATTCCTGGAAGAGTGGCGCGCGTATGTAACGCAAGAAAAGGGAAAAAGAAGAGAACTTGTACAAAATTCATTCGAGAGTAGAAACGCCCCCCTGATTCAAAGACGCAAGGGAGTCTCTTGAGAAAGAAGGTTCAAGCCTGGGTGTCGTATGCGTCGAGAAAGGTGGTTGTAATGCCTCAGCCTTAGGAGGTAAAAGGGTCAACGAGAAGGCTGAGGATAGGACTAAACAGGAAGAAGCACTGCCAATCGTAAGTTGATTGGGAAAGAAGACTGGGGGGTCATTACTTTTAAGAGAAAAAAAGTACTGGCTTGAAAGGGGAGAAAAGCAACGAACCAATAAAGATCGAGGGAAAGACAGAAACGACAAAACCTAGTAACGGAGAGGAAGGAAAAAATCGGGACTAGCCATCCCAAACATTGAAAAAGGAAAAGGGAAATCAAGGGGGTTAAGTTGGGGGGGGGGGAAGCAACTCCGGGGGGGAAGCCTTGCGTCTCTACAGCTGAAAGGAACGCGCCCATTCAGCCAAAGGAAAGCCAGGGTAGGGTAGAAGGAAATAAAGGCTGAAGGCCGTCGAGGTTCTGGGGGTTAGGGAAGCTCGCCCGGGGACAATCCCAGGAGTACGGCAACAAGGAAAATCCGGTGCCTCCTCTCCGGCGCTACTCCCTGAAAATCAGAAGAACAACACAACGGGATTAGAAAAAAGAAGGGGAGAAGAGACGAGAACAAAGGGAAAAAAAAATAGCGGAAAAAAGATCTTGGGCCGAAATGTAACCTGGAAAGCCAACCTGAGCATCTACCACTGCAAAAAGAGGGGAGTGTCACGCAACGGGATGCGCTCTACTAACAGGCTTACAGCGAAAAAAAGGGCAGCAGGGATACTCAGGAAAGAAAGACGAGGAGTTCCAAACTCACCGACAACCGTAAAAAGGGAAAGAAATTCCTTTTTCCTGAAAAGAAAAAGGTGGAGCCGTGCCTGAGTACGCCAGGAAAAGAAGAGGAAAATGACCCAGGTTAGCAAGAGCCCCGAATTCTTGTTTTCAAGGAAGGGGGAACCGAAAGTCTGAGAAGGCATGCAAAAAAAGGATAGCTTTCAGTTTCTGGCTGCGGCCGGGGGGGCGAAGAAGACTGAAAATAATCAAGGCACCGTGAAGGGAAACTTCCAGAATGAAAACAAACGGGGAAAGAGAAGGACCCAGAAAAAAGGAAACTCACATCCTCAAGAGTGCTGGCTTAAGAGGGAAATGCGTAAGGTTTAATCTATCGAAATCAGGAAGTGTTGGGGGGAGAAATTCAATTGCTAGGAAGAAGTAGAGTCCTTCAGAAGAAAAGGGGCAGATTAAAGAAGGGTCTCCCTGCTGAGCGGGCCGGAGAATTAAACGTTGACGTTTGGTGGGAAGATGAAGGTCAAAGGGGCGGGGCGAGTGCACTCTTCCTGTTGGAAAAAAGAAGGGACGGGAGCTAAAATTCAGTTTCCAGGGAAAAAAAGGTGTAAAAAACCTGGGGCATCACTGCCTGGGGAAATCCGGGGAAAAAAAAGGAAAAGGGGTCAAACGACAATCCGAGAGACGAGTGTCGACACTCGATTTTGTTTGGGCCACGGAGAAATCAGGGTCCTAATGACTAAGAGGAAGTTTCAAGGGGAGGGGGAGGGTCTCTCTTTGTTCTGAGCTAAAGGAGTGGGATGGGGGTATAAAGAGAAGGGGGGGACTGTCGCCAGGGAGGATGGAATTTTTATGGGAAGAATGACCTACGAAACGGGGAGAGAAATGCGTCTTGATTTAGATGTGCAAGTTCAACAATGGTAAAGTTAGACAGACCGCAAAGGAGGGCCTAAGGAAATCAAAGGGGTTTGGGGGGGGAAAAGGGGGTTTTTCGAACAGAAGAGCCCGGACTAAAGGAAAAGTGATTCAATTTGAAACAAGAGAACCTTCTTTGCAGGGGAGCGAGGGCCATGGAATGAAGGGAGCGCTGCAAAGGGGAAGAAATGAGGCCATCCCTTATCTGCTTGAGCCTCTTATAGAAAGAAAGGGTGCAAGCAATTCCGGATAACAGAAGTGCTGCCTCGGGAGAGGTGTTCTGCGGAGGGGGGCCGATCAAATTTTTCAGAAAAGGGGGAAAGAGGGAAATCAACGAAATGTAAAAAAGAGGGGGGTCGTTCCTTGGACTTGGAAGGAAGAAAAACAATCCCGGGGAGGGAGGAAGTCAAAAAGAGAGAACCATCCAGAAGGTAGGGGAAAAGAGTCCGGGGAAGTGACCATTCGAATGAATGAAGAAAACAAAAGGAGGAGGAAAGGGATGGCCCGACTGGGGGGGGTTTCTTTTTCTCCCGAGACGGGAAAAGGGTAAAGGATGACGCGAAGCTGGAACTGGAAGGGGTTCTCAGGCGTCAAAAAGAAAAAGGAAAGGACTTGTGAACAACGTCCGGGGATTGCGACGCGCAGTCCCCTCCTAAATAAACGGGGGAAAAAGATGGAGAGGGGAAAACATTAGAGTGGGAAGTGTGGTCCCGTCGAGGAGGAAAAATACGATGCAATGGGGAAAAAACGGGGAAGGAAGGAGGGCATCCTTTCCATTCCATGCGGGAAGGGACTGAACCTTAAGGAAGGAAGAGATGCCTGGCGCCTCCCAGCACCCGCCGGGGAGAAAGGGGGTTGGCACGGGACTTCGGGGGGGGGGGGGTCCATTTTCGACAACCAAGGGGGACAAAAAACTATTAAAGGGAGTCGTTGACCTGGAAAATGGGTTTGACCGGGCTCTAAATCGCTCCCACTTTCAGCCAAAGGTGGGGGTCAGGAAGGAGGAAGAGATGCAAAAAAACCTGGGCGATAAGAGGCAAGAGGCGAGGCACAAATCGCGGAAGAAACCAGAAAAAAATCGACAGGAAACGTAACTATTCAACCGTTTTAGTAATCGGTATGGGGGGAGAAGGGGACAAAAGAAAATCTGGGGAACCCGGCCTTGTGTTTGAAAGTGGGGGGACGAAGCCGGGGGCGTGGATGAAAAAAAAAAACAAACCCAACAAAAAAAACACCCCAAAACAAAAAAACAACTAGTCTGAAAGCGCCTGGCGGGAGGGATAGAGGAGCAGGGAAACCAAAACAGGGAAGGAAAGACCCTTTCGATCGTAAAGAACAGGAAAAGGAGCAGAAAAAAAAGTCACTGGGGAGAAAAGCCCGCTCTGGCGGGGGGACCCCGTGGCATTGTAAGCAAACCAATTCCGCGAAGAGGGGAAGTCTGCTGACAACGGGGACCTTGGGGGGGAGGAAAGGAGAAAGGCCAATCATTCGATTTCGAGAAAGAAAAAAAAAACGAATAAGTAAGCACGGGTTCAGAGGTGGAAAACTCGATGTGCAGGAAAGGGGAACCGTGGCGGATGGGGGAGGAGGTGGGTTGGGAAATCATCAAAGAGGAAGAGGGGAATTTCGATAGGCGGAAGGAGGGCCCAAAAAATTTTTCAAGGGGACCACCACCAAAAAAAACAAAACAAGAAAGAAGCCAAGACTGCAAACGCGATAACGGTTGTCGTTGTCAGCGGGGTTCTTATCTTGTTGAGAAAAAAGCGGCGCTGAAATTGGTTGTCAGAAAAGAAGAGAGTGGAAGAAAGGGAAGGGAAAGAAAAAAGATTACATCGTATTTTCGGCTCCAAAACGCCGGGACGGGGAAGGGACCTGCCACAAGAAAAAAGAAAAGGAAAAGTAAAATGTACGGGAGGGCTGGAGACCTCAAATTGAGCAGCCTAAGGAGCGGCTAAAAACTTAAGGTAACGCGGGGTCCTGGAGGGAAAAAGAGGGGGAAGCCTTCTTATCGGAAATAGCGCAATCAAAGGGAAAGGGAGGCTAGAGTCTAACTGGGGGGAAAAAGAAAAAAAAAAACGCACCAAACCAGCATCAAATGCGGGATCCCATTTACGCAAGAAGGGATAAAGGTGCCTCCTCACGCTAGGACTAAAAAAAAAACGGAAAGGAGGGGGAACATGAATAGTTTCGCAGATCGCGCCGGGAGAAGGGGAAACGAGGGAGTCGAATGGGGGACGGTCACGCCACTCCTGATGGAAAGGCAAAAAATCTACCTGAAACGGTGCAAGGGGGAAGCTTGACGCTCTACTATCCGCCGGCTTAAACGGGACGAATATGGGAAAAAAGGAACGGAGGAAGAGTGAAGACGCGGAGTTTCAAAGGCGGCGAGCACCCGCAAGCAAACGCACATTCGAAATCTTCGCAAAGGGGGGAGGTCAAAGGGAAGAAGGTCGCCCGCCCCGCCGATTCCGTTCCATAGTTTGGGATGAAGAGACTTCCCCGCTAGGGGTCGGGTGTGGGGAGGAGTGAAGAAAAAAAAAAACGGCATAAGCAAAGGTCTCGAACAAAAAAGAGGGGTAAAAAGGAAATAAGATGACGGGAGGGGGGGGGCGACTTTTTATCCATATAGAAAGAAAAAGGGAGAAGCAAGGAATCTGCAACGCGAGTAAAAAACCACACTGAAACATCGAAAAAGCAAAAGACCCGATGCCTGTTCAAAACATCAAAGAAGAGTGAGGCCATGAAAAAGGACCAGCTCGTGAATGAGGAATCGGGGGAGGAGAGATTAATAGAGGGGGGGATGGGGGGCAAAGGGATCGGGGGCCAGTTCTGGCTACGATTCAAGACTCGAACCGAAAACAGCGCGGGAAGGTCATTTCAAAACGGAAAACAGTTCCAAACGCAAGGAGTCATTGCCTGGGAAAATGGGACTGTGGGGGATGGGGGAAATAGGGAATCGAATGAGGGCGACGCAAGGTTCCTCAGGGAGAGCGACTGACGAGAGCCTGAGTGAAGGGGGAATCACAGAGGAGCATCACTTCTCTCAGTGGAGAACGGGAATACCATCGGGGGCAATGGGAAAGAAAGAGCGCAGAGGGGGCTGGCCCTCGGATCCATGTTCAGACTAAACGGCGCAGAAGGGAGGGTTTTCAGGTCGGAGTTAAGCAAGGGTTGTCTTTTAGCATAACGGTAGAGGAGAAACCTCTCAAGTACTGGGACACAGGGTGAGCGTGCAAGGGGGGAAAAGGGGAAACAAGCTCCTAAGGCAAAGGGGGCGCGCCGGGGAGGTTTCGTGAGAGGGAAGGACAAACTTCCGGTAAATGGGAAAAAGAAGCTAAACTAATTGTTGGGGGGAAGGGGGGCCGAGAGAAACTCCAAACAAATCCGGAAGTGCGGTTATCATTTGGGAAAAAAAAAAAAGGGGATTTTCAGTGAATTCACTATCCCTTACTTATCTCCACTGAAGGGACATTCAGGAGGGGAACATTGTAAGGGAGGGAAACAAGTGATCTCTTCGCTCTCTCCTCAAAAAAGGCAAGGTGGGGCATCATAAGCTGCCACAGGCTGAACTCAGGATTTTCACTAAGAATGGGGAGGAGGGCGGGGAAGGGAGAAAGGTTATCGTGTGCTGCTTCAGAATCACTAATGGAACTCTGGGGGAACGTTTCTTGACGGAAGTGAGTTAAACAGGAAACAATCAAAAAAGAAATTAAACCCCTACCATTTTCCGGAGTCGCGGGGAAAAAAGGGAAAGAG
>Ga0179593_1276243_pt1 | contig 11493 bp, 17 predicted proteins | sample CZODoug2_1_08_16_FD_185931 | JGI IMG/M metagenome (GOLD analysis project Ga0179593, IMG submission 185931) | Vadose zone soil fungal communities from Angelo Coast Range Reserve, California, USA - CZODoug2_1_08_16fungal (PacBio error correction) | ecosystem: Environmental > Terrestrial > Soil >...
AGGGGGGAAAAACGATACCGATCATAGGCCGTCGGGAACAGTCGAATGAAGCCGGTCAGCACTTAATAGACTTGGGAATCGTAGGGTGGGCGAAAAACAGAAAGAGAATGATATCGCATCAGGAGCTGGCTCACTCTTTATTCGGAGAAGCCGTGCGGCGGCTTCTTAACTGACAAGAGAGAATGAGGGTATTTAATTCGGGGGAGGAAGGATATGGTTGGGAGGCCACGATTGGACAGCGATGCCGGAGATTCTAGGGTAAAATCTAAATCAGCAGCACACTGGAGGAACAGAGGGCGTCTGAACGAAAACCTCAACTGGAGAGAAGTTCAAATGGGGGCGTCCCCAAGTAAAAGAAGCCCCCCACGATTGGCTTCGGGGTTAGCGAGTGCAGCACGAACGTAGCCATAAGTCTTCTGAAAGTAACTATCACGTAGGATACTAGGTCCCCGTCAGAATCCACCCCCTTGAAAATCTGACACATCAAAGAAGAGATAAATGAGAGGACCCCCGAGGGAATGTCGCTTAGAAAGTAAAATCCAAAAAATCGGGGCTGATAAGAAAAATGACGATAACCAGATCACTTCCGGAGGGAAGCTTCTATCATTTTGTCGAAACCCTAGGTGGCATTCGAACATGCCCAAGTACAAAGAAAGGACGGAATCTCGATCGCCAGGGCAGCGTACGCCTGGAGAAGGGAATAGGAGTGCAAGGGAAGTAAAAAGTCCGCGGAGGAGGGAGGATGTGGAAAAAAATGACTCTCTGAATGAGCACAGGTGGGGAAACTACACTGTCAGGAAGAGGAAAATATTCGATTAAGGGGAAATACATTTACTTCTAGCGAGCAGGCGCAACCTAGGGGGGTGACGCAGTGTCTTTACCAGTTTTGGGGCCGAAAGAAAACTGGCTGTTTAAGGCAAGACTCAACAGAGGAAAATATAGGAGCTAAAACTTCGTTGGGATGGGGAGGACTATTCTCCTATTTATAAAAAAAATAAACAAAGAGAACAAAAAAGACAAAAAAAAAAAAAAAAAAAAAAAAAAGTAAAAACCCGTAAAAAAAAAAAAAACCCCAAAAAACCCCCGTAAGGCGTGTTCACCTAAGGCGTCATGATTCTCTTCCTAACTGTCGATAAAACCGCACAGTGTGGGCACGGCATTTTGGCTCAAGTGCGGGGCGATTACTTATCACCCTCTAGAAATTAAATCCAAATCACCTAACGCAGGGATCATAAAGTCTCAAAAAAAGTGGAAAAAGGGCATTAAGTATTCCAGTAAAGGAGATATAACCTTGGATGCCATCGCAGGTGCGGAAATACTAAAAATGAACTCATTCAAGGTCCGCGCAAATCGAGTCTTTCAAATCAGTTGCCAAAAACTTTTAGAGAAATGGAGGAGAGTGATTGGCTGTCACGAAGCGTCCCAGACGAAGGCCGCACTTAGGGCAAACTCGCCAGCCAAGGCAGGGGATCGACTCAAGAAATCGCAAGGCCATGAGGTAGGGGCATGGCAGGAAAAGGAAAACATTCTCTTGAAAAAGGTGGGCCCAGGGAACAACAGGACAGGAGCGGACATCGACGCGGGGGAAGGATGGAAAAACCTCCTCCGCTGCAACGAGTCAAAGTCTTCGAGATGAAAATCGTTCGGCCGGGCAGAAAACGGTGTCGTGAGAAGAAGCAAAAGAGCAAAGTATAGAGAAGATGCGCATACGCCGAAAGAGAGAACAGCCGGGGTACTCCGCCGAAGGCAGGGGAAGTGATGCTCAAAAAACATGCACGCAAGGAGGTTCCAATTGTTGCTCATGAGCAAGAAACGGGCCTCAATGTTGGATCTGCGAGAGGAGGGGGGGGGGGGGGGGGGGGGGGGGGGGAAGGGGGGGGGGGGGGGGGGCGGGGGGGGGGGGGGGGGGGGGGGGGGGGGGGGGGGGGGGCGGGGGGGGGGGGGGACGGGGGGGGGGGGGGGGCGGGGGGGGGGGGAGGGGTGGGGGGGGGGGGGGGGGGGGGGAAGGGGATGGGGGGGGGGGGGGGGGGGGGGGGGGGGGGGGGGGGGGGGGGGGGGGGGGGGGGGGGGGGGGGGGGGGGGCTGGGGTGGGGGGGGGGGGGGGGGGGGGGGGGGGGACGGGGGGGGGGGTGGGGGGGGTGGCGGGGGGGGCGGGGGGGGGGGGGGGGGGGGGGGGGGGGGGGGGGGGAGATGGGGGGGGGGGGGGGGGGGGGGGGGGGTGAAGGGGTGGGGGGGGGGGGGTGGGGGGGGGGGGGGGGGGGGGGGGGGGGGGGGGGGGGGGGGGGGGGGGGGGGGGGGGGGGGGGGGGGGGGGGGGGGGGGGGTGGGGGGGGGGGGACTGGGCCTTGGGGGTGGGGGGGGGGGGGGGGGGGGGGGGGGTGGGGGGGGGGCGGGTTGGGGGCGGGGGTGGGGGGGGCGGGGGGTAGGAGTGTGGGGTGAGTGGGTTGTGGGGGGTGGCGGGGGGGGGGGGGGGGGGGGGTCGTGGGGGTGAGGTGGGTTGGCCTGGGGGTGTTTGGCGGTGGGGGGGGGGGGGGGTGTGGGCGTCGGGGGCGTGGGGGGGGGGGGTTGGGGGTTGGGAGGGGGGCGCTGGTGTATGGGGGGTGTGGGGGGGGGGGGGGGTTGGGGGGGTGGGGGGTAGGTGGTGGTGGTTGGGGGTGGGGGGGGGGGGGTGGGGGGTTGAGGGGTGGGGGGTGGGGGGGGGGGGTGGGTCCTGGGTGCGGGGGGTCGGCGGGGGGTTGGTGGGTTGGTTGTTTGGTGTCGGCTTGTGGGGGAGGGTGGCTTGTTGGGTTGGGGGGGGTGGACGGGGGGTGGGGCGGGTGGGTGTGGGAGGGGGGGTGTGGGGGGGGTGGGGTGTGTGGTGTGGGTGTGGTGGGTGGGAGGGGGGTTTTGTGTGGGTGGTTTTTTGGGGTGTGGGGGGGTGGGTGGGGGTCGCATGTAAGTGGGGGTTGGGAGGGGCGCGGCTGGTGGGGGTGGGTTGGGGTGCGTTCAGGGGGTGGGGAGTGCTGTCGGGGGGGGTGGTGGCGGGATTGGGGGGGGGGTGGGGGTGGGCGGGGGGGGGAGGGGGGAGGTGCGGTTGGTTTGCTGCCAGTTAGGGGGGGGGGTGGTGGGGGGGGGGGGCGGTGGCGGAGGGGGGGGGGTTGGGCGTGGCGGGGTGCGGTGGGGGGGGAGGGCTGGGGCAGGTGGGGCGGGGGGGATGCTGGGGGGGGGGGGGGGGGGGGGTGGGGGGGAAGGGGTGGAGTGTGTGTCCCTCAATGCCTGTGAGTGACCGTTGGCGGCGGCCGAATACCAACGTACAACGGGAGAAATCGAGACCACATTGCAACGAAACGTCGGATATTAATCCTGGAAAAGAAGGCTAATTGGCCCCTTATCGGCGAAATAAAATTAACTCCCCAAAGAGGGACTGTGAGGGCGAGTCACCGTAATGTGGGGACAAGAAACACCATGTGCGCACAAAAAGGGGGGGTTCTACCAAGCAGATGGAAAGGGTGAAAAATTTGGGTCCTCGCAAGACCACGACAGTAAAGGGGTGGCGAAGGGGGTGATACCAGACGTGTCGAGGGAGGATTAGGTGTCCGGGTTGGGTCACTGCGGAACGGGGAGAGAGCGTGGGGGCGCGACGTTGGGGGCGAGAACAGTCTTCGACAGGGGGGGAGGGGGAGGAAAGAGTGCAGGCCGGAGTGTCAGCGGAGGCAAGGAGGACCACGACAAAAACAAAAGGACGTGAAAACGTGTCTTAGCAAAAAAAAATCAGCAAATAGGGGGGGAGACTGGTTTACACTAAAATGTAAGGAAAAGGATTAAGCCGACTGGGGCACAGATCGTGACGGGGGCGGCGGGCAGAATAGCGAAACAAGGTTGAATGGCACGGCTTTATGGGGGAAAGAAGACTAGGGTGGGCTCGGGGATGGTGACTGAAAGGGGGACGGGATTTCAACAGGAGGCGAAAAGCAGGGAAGTCGGTGGAACTCGAATACGAAGCCAGCCGCAGGCAAAAAGGTCAAAAAACACAGAGACCATGCGAGGGGGGGGGGAGAGGAAAAGAAAAAGTTTCCGGCTTATAGGAGTGGAAAGAGGGAAAAAGAGGGGAGTCATCGAAAACGAGCGTTTAAAGCCAGGAAGCGATATGGGAACACAGGGCGCTGCGGCCAGGAGAGGGAGGGGAGTCGATTTGGATTGGGTCAAAAAGGGGGTCTTAGTTAAAAAGGACATGTCGAAGGTGCGCTAGCGACCAGAGGGGGGGGTGTGGGAACCAGGCAGTGTGCGCGGCACCGTGCGGGTTGGGGGGGGAAAAGGGGCGGTGGGGAGACCCTGGACAGGACTTAACAACGAGAACCGTTCTCCAACTGGATCTGTGGGATACCTTTCAAGAAAGAAAGAGAAGTCCATGTCTCGGAGGGGCAGCATGCGCAGGGACGGAAGGATGGGGCCAAACACGGGGGAGAGGCGTAGAGCGTCTTCCTGAGTTGCCGCAACGCAGGCCGACGGTGGGCAAATTGAGAATGGGCGGGGCGCTCCGGAAAGCAAAAAGTGGACCAGAAAAAAACCTCGCAAGGGGTTTATGCCGTGGGAAGAAGGGTTCCTGCTAGGTGACCATCAGCCCAGACTCTCCAGGACAAGCGTGACAGGAAGAAAACCGAAGTTAAGAAATGGAGGGAGAAAGAGCGAGACAAGGGGAGGCGGGTCGGGAAAACTGCAGAGAGAGAAAAAAAACAACAGTTGGAGAAGAAGATAGATGCCGGGATTTGCGGGAACGCAATAGGGATAGCTCTCTGATAGGAGGGAGAAAAACCCGTGTCTATCTGTGAAGGAATCGGACTAGGCGACAGGAAGAAACACAAGGGGAAAAAGGCTGAAATGGACATCGCCAATGACAAACTTTCCGTACGTTCACTACTAACACACGTCGAGGCGTTGTGGAGGGGCGTGAGGAACTGGCGAAGGAAGAGACCACAAGACCAGTGGAACAAAAAACGTCAGGGCCTGCACCTAAATGTTCAGAGGCAAACGGGCAAGCCCTATGTCCGAATTCTCAAATGATTGGGACCTGGATAGGTAAGATCTAGAGACCGCACTCCGCGATAAAAAGGGGGGGGAGTCGGGAGGAGGCGTTCATGAGATCTGGGAGAGGAACGCCAATGGGGGCAACTGTTCACAGGGGAAAAAATGGAAGGCGGAATCGAAGAAATGTACACATTATTTTTTCTAGGAATGAGAAGAAATGCCAACTTGGCGGGAAATAAACCGCGGGCAACGAATAGCACGCAGCAAAAGCTGTGGTCGACATAGAGAAAGCTGCTCAATAGGAGCAGTGTAACCAAAAGAAGCCGGACAACAGGGGTCCGCTAAGAGTTGGATCTCAGAAGATATCTGACCTGGACAATCGGGGAGAGGGAGAGGGTCTTCTCATTTTCCAATCCAGAGGGGAAGAATCAAAAAAATGATAAGAAAAAAAATGCCAGCAACGTAAGCGAATCTCCCGATCCAGCTAAATCCGACAGAAGAGAAAAGGCTGTGCGTGGTCGTGGGACGCTAGGAGAGGGACAGGCGGAGGATCAAGACATTGGCGCTGGCAGTAACGGACGGGTGCTTCGGGGGGTGTAAACCAGGGGGTCGGCGCGGGTGAGTCCGGGAAGCGGAGGAGAAGGGAGGAGGGGAGGGGGGGGGGATGGTTGTTGTGAGCCTTTGGCGGTGGCGGCTGGACGCGGAACACCGGGGAAGGGACTCGAGAGTCGCGGGCTGCCGGGAAGGCTTCGAAGGGAAAGGGCGGGAAAGCGAGAACACGGGGCGCGGTCTTCTGATGGGGCATGGGGGAGGGCGGGATGTACCCGGGGGGGAGGAGGAGGAAAGCTGGTTTCCAGCCTGAGACCAAGAGGAAATGGCGTATGGGGGGGGGGTAAGTGGATGTGGAGAAAGCATAGAATGGGTGACGGGAGCCCGGGGGGCCAAAGCAAACAATCGGGGGGGGGGTAAATTAGATTTTATTGAACCAGGCCGGTAGACAGTAGGAGGGAATAGATTATCGGGAAGGGACTGTGTGCGGGAAGTGTGGGGGTTCAAAATAAGTCATGTGTGGTTAGATATTTTGAGGCCCAGTGTAGGTTTTGGGGCCGTGTTGTTCATGTCCTGGTATGAATGGTTCGCTGCGGGGGTGTGTGAGTGCGTCTGTCGGTATGGGCAAGGGGGATTCGCTGCGCATGAAAATTCGGTGGAAAAAGAGGGGACCGGCAGTGGTGCCCTGAGGCATTGGGAAGGGGTGTTATTGGTTAGGGGGGGCTCTCTTTTCTGGGTAAAATGGGGCGAGGTTCATGGGGGGATGACGGGGTGCCCCAGGTGCGTTTGGGGTGTGGGGGGGGGGGTGGGTGGTGGGGAGGGGGAGGGGGGGGGGGGCGCAGAATATACAGCCATAGGGTGAAGTATTACATGGGTTGGGGGTGGGGGGTGTGGGTGGGGGGGGGGGGGTGTGGGGGGGTGGGGGGGTGGGGTGTCACCAGGGGATTGAAGGGGCCAATGTAAAGGGGGCCTTCGTGTAATTCGGGGGGGTTCGAGGTGGGCAAGGGAACATTTGAGGGGGGGGGCTCGTAAAACCGGAGTGGGGGTTAGTGGGGGCCCTTATCGTTTCCGGATATATTCGAGGTTTAGGATCTACTAAATTTGTTACGAACGGCTATCGTGCATCTGCATACCTGACGGGAGAATCTCTCGGACGGCGTCTAACTCCGGGCTGGTACATAAACAGGATCTTCAAGAGCGGCGCAAGGGGGACTCTGCGGTGGCTGCTGAACCGTTCTCAAAACAGCCCAGCAGGAGGGAGCGAGGGAGTCGATACAAGGAGGTCGAGGGAAACGAGGTCCGAGGCTATTGGGGGTGGGAAGGAAATTAGGGTTCAGACCTTAACGCCGCGAGGGGGGAAACTACAACCTGTTTTGTACCGAAACTCTAAGCGCGCGCCGGCAGGGAGGCCGTGGCGAGGAATCATCAGAAAGATCCGACGAGCGGGGCAATGAACAGATGAACGGGAATAATCGAAAAAACCTAGACGGCCCTAGGGTAAAGAGGGAGATTTATCGGGGGGTGATTTAATAAGCCACCGGAAACCCATGAAAAATGCGGACGCATCGACGGAGTAAGAAAAGCAAGGAGAAGGAGTACGAGACTCCGACCTCAGTCCAACAAAGAAGGTCCGAGGGCAGAAGGGAAAAAGTAGGTACCCCGCTGATGCGCCCTGGAGCAGCAACAGGACATGTAGAAATAGAGTGCTGGGAGGGAACTGGTAAAAACAAGGGCGTGGGTACAAAGCGAGCAGAGGGGGAGAGAAAGAAGTCCAATAGACGGGGGTTCAAAAAGGGTAGTCAACCGTTTAATCGGACGAGAGGGGGGCCAAGCAAAAAGCACGGGCAAACTCTGGCTCATTATGCGAAGAGAATTTGGTTTGAATGCACTCGTGGAAGCGGAAAAGAGAGGTAAAGCGGGAAGGAAGAGCGTACAACTTCCAGGCCGGAATTGGGAAAAGAGAAGGGAGATAAAAGAGGATGGGCTTCAGCTATGTGGGCCATGGTATAATCGTGGTATCCGGAAGCCGCCAGATAAATCAGGCACGGCGCTGATCTTGTCGGGATCGCAGTACTCGCGAAGAACGATGGGTAGAATCTGGGTCCGACGAGAGATGAGATTGTCTCGGGTCGATATTTCAGGAGGGGGATGGGGCGGGGGGTAAGTTGACGAGGGCGAAGTGCCAATAGAGCGAAGGTGGGAGACAGTGAATGTCAAAAATCAGAACTGAGTTGAGGAAGAACGGCAGGCCGGCGAAAATCCACCAAGAGAAAGGGCTGTGTGGGTGGCAATTGAAGTGGACGAAATGTTGGAACGACGACAGAGGTGATTCTCGGTGACAGGGAGAGTATACAAGCCTAAGCAGAAAGAGGACCGGGATACAATCGCAGGGGAAGAGGAAAGAAGCTGTGCCCGCGCCGGGCGAAAGCGAAATATCTTCCGTCACGAAAAGGACAGGGCATCAAAAAAAGCCGGGAGGACGACCGGACGTAACTGGTGCGACCAGCAGCAAGAGGCCCGCCAAGCCCGTGCGGGAAATGGGGGGCGCCCCACCCACGAAGGAGCGGGTAACTAGTTCGGGAAGGGGAAAAGGGGCACGATGTGGAAGACGCGATCAAAAGGTTTCCAATCTTCTCTCCACGGAGGGGGGAAAGAAGAGAGGGAAGTATCCGCAGTGGGGGCGCCCCTTGAGAATGGTCAAGGCGACCGGGGCTACGTAAATCGTCCCGGTGGGACTAAAAAAGAAAAAAAAGGGATTGGTTAAACTCAGAGGGGGTGCAGGGGGCGGCACCTGAGTCGGCGACGGTGCGGCGGCTAGGGAGCACCCAAGACAGGTTGTTTTCCTTAAGACTGGTAGGGAAACGGGGATTTGTGTAGAAGGGGGCCCCTCTGGCAGCAGAAGGAATTCATTCCATCTAGGGGGAGGTGCAGCGTTATAGAGCATGGGGGCATGCGCGCGGAAACCGAAAAATCAAGGCGCAAAAAAATCCATGTGGCTGAACTTCAACACGTACCAAAAGGGAATTGAGAAGGCTTGTACTGAAGCGTCAGACGAACGTCGCACCCAGGAGGTCTTTCTGCCAGAATACGACCAACTTCTTCGATAGTTGGTGCGGACACGAGCAAAAAAAAGAAATCGACAAATAAATCTCCATCAAACAAACGGACTACTAATCAGAAATGCGCCCTACTCCAATAGTAAGAGACGAGGTTTCCTATGAAAAAACACAAAGTGAAGAAATCCATGCGACATGGAGAAGAAAGAGAAATCGGCGTGCGGCCTGTCAAGACTGTTAAACAGGCAAAATTTCGAAAGATGAAAGAGCGGAACAGGGGACGGCATAAATAGTGACCGGCTCGTAGAATCTCACCAATGCCGGGAAAATGGGGGCGAAAAAAGGGCGGGGAATGTGAAGGATCTGGGGAGATTTCGCTTTGCGAAAAACAAGGCAAGGAATGAACGCAACGGAGCATGGGGGCATAGCTACGTGGAGCATAATGTTCCAATAGAAACGTCCCGATATTAAGGTGATTTTGAGACCGGGTGGAGAAGAGCGGTTGTAAAAACGCCCGTTGGGGAGGGGTTGACCACAAAAAAGAAGCCCCGACAAGGGGGGTTGGCTGGCATGGGCGAATCTCGCCACGATCTAGCGGCAGTCTGCGAGGGAAGGAGAAGACACTTGATTCGAGGAATCAAAAGAGATAAGATCAGGAAGTTGGGTTTCATGGGGATCAGGGGGCAGGGGAGGGATACAAGCGATAATTAACGAAAGCAAATTAACGCCAAAGGTCGACCAGGGTAAAAGGGAATTGGGGCCAAGAAAATTGCTTTGGGAAAAAAAGGGAACCGCGAGAGTAAGGAGGAGCAAGGCACGGGAGACATCAGTCGAGAAAAAAGGAGATACGTAGCCCACACAGTGGGGGGTAGATCAATCCTGAGGGCAGGCAGTGCGCATAAGCGAAGGGGACCAAATATTCGGCAACAGCCGAGCATTTGGAGATAGAAGAAGAGACTCATGATCGTTCTGGCATGTTGAGAAAAGTCTAACCGTCAAGAGGCTCAAGCTACGGGAAGAGAGAGGAAATCAGCGACAGAACAGGGTTAAGCTTGACGCCTCGGACACGTTCGGAGGATGAGAATGGAAAGTAGAAATAGAAAGTGCAAGAACTGTCCCGATCCGCAACGCGAAGAAGAAGTACGATAGAAGACGATGCGGAATTCATAAGAATCTCCACCGGGGTTAGCGCGTCAAGGGAAAGGAGAGAAAAACGACCGCCCGGACTTCAGGGGATCAGGATCCTAATGCAGAAAGGAAGAGTACGTATGGTATCGGCGAAGGGGGGGGAATAGGATTTCGCATGCTGTATAGGAAATAGATAGAGGATGCAACCGAAAAGGAAAAAAATTACTCCTGCCGTTTAAGGGATGCAGAAAATAAAGGCTAATTGAAGGATGATTCCACAGCAAAAGGGTCAAGGGGGAACGGAAAAAAGGACAAAAGGCGAATAGAAAAAGAAAAATTGCCAAGCTGTGACGATTAAGAGAGGCGGGAAAGGGGAGACAGCTCACCCCCACGTCAGGCGCACCAACAAGAGGGGACAGGACAGGATTCCCGAATCTGATGACGGGAGCACCTTATCACCAATACTCGAAAGAGGATGGGTGTTGCCATGAATGAAGACAACGCAGCACATCTGGTGAACCCTCCCGACATGAAGAAGGTCGGGGGTCGATTGGCAAAGAATGCCAGAGTTAACTTTATAGTCCTCGGGGTAGAGCGTAGGTTTAAAGGTGACCACACGTAAGCAAAGGAAACACCTTCTGGGAGAAAAAAAAAAGAGAACTATGGTTTAAACAAGAGAAATGGGGGATTCTGCCAATTTGAAAAGACAGAGGATTTCAGGAAGGTAAAAGCAGAATTGAAAGTTTACTCGTAATGGAATCGATTGGCAGGGGGAATGGGGTGAATCGGATTTCCGCATTGACTCCAGAGAACCGGTGTGAACTGCGATACGAGACCCCTCTGGCCCCAGGAGTCACATAAACTCGATGAGATTCGCGGATCTCTATGGGGGAGGGGACGTTTTTTCTATCGAAGGGGAGATGTCTAGACAAAAGAGAGCGGACTATCCTTTCTTGCTGAAAAGTGGAATCGTTACCGTTTTTGCACAAAAAGGGGGGGGGGGGGGTTGAGAAAGGAAGCCAAAATTGGCGCTGGAGACAGGGACGCCGGAAGTTCCAGACGCACAACGGGAGAACTGGATCTATTTCTCGTCAGCGCGTAACCGCAGCGCGCAGAATTGGATGAGGAAGTTATTGATCTCAGGGGATTAAACGGATCATTGGCCAAATCAGGGGGAGGATCTTAATAGTAGCATGGGGGGGGGGGACCGCAGACCATTTTGAAAAACCGAAGTGGAAGAAATACTTAAAAGAAGCGGTCGGATGGTGCGCTACGGACAAAAGAAAATTCTGGGAAAAGAAAAGCCAAAGAATCTTAAGTGGTTTACGGGAAAGGGGGGACATGGCGATGTCCAGAACGTGGCGAAAAATTTCATCGCGAATTTCTTTCGATACGTAGGAAGACCTAGGACTAGACGCAGGTCTGGGAAGAGAATAATCACCGAGGAGGCTTCTACTGAAAGCCCAGATATCTAAAATAGGAAAGAGAAGAATGCCGGCTTTTGACCGACAAACAAAAAAGGGCAGACGAACTGAATCGTTCGCACAGCCATGAACTGCTGAGGATGGACCAGTCGATGCTCGACTAAAAAAAAACGGGGGAGGAAGCCGAACTGGAAAAATGAAAGTACAACGAAGAGAAAACTTGAAGAGGCGTGATTGTCGTGCCGACAATCGTGCTGTCCGGGCCGGAAGCCCTAACTCGTCCGGGGAGGAAAGTAAAAGAGGCCGGCCGAACGGGCTCGGGGCAAAGCCGGG
>Ga0179593_1280778_pt1 | contig 11493 bp, 9 predicted proteins | sample CZODoug2_1_08_16_FD_185931 | JGI IMG/M metagenome (GOLD analysis project Ga0179593, IMG submission 185931) | Vadose zone soil fungal communities from Angelo Coast Range Reserve, California, USA - CZODoug2_1_08_16fungal (PacBio error correction) | ecosystem: Environmental > Terrestrial > Soil >...
GTGCGTTCATTCATGGTTTGGGGTCCTCAATACTAGGAGCGGTTGTGTAATAAGCAACTTTCCCTTCATTTGTTCGGCCATTGACCAGGGGTGGGGGAGTGAAAAAAGGCCAATAAGCTCTATCACACATCACATCGCCCGTGTAAACAACATAAGGAAAGGGATAGACCAGCTGACGCGGGCCTCATTACTGGATATGCCCTGACGCAGGAAGGACAAAGGGTATCAGATAACCCACGAGACGAAGGCACGAGTGGAGGGTTGATCTCACCAGGAAAGGGGTCCAATGAGGGGGGTGTTGGGCACAATCAATTTTAATTCACGGCCTTTCTTCTTTTTTGAGGGCAGGGAAATCCGTGAAGAAAAGAAAAGAAAGAAACTGGGGTGGCCGAATCGATCGAACCTTGATTTGAGAAAATACGTACGGTTGCCGCTGGCTATCAAAGAAAGAGAGGCAAGCGGAATTCCCAATCTCTTTGTCTCCCTACAACTTGGAAGGGGAGGGGGGAAACTAAACGGGTTTCGCCCGTTTCCCACTCCTTACACACAAGGCTAAGAAAGCGGCACGAAAGTGGTCAATTCACTGACCCATACAAATGAAAACGCCCGTTAAAGACAAGGGAGACCGAAAAAATCGACTTGAGCCTGGACTATCTAATATGGGGAACAACGGAACGCTCGCCACTACCTTACCAATTTTTCAATGGAGAATCAAGTGTGGTTGTCTGAGGAAGGGAGAGCTCCGGTAAAAAGAAGGTAATCACCAAACGAGCGGACGGGCTTTTTTTGTGTCATCCAATCGACTACGATTTGGGTAAGATTAGAAAAAAAAAAAAAAAAAATACGACAAGTCTAGCGCTTGTCCGGGGCCGTACGTAAAAAGCTGGGTGAATACGCCTGGGGGAACGATTTTTACCAGTAAAGGAAAAGGATGAAAACTGAAAAGTACCAGAATCTCGAACATGGAAACCCAGTCATGAGAGTAATAATAAACCGGACATCATCGGCAAAAAGAAAACTTGCCAAAAAATAAGTACAGGCAAAAAGAAGGAAATAAAAGTAGGGGGAGGGAGAGAGGGAAGATTGAAGGTACGCGCGGCAAAAAAATACAAAGTAACTTTTTACTCTCTATGAAAGCTACGACCTCTCGGAAAGGTAATAGAAATAGAAAGAGGAGGGGGGGGAAAAATTTAGGCGGTGTCTGCACTTTAATTGCCGCTGCTGGGACGTGTTATTACACAAACTGCATCATTACCTCTCACGGAAACATACAAAAAAGAAAAAGGTGGCAAGGAACACGATTAGCTCGGTGCAAACGGAAAAAGGTTGCAACCAACCTGCCTTGGCTTAACGCAGGCCAAGGGGAGAAAGGGTTTTTGCAAACAGGGAAGGGAGGCGATTTGAGGTGGGCCCTTGGCTTTGTGGGCGCTCCTGGCCCAATTCACGGGTAGGAAAACGAGGGGCTTGCGGAGTCGAGGAAAAAGATATTCTCTGAGAATTTCCATTCTTCGTTTCCTCTTAGGGGGAAGGGTGAACGGAAGGTGGACTGGGTTGAGAAAAGGGGGAGCTTCTTTTTTTGTTTAAGGTCAGGTGAGGAGACGGCTTTGGGGAAGGGGGGGTAAGTAGGAGAATTCATGACTCTGTACATCATTTTCTGGTGGTTAAATTTTGAGCGCAGGTTCCTCGGTCTCGAAAGTCGATATGAAAATGAAATAATAGGAAACCATCGCTGAAAGAAGGGAACTGAAGGGTTGATAAGTGGACTAACGTTGACTTATCGCGCAGCCAAAGAAACTTGATTACACAAATCTCGCGTCTTCGTGTCTTTCTTCCTGCTTACGAGGCATGTACATCGTCCAGTGGCGGAATTGCGGGCTTGCACGGGGGTTTTGACTCCAGGGGGGGAGGGGTCAACGGGACCGTGTGAGCGCCGGGGCCCTTTATTCAAAGGGTATATGAGGGCACGGCGGAGGACGGAGAAAGCAGAAGGCGAAGAAATGACTAGTCATCTCGGTTAACAACCGCGCGAGGGGGAGGGGCGATCAATGTAAAATAGGAAGGATACCAGTAGCGAGGTACAAGGGTCACTCTTCTATACCACGGTAGGAATAAACGGAAAGATTCAGGACTAAGGGAACCCTCTACGGTCTTTGTTCTTAATAATGGATATGGAGGGGTCTCGCTCTGGGAGCCGGACAAAGATGCAACATACTTCAATTAGGGGAAGCTTCATCACCTAGTAGAGTTCCGGGTGAAAAGTTGGGAGGAGACAGCGGCTGAGAAAACTCGGAGAACTGCAAAGAAGGCTTCCACGAAGTAAGACTATAAATATAGGGGAGCTATTACAAAATGTCTAGCCTCAGAAAGAAAGAGGGGAGGAAAAAAAAGAGGGAGGAGAAGTTTTCCTCAGGGGGGACACAGCTAGGTAGGGGTTAGTTGAGGGGAATAATTCTTCATCCGGAACCGGGGCAGAAGGCTCGATTAAACTTGTGGAGACTCGAGACTGGCTTCTGGCTAGCGTAGGTTCGATGAGAGCGCGTTTTCATGGCGCAGGGTCGTCCCCACATCTAAATTCCTTGAGCCAGGCCGTGTCGAAATCATTAGGCAGATTGCGCGCATATACGCGTCCAAAGCCGAGAAGTCCAGTGGGGGGAAAGGCGGAGGGGGCTCCCGCCAAAATAGTCGTTACCGTGCTATCAACTGTGGAAAAAAAAACGCGTTGGTGAAAAAAAAAAGAGGAAGGATTCAGGTGGCGTCCGCCACGTTCATACGAAGCGCTTCATAAAGAAAAGGAAGATCGAACCACGGACCGGGGTAAGCCCTTGCATGGTTTCTGCAAATATCTTGCCACGACCTTCGCAGGGCACAAGAAGGAAAAAGAAGACTTAAAGGGGACGTCAACAACGACACATCTGGTGCAGTGTTTTAGCATAGGAGGAAAGGTCGATGAAGGGGTTAAGACGTATTCCCATCAACGTTGATAGTTTCAAGACGGTGGGGTTTCTTCCTCTTGATGTTACGTCCAACGCGCGCGAACGAGACGGAGAGAGACCCTGCATGGCAAAGCCCTGCTTCCCAGTTTGAGGTCCAGGGTCTCCTTCAACAGGGAAAAAGCCGCTTGAAAGAAAAAAAAGGAGAAGGAAAAAGAGAAGGGAAAAAAGGAGAGGAATGGCCAAGGAGCAGGGACGAAGAAAGCACGAAAATAAGGGGGGGAGGACTGGCAACTCCGCGCCGCCGCCCGCGGTTCCGCGAATGAAGTCTGACAATAGCAAAACGAGAAAAACAACAGTCACAAAAACACAACCTTTTCTCACTCCTCAGGAAAAACATGCTAGGAGAAGGGGGGGGGGGGAAGGGCCCGAAATGAGAAAAGGCATTGAAGGAAAATTCCCGGCAACAGTTCTCGAGAAACCAGTATCCGGTATATTTTGTGGAAGATGGGAGAGGGGCTGGGGAAAAAAGAGTAGGGACGATGTTTCAAGGGTTTTACCTGAGGCAAGCTGTTGAAACATGGCACTTTGAGGAATAGAAAGGGGCAGAATAAGGTTCAAACAATTCAAACCGTTGGAACTGGTTATCACGTGCAGAAAGGTCATGGTAGGAGTGTTTTCTAGTATAACTACCGGATGTCGGGTTTCCGAGGAAAAGGAAAAAGGCAAAGGGCGCCCCCGGAAACCAATACCTGGAGATGTCTTGTGTTTCCTATCTCTGTTGAAGGACGTGGGTTTGGGGGGAAAGTGAGGGCAATGGGGGGGGGGCGGCAACGCAAAAAAACTGAATGGGATAGGGTGCGATCTTCGTACTTTCCAATGGTATCCTGAGGGACTTTACGGCACTTGCGAGGAAAGTTCAACGGATTTGACTGAAAATATGTCGACGGTATTAACAGCGAAATTACTACTGAAAGCAGTCTTGTGTGTAGAAGCATTCCCTATCAACCTAAGTCTTATTCGAGTGGGAAGGAAAGTACCAACCAAGAGTTCATCCAGACGGGTTGGTTGCTTACCATTCTTTGGATCCCGTTATACCAAGAGACCGCCTTTATTTCCCGGACCTAGAAACGAATGGGGTTCAACTTGTGGTCTGGGTTTTTCCGTAAAAGCTTGTGTGTATGGAGAAAATAGCCTCGAAAACTAACAGGACCCCGCGCTAGCTTTCTTAGAACACTGTAAACACGTAATGACCAGCTTTTATGGGTATAGGAAAAGGGTAAGAAGTCGGGAAGTCAATTTGTGGCGTCATTTTAAAGCGCGAACCATGCAAACTTCCTGGTTAACTCTATTACCGGGGGGGGACAGGTGGAAGGAAGATTGGGATTAAAGACCGGCCAAAGTCGGGTCGCTCAAAAAAAGTTTGTTCGAAAGATGTGCGGACATCCCAGGTTGACGGGGAGTAAGAGGGAGACAAATGCCGAAAACGCTCAAAGCCGGAAGACCCTGGTCTTCTGGGACGGCACGCCTTGGGGGTCCAACCCAGTTGCAAGGAAAGGGGAGCGAAAATCAAGCAAAAGGGTCTTAGCGGGTAGGAACGTGCGCAACGCGATACGCGGTCGATCGGATCGCCAGATGGCGCGAGGGTAGACTCACTAAGGAAAAACTAGGATGGGGGGGACCGCAAGAATTACTAAAAAAGCGGGATAGAAAAAGAAGGCTATGACTTCTCCAAAATCATTTAAATGGCTCAAAAGGGAAATTCGGAAAAAGGAGATGGCATTTGGAAAAAAAAAAAAAAAGAATCAGGGGACCTGGCAAAGAAGAGAGAATCAGACAACAACACGAGTAGTCAACTATAGAGATATATGCTTTGCCTTTCTCTGGAGCGTTGACATCAATAAGCACTTTCGGTGGGCTTTCAAACGGAAAAGGGGAAAGGGGACAGGGGAAGGAGCAATTTCACTGGTTGTATGCGGCGAAAAAAAAAGGTCCTCTCCTAACCCGCGCATCGAAGCACATCGAAACTGGATTTGATAAGAAAAAAAAAAAGGAAGAAAAAAAAATAACCCATCTTAAAGAGCACTATCAACAGAGAGAGAGCAAGGTGCAGAGGAAACGAGCCGCTACGAATTCGAAGGATTTTTTCTCTCCAAAGGTTCAACTTATTTTGGGCACAAATGAATCCGCCGACGGCTTGCATTAGACGTTGGGGAGAAAGCTGCGCAGGGAAGAAACTAAAGCAGAATGATGTAACACATCTATATGGCACTCGTTGAGAAAAAAAACGGGGGGCCAAAACTAACAAACTCGACAGAGGAGCGGTGGGGGAGAGAAGAAAAGGAGGGGGGTGGGAAGATTAATGTGAGGACAAGACTTAAAAATTCCGCCAACACAAATAACCTAAGAGGGACGACTTTCAATTCGACTCACTCGATCCTGGAAAAAAAGAGAGAAGGGGAAGCCAAGAGGGGGAAATAGAGTGAGCATCATTCGGGAGAGTGATCAGGGATACGAAAGAATGGGGTTCACAAGAACCAGCCGCTCCCGAGAGAACAAATACTTCTGTAAGGTAAAGAATTTGGGGGGGCGTCTGAAGAGCGCTCAGGGTTTATCAGGGGTTTCACTCGCAGGGATTGTCGTGGTTGGGAGTTGGTGAGAAGCAAAATAGAAAAAAAAAAAAGTAGTGATTCTAGGCATGGGTCGCCAAAAAGAAGCTCCGGTAGGGGTATCACCTTTTCCACTTTAACTACTGATTGGACCACCGGAAAATAAGAATGCACTTTGCGCCGGTAAAAAGTGAAAGAAAGGTCAAAGATCCATGGGAGAAAGTCCCGAAAGGGCCAGTAGACCAAAAAGCTAAGTAAAAACGCGGACTAAAAAAAAAAAAACCGCACTCTGCGAAACCAAACTTGCTCACATAGGAAAAAGCAAACAAGAAAGGAAGACCAGGTATGAAAGGCAGAGGGGGAGGAATTTCCGTAAAAAACGGAAACGACAATTACGGGGGTCGCGACCTCCTAAATTAATTCTACAAAGGCGCTCGATAGGTAAAAAGGGGGGGGGGGGGGGGGGGGGGGGGGAAGAAACCTTTAAATTGCAGTCGATTAAATTAGATGTGAAAAAGACCGACAGGGTGCAATCAAGGAAACCCCAGAAATCAAATACCCGCATCAATTGTAACTACAAAAGAAAATGGAAATACAGGGGGGAGGGGGGGGGGGGGGGGGGGGGGGGGGGGGGGGGGTGGGGGGGGGGGGGGGGGGGGGACGCACCGGGATACCGGGAATACTGGGGCGATTGGAAGGCCAAAAGAACCTCCAGACGGGGGGGTGAAAAAGAGTGAGACGAAAGGGGGTTGTGAGGGCCTTGCTGGGTATCGCCATGTCGAAGAGCGGATTAAAGGAAGAAAAAAAGGGGAGGGTTCTGGCGAGGAGGGAACAGGAGGGAGCTGGGGAGTTGTTGTCGCGAGGGAGGTTTCATCTACGTTTTGACATGAAAATCGAGGGCAAGCGATTTGGGAGGGGGGAAAGAGGAGAGTTGAATTAACTGGAAAACATGATGAAGCTGGGGGGAAATATGAGATTGGTGGAAAAAGAAGACGGTCCGCGGTGAACGCGGGCGAACACAAATGAATACCCAATCGGCTTGAAAAATCAGGGGATGTCCGAGTACCTGGCTTTGCCGCTAACAGGTTCCCGAATACTGAGGTTAGGAGGTGCCTTCTTGGAAGTGTTTGAAGTATGTCCGTTCCTTGAACGTCTGGAATTCGATCCATTCGGAATCGGTCCGGTCGTTGAAGGCAGTATTTTTGGTTCAACACAGGAAAATGAGGGTTTCTGTTCCAGGGTTGGAAGGCTATGGGGGCTCTGTCCTAACTGGGGGGTGGTCGCGTGCATAGAACCGATGTCTCGGGAGCTGAACGGTACGTTGCATGCATATGGACTTGTCTGGGTCGATCCGAAGAGGAACTATCGGTGTCTAGTGCGCGAGCTTTACTTCGTGCCACCGATGGGGGGCTGTATGGTGGGCTGGGGGTGTGTCCGGACGGTCCTTGTCCCCCTGGTGGACCCTAGCGCGGGGGGGAGTCGACGTGAAAGACGCGCGTCTGGGTATTGTTGGCACAAAGGTATCAACAAAGGGTCGGGCTTCGTGGTTAGAATCGGGTGCGGCTACAACTACAGAAGGTAAGTGATGGGCTAGAGAGGATCGGGCCGTCAGTTTTCCTACGATGGTCATGAGTGTAGGACTCAACTCTCGTCACAGGGTTCTGCTTTGTCTGCTGACTTTCCACTAGGGTGTCGGGGTGCTGTGGATGCGCGTCCAGCGTGAGGGTTGAGCGGAAGGGGCTGAACGCAAGAGGGGTACGCAGCATGCGGTGCCCATCACATCGGGTCTTTTGGCCTGACCCCTAGCCTAAGATCCTCATAAGGAATCTTAATGTTGAGAAAGTAAAAGCGGACCCTCATCTTGGAAGCTCCCACGACGCTGCCGAAGTGCTTCCTCAATTATAGAACAAATCAAGATAACCAACAAGGTAGGGTAGAAAAAAGAGAGGAGGTGTGGACACCTAAGGGCACCAACGATTTATCGGATGAGGGGAAGCCCTAATCAGCCTGTCACGAGCTTAGGCAACTTGAAACTTCGCGGAGAGAATCAACGAAAAGGATCGGTATGCCGAGTGTGGGGGTCCGTTGCAGACCTCTGATTTGATTTTTCTCCGCATAAAGAAAGATACGTTCATCATAGCGAGGAAGCGGAGGGAAAAAAATTAACTAAAGGGGAGCGGAAAAGTCGGAGTCAGATGCGAGCCTTCCTCGGATCATGAGCAAAAGCTGCTATCCGGTAGCGCGAGGATCCTGTGTAGGTTACCAACGTTTTCACCCTCCGGGGGGGACAGCTGGTGGGTCTTGGACCACTCCGCTTCAGGGGGGTCTGGGTACGTGTACATTTGCGATTGCTGGCTGGGGAGATCGTTCCGCATGTGGGGGAGAGACGGGGCGGTACTCAAAGGTGCTGTGTTGGTTTGGCGCGTGATAATAACAGTGTGTGCGCGCTGCCTGGCCCGTTGACCTGGGTCTGGGAATTGGTAAATCAGATACCAGGTTCGGGGGGTGACACAGGGGGCAACTGCCGGGGCCGGGAAAATATCTCAAGTAAATTCCGAGGCTCCCCATGGCATTTGAAGCGGAACCGTGTTCAGTTGGATTAACAACAAGTCGCTGTACCACTCCCTAAATTCCTTCTACAGCTCCCTGCAACCAGGGATCACAACGAACTAAAGCAGGGCTGGTGTTAAAAGAAACACTTGAAGGAATTTCTTCCTGCTCCGTTCAGTGCCTTCAGGCCATCACTTTTACACCGTCCTTCCGGCGGTTTCCCAGCCGGGGGGGACCGGTCTCTGAAGGGAGAAGAGCGCGAGACGGACCGGGGAGGAAGAAAAAGAACATCAAAGAGGACCCATCGTGAATGGGCAGGGGAATCCTGAAAGGGAAAAAACCGCTTGCGACGATTACCCTAAACAACGCCCCCCGTGGGAAACAAGAGTGACAAGGCCAAGCAACGAGGGGAAAAAAAGAAATAAAGAAGAGAAAAAAGAAGTTGCACAAACTCATCCAAGCAAATCGTCCTGCGACTCCGAATGCTCTACCTAAAGAAAAAAAACAAAAGTAAACCTCCATTGGAACTCCACAGGGGAAAAGGAAAGAAAAACGGGAGTGGTGGGAAGGGCCTGTAAAACAGGACAAAATGCCATCATCAGTTATCCAGTAAAAGAACACCGGGCAGAGTGTGGAAATGGGTGTCACAGGATGTATAGGTGGGGAGGGGATAGAAAGGGTTGCAGGAGATTTTTCGATTCGTGTGCCTTTGTGCAAAGTGGATGGAAAAAGGGAAAACGTGGCACGGACGGCGTACTATAGGACATAAATTTTCCTCTCCGTTTCTGTCTCAATGGGGAAGAAAGAAGGAATGGAAGGGCCGCCCAGACAAGTTTGAGTGGGGCCGCAAGGTACCGAAAATTCAATCTGCACATTTCCAATAACGTTAGGACTTGGGGCCAAGATATTGTGAGGAAAGTGGGTGTTTGGGGGGAGGGGGGGAAAGAGTCGATTTGGCAGCGCTCCAACTGAATGGGAAGGATGTGACGACCAAGGTGAGGGGAAAGGGCAAGTGGACCTTGCGACTGTGGTCCAGGAACAGCAAGTTCAACGATTTTCCCGTAAACTTATATACGTGAAGAGAAAAGGGAGAGACTGTCAGTATTGTGGAGAAAGCATGACTACACGTAGTATTGAGTAGGTGGTATTCCAAAATCACAAGCCAGTCGAAGACAGCCCGAGTTTGAAGATTCTTATGCGAATCCACAGGTCTCCGCGAGGACGCAATCAGTTTCCCCACTGAAAAGGGGTCAGGTAGTGGAGGGGAGCGTGGGTTAAAAATAGTCTACTCAGAAAAAGACAGGACAGCGGTGCCAATTGCCTCACTAACAGTCGCCAGGGGTGATGACAAGGAGCTTTGTTCGGGGGAGAGTGAATTGAATTGAGTCGAATCTGTGCGTCCATATGTTTTTCAAGGTGGTGGCAGTGGTCAGTGACAAACCCTGACCGTTGTAAGGAGCTAAACCCGCGAGGCCGGGGAAAGCTGAAAAACCTATGGCAATCAGTGATGGTAAGCCAGTCGATTCCAGAAAACAATGGGACAGGAATGGGCGGAAAGCCAGTGCCGTGAGTGGGAGTCGCACGTGAATCTGGTGCCGTAAAAAAATTCAAAACGATAACCGAAATAGCTTGTAGCAAGAAGGGGGTGTAAAAAAACGAAATTGGGGTGAAGGAGGAAAGAGGCAAGGGTAAGGCTTGTAGCAGGTTAAGCTCAACGCACTCGTGGAGGACTGAGAAGGTTAATAGAAGAATGAAAGGGAAAGAACATAAGGTTCTTCTTCCATAGAACTACAGAGAGGGGGTGTGAAGACTCAACGCGTGCAAAGCGGGATAAGGCCGTCATGAAGGGCGCCTCAAAAATAGGAAGGTCTACACGGCAAAAAAAGGGTGAACGTCCATGGAACCTAAGGGGCCCAACAGGTAAATTGCTTATTGATGAGAAACAAAAAAATCAGCTAAACAAAATCCGACAACAACAACACTGATGTATGGGTCCAAGGATTCTCGCTGGGAAGTAGATGAGATGGGTGGGGCAGAGATGAATGGCGTGGGCAAATTCGCTTACACGCCATTTCCAAATGTCCACATAATTATTAGACCGTCCCCGGGAATCTGGTAGACCGCGAAAAAGAAGAAATCGAAGGCGATGAACCCCATACGATGTAAGATCATGAAATAGACCCTTCAAGTACAATCCTATGCTAGCGACCCTGAAGAATCAGAAAAGGAAAACGGTAGAAGGGGGAAAGAACAAAGAAGCTGAGACCATCGTGTTTTCAGCTCACCCTTAGAATGGCAAACTGCGTTTTGGTACCAAACTTGGAATAAGAACGGCACTGGCGGTTTTGATCGGACATTTTTCGGCAAGCCTGGAAACGAAAAAAGAAGACACGGCAAACGGGACCGCGACATGGTCTGGCCGAATTGAGGAGCCCTCGACGCGTGGCAGAGGGTCTAAGAAGGCTACAGTATGAAGGTCCCGCTAGGGAGGGTTCCTCAAGTATTGAACGGAAACAGGGTCAACAGAGTGGAAAAAGGATAAAAATCTGCCTCACAGGCGACTTTCGACGACTTCCTCACCTGAAAAAAGGGTAAAGGTCATAAAAGGAGAAAAGGTGAGTGGATCCAGAAAAGAGAGGAAAGAGGCCAGCGAGCTGACTATTGTCACAAGCCGACTACAACGGAAACCAGTACATCGTGTGTGAAAAAAAAAATTTGGCTGTTACAGCAAATGGTATCGAATTTGGTTAAAAAAACAAATCACCAACTCGAAAAAGGAAGGCAAGGGGTGGGACTGGTCAACAATAGGAGAGACATACAAGTGGGGTATCTGCTTCTTCGGACCAAACCGAGATCAGGTAAGACGGGAACGTAAAAAGGGAAGGAAATACTGGAAAAAAGCGGAAAGATGCGCAACACAAACGGAACTTGGATTACCTTCTGCCATCAACACAGCCAGTCAGAGCGGGAGCATGAACGAGAACACACACCAAAGAAGAAACAAAAACTCCACTATCCCTTTCAGGAATAGCCTCCAACTCCAGACACTAGGTACCGCGAGAAAAAACTTAGTACAACAAAGTTAACGTGAAAAACAAAGCGCACTCCCTCAGTTATTCTTTCAATTTTGACGTAAGGAGCGCTAAAAATAAAACAAGGGAACTGACTTGTCGATACTCAATCGGCTAGTTGCGCTCGGAGGGGTAATTAAAAAGACGGCGAATGAAAATATGGGAAAGTTGCAGGTATATTACGTTACAAATGCCCACGTTACAGCCGACGGGTGCAAGCAGGAAAAAACATCTAAATCGGCCTAAAATGGGCAAGCCAAATAACTAAAAAAGAGGGTAAAACAAACCGAGACAGGTTTGTGGGGTTATAACTTCGACTGATGCACCTGAAGG
>Ga0179593_1347586_pt1 | contig 11493 bp, 8 predicted proteins | sample CZODoug2_1_08_16_FD_185931 | JGI IMG/M metagenome (GOLD analysis project Ga0179593, IMG submission 185931) | Vadose zone soil fungal communities from Angelo Coast Range Reserve, California, USA - CZODoug2_1_08_16fungal (PacBio error correction) | ecosystem: Environmental > Terrestrial > Soil >...
CGAGTGTTCTCTCTACAGGACTGGGGAGACCGCTTGAAACTCTATTACCAGACTGAGGGAACGAGAAAGAAAAGAGGAAGGGACGGAAAAGGTCTAAAGTAGGAACGGGAAGACGCGGGCGCGTAATTAAAAAAACGCAAGATGGCCCGACGATACGAAAGCTCTTACTCGCTCGCGCGCGGGGAGGGAAGTCATCGTACGGGAATCACCAGAGGTTCACGAAGACGATACGTTCATGCTGCAAGACTCCATCAATCTAATCGTCTTGTCGATCGCCAAGGTGCTTTGTCCTAAGTCACGTTCCCGCGCAAAGAAAAGAGAATGACCGTCTGACGGTAAAAGGGTATCGCCTAGAGAATAGAAAAGATACTTCGTGCATCAATCGAGAGAAAACACACGCTGTCCGATGAAACGGTGTCGACAAAAAGGTCTGAGAAAACGACAACCGAGGGGAGGGAACGCTACGGGGTATAGAAGAGGTGGGAGATAGGAAGGGAAAGGGGAATCTTCTTTATTATCTTCCCCGTTGGGTCCGAAGAACACTCCAATTTCGGAGTGCTGGCGAGAAAGCAATGTTATGGGACAAGGCACGGGAACCGATGGGAAAAATCGACGGACGCCGACGAGAGGGTCAAAATCGTCTCCGAACGCCAACGTCGTGGCGGGGAGTACGAAGGCGGAACAACGGAAAGAGAGAAAGTTCAGGGCAAGAGGTCACTTCGATCAGATGAGAGAAAGGGAAAAAGCGGGGACGTTTCCGAAGAGGGACTGGGTATCTTACCGGACTCATCGAGAGCGGGTTCATGGGAGCGGTGAGAAACGCGGAAAGTGGGAGCTCGGGGCGAAGCAAGGGTTTCTGCGGGGAGATTGCTCGGAAACGCATGACATAGGGTCGACTAAGACTCGAGATGGCCTCGGAACTAGAGTAACTTATGGACATGGTGTGGTTCAGTTAGGGACTAAGAATCTTAATAAGGGAATAAGGAAGATCGAAAGCTGGAGTCTTCGTCTAGAATCCATACTGCGGATTGTACACTGTCTAGGCCTCAAGACTGCTGGCAAATTTCACGCAAGCTCCAGGGAAGCCCGGAGATGAGATGAGAAGGCAGCGGGATACGAAGTGTCGGGAATAAGGGGTAAAAGGGGGGAGCCTATGGTGGAAGGCCTCTAGGATCTTCGGTCTTCGAAGAGGCAGCGTAAGAAAAGGGCGCAAGACGTCGTGAAATAAAAAGTGGCAGCGAAGGCTAATGCACGTCACCCGACGCCGAAGAGACTTCGGGGATGATCGCACGAGGCGGGGGAGAGGGGGACACTCATTAAAGTAGACCACACCAACGACAAAATCTCAAGATTATTGAACGGAGAAAGTATGTGGATCTAAATTCACACAAAACAAACGGGTAATGTGGCGTCGAACAACAAAGGCTGTCAGAAGCGTAACTAGGCACCATGCTACGAAAAACAAAAAAGGATAACTTACGGATCGTGGTTAGTTAGATATGAGGTCTGTCCTTACTGTTCAAAAATCATGGAGCTTCATTGCGCTGCGGATCGAGAAAATGGCGCAACCTGATTCTTTCCCAAAGAGGCGAAGGGGGCACTTTATTGACAGGTCAATTCTAGGGATGGTGGTGGGGTCGGCTGGAGAGCGTTACAGGAGTGTGCTAGACAAGGAAGGAAAAAAGAAAGGGCATTAATCGGTTTTGGAAGGGAGCGCGGCAAGCCTCCTTCTAGTGTTGAGAGATCGAGTACAGTCATTCTTCACTAACTGTGTCAGAAAAGAATGCAAAATCATAAGGGAGGAGGGTCAGTACTAAGGAAAGGATCCGAGGAAAAAAACAAAGGGTCGTATCAAAAACAACTCAAAGAGAGGTGTGTGCAGGGAAGCGCATGATTGGTCGTCGAGCTTGATAAATCTAGGTAAAGGAGTCTAGGAAGACACGAGCTGTATGGAAGGACCTGTCCAGTCTTTTATACTAGTTGAAAGGTATCTGTAATGAAAAAACTGTCCTTCTCTTGCTTGGACGAGAAAGGCGGAACAGGCGGGTCAAGAGGTACAGCTAAACCTATTCCAAAGGGACAGGCTCAAAGGAGGGCGGAGGAAGCAAGGTATTTTCTTCGGGACTCTTATCGGGGTAGAGGGGGGGACTAAGTCGGAAAGGATCAAGGACTTTCAGGGTGGGATCAACACGGGGAGACGAAGAGGTGGGGACGCTCAAACTCCTCAGGTGGCAGAGAAAATCCCAAAGGAGACTAAGAGCCCTTTGGAATCTGCGCGAACTAAAGGCCATACGCATCCGGAATAAGCAAAAGGAATTGTAGCGGGGTTAGAGAGAGGGTAAGCTTGAAAGAAAAACTCGTAAAGTTACCTGAGGAATACCTGTTCCCGGAGCAAGGGAAAGAAAAGTCTGACAAGAACGAGAAGTAAGAATTCGCAGAGGACGAGAACGAGAGCAGCAGAAAATCTTACAGCCTGCGCAACGCGCTTGGGGGAGGGGTACTGAGTAGAACTTACCGCAAGTGGGGATGACGGGCGGATCATTGGGAAGGCAATCTAGAGGACAAGAGGCACGAACGCTATTTTCAGAGGGGATGCATGGAATATCTCCGTAGCTGACGAGAAGAAGATCAGAGTTCGGCGAGTAGACGGCGGTGCCAAAAGCTTATCGTTACATTGGGAAAAATAGGCGAGAAAGGAGAAGGCAAAAAAAGACCCTAACGGGATCCACAGAGCTTACACCAAAAAGGAGTATTAGGAAAGAGGACTTTCTCTTATAAAAGGGATTTTTTTGAAGGGACACCGCTCAGCGTATCCTGGCCAATAGGGCAGAGGGAACGCACTTCAGAGAGACGCACCGAGATATGAGGCTCTCGGAAAGAGAGACTAGAACAAGAGGGCTCAAGGGAACCGATTGGACGCGAGGGTTCCCCGAAGATCCCTGCGGAACGTAGAACTCACGAGAAAGACCCTTGACTTAAAGGCGAAAAGAAACAAGCGCCTGGAGGGATCAAAGTCCGAGGGGGGGAAAGGGGGCGGAGAGCTAAACTGACAGAAATCCCACTTCTCTTTTTAAAAAGAATCTTTTTACTGGCGTCGGCAGACTAAAAAAGGGGAGAGTCGCTTGGCCATAAAAATTGTCTAGAAGGCGCTCCGCGGAGAGAAACTCAACCGCGAACGTCCTGCTTCTGCAGGATGGGGAGGAGAAATGGGGGCATGCCAACGAGAGAACTCAACGTCCGGAATAAGTCACTAATAATGGTGAGGGAGGGTACGAAAGGGTGGTAGCGTCCAAAAAGAAGATTAGAAGGGGGGGTCCCGACATGAAATCCGGAAAGAAGAGGAGGCATACGAAAAAAAGCCACGAGCACCCTAATATACGGGGAAAAAGGTAGCTTCAAGGAGGGTCAGAACATCGGGGTGAGTGAGGGTCTTTTCAGGTAGGTGACATAGGGAGACACCGGTAAACCAAGGGTTTTGGAACCAGAACCTCGCGAGCATTAAAACAGTCCTGCCACATGGTATCACGCAGGGAAAGGGAACGAAAGAGACATTATCGATACCTCTATTATCATAAGAGTAGGGGGACAAGGCATCGACGCTGACCACACACCGAACAGACACTCGTGGGAAAAACGATTAAAGAGGGATATCTTGGGGGGTATATTTAGCCATCTTCATTCAGCCAGCCAGAGAAAGCAGATTTGTACTAAGCGGAGTGACTCAGAAGACGGACGATCAGCAAAACACTCTGGGAAGGGGGGAGGGAAGCTTCGATAAACTAACATCATATTCACGGCGTTTGTCATTCGGGGAACGCAACGGTTTCCTGAAACGAGCTACGCGACCACAACCATAACGCGACGGACAAAGGAAATCCAAAAGAGAAGGGGGGTAGGAACGTTTCTACAGCCTAGAGAAAGCCCTCCAAGCAAAGTAAAGCAGGGGTTCATTCCTTATCGCGCTACGCGAAAAAAGAAAACGCTACGAAGACGTCGGGGTGGGGGCGCTAACTCTTCTCTTAGGAGCATATTCTCCCAAAGAAAGGGAAATAACGTCGGGGGGAATAAATTAGCAACGCTGGGAGATCAAACACACTTCGCCTTTCTACATAGTGACGAAAGGGGGATTGTAGCGGTGCTGGTTTTCGTACGCATGAACGTCCCTCGCGAAAGAAAAGAGGAAGGCAAAAGGAAGTCGCTAAATCTCTGGTGACCGTGAAAGGGAGCCAATGAAAGAAAGGAGCTGTAAGAAGTTCGTAAAACGGCGACGGGAGGGGAAGAAAATCTGGGAACTTCGACTCAAGAGGCACGCGTCGAAGGAATCTTCTCCAAGGGTCACAAGGAAATAGCAACGGATTCTAGGCCCAGGGTTCCGACAAAGAAGAGCAGGACGGTCGGCCGATATCTCGCGTTGGGAACTGCTGCCAGAGCGAGAAGGGGGAGTCTAAGATGTTGCAAAAATATCTAGTACTTGCGATCAAACTAAATGAAGTCGTGGGTGAGTCATTCCCAAAACAAACGATAAGATAGGAGGACCGACAGTAGTAAGAATCTAGTAGAAGAGGCGCTCTTTACTTACTAACAGCTGGAAGTCGGGAGGATGGCAATAAAAATACTCTTAAGGAGAAGCATCTAAAAAAATGTCCCAAACCATCGACGAAAATAGGAAGGATATAGAGGGTAAGAGAGGCTTAACGCGAAAAGTTTGGATAATGAGTCAACGAAGAGCAACGTACACTGCATTATTAAAGAGAAGTAACCTTGAAGAGAGAGGGGATACGCCTTCCCGACTTGCCTTCGGGAAGAGGTAGACACTATTTGGGATCGATTCTCGCGCTGGGAGAAGGTTGAAAAATGACTTTAAAGAGGGGGGAAGGAGGGGAGGGGGAAAGAGGCAAAGCAGAATCTCTCTGAAAATCAACTCCAGAACTCCTTTGGGGACACGACGAAAATAGGCGTGGATACGTCAACCGGACCTGAGGCAGCTACCTCGGCACGAAAAAGAGGGACCGGGAAGGGAGACCGACAATAACCTTCGGCCGGCGAGCGGGGGGTAAGGTAAGTTGTTTTTAAGCAGGCGCTCTCAAAAGGGAGGAAAGGGGTAAGGGGAGAAAGAGGTAGGATTCTCTAAACATATTATTAAGAATCAACTTCTTCTCGGAACAACGGATAACTAAGGGTCGCGCTGAAAGTAGTTACTGAAGGGCAGGATATAACGGAAAAAACTCACTATCGCGGCGATCAAGGGGGACAACAGCCGATGGGTCGCTCTTTTGCTTTCTCTTCTGCTCAAGGAAACGTCTAAAATTGGAGAAGGTAACCGGAAAAAGGGGGAAGAGAAAGTCAATATCATCGTGACGAGACGCGACAAGTCGATTCGGTAAAAAACGCTTCAAAAGAGAGGACGAGATGGTCACGGACAGAGGGGGAGGGGAAGGATGCAAGGAGGGAGATCTCTCTACTCGTCTGGGAGGGGCAGGAGTCGCTTGGATCGCGAAGTCTCGATAATAGGTTGTCCTCGGGGGGGGGGAAAGCAAGGTAGAGAAAACGGTATTCTACAAATTGGCGGGGAAGTAACCGGGCGGGGCTGCCTGGGATCAAGAGGGAAGGGCACTCAAAGAACATTTTTCTGCGTCGGAAATGCTCAAGCATACCGAAATTCCAGATCAACGAGAGCATTTGTCAGAAGGGGTACCGAACCGACTCCCTATTGGGAAAGGGAAGTGGAGGCAAAAAAGATCTCATAAACACAATCAGGTATTAAACATATATAAAAACTAATTCTTAAAAGAAGATAAGGCGTGTCGAGAGAGGGAAAGGATAGAGAAGGCGTTAATCGGTGGCAGTTCAAATGGAAACGGGAAAAGGAGGGGGTGTATCACCCCATCGACTTTTGGGTTCAGAAGCTTCCGGAGAGGGAGCCGAAAATGGGAGAAATCTTCTAGTACAACTATCGGAAAGGACTAGATCACTACGAGACTGAGATCAGGAAGAAAAAAAGCAAGTCAAAGGGGAGAGATTCCCACGAAGAGGGACGCGAAGAAAGACTGCGCTGTTGGCAAGTCGACTATCCTCGCTGTGGTTCGCTTCAATCGACGAAATTACTCGCATAAAAAAGAGGGGAAAAGGGGGGAAAGAGAACTGTTAAGGATGAAAAATACGACGCTCTAAACTACTCTATGGGTCGCCGCGGATCGGATGCTTCAAGCTTCAAAAAAAGGTGTCTCTCGCGCACGAAGGAAAGGAAGAGAGCGTCGGAAGGGAGAGAAAGAAAGGGCGGTGATGCAGCCGCAATCTGCGCGCGAAGCACGAAGGCGCCCGATTGACGGGGTCGGAGACTCCCACAACTTCAAAAAAACAGGAAAAGGGAGAGAAAAAAAGGGCCGCGTAATAAGGATTGGCCTCTGCAATAAAGGAAGCGAGGTGCGAGGTACTGCATCGTCCGAATATCCACAAACCTGCCAGGTTGAGGAGGGTCAAGGCTAGGAGAAGCGCGCGGAAAAAAAAAAGGGCGCTAAGCTCGGACGCGCAAATCAATGGGCGGCATTCGTCGATACGCGATGGACAATAAAGAGGCGCTATACAAACGGGGCACTCAGGGGGCATCAGTATTAACTATACAAAAGACGATATCTACTAAGGATACTTCCCAGCGGCGGCATCTAACTTCTGAACGTTAGGAAAAAAGGCCGGAAGGGCCGGGATCGAAAGGCTCATCGACTCCTCCTACGTAAGGAAATGGGCAGGGGACGCGCAGGGTGAAGAGCGAGTTAGAGGTAGAGAGAGCTACTAGAGGTATCGGCTCAAAAACTCAAGGGGAAATACGAACTCACTAGTCTAATAGGGACGTTCGGGTTCGGAACAGGGTGTGGGGTAGAGAGCGTAGAAGGGGGGCGTTAAAAAAAGGAAGTCCTTCTATCAGAGCTTTCTACTTCACCGCCTCACCGTAGAAGGCTTGAATTCCACGCAATCCTCACCTTAAAAGCTGCTAGTAGGGGGGGAAATGGGGACCATAGGAGTCCGTGGATCGGGTCCCGGGGAAATGTTAGCGAGTCGGAGGAAAAGGGAGAAGTCGAGCCCGGCTTCGGAAGTTTCCGTCCATCGAGCAACTACACTTCTTCCAAGCGAACGTAAACGTCTTCTACTCACGGTCAAACCACGAGGAGAAAGGCTTTACAGGAGACGGGACGTGCTATCGGGAGGGGGGGGAGCCGATTCAGAAAGGGGCGCCACGTCAACCGCGACAAATCCCAGATCCGTCAATATGAGTAGGAGGAACGTGAGTATACAAGCACCGTGATAAGGGTCAAGGCCCACCGAGGCGATGGCGAGGCCAAAGTACTAACAAGGGGTAGACGCGACAACGGGATTCCCAGTTCACTAGCCTTTATTAGAAGTAGGCGAGATACATGCTGTTCTAGTCGTGCTTAAAAAGTCTCGGCCGGGCGGAAAGCTCGCAACCGATCGATACGAAGAATCGAGAGGCTACGTCCGCGTGGGTTGTCGGCGGGGGGCCTCTGCAGCATCGGGAAGACCGAATGCACGAAGCATGAATCTTTATTTTCGAGCAGGACAGCTACGCCGAAACGAGGTGGGCTTATAGGGGACGTCCTTCCTCACGGTGAGCGAAAAGACTGGCTCGGGAAAGGAGAATGACGATGGGGGCCTCCAGAGAAAACCAGTCCGAGCACGAGGAAAGAAGAAACGAGAAAGGTGGTGATGGCGGGTTGGGCTCGGGGTTGGCGGATGATCATCGGCATCGTGCTCGATCAATTATCTCTTTCGATGTCTGTAAAGGTGACCTCGTTGATGCCAAAAATAGGGGAAGGGGAGAATTCTCGTCATGGGAGCTTAAAGCACGGCAGGAAAAGGGTTCCTCTCTGGATCTAGAACCTATCCTCCCTCGGCGGCCATTATTATCAGTCACTCGAGAGAAGATATTGTGCTGCATAGGGAGAGTTGATCTGTCGCTCCGGCGATATTCAGAGAAAGGTACGTGAATAAAACACGGGCGAACTTCTGGTGTCAGCCACGAAGCGAAGTGGGACAGAGAAAAAAGAACATCGGGGATACTACCGGGTAGCGAAAACGGACCTCTGGCTACGTCCTTCACATCTCAGCCTGAGAACCGACACGGAAGGTGAGCGGGATTAAAAAGCGCCAGATAAAGGGGATGCTCATTTAAGTCCGGAAACGTACGAAGACAAAATGTCGCTTCAGTAACACTAGGGTTCCGGAACGGGGACGAGAAGTGCGTGCTCAAGGGCTCCAAGCCAAGACATCGCCCTTACCTAGGCGAAAACGAGGGATGGGGCGTCCGTCGTAATTTCCGTCGGGTATCGGGGCAGTGGACGTGTAAGAAGATGTAGCGACGGCAACCTTCGCGGCCCGGGACCATGACAGGGGAAGAGATCTTGTCTCGCCTGATCGGGCGAAGAAAGGAGGAGGAAGCTGGCGAGGAGCGCTGCGTGAAGTCATTCGTGGCCAATAAAAAGCTTCAGGCAACCCTCCCGGATAAGCGTGGGGGGGCCGCATCTCCAGCACAACGGAGGATTATTACCAGAGAGAACTTTTCGCTTATTCACAATTCGGGGGGGTTGGAAAATGCGAAGAGAGGAAAATGAGCTGGCAAAAAGATTCAGCAAGGCACCGTCCGCCTCGGGCAAAAGAAGCGATCTGATGGGCTCTCCTCCCGATCCTCCAAATGCTCGCGGAAAAGAAAAAAGACTGCACACGATCCGCGGGCCTTGAAGCAGACTCGCTCCACAAACTCCCCAGAACGGATAGGAGAAAGAAGACTCCCGCCGTGGATTCGGGAGGCAGGAAAGGTAAGGGGCTGCGGGCAAAAAAGTCGCGAGCTCGATACCTTCTGTGCCGATTAAATTGTTTCGGCTCGGCGACGATGCAGGTCAGGGTCCTGTTGGGGGTTCGAGGAAATGAATGAGAGTACGCGCTACGGCGAACCGCACCGCTCACCGTGAGGAGTAGGAAGCGGAGATGTGTACGAGAAATAGAGAAATACGAAGCGCGACCCGCGGGCTAAATAAGACTAGCGCTTATCGCCACTCTTCGGTTGATATCAGCAACTCAAGGGAGTTAGCCGTTGTTATCACGACGGAGATAATCAAGAAACTACCTATCTCGTGACGAAACTCTCCCAACGACGCAGCAAGGGAAGAAACGTTGCAAGAAGGAGGCCGATCACGACATCAGGGGGGTCGTTTGAAATCGTTCTTTACCTGCGCGGACCTCCTGAATACTTTTGATCGGTAAGCACCACCGGGGAGTCCCGAGCAGATCCCTTCCAGGGGCTTTTTATAGGGACCGGAAGCCTAATCGACAATCTATACCGTTGAACGGAGAGCCAAGCGCAATCGATGGCAGAAAACGAAACGGAAATACGCGCCTGGAAAAAACCTCCTCCACTCTTTCTCTTGCTGGTAAGAAATAAAACGTATGAAAGGGAAAAGGGTTTGATCTGGAGTCTCCAATGGGCAAGAGGCTGACGGAAGATGATTCCTACACTGCATACTAAAGGACTAATAACAAAACATCTGAGACAAACGTGCTCTCTGCACGCATTCGGGCAGAACATCATAAAAGCTTACTGAGGTTGAAAGTAGGCCTCAATGTCCTAAAGAGGGGACTCAACGAAGGTCAAACAAAAAAAACATAACGATATCCCGATTCAGCGAGATGGAGAAGAATTGTGCTAAAGCTCTAGATAGGCCGGGAAAACTAGAAAACGCAAGGGGAAACACAGGAACGCGAAGACCGAACTTAAAAAGGCACTAGCGTTGGGTGTCGTTCAGCCTCGAAACGCGGGTTCTCTCGGTCATCTGGGAGACCTACGGATTCGAACCGGCGTGGGGCCAAGAGCTTATCACTACGGGAATCACGAAGCAGCCGTGAAAAGGAAAAATGACTAAGATTGGCTTGTAAGGGGGGGGGAGTGGAGAAAAGCATGAGGTCTTCTCAGAGAAAGAGCGGAGGGACGAGCGTCCAGTCGACGAAAAGACTTCGCGTCGTGGTGAAAAGGACTTCTCCGAATTGAGATTTTCTTAATCGTGCTTTGCGACGGCCGGGCCAAAAAAGCTTCGAAGAAGGGGGGGAAAGAGGGGGGAAAGCACGCGCTCTCCCGGAAAGAGCTCCAAGGTCACCGAGCCCTAAGACTCCACTTAGACGAGTATAATCCCAGCTTAGAACCTACGAGAAGATACGGTCGGGGGGGAAGAGAGGTCTTTTAACTGCCATAGAGAGGGCGGCTGCGGCGCGTGGGCACGATAGAAGAAGTTGAAAAGGGAAGATTAAAGGTACGTGGGAGATCGTGCAAACGTTCCCGACCGCTCTTCCGAATTCACAAGTTGCAACGAATATACGACTTCCTATCTAGGGAGCGTCTGGCAGAGGAACGACATTCGAGTATGAAGACTCTGATCCTGCAGTCGCTATCGACACTAGAACTCTACTAAACGAGCGCAAAATGCACGCGGTTCGTCTCAGATCAGAGGAATCTGTGCGACGGAAAAACGTCCCAATGAGTGGGTAGGAAGGGCGATGAAGAGGACTCATCCACGGGGGACGAAGGGGGTCCTTGCCGTATAGGGTTCGTTCACTCGGCGCAAACGTCGCGGAAAGGGGAAAAGGAGCGTGAAAGGGGGCGGTCTCGGGATCGTTAAGGCGTCTCGATCTGGGGGGGAATGATCTTCTCTTCTCGATAAGAGAGAGAAAAAGCGAGCTGGTCAAGCCTCGCCACCAGAAAAAGACTTACGAAGGGATGGACGAATGCTGTGGAATGTGAGAAAAGAAGAACTTCGCCAGAAAAAAGCCTTTCCGAGGTTGGGGAGCGCCAAGTCGGCTGGATACGTCGAGGTCAGTGCGGTGTTCGGGGTAGAGTGGAGACGTGCTCCCCGTCAGTCCGGGTAGAACCGCGGGTAGGGGGAGGTCGCCCGAACAGGCGCTGCAAGGTCAGCAAATGATGCGATAAGTCAAAATATAAAGTAATAATGCGGACGGCGTCGCTAACTTACCGGGAGACGCGCAGAAATCGCGGGGCAATAATTAAAACTCCGCTTTGGGAAGGCGCTGGGGTAGGATTCTGCAGCATGTAACGTACTCGAGACGCCGGTGTGAACACTGTGTGACGAGGCGCCCCACAGCAGCTCGGGACGTAGGGGACCGCTATCTTAAGTCGACCGCGAAACAGAGGGAGTGCGGATTTCTAGGAGATTGCAGTGAAAAGGCAACTATATGAAGCGCTTCTCAGGGGGAAATGCTCTTCGGTCTCTTTTGGAGCTGTCAGAGGGGGAATCAGGTGTCGATGCGGGAGCGGGCGAAAGGGATTAGCGCGACGGCGGGAGGCACCCAACAAGTCTCGGCGTCATCACGACGGCAAACGGCCAGAAAAGGGGGGGCGCCTAGAAAGAAATAAGCTGGCGCGACCGATCCGTGACAGATTCGAACCGAATATGCTATTTGGGATTCAGGGCTCGG
>Ga0179593_1508330_pt1 | contig 11493 bp, 19 predicted proteins | sample CZODoug2_1_08_16_FD_185931 | JGI IMG/M metagenome (GOLD analysis project Ga0179593, IMG submission 185931) | Vadose zone soil fungal communities from Angelo Coast Range Reserve, California, USA - CZODoug2_1_08_16fungal (PacBio error correction) | ecosystem: Environmental > Terrestrial > Soil >...
AGGGGTGGAAGTTGGGGGGGGCGAGCGACTTGAGAATAGTCACGGAATGGGTGCACTGCTCAAAAAAACTTCGGCTGTGAATGGGGGGCTTCCACCTGGTCCACAAGAAAAGCCGGAAAATAAAGCTACAACCGTCGAACTGAAGCTTAAGGGGTCGTTTGCTTGTTCATTACTGAGAGAATGGCGGGTGTAAAGGACGGGGGTGGCAAAAATGGGGAAGACGGTAGAGGAGATTTGTGCGCCCAGAGAAGAGGTGTCACAAAGATTCAATTCGTTCATCAGAACATGCGAACGACAGATCGAGGGAAAGAGCATAGGGGAAAGAAAGGTGGAGAAGGGAAAAATTCGATCTAACAGGGAAAAAAAAAAACCGGCATGGTTAGAAAAACCACGATTGAACCGGGAAGAAAGGCCGATACCGAAAAGCGGATAGACGATTGACCTCAAAAAACGTGATGACCGCTGGCAAGGCCAGGGGGTTTTTTTAATGGAAGAAAAAACTACCGCCCAAGAAACGAGCAACGAGCGGCATGAATGAGAGAACGAAAAAAGGAGATAATGACCTATGGAACACGACCCAGATGGGACTACGGAAGCATTTAGGATAAAAACGCACTCCTACCAAAAAGAATGATTCTCTCAGGGGGTCAGAACATCAAAATGGCGAAACTCTAATTAAGACGGCCTCAGACGCGAGGCAAAGGAAACTTAATGAGACACGTCCTAAAGCATCCGCCAGTCTTGGGTTGGAAGAATGCGTGATAGGGAGAAAAGAAAGGGCAAACAAGACGGAAAGGTATCGATTCCTTGCATCGAAAGCCTAAAGAAAAGGGCAGAAAGAAGTGCAATCCAACTACGTACAAATGCTGGAAGATACGCTCGAAAGACGAAGGTAGGCGAGATTTTAAGGGGAGAGAGCGGATAAGAGGGGGATTAGCGGAAAATTGCGTCACGAGTAGACAAGTATTGGAAGGGACTAAACAAGGCACGAAAAGAAAAGAGGAAAACGACAATGGAAAAGAACTGAGAAAATCAAAAGATCATGAAGTCCGAAGCGCTATGACGAAACGGTGTCGTTGTTGGGAAAAAGGTAACGGATTTCAAAAAGAGGGAAGAGGAGAAAGAACAAGCATGGCAGTAGGCAATCCTGGGAAGCGTAAAGGGAAAGGCTCAAGGGATGTGTACAACAATTTAAAACGGAATGGCGATCAAGAGAAAAGAGGGGGGTATCGAAGGGTAACGGTGAATTCATTCCAAAAAAAAAATCTGAAATCAGAAATTTAAGCAGCGTTTGGGAAGGAATGGAGGCAGGAAGGCCGACTTAAAGAAATGGAGAGAGGAAACAAGATTTCTAACGGCCCCGGGAGATCTTACGGGGAGGTGAACGAATTTTGGGCGAATAGGATGGATTTGACCATGGGCGGAGTGAAAAGAGTAAAAAGAGAAACGGAAGGACTTTCAAAAGTAGAGAAAAAAGAGGGAGAAGAGACTTTTTTTTCGGATGTTGGGTCGCATAAGATTGCTGTCACATCCGGTGGTGGAGCGGGAGGGCGCGATGAAGACCATGAAATCTGTAAAGAAATTAAGAAATGAGATCCGAGGGTCACGGGATGAAGAACCTGCTTGTGGTCGAGGGCTTCAAAGGTTATCTTGAAAAGAGAGGAGTTCCTAATCACTGCATGCTTAGGCACATCATTGATTTTCGGGAAAAAAGATGAATGTCTGGGGATAGAAGGGATCTCGTTGGGGAGATTTACCGAGAGGTTATTGAAACAGGCTTGAGATGTGGCAGAGCGGGGTTACGCCTTTCTACAAAAAGGGGGAAGATCTAGCTGTAGAAAAACAGGAATAAGGAATTTTGAGTCGAAGGGTTGGTGTAAAAAGCGGTTGAGGGCTTTTAAGCCGACGGAAACGGGTGAGAAAAAAAGGATGTACGGTCACGGGACAATTATGGAAACACATAAAACGAAAACTTATCGGAGACGATTCGAGAGGAGGGTGCTGTGGATGAGGGAGAATGATCGAGCAAAAGTCGAGGGAGGAGGGAACACAATCAAAAGGAGGAAATGGAGAATCAGGGAACGATGCGTTGGAGAAAGAATTGGTAGGAGAGGACGACTGTGCATAAGATAAAAAAACGGGAGGAGGAAAATAGGGGAAAGCGGCGAACGCGAAAGAGATAACATCTTAAACGAAATTAGGAAGCATGGAAAAGCGTGTAGATGTGTCAGTTTAAAGAACCATAAAAAAAAAGGTTTGCTCAAAAAAGTAAGAGAAGCTCCAGGGGAAAAAGAAACAGAAAAAAAAAATCGCGAATCAACGGAAATTCGAGGTGTCGCATGGGTGTTAAAGAAGGAGGCAAGGCCTCCGGACCTTCCAGAGGGGAAAAACAGTTAAGATAAATCTCAAGACTGAACACTATAGCTTCCTCGGAGAGAGAGACAATCAAGCTGATTCACTTAGACACGAGTGGAGCAATAAAAAGTAAGGTAAAACGTAACTGAAAGCGGAAAAAATACCAGCACCGTCGAAAGTCTATCGTAACCAGCAAAATCCGAGAAAAGTAAGAAAGGGTGAGAGGTTACTCAAGATGCCATCAGGGAGGAAGAATAATCTCTCCAGGGCTTATTCCAGCGCGTCATTCCAGCTTCCAAATGTAAAGCTCTATAAAAAAATGGTTTTCTTACCGGACGGGGAGCCACCGCCTTGAATTTAAACCAAGATTCCTGGGAGGGATAAGTGCTGGTCCCCAGAAGGATCACAGACGGGATGTGCATGAAAAGGCGTAGAGACCGGGGGGAAAAGCCCATCCAAGAAAAACCTTCTCGCTTAGATTTGGTAATCTCCGACAGGCAAAAACGGTCCAACTCGTAATTCGGGGGGGGAAAAATTTTTCAACTCAAGCAAATCCATACTCGCAAAAAAATAGGACGAGACGTTCAAATAAAACTTCAGTCGAAAAAGGGGTCACCTGGGACGAAAAATAGGGGGGTTCAGAAGATCGATGAGGGGAAAGTCTCAGGAAAAAGCAGTTCACAAGCCCGTGATTCAAATGCAGTCAGGGAGGGAAGCCCCTTGAAACGAACATGAAAAGGCCCAGGTGATTCAAAGAGTTGCGGCACGAAATGAAAAAAGATTGGTTTAGACAACCGTGGCTTGGAACAGGTCAAGGGACAGGAGGCGAAAACAGATCCTCCTGCCGACTGCGCGCAAGACTTCATTTTGAATAAACGATGGGCCTTTCAACAAGAAAAGTCGTAAGGAGTACATCGCCGGCAAGGAAAGGGTTAGGGTTGACGCGGGGAACCTGTTAAAGGGAGTTTCCTTTCGAGTGGGGATGTTTTTCGGAAAGGGGGGAGGGCACGGAATTAATGGGTGGAGGAAATTTGGGCCGCGCACGATAAAAGGAGGAGTCTCCACCGCGTGGTTCAGGAAAGAAAAAATCCCGAAATCAAAAGGCGTGAGTGGAAGGAACCGCGTCAGTATCAGACAGTGACGAGGTTCTCGGGCAAGTGGGGGGGGTGGGTCTTGCAGGGTAAGGAGCTTCAAGACAAAGAAAAGGAAAGTTCGCAGGGGCTTGGTTGGTGGGATTAATTAAGTATTAGACCGAGGAGGGTTCATCGTAAAGAAGGTAGATGGCGCCTACTATGTCCGGAGGTTCGGTAGATTTTCACATCGGTGCTATAATTGGGGCTGGGAAATAATGCTTGGGTGGCTGAAAAACGAAAGCTGGAAACTTTTCCATGAGTCGGCGCGGGGCTTCTCGTCCAGAGAAAACTGTGCTAGGTAGTTGAAGGTGGGGAGGGAGGGCTCAGAGGGAAAGGGTTGCCGGCTTCTAGCCGGACTTAAAAGTCATCCAATTGGGGGGGAAATTGGAGACACGTTGTGGTCAAGAAAATAACGCTTGGACCTGGGCCACGCTGGCCATCGGAGGGGAGAGTTGTGTCCAATCGCCGGCAATAAGGCCTTCGTGTCGGTATCGGGGTCCAGTGAGGTCCGGTCTTTCAAAATCTTTTGTAAAAAAAAGGGGGGGGGGCATCATCAAAGGAAGGGCATGGCATTTCGAGATAGAATTGGGGGAAGGCAAAGGGTGGGGCCAGGGGATTCTTTTCCTAAGAAAATCTCGTCACATCGAAAGGGGTGCAAAAAAGAAGGGGCCATGAACAAAAAAAAAAGGGGGGAAAAAGGGGACGCTTGCACCTTCTGGCGAAAGATTGGGTGAAAACCTCTCAACGCCATACAGATGTTGCAAAGTTGGAGGACGCCACAAAAGGGAGCCGCCCACGACAAACAGGAGTATAAATGAAATAGGGAAAGAAAAATCAGTTATCCGGAAGGCTTGGACTAGTGGACTCCTTGGAACGGTTCGAGGGGAGTTAAAGATGGTGGAGGGGGGTTTACAGAGTGAAAAGTGAAACATAATTCAAAGGGGAAGGGGGGGAGGCATCTGCACTACTCGCTGCAAGATTTTAACCAAATGTACTGCCTCCAAAGCCCTATATCACGGGGTATTGAGTAAAAGTAAAGATTGACTTTGAAGCGAAAAGGGGGGGGAAAGCTTGGAAAGTTAAGTAGTGCCGCTGAATCAACCAAAGGGAATGTGGGATGTCTTCAGAGGCAAGGTACACACAAAACCTTTCAAGAGTCGCAAAAAAAGGTCAAAGAAGGGGGGTTCAAGACGAAGCTCAGTCGTTGGCTGGTCCTAACGTCTCCTAATGGTTGTGCGTGGCGGAAGTTCCTTTTTTGCAGAAATTTGAAAAGAGGAGGGGTCTGGAGAGTGTCCCCACTCAAGGGAAGAAGAAGGGAAGGGAAAAAAAGAAAGGGAAAAGGGGAATCGTTCTCCGCAAGGCAGGTGCCGAAACCGAATAACAAGTTCCGGAAAATTCATTTGCAACGGGACTGGGGGGGGGAATTTCAAGAAACAGAACATAATGAATCAAAATCGCAAAACGAGGACCGGGAACCGGAACACCTGCCTGGGCCAAGTTCAGGCCTAAAGGCTATTAACGAGGAACGTACGGGAGGGCAGGGCAGCTGTGTTTGTTCGGGGGGGGGGGGTTTCAAACCGTATCAAAGACCTAAGACTGACAGAAAAAAAAGGGGGGAGGGACATGACCCGCTTCAAGGAAACAAAGGCGGAAAAGAACGGATTTACCCCCCCAAGGGGGGAAGAACCAATTTACATGTAATAAATGAAAGCAGAAGCTCTGAACAAGGTCCGCTTTTTTAGAAAGAATAAGGGACGTACTCGCGAGGAAAGTCTCGACTGCTCGCGAAAAGGGCAATGAACACTGGATGAAAAAACTGGCATCGGAAAGCGGACCAACGCGTGACTTTTTACTCTTTGAGGCGAGAAAAACTTCCGTGAGAGCAGTAAAAAAAAAGCAAAAACAGATCGAGGGGAAAAATTTCAGGGCGTAGAAACCACGAAGGCAAAGCAAAGGACAACTGCCCACTAACGGGGAAAAACTCCGCTGATTGGGAAATGAAGGTAAAAGGGAAATCCCAAGCCGCGGCGTGGAAATTCACTGCCAAAAAGCGTTGTCGAAGGATCGTTCGCGGCACATGGGGGAGTCACGACTCGAAAGGAAGTTTATCTGTCTGAAATCCACATTGGGCAAAATCAAAATCTCAGGGAAAGACAGGGATCATTTAAACACCGCTGAATCTGGACTTCTATCGCGTTAAGAAATACCCTTTTTGGGAAAAAAAGGGGGGGGGGCGTCAAGAGCTGAAATTAAACAAACGTCAAGTGTGGGCACCAAGCATGGGGCGCCGAAATTAAGATGTCAACGAGAAAAAAGCATCCCCCTTTGGTAATAGGGAACTGAACTTTAAAGGACCGAAGCAACGGGTACTAATGATGTAAGGTGGGGGGCTAGTTTTTTGTGACTGAATTCCCTACCCCATCTGATTTCAGAAAGAACGGGGAGGGGTGGAATCGAAGGGAAAGGGATGCAGACGAATAAACCAAGAAAAGCGGACCCTTCACGAGGTGAGAAGGGTTCATTAACGATGCAAAATCTGGGCGCAGTATGGTTGGGAACAATTTTTGGAGTGGGAAAAGGGTCAAAAGAATGACGGGTAAGGCTATTGGCAGGGGCCAAAAGATGATCGCGAAGGAAGGGGGGGGCGGAGGTTGGAGAGAAATCCAATCGGCCTGCACATCCGGTGGGGAGTCGGAATTGGGACGCGATTACCAGAAGGGGGAGACTGGGGGGGGCTTCATTATCAAGGGGGGGGAAGAACCTCGTGGGAAAGGTATTTAAAGGAGGGATTCGCGCGGTCGTCAAGTGAAGCTGGAATATCTCTCTCAAAAAATCAAGTAGAAAAAAAAGGTTGCTAAGCTTCTTCCGGCAGAGGGGGGGGGGATCGTTCTCACCGCTGAATAAGAGGGAGAGGGGGGCTTCTCGCGATTGGGAGGGCTGCCGAGGGGGAAAAAAAAGGACCGGGAGGGATATTTACGCGGGGCGCATTGCCGACACAACCGTGGGGGCGATACCAGGGAAACGAGTGACGGGAAGGAGAAGGGTGCATCGAGATTCCGGTGTTATCGAGCAGGCGGTTAATGCAACTGGTTTGTCCACCGACTGGGTTGCGCAATGATGGACGGTCCTGAGGCAAATGAAAAACTGCTACACTTATATCGATTTGATAGGGGAAAGAAAGGGTCTTGGACTGTGTGCATGGCCGCTTATCGCGAGCAAAATCGGATCGGAGGGTGTGGACACAACTCCCCCTAAACTCGGGGGTAATAACAGTGAACTGTGGCGGGAAACGTTAGATCGAGGCGTCGGAAGAATGGCGTGCACCCGCCGCAATCTCTACAAAACGGGAGGAGTAAGAGAGGATTACGCAGGCCCCTGGGTCTACGCTGAACTTCCGCAAATCGTTCCCGGGGAGATTTCCCATGGTCTCCACCGGAAGGGGGGAATGGGCGTGTAAAAAACCCGCCGCATGGAACTTTGGCTCGCGAGGCCTCGCGCCTGAACCAGTCGAAATCTCTTCAAAGGAAGAAGGGATCGCTAAGTGGAGCATGGGTTTGGGGGTCCAATCGGCGTCCAACAGTGACGAAATCCTTGCGACACCAGGATTGATATCGTCCAGGAACCGCCTCCAAGAAAAGGAAGCGAAGTCAAAAAAAGGGAGAAAGAGGAGACTCGACCTCTATCCATCACCGGTGGGTTGAGGCAGGCAAAAAAAAGAGAAAAGAGACATCAACCGAGGAGGGACCAAAAGTTTAACACAGCTAAAAAAAGGGAAGAAAAGCTCGCCCCGCCGGAGGAATTGTACGAGCAGCCAAAGGATGCCAGGCAGAAGCTTCCCTTCTTTTAAAAGCAGGAGTCCAAGCTTCAACGGGCGGAACCCTCTAAGAAGAGGGGGGCTTAATCCCGTGACCCGAGCCCCACCTTGGAGGGGGGTGCAAGATCCAATATGAAGTCATTCCCCAATTAAATGAGAAAAAAAGAGGGGTGTTGGAAAGTCATTCGAAAGAAACAGACCCCACATGATCTCTGCATCAAAATCTTTGTGAAGAAACGAATGCACTAGCCTGGGCAAAACGTATCGCTGGGATGACTCTGAAACTCCCGCCGAGGGGAACATACCACTCCTCGCGCCACCACCAGGCGCAATAAAAGGACTTTCCCCGGCCGGAAGAAGTCCGCGCGAAATCTTGGTGCCGCCTCTCGATATTAAAGGGGAAATCAGCAAGCGGACCGCCGGTCAAAAGTGGAGTCCCGGTGAGGGGGGGGCATGAAGGGGGGTCTGGCAGGGAAGAAAGTGAAACGAGAAGAACCGGAACGGCTCATTTCGCCGTCGTCCTCCATGAATGGCAAATGGATTCCCCAAGACCGGTTGCTGAAATTTCTACACAGGATGGAAGAGCGGAATACTGCAAGAGGGATTCCAGACGATGTGAAATAGAGGGACGTCAAAACGGGATCGTTACAAGCAAAAAAGCGCGCTCCCGTTATCGAGGTGGAATGTTAAGCCGCGGACGGTGAACAGGGGCGGGTACAGTCGAGGGGGTTGGGTAAAAAAGGCCCTGGGATGAAAGGTCCATCACGGTGGCGAGGATCAGGAGAATGCCGCGCCCGATACAGAGCGCAAAAAAGCTTTGGGGTGAATTGAACCTCTCGCGAGAGATCTTGAGCAAAGGTACCGGGCAAAAAAGCAGGCGAAGTCTCGGGCAGGTACGAGGCTGGTGCACAAGCATTGCTACTCCAGAAGGACAGGAAAGAAATGCCGCTTTGGGGGGGATGCAGGGGAGAGACAAAGAGGGAAAGATCGCCACGGGTCGTTCTCGGGCTACAAAAGGTGGAGGATTGCTCTTCCGAATGCATCTCTCTGTAGGGGAGAAGGGTCTGCAATCGAATAAGAGCCAATTGAATGCATTGCAGGGGGTCAACTGAGTCAGGGGGGGTGGGGGGTTTTTCATGAACAACGGGACGAAAAAGGAGGACTCTTTCGGGCGTGGCACTAGAAGGAAACGGCGGTCGAAGGTAGTTGAAACTTGGGGCGTTCCGACATTGATAGCCGCCGGTGCCGCTGCGAAAAAACCAAAAGGTAGAGGGGAAAACATCCAAGTGGGCGGGGTGGGGGGGTCCCTCACGGGGGGAGAAAAAACTACGCTGCCTTGGTGCAAAAGGTCCCATCGTAAAAAGGACGGGCTGTCCCTCGGGCCGAAATTCACTTTGGCCCTATCGGGGGACGAAAGCGGTGAGGTAAGAGGGGGAACGGGCCGTTTGGGGCAAAGGAAGCATGTTTCATGAAAGAGTAGGGGGTTGTACCACGACCGAAAAACCCAGTTTTGACCGGGAGGACTTAAATTCGCGGAAACTCGGATGATGAGGTTCTTAGAGCATTTCAACCAGCTTAGTGGACACCGAATTGGGAAAAGGGGCAACGGAGGGGGAGCAGCGAAAGGATGGCGGACAAAATCCGCCACCGCCGCGGGTAAATTCTTCCACCAATCACAAAAAAAAACCATGCTTATAGTACAGAGAAACAAACACTTGACGGAGCGGCACGTCGGCCTTGAGGTTGGCAAATAGAGGGGGGTGGGATGTTTGAAAGAGGGGAAGACAAAAAATTAAAAAGTTCCGAAGGGGGAGGGGGGGAAGGAGCCTACCGGGAAAGGGGGAAAAAAGACTGCCCAATGTCGCTTCCAAAAAGGTACCGAGGCAAAAAAAAGTATTCGAGGGGAAAAAAAAGGTAAGAAAAAATGTCCGGGGGGGGGGGCGAAGGCGACATTTGTTGAAAGCTCTGGGTCAATCACTGAGTAGTGCAGGCCAGAACCCAACTTAATTAGGGGGGGGGGATGCGTCAGGGTCCACAAAAAAGCAACAATGCAAAAGAGGAGTCACGAAACAACTTCCGCTCAAAGAGGGGGGACTTTCATCGTACTTTCCTCAAGGGAAAGGGGGAGGGGGCGGGTCATTTGGTTGCAGAAAGGGGGGGAAAGGGCCGGAGGGGGTCCCTCCCTCCGGGACGCGACTCATAATGGCAAGAAAAAGTTCTTGAATGAAAAAACCAGGGGGGAAAAATGCGATGAACTAATCCTCATAAGTGGAAAAAAGCTACAGCGCAACAAATGGGGTCATCTGGCTAGGAAAAGAAAACAGACCCTCCTTGTGATAACACCCCGAAAACATTGAACGAAAACGCCCTTCAAATAGAACACAGAAAAATAATGGAAGGGAATTTTCACCGCACGCTCCGTGAAGGGGAAAGCGGCAGCGTGAGGTGGTAGTGAATTGGGGAAAAAAGGGAAGAAGCAAACTTGTACGACGAGGAGGAAGGACCCAGATACGCAGAAAAAAAATTCCTGAAAAAGAATGGGAACGCCACTCCCCCAAGCGGGTCAACTACATCGGCAAAGCTTTACAGGAAATGGGACGCCGCCACCTCGACAATAAACGAGGACCCGATTTGGAAGAAAAAAGCACGAAAAAGGTAGCTCCGAATGACATTCTCACGGGGAAGAAAAGAGATTGAACTAGAAAGACCGGGATAGCGGGGTCGACAAAACACCTCAGGGGATTGTCTCCGACGGGGAGAAAATAAGGAGAGGAGGCAGAACAGAAAACTGGAGCTAGTCGTCGGGCGTAAACGCTTCAGAGTTCCCAAAGCCAACGTCGGGGACCCATGCCCGAAATAAAAAGACTCTTAGAAAGGGGTCGATACGAGGGTACTATAACAGAGATCTACCCCGCTTTTGAAATGCAAAGGGAAGCTGTTGTCGATGTAGAGGCAGGGGCAACAATGGATCAGCGCCAAATTGTGGGGAATCTGTCGAACCATTTCACTTAAAGAAAACGGTGGGAAATTCCCCGACAATGAAAAAAAGACGAAAAAATTACAAAGAGGAAAGAAAATCACACTCGTAATGGATCAGGGGGTGTGCTCCCCTTTTGGGCATTTTACTTCAAGAGGAATTGTCAGAGGAATTAAAGGCCCATCAGGGAGATTACCAAAGAGGACGGAAGCATCATTTCCTCGAAAGTTTCAAACCGGCGGGTAATAACTGGGGTAAAAATGAAAATGGTGGGCCCTAACTTGTCGTAACAACGGAAAAAGGAAGTAATTTTTACGGGTTGGGAAAAAGACTGTGCATACCCCATCTTATGTTCCAACGGAAGCGGGCGTGGTTGAAGGATGCTGGCTATTCCTGTTAAACGAATCAGAAAAAAAGAAGGAGGCGGGGCACCCAAGATTGAAAAAAAAGATTCGACCGAGTTTCATAGAAGGCGCAGCTGGTGGGACGCGAGTGGAAAAAAAGGGGGGGGGAGGGGGGTGAAGATTGATCAAAAGAAGGTTCGGCTATTGCAGGGGGGAGATGACGGACGAGAGGGGGCGCTGTTTTGAAAAGTGGAATAAGCAAACCGGCAATGGGGAAAAAGGAAAGGGAAAGGCCATCTTTAAATTCTGCAGTCAAGCGGTGGCCGCATCGCACGGGATTACAAAAAAATGGCTAGTCGTGAGGCAAGGGGAGGGGAAAAAACTCTTCTGCTCCTAAACACGGAGGGGGGAATTGCGTGATTGGAGAGGCAGAACGCTGACCGGCGGTGATCTTGGTCTCGGAAGGTGGGGGGGGGAGGAGTCACCTCTGGGGATGGATAAAAGAGATTGTCGCGCTGGAAGAATTGGAAAGTGCACCGTTGATTGAGAAAAAGGCGTTGACAAGCTGAAGGGATTGCGCGAGAGCAGGGTTAAGCGGAGAAAAATTGTTGAAAAGGAGATTGATCTCCCGATGGGGGTCAACGCAAGGATTTCTGGGTCACCGGAGAGACGATGGATGGACACCCCTGAGCCAAGATCGGGATGGGATGACTTTTTCTTGGGCGGGTGCATGGCGCTGAAGCCTAATGAGGGCTATGGTTTCGGGGGGAAAACGCCCCTCTAACGCGGGGGGGGGGAAAGGAGGGGAACAGGGAAAGATGGCGTTGACATAGGTTAGAGGGGAGGGAGCGTCGATGTGGCGTTCAACTA
>Ga0179593_1572805_pt1 | contig 11493 bp, 13 predicted proteins | sample CZODoug2_1_08_16_FD_185931 | JGI IMG/M metagenome (GOLD analysis project Ga0179593, IMG submission 185931) | Vadose zone soil fungal communities from Angelo Coast Range Reserve, California, USA - CZODoug2_1_08_16fungal (PacBio error correction) | ecosystem: Environmental > Terrestrial > Soil >...
CAGAAAGCCACATGCCGCATGGACTGCTACAAAAAAAATGCATGATGATCTAGGAAAAAGGGAAGGATTACTGCAGGAGGAGGGGGGGGGAGCAAGTCCGATCCTTTACTTGCAGCTTGAAGAGGGGTGGAATATTCCCACCGTGTATCAGGCCTTTGGGGAAGGGGGGGCGGGCATGGCGTGAAAAAGGAGCCTTCTTAACCTTAAAAAAAAGTACAAATTTTAGAATAAAGTCAGAAGCGACGACTTGGCTGCGGAAAAGGATTTCTAATTAGGGATCGAAAAAGGGGGGGGAAATAGCGTCGCACCAGAAGGAAGGGGAGCAAAATGTATTTCAGACGGGGAGTGGTTTTGGGAAAGGATGGGATTGAATAAGCGCTAGTGGGTGTGTCTTTTTCAGAAAGGGGGGGATGAGGCGCACGCTGCTGAAGGGGGGAGGGGAGAAGGGAAATTGAGAATCTCTCCTTTGCCTGGGGTATAATGACCTCGAAATTAAAATCACCATCGTGAGCAAAGTGTCGCAACGGCTCGAATGTAAGACCGGAAAAGGGACAAAAGTATGTGACAGAAAAAAAAAAGGAGGTGATTTTGTTTACGAGATCTGGGAGACGCCGTTGAAAAGGGGTTGGTCGAGACGACGATCCCTCGGGGCAAAAATGCTGAAGCATGAGTTCTGCATAAATGAGGAAGAAGAAGGGAAACCATGGATTATGGAGAACTCCATGTTCCAATATGCGGCAGAAGGACTAAAAAGATGCGGGTCCAACGAAACTCCGTTGAGGAGAACTATTTCCGAAGGAAGAAGAGGGGGGGGGAATAATCAGAGATGGAAGGAAAAAAGAATCGTAAGATCTCTATCTGAGAAAATGAAGAGAAAAAAACACCTAATGTATCAGCATCTAAGGAAAAGTGTTCTTGATCATTGATCCTGAGGGAAAAAGGGGGGATTTGGGAGGAAAAGGGACTTTTCGATGGGTCTTCCGGAAAGCTCAAGCTCAACAAAGAAGCAGCGCTTTGGGAAGAAAATACTGTGGATTATGCGTTTTTTTAGAGGGGAAAGGGAAAAAAAGGGGGGGACAATAAACCAAAACAAAGGGGGAAGACATATTTCAAAGTCAGACTTTCGTCGAGAATGTTATAATCTTTTTGGGGAAAAAAAAAGCGCTCAAAGAAACATGCCGAAAGCCTGATTCTTCATCGTCGCATCAAGGGAGGGAAAGAGAAGTCAAAGCAAGAGGTCACAAGTCCGCTATTATAGGAAGTCCAAAAAAAATTGCTCCACGAAAAGGAAGTGGCGACCGACTTTCAGACAAAACGGCCGCTGTCTGTCATCGTCGAAGTTGGGGAGAAAAGGAAGTCCTCGATAGCCAAGAGAGGGGGGGAAGGTCTCCGCCCTCACATCGGGAAAATGAAGAAGATGGCGAGAAAGTCCGTCATTGTATGCTTCTGCCGAAAGCTGTCTCAGCGATCCGGGTCTTTATTGAAAGAAAAAAAAGGAGGAGGGGAGAATGACCAGAAAGAAGAGAAGGAGATTGGCCTACGCCTGATTTTTTCAGGGGGGATCAGATTGCGATTAACAGGGAAAAAAAGGATAAACGTTTGATGTTAAGGAGGGCATCGCGAGTTTAAGTGAAGTGGGGCGAAAAAAAAAAATTTGCGGTCTGAGGGGGGGAAGATACGTCGCAGCTTTAATGTACGGGAAAAACTAAAGGAAAGGTTTTGATAGCGCAGCGAGGCACTGCGTTCTCGCTTTGGAGAGAGGGGGGGTGAGGGGGGGGCCCTGTAATCGAGGGGGGAGAAAGGGAGAGGGGGAGTCTGCTAACCATCTTCCTGTCTTTCCGAGTGGGGAAACCGACCGATTCCTCTAATACGCGACGGAGTGGGAGTCCCTGTACGAGGAGGGAAAAGAGGCAAGAAAAAGAAGAGGTGTGCATCTTCAGGTGTACCGGGTACCGCCCTTTAGCTTGGAATTTTAAATAGCCCATTGATACCTATGGAGGTTGCTTTAAAATGGGGTAAATGGCCGTGGAGGGGGGGACGCTGTCATTCCTCGGACGATTTTAGGCTGTATGAGAGGGCCAGGGGGGCTATTCTGTTTTCTCGCGAATGCCTGTGCAAGAGGAAAAGGGGACACGGAACTGGGTTCTATACCGTCCAAGGGGAAGAATCTCGGGAACGGGGGGTTGATGAAAAGAGGAAGGTTTTTTCCCATCCATCTGGAAAAGTGTAACCAAAACTTGAAATCTATGAAGTGTCTAGCCGATAGAAAGAGACAAAACGTCACCTTCGGGGCTTTTTTGACAGAAAAGACTCTTCAACATACAAAGTGAAGGAAGAGAGAGGTGGGATGAAAAAATGCCACGAAGGTTCGAAGTATCGTCTAGACTCGCGAGGGAAGAAGAGAGACGACGCTTTGCCAAGAGGGGGCCATCATCATTTTCGAAGCCGTCAGAACAATGCGCGTAATGCAACGGAAGGACCTTGCGTCTGTGAAGCTTACTCTTGAAGGAGAGTAAGCATGGCTGTCAAACCCGATCTTGTCAAAAAAAAAATACTATAGTCTCGCAGCGGGAAAAGCAACCCACACCGTCCGATTGAAAAAATAAAGAATTTGAAAGGAAAAAAGGAGACAATGCTCTTCATCTGCTCGCCCAAGGGAGCTGTGGGAAAGGACGGTATCAAAGGCCGAAAAGCCGGTCTCTCCAAGGGGAAGCTGTCCCGAAAGGGGAAAAAGAAAAAGGGCTCGTTTGGTGGCGGAATATGGAGCGGAGGGCCGCAAAACAATTCCTAGGGGGGCAAGCCAGGGGAGTAGGGAGAATCGTAAAGAGGGGAGAGCAAACCGCGATTACCGGGAGCATAAAGACGAAGAGAGACGAAAGTATGTCGCCCTCAGAAGAGAAACTGGGGAAACATCATTGTCCATGAAAAGAAGTCTTGTCGATGCCGGAGAATGAGGAAGACACTGCCTTTCTAAATTGCCCTTAACGGAAGGGAGCCTAGAGGGGGGAAGAAGGGCCATTACATCCACCGGAAAAAAAAAATGTTGAGCCCTTTAGGGGGGTCGCTTAACTTCCATCGAAAAAAAATCCTGGGAAAAAAAGTAAGGCAATCGTAACTCTCTTGTGAGCGGGAAATAAAGACCCGTTGCAGGTCTCGCTTTAAAGCGAAACCGAGGGAAGACTGAAAGACGGCCGCCGCATACAATGCTGGGGAGGAAAGACCAGGGAGGAGATCTGGTGCTCAACCTTGACAAATGTGCTTGGAACGGCTGGAGATATTTGCCTAAGGTACTCGATAACGAGGAGGGTCTTGACTAAGTTATATATTCGGAAAGGGTAAAAGGGATCGAAACTACCTAGAAAGAGAATTCACTGGGAGAGGGGTTCCCAGCTGACTTCCTATCTCGTAAACAGGGGAAATCAAGTGGCTGAGGAAAAACACAAGGGGGCAAGAAAGGTCCTATTAAGAGGGACTTCAACACTGTGGAAAGGAGCGGTTTTCCATTCTTACGAAAAAAAAAAATTTAAGAAGGGAACAAACGGAAATTTAAGTCGGCGAGTAAGGCTTGGGTTGTACAGAAAGGGGACAAAAAAATTCAGATCGGGAGGGAAAAAGTTCGGTCTGGAGAGTAAAAAAGATTCTGGAGTAAGGTGATAGGCAGGTTGGGGATGAAAAAGGAAATCCATAGAAAAAAAGGTGTCCTCATCCCAATCAAGAGGAACCTGAGAGAACCAAGTCCGCCGCCGGAGAGTCTTTCTTCGCTGAAAGGGAAGGGAAGTGGATTTGCCGTATGAAGTTATTTAAGCGATATCGCTTTTTCCAGGAGGGATGAACTGCAATCGGGAGGATCGTGGGGAGGGAAGCATTACTTGAAAAATGTGGGACTCAGACTTCAGCTGAAGGGAGAGAAGGAGGGGTGGAAAGGAGGGGGGTCCCTAAGTGGAAGAGGGAACCATTAATGTACTGTTCAAGAAGGCCATCCTCTTCTTCTACAAGAAGGGAAAGGACCATTGTCAATCGCTGAGCAGGGCCGAAAGATAAAAAACAGTGGAAAAGGCACGTACCGGGGTTCTATTTCGAAAAGAGGAAAAAAAAAAAATAACCGGGGAAGGGGGGGTCATGTCATTACTTTTTCCCAGGGGGGTCTGGACGTTAGAGAGTTCGAATCAGTTCCCGATCTGGCGGGGCCGGAGAGCGTATCCAAAAGGCCCAGGCGAGGGGACCGTTTCGTACGCAGAGAAATACAGAGGTCGCAAAAGCCAACAAGACGCTTTTCATCCAAAAAGTCCCACCGGGGGGAAAAAAAATATACGGGAGGAAAAGTAACAGCTGAGCTATTTAAAAATGACTCCTTCTCATTAGAAGAAAATCGCAAAAAAAGAACGCCCCGCCAAGTCTCTCTAATAAGAGATGGGTTTGAGGTTAATGGAGACAACACCGTAGCCTGAAGAGAGGCCAATTGCCTGGGAGCAAGGGGGCCATGCCAAGAGGCCCTAAAAAAAAAGACCGGCCGACATGGGAAATACCGCTCATCTGGAAGGGGACGACGCCTCTATGAGTGGGAATCCTTCCTTTTGAGTCGCGGGGGGAAAGGGGACGATGTAGCAGTCCCCTGCGGTCATAGGTGGAATGGGTCAATGCTTGGTAATCTCTCGCCAAAAGGAAAAGAGATAAGATTAACCAGGGAGGGAGCACTGAAGGGAAGGAAAGCAGGTTACTTGCGAGGTAAAAGGACTACTCAAATGCAGGGGGTAAATCATATAGGAGGAAAGGGAGGGAAAGCGAGGGGGGGGGTTGCGTGAGAATGAAGATTGTCATCGTTCCTTCGGGCGGTGGAGAAGCCAGCTATGCTAAGTAATTGGCCTCGTAGTGCATTCTTGGGCCCGTAGGGGAACTAACGGACAGCAATGACGACTTCCTAGAGGGGAAAGATGGAAGGTAAGTCTTAATTATCCGTTCACGTTATACTTCTCGGGAGGCAAACGGGGGATTTTAAATGGAGGCACCTGTGTTCGGAAAGCACACCGTATCAGACGGGGGGAAAAAAAAAGTGGGGGAAGGGTGTGTTGGAATCAAATGTTTTGGTTGGGTGGTGCGATCATCGAGCGGATGAAAAAGCGTTATGGGGGAGGGGAAAATTGAAAAATAGCCGGCCTTGGAGATCCTTCAAATTAAAAAAAGAGAGACCGATCGGGAAAGGGTTGAGAACTGGGAGGGGAAAATGTAAAGACACGGAGAGGGAACCATAATGACAGAACCCACAGGGGAAGGGGTGTCATGATCAAAACGAAGTAGAGGCCTCCGCGAGGAGAAGGGTTTATGCTCATCAAAAGGAAAGACGATCCATTCTATCCTATGCAAAGAGAAGGGACCATGAAAAGAATTCTGTGTCTGAAGAACGGGCGGAAAGAGGAGAAAGAAGTCATGGTTCATGAAAGAAGCAGTGGCATAAGGCTTTAGGAAAGGTCCTGAGGAGTACAAACGAAACTCCCGTTGAAAAAACAGAGGAAGGAGAGAAATCAGCGATTGTCAGTCATCGGAGCGCTGAAGAAAAGAACGGAAACGGCAAGAAAAAGAGAATAAAACCAATACCTCCGGGAAAAAAAGGGGGGGGGGGGCGGGAAATCAGTTGGGAAGAAGTTTGTCCGATTGATTGGGAAGATGGTCTGCAGAAGCCGCAAAGGCTCTCCAATTCCCTGATTTGGAATGATCTCCCGGAAAAAAAAGCACGATATGAAAAAGGGGTGGAAAGAGCGGGAGTGTCCCATTGCAATAAAAAAAAAAAGGCGGGAGCCTTGAAAAGTGAAAAAGGGAAGGAAACCTTCTCTATAAATTTGATACTGGGGGAAAGCTCAAATAAACATTCCTCCGGGGAACAAATTTCTAACTCAGGAAGAAGCAGCTACTGCCAAAAACTTACCGGCGAAGAGCCAGGACCAAAAAGTCCGTCGATAGGGAACAACAAAAACACTCGCGACGATAAGGGAAGGACGGGACTTTCCCCTCCTCGGGGATCGGAATCCCAAACGACGAACGGCCGCTGTCGTCAGAAGAGGGCCCTTCTCCGCGATATGTCCAAGAGGGTGGCGCCTCCGCCCTCACCTCCGGAGGAGAGAGACGCCGTTAGAATCCTCGGACGCTGTCGCTTCTTCAGGAGTGAAAGAGGGGGAGCCGTCTTGAAGGAGGGGGAAAAAGGGGGAGATGAAAGCCCCTCAAGCTACAAGCAGGGAATGCGGGGATGTTGGGGAGGGAGGACAAGCGAAAAATTGAAGACGAAAATCGTTTGGAGGGAAGGGAACCGTTCCGGGAAGAGAGGAGGGGGCGAGTTTAGTCATTGAAAGTTACTGGAGGGGGTATATCGCGCAGCGGACGACAATACTGTCCGAACGCAAGGAAGGAAGGGTGAATAATCTCTAGCGGTCCACGATCGAGGGGGGTGAAGGGGAGGGAGAGGGGTTATGTGTTCTGGCCCGGTAAAGGAAGATTATACTGCGAACCATCTTCCTGAAAAGGGGGGGGAAGGGGGGGGGGTGTTTTTGAAGGGAAACCGACGCTAATCCTAAGAAAATGTAGACAAAAAGGACGATCCCGATGAAAAGAAAATGATATACCGGGAGAAAAAGGGTGATTACCGCGTCAGGGGAAAAAAGGGGAGCCGTTACTTGATGGGGGAGGAAGAGAGGGGAAGGAGTGGATATCTTAAATGTTTGGGGCCGTTTGGTTTTTGCCGAGAAGGAGCCGCTTGAGGCAGAAAATTTAGGGCTGTGTAGGAGCCAGCTGAGAGCAGAAGCCATGCCAGTCGAAAGTAAATCTTTCCTCCAGAAAAAAAGGAAAAAGTGTGAGAAAGTACTTCGCTTGTACGGGGCACTGGGGTCCCAGCCATCGGGGAAACAAAAACTCTGTCACGGAGCTCGGATAGGGGGGTCTAGCCTATATCAAAATACAACTGGGGAGGACCCACCCGCTATCTTCGGAAAAAAGGAAGATGATTAAAATATATAGGGGTGGGGGACGAAAAATTCCAAGAAAAGAGGGAGCTTGATATCGTCTATACTCGTATAGCCTCGGTGAAGAGAGCATTGTCGACAGATGGCTGGGAAAAAAAGAACTCTTACAAGCGATTAATATCACGGGGGGGGGGGCCGGCGGCTGTCAAGCTAAGGGGAATGATTGCGAAGACAAGGGGGCAATGTAACTCTATACCAGCCGAAAAGGAAGCGCTAAAGTCGTTCCAAAAAAAAAAGGGCAGAATTGAGGGCAAAAAGAAAGACTCCAAGCTGCCCTACAGATACAAAGAAATTAAAAAAGGAAAAATACGCTTATCAAACGTGCCGGCAAGAAAAGTAGACTTTTCTTGACAGAGGGACGAGGAGAGGTCAGGTCTCTTTGGAGATTCTGAGGGGAGGAAGAGCCGCAAAAAAATTCCCAAGGGAAGAGGTTTCTCATTACAGCGGAAAGGGAAAAAAGCGATTACCGGGAAGGAAGAGTAAATACGAAGACAAAGCCGAGGGCAAACTCGCGGGAAAAAAAGGGGGACCCTGAACGGCGTTCGGCAGTCTTGGACAGCACGATATCCCATTCGCAAGCCAAAAATGTCCGGCAGAAAAAGCGGGGGAGACAAGGGTTAGGAAACGAGTTTCGTTTCAAATTTTGAAGGGCTTGTCCTGACTTCATCTCCCAAAAAACCTCATCCTATGCAGGAAAAAAAGAAGGCTTGATGGTCTTCATCAGCCGCATGCTAAGAAGCTGACGACTGCGACAGTTCGGAAGAGGCGGATTTCGGAAATCTCGGAAACGTTAGTGCCAACTTCAAAGGGGGGATTGCCCACCGAAAAAGGAGGAGGAATGAGGGGAAAGAGAAAACTCTTTTCGACAGGATAGTCGGAGAAGAGGCTGCCTCGGTCCGAAAAAGTCGTTCATGAAAATCGAGGGGAAGATTCCCTCATATCGTCGGGGAACGATCTCAAGTTCGATTGCCGAGGTGCGTTGTCAAGGAGGGGAAAGATAAGATCCGAGGGGGAAAGAGGGGAACCAATAGCCCCTGTAGGGGAGCGCGGTTTTCGCATTGGATCAAATTTCGCGAAGAAAGGAAAGGTCCCTGAAAGGGGACTTGGGAGGCTGGGGAGTGCAAGGGAAGCCTTCAAAACACTTCATATCGGAGGAGAGGTCTTCCCAAGCGATGCTGGAAGGGGGGAAGGGAGGGGACCCTGGCGAAAAAAAAGAAAAGCAATCGAAGACGCCAAACGTCCGGGGAAAGAAACAGTCCGAGGGTCTTCTCTGCTTATACATTCGGTCGGGGAGGGGCCGAGAAAAGTTTCTAATGAAGCTGGGGGGGTCAGACAAATCTCGGAGAGCATAAGGGAATCTGCATCGTTCGGTAAAATCCACCTGAGGGAAAAATCGTCTATCCTTCTTGCCGGAAAGGCTGTTTTATCCTAACTCCTTATGAAAGGAGGGAGAAAAGGGAACCATGATGAAAATGGGGAGAAAAGAAGGCATCATCGTCGGCAGACAAAAATTTCACAGAGGAAAGACGGAATCGATGGCTTCTTCTTAGAAAAAAACCACTTCTACTATACCAAGGAATAGAAGTAGGGAAGATTAAGGCTGCCACCTCACCTTCAGCTCATTGGGGGGTGGTAAAGGTTTTTGGGAAGACATTCGATCCTGGGAAAAAAACAAAGGAGGGGTTCCCGATCTTTGCTCGGGAGGGTTGTTGAAACCGGAGACAAGAAATCCAAGGCGTCGTCAGAAGGAAGGAAAAACTGCCCCCATAACGGCCTCGGGGGGAGTACGAAGGAAGAAAAGGAAAAAAAACCATACTAGCTCTTGGGACTTTGTTAAAAATTTTTCTCCAAGCGGAAAGATATTTAAATCCCAAGGGAGAGAGGGAAGAGTCCGAAACTCTCTTCCTGAAGAAGCAAGGGAAAAGAAGACATGCCCTGGTAAATTGTTTGGGGAGGATCAGACTGGCACGCCAAAAAAATAAGAGAAATGACAAAAATCGCTTGCCTATGCCAAAACGCCGAACCTGAAAATCCCTGCCGGACTTGAAAGGGCTTGCCGCGACGACGGCAAAAAAGCAGGAAAAAATTCATCCGGCAGGGGAAAAGGGATTTCGTTACCGATGTAGGGAGGACAGGTTAAGAGGGAACGCTGTTCAAGCTGGTTCGAAGAGGAGGCGGAACACGAGAGAGATGACCCAAAAGGGGAAAAAAGTCCATCGATAAGAAAAGGAGGGGGGGGACTGCTACATCAGGGGGGGGATAAACAAGCATTATGAAGAATAGAGGTCCGTCGTCCCAGAGAAAGGAAACGCACGTTCGCTGGCCTTACTGGGGAGGGGGGAAGGTCCCCAAAAAAAAACCCCCAAAACCCAAAAGTAGCTGAAGCGATGCTCTTGGGAAAAGAATTGGGAAGAGGGGCATTCGTTGCCCAGAAGTAAAAACCTCAAACCACTTTAAAGATTATTGAAGCCGACGAACGTACTTGGCGGGGGGGACCGAGGTGAGGGACTTAAGGGGAATGAGACTAATTCGTCAAACGGTAAAAGAGCGTCGCGCGAGGGGGGGGGGAAAAAAAGATAAAGACGTCGATTTTGCAAAAGGTTTCTTCTGGATGAAAGCGCAGTAGGGGGGGGGTGGGTTGAGTTGGGGAGGAAAATCTTATCGCGCTCAAGAAAGGGTCCGACGTCACTTTGCTACGCGAAAAGGGGGGAGTCTGGATAAGACAAAAGGAAGAAGAGCGGAACTGGGGGTGTCCACGGGGCACGAGCCAAGGGAAACAACTGTGAAAACAATGACGTGATGTGTCATGCAGGGTAAAGAAAAAGGGATCTGTCGCGGGGTTTGGCGGAAATCGATCCAATTAGGTTTACCATTTCGAAAAGTAGGGTCTGCAGAAGAAAGGATGCCTGCGGTCAACTAGGGTTCACTCCTACCGAGCCAAGAAAAGGGGATACCCCCCCTTTCCAATAAACAGCCCGAGTACTATTTCCAACTAAACAGAAGCGTACTTATCATCTAAAAAAGAGGAAGGAGGAGGAGGGGAGAGATCATCTCTGGGGGGGACGGAAAAGCTGAATCTTCTTTCAGCACCGGAAAACCCTAAATGTATCATCACGAGGAGCGGACTTGGTTTCTGATCAGGAAGGGGAGGGGGGGGCCGATAGGGGAAAAATGGATATCTACTACTTGGAAAGGGGACCGGGGAAAACAAAAAGCCAGGCGACCCCTGAAAAAACTCAATTCCCTTACAGAAATCTGCTTGGGGCCAGAACTCCTCCGACGAGATTGTTTAGAGTCTGCTCATTAAAGGACGCAAGGGAGGAGCAAAGTTCGAAAAGGGGAGGCAGGGCTTCGCGATAAAAGGGCCAAGGGACAGGAAAGAAACAGACGCCGGAGGGGGGGACTATTCAGGTCATCTGCCATCTATGCAGGGAGGAAGACTAACCAGCACCAGGGAGAAGGGACCATGTTCAAAGAAAAGCACCACTCTCTAATATCGACTGAACTACTTTCCTCAAAGGGGCAGACCGACGGAAGAGAAGAAGATTGCTCCGACTAAAAGGAGTCAGGCGGATGCGCTTACCAGTCCGTCGATAGAATCGGGTGAGAAAGTCTCCGCCCAGGGGGTTGGTCACGTAGAGCGACGTGGCCGCCTTTATAAAAAAAGGCCGTACCTTTCTCTTCGGAAGGAAATTCCAGCAGCAGGGGAAGGGGAAGAACTGGGCAGTTCCAGATTTAAGAGGGGAGTTGAAAAGAAAAAAGTGCATACGGCCCGGAGGATGTTGGCCGGCAGGGGAAGTCAGGAAAAGAGGGCTCAAAATTGAAAACGCCAAGATATGGACTGGGGAAAGGGGGGCCTGTAACGCGAGTAAGTGAATTGCGGAGTTGAGAGGAAACGAATTGGGGAAAGCTTGACGGACGTCGAGCCAGAGCCGGAGGAAAAGGTGTGAATGAAGCTCTAGAGGGGAGGTCACCTGGGGAAGGGGGGTCTGAAAAAGGAGGATCTTTGTTTATGGGAGGTTGACGCCAGAGTGTTAACTATGAAAAAAAAAAAAACATCTTCCTGAGGGGAGGAATTGGTGGGGGAGAGGGAAGAAAACGAATTCCTAGACGCGACACAAACGTCCCGACGATAAATAGAGGAGTCAAGAAAGGATAATAACAGAGGTGATAACCGCGTATTAAAGGGGGGAAAGCGTAGAGGAGGAGAGGGGGGCGATGAAGAGCATGCGCGTGCACTCTGGGGTTAGAAGGGCCCGGTGTGGTTGCAAGGGGGGAGAGCGAAAGGTCCTATTTATGATGGGAGAATGGGCCGAATGGAGGGGGGAGAAAATGCCCAGTCCTATCCCGAAGAACATGAACGTCCAAAAAATCTCTCCTGTACGATGGGGGTTTTCCCATCCATCTTTCGGGGGGGGGGGGGGGGAAAAAAGGCTGGCACCGCGACCAGGAATCTAGCCGATATCAAGCGCCAATATGAAGAAGA
>Ga0179593_1716152_pt1 | contig 11493 bp, 9 predicted proteins | sample CZODoug2_1_08_16_FD_185931 | JGI IMG/M metagenome (GOLD analysis project Ga0179593, IMG submission 185931) | Vadose zone soil fungal communities from Angelo Coast Range Reserve, California, USA - CZODoug2_1_08_16fungal (PacBio error correction) | ecosystem: Environmental > Terrestrial > Soil >...
AGGAAGCCTCTCAAAAGGGATGAAAAGAGAGAGATGTATTGAAGAAAAATCGGCGTATCTCTCGACCTCCTCGAAGTACCCGCTTATCCGGCTTCAAAAGGGGGCGTGCTCTCCTTGCGGGAGAATAAAGAAAAGCCTGAAGACCACCCGTAGGGTAACCTTGCGCGGCTTCAAAATCTGTATGAGGTCGTAAATCGCCATAAAGAAGAAAGGGGTGGAGAGGAAGGGCCGAGAAGGGAGGGGAACGGTAGTCCGACCCACGAAGATCCGCGAAAACAAAAAGAGAAACCGCGAAGAGCTGAGAAAAAAAACAACAGATTACAAGGGACAAGCGCGTGCCTCTTCTTTTCGTGGATACCCCAGAATGGAGGGGAAGCCGGTCTAGCGGATGAGAGGCGGTGCAACTCGGTGCTGGAATAAAGAAGAAACGCCCCCGGAGGTCCTTCGACGGACGGCGGACGCTGCTACGAGCAATCCCAGATAAACAAACCTCGCGGCTCGTCCATGGGAGGGGACGCATAATTTGTCGCTCTGGAGGGTACCCAGAGAAGGACCCGCCAGGCACTGGCGGGGCTCGGGTGTAACGAACCAGGCGCGCGCGCAAACGCCCTCGAAGCGGGCCGCGCGCCCTGGCCAGCCGTCACCAAAAGAGCGCGCGCTAGAGAGGAGAAGAGAGGGATCTCTGGCGATGCGCGAGGGGGCATCGTGTCCCATCAGAAGCCGGGAAAGCGCGATGCAGGCTTTCCCATAGGGTGCCTGCTTTATTTCGGACGGAAAACTGGAGAGACTTGACAGGGAGCAAAAAGGGGTCGCGAACCGCGTCCAAAAGGCGACGGGGGCGAGTCGAAGGGGACGCAGGAGGCGGCGCCGCGGCGGTTCATCTCAAAAAAAGCAGCAAGGAGATGTTTGGAGGGCTCGCGCAAGTTGGCTGGCGGCGAAAAAAGAAAGGCGTCGCCGCTCGTCGCGGGGACCAGGATAAGTACTCCATTCCGGAAAGACGTGAAAGGACCTCCCGGCGCCAGTGCAAACAGCGACTAAAAAGGGGGGGATCCAGCGCCCAAGACGGAGCGGCCGATGGACGCGCGCCGGGAGAGGGACTGAGGGGGCTCGGACGAAGAGGGGGGGGGGGCCGTAGTAGCTGAACAGAAGATCGGGCCGCGATCGAAGGAACTCTCGTCTCGGCGTCTCTGAGAAAGGGAGAGGAGGGCCTCGCCAGAACCAAGGTGGAGTATGCCATCGCGTCGAGGGAGCCGAGCGCGAGTATAGAAGGGGAAATGGCGACTGCCAGGAGGGATAGAGAAACGAGCTGAGCTCGTAAGCGGAACCATGAAAGGACGATCGGAAGGGGACAAGTATCTGGGTCGGGAGAGAGCGTTTCGAAGTCGCGGCAGGCGTCGGCGTCGTGACAAAAGGGGAATGGAAACACCGAGAGGGTCGAGAGGCAGGGAACGCATCACGGCCTCTCGGTACAGAATTGGGAGGGGAGCTCGCACCCAGGAAGCCGTCGTTAGGCCAAAAGACGGACGGTCAAGACTCTCGGCAATTAGGAAAGCGAGCGAAAGAGAGGAGGAGGATCTGCTATCGAAAAACCGGAGGAGAAGGAACCTCGCGCTCTGAAGCCCGCGACCAAGGTCCCAAACGCACCATGAAAAGGAACGATGCGCGCAATCGTCACGCAGTTATATCGAAGAGGCGGCGTCTGTCAGAAGGAGGATCGCGAGAAACTCTATGACGGCAGACCTAGGCTCGCCGGCCGCGCAGCGCAGAGAAGAGAGGGATCATCGGCTCGCCGGTCCGTCGCGGCGTCAAAGGGGAGAGGAAGAAAGTCGAAGCGCGAAAAAGACGGTCGAGGATGTGACGAAACCATCTGCGTGTGAAAGCCCGTTGCACGGGGTCCCCGGGAAAGAGCTCGGCGTCGGCGCCTCGGCCGAGACGCTAATATAAAGACTGGGACCCATCACGGAGGATGATCGGGGGCCGTCGGTTTAATGCGCTCCGAAGCCTCAGAGCTACCAAACGCTATGAAAGCTGCCGCGCGGAAAAGGAAGCGGCCGAAAAGGAAAGAGCGCCAGGAGTCAGCTCGGGCAAAGGGGGGAGCCGTGACCGTGTAGAAACAGCTCTGCCGTCGCGGCGAGACTCGTATCTCGCTCCCTCAGAAGTCAGCAAACCGCCTACGAGCATGCCAGGGGCCAAGGAGAGGAACCTACCCAGGCTCTCGCGGCGGGAGACGTCGTACGTCTTAGGGGAAAACCAAACCACGAATGCCAGAAAAAGACAAGAAAGTTCATCGCTGAAACGAGGTGCCCTGAAGTGGGGGTACAAGGGGAATCAGGGACGATCCCGAGACCGGAAAGGGCCAAAAAGCCGCGAGGTGGAACAGCCAGAAAGAGACAACAGAGCCCTCAGGAACTGCGGAAAAGAAGGGTTCCTGTGAACTCGAAAAAACCAGCGGTATCAAAGGAGGATCGAAAGAGCCATCAGACAGGGGCGAAATCCACCAGCCACAAAAGGGGGAAAAGGCGACCGGAAAAAAGAAGGAAAAAGGAGAGCGCCTCCAGTGGGAAGGCACCGTCCCAGCGAAAAAAAAAACACCGGCACGATCCCGCTGTAGGAAAAAAGGGGGGAAGAAACAGTATCTCGGTTAGTCGGAGGGGGCCGCGACGAAAAAGAAAAAATACTGACAGCAAGAAAAGCCATCGCGGAGGGTTGCCAGCGCGGGAAAGACATGATCCCGGTTTGGGCGTGGAATCAAACAGGGGATCAGGCGTAAAGGAAAGAAGACGAGCGACTCCGCCCAATCAAGAGGGAGGGGGCCCAAATCAAGAAAAGGAGGAGGCTCGCACGAGCGCGAAAAGAAAAAGCCGCCGCCCCCGGACGCGACCGGAACCCTCCGCTTCTGAAAGCGGCAGAAGAGAAAGCGCACCCTCGGCGAAACCTCTCTTATCTCAGAAGAGGAGGAAGGAAAAGTCTAGACGCGACTGGGGGCGCGTCGCCGCGGCTGACGTGGCGTGTTGCAGGAGAGGCGGGAAGGTCTTGCTGTTGGTCGCGGTCTCTTGACCTAAAAAAGAGAACCGGCGGAGGAACTGGATCTGGGCGGCGTTCGCTCAAGGCTGGCGTACGCCGCCTTTACGCGTAAAAGAAACCGGGATGGACACCATGAAGATGTCCACACCGGAAAGAAGGGGGGGCGAGAGACCTGAGCCGAGGCGAGAGAATCTCTGCGGGGGGAAGGCCAGGAAAACTCAGCGTACTTGGTTGAAAAAAAACCAGAATACGCGCTTCTCGGGGGTGCTCTCCGAAAATGGACGCCAAAGGGCGCGCGCCGCCGTGCTGGGAAGGTAGCATTAGGGCTGCGGGGGAGGTGAAGAGGGGATCGTCAAGCGCGCTGGCGGGGAGCGCGCTGCCGCTAGAAAAAAAAAGGCTCTAAGAACGGCGAGTTCACTGGGAAAATATTGTTTTCTGCTCTTTCCTGGAGGCTTGACCGGGGGGGTCGCTCTCTTTCTGAAAGGGGGGACGGAAAGTCTCTAGGAAAAAGGATGCCGGGAGAGGGCGAGCTTCTTCGCGGAAAAGCATGGGGAAAGGGGCGGTTCCTTTCCGAAAAGGAATCGTTGTCTAGGTCTCTCGATCTGTGGGGGGAGGAGTCCGTCTCCGCTGCCTAAAAGAAGAGCGCATTGACTAGCAAGCCAGGGAGCGTCTGTGCTGCTAGAGGGGGGCGGCTGTGAGAAAGAAACCTCGCAGCAGGACGCTACGCCATCAATGGCGGCCGCTCGACTGCTACACTAGAGACGGTGCGTTTGCAGAAAAGAGGCGACAAGAGAGGGGTCCAGGAGATGTCCGAATCGCTCGCGCGAAAAGAAAAACGCGGTTCGAAAAAAAAAGTTACCGTAGGAAAACAGAACCCCGTACGAATGAGGGGGGGGTCTGCACGCGAATTAGGGGGGGAGGGAGGACGTTTCGCGCCGGACTCTGGACAGCCAAAATCGGATGCCCCACCCTGTAAAAAAGATCAGGCTCGAAAGCAATGACGACTGTGGAAAAAGACGAACTTTTTCCAGGACGAGTAGAACAAAGTGCGCCGCGACTGGAAAAAAGGGAATTCGCTCTCCCGCGGGGGGAGCAGCGTGCGTGGGAGGCTACCCTGGGGGTATGACCTCACTCTAGGGTATCACGCCGCGCGAAAGCCCGGCGAAAAGCAAGCGATTACTGATGACGAAGCGCGATCGTTGACAGACATGTTTTGCATCTGGGAGTGGGAGCTGCGGTTGTCGCGGGAATCGGGCGCGCGAAAAGGAAACCTGTCTGAAAGCCGATCAGGGGAGATTCGAGAATCGCCTGGAAGGAAACGCGTCTCTGATCGGAGAGGACGTCAACCTCCACACGAGGGGGGAGGCGTCGGCTCCTGCAACGCAAGGGACAATCTCGGTCTAAGAAAAGGAAATCTGCGGAGAACGCTCGACTAGAGGGGTTTTCACGCTACGATTTCCCGTCCATAGGTAAAAAGAAGCCGCCTCACCTTCGAAACCCGAGCGCTCGCCGCGCCCTTCAAAGGAAAATCGTCAATTGAGATCCGCCTGGCTCAAGAGCTCGGGCTCTATCGAAAGGCCGCCAGATAACGACCACAGGGTCAGGAGATCGAGGAGTCTCCCGAGAGTCAATGGGTGGGCCAGAGTCATAAGGCGCAGAGATTACCTCGAACTCGATGAAGAGAGGAAGGCGAGGAGAACATCGCCTGGAGAAAAGACTACGGCCTCGGCGTCGCTCTGGTCGAGAGAAGCATACCCCGGGGAAAAAACCAATCGGCCAGCCGTGGCGTCTGATCAAAGTTTGCACCGGGCGAGCAGCGGCGGTTCCAAAAATAAACGAAGAGGATTCTACTATACGCTGGCGGAATTGGGAAGAAGACGCCGGAAAACGTTCAGGAGTCGCCGAAAAAAACAGACACGAGCCGCGTGCGCGCAAAGGGGACAAAGTCGCTGCTCTGGAAAGCCGTCTGCGCAATCCCGAAAAAAAAAGTCGCCCTTGCGCTTTTGAAAAAGGGGAGGTCGCGACTGTGATGGCGCAGGAAAGCTCCCCGCGCGGTGAGACGCCCTCAACAACACCGCAAGAACCTCGCGCAGGAAGGGCCTCGTGGCCACAGCCTTTGCCAGAGAAGAGAGAGCGGACTCAGGAACTGTGCTCCGTCGAAGCGCGCGGGTGCCGGGGGGAAGACTCTTCCCCGCCCTTCGCTCGAGGCAGAAAAAAAAAACGAGCCACGCCGCTCCAAAATCGCGGTACAAACTTAAAGGGAAAGACCCTATCACCCCCCATCTAGAAAGAGGCGCATGGACGAGCCGCAGGAGGTGCTTGGTAAAAAAAGGGGCTACATCGACGAGATGGGCGGTATGCAGCTGAGTGACACCGGTTTCCTCGAGAATCATCCGCGAGAACAAAGTCTACGGAAGAAGGTGCAAAGGAGGTCTATGTTGGCGCTCTACGCCCAGCAGGGGGTCCTGCAAGTCATCGGAAGAAAGGCGCGGCGGCGGCCTTTTGGGCTAAAGAGGATGTTTCGCGTCGAGACTGTAGAAGAAGAGATGGAACTGTAAGCCGAGAGAGGTTGAAGCCGAGGGCCACGCCCAACTGGTGGTGGGGTTCTTGCTGAGATCGCGCCCTACCCGAGGGAGAAGAAAAATCCGCGCCGAGTACGGAAGAGGTAGAGCTCGCCTACGAAAACAGTGCGTATTCAACGAAGAGAAGAAACAACAACTGAGTAGTATGAAAGTGGGTTGAAGAATAACTCGGAGGGAAAGAATCTACTTACTCGGAAAAAAGGCTTCTCCTCGGAAGGGAGCCTTCTGATGCGATCCATCACAAAGAGAGAAGGAAGGTAAAAAAAATAGGTCGGGGCGTGACCGGGGGTGATAGAAATATCGTCGGGAAAGAAAAAGGGGGATAGACGCGACATAAGTGCGACAGGTAGTCCGCAACACCCGGGCCCCGCGCGCGAACAGAGTGCGAAAGAGAAAAAAAATGCTGTGGCAGGAGCGCGCCAAGGGAAACAAGCTGCACATAGCGCTCGGAAAAAGTGTAGAAAACGGCCCAATTGTCCTCCGGGGAGAGAGTGGGCTCATAATACAAAGCTGGACTTACCAGACAGACCCTATCTGGTGCGTCGAAAGGTAGCTCGTACGAGGGAGCACTGCCCTCCTCCTTAAAAGGAAAAATATTTTGCGCAGGGGAAAAAGGGGGTGGCTAGGGTACCAAAAAAAAGAAAGACCTCGTACCTAAGGGGGGGGAGGAGGGCGGTCGGTTAAAAAAAAAAAACAGCGCGCTCAGCGTCCTCGTACATGCGGGCGGGGAACAAACGCGCGCTCGAGAGAAACCAACCTCTTCCAGAAGATCTATCTCGATGTCGGAAAAAGATCGTGGCCACTCGGCGCCGGGTGAAAAGTCAGGGCGGAAAATTGAAAAAAAAATCAAGGGGGGGGGCGCGGTGGATCGGAAAGGCGCCAGCACGGTCAAAAGCGCCACGCTCCATGAGGGGGCGCTGCTGCGGAAGACTCCTCGGGAGCACGCGCCACAGAAAGCTGCCGCGATTTTGCGAGCGCGCCAGCGCGATGCACGGTCTCTTGGGACTACTGAAAATATTCGCGGTGGGGGGCCGAAGCGGCCGCCATCGAGATAGGTAAAGAAGAAGGGTCGGGTGATTAATAACACGTCAAAATCCCGGCAAAAGTTGACAAAAACTGATTGTTGGGGATCTACGAACAACAGGGGGGGGGGGGCGCCTATGCCTAAGATCCGGCCGGCTCTTGCTGGGAGGACCAGCGCGACGAGCCGGGGGGGCCAGCTCTGCCGCGACCGCGCCATCGCCGCGCTCGGAGAGGGATGGAGTCGCGGATCTTACCCCGCGGGCCTCAAAAAAAAAAGCACCAAAAAAAAAGAAAAAAGGACGGAAAAGTGTTGTAGTAGGTAATCTCCGGCAAAAAAATCTGCTGGGCGGGGAAAGGCCTCGCGATAGCGCCCGAGCGGGGAAAAGGCATGAGAACAAGGAGACCCAAAATACGCTGGCCTGGGAGCTCGAGGGGAGGCGCTGCGGCGGGGGTCAGGACGTTACCGAATCAAACCTCGGCCAGCGTGAAACCACCAAATCGAGTCGGGTCGAAAAAGGGAGAGCAGGGGCAGAAAGAAGATTGTGGGCGTATTCGCCGCAAAGCGACGGCAACGTCGGGGAGGCAGGACGCCGGCGACTCGGGAAACGGGAGCACTCGCTGGGAAGAATGAAGGGCCGCTTTCGCTGATCGGCAGAAAAAGACCGTTCTCCCGCTGACAAAAAGGGGGCGCTACGTCAAGGACCGTGAAAACGCCGCAAAGAAAAGAATCAGTCGGAGCGAGGAAAACGAAGTAATAAGAGGGAGAGGCGGCGGAGTTCAAAAGAGGAGGCCCGCCTGCGCGCTATACCCTCGAAGGAGACCAGGGAAGCTCAAAAGAGCAATGCCGCGAAGAGAAGGAGCCTTTCCGTATTCGGCGAAGCGCAGAAAGGGAAAGTCGTTGAAACATCGAAGAGAAACATCTCGTCACTAGGGGGGGTTACGAAACTGTGATCCGGGGTGTGGCAGAATCATCCGGGGAAAGGCCCAGAGCCTCTTCAAAGCGCGCGCGCGAATAGTCGGTGTAGAAAAAACACGTCGATGAAGGGGGCGGTCGGGGCCGAAGCGAAAGGGACCTTGATCGATCGAAAGGTTCGGTGGCGCGCAGGGAGGGAAACGCTACTAAGCGTCAATGAGGCTACGATCAGAAAAGTCGGGTGGGGAAAAAGCGAGCGGCGCCAAGGATGCGCTGGAGCTCGCCGAGGAAAAGAAAGCTCCGCCGTCAGCGCCAAACGCCCCTACAAGAGGGATCCCGCGGGGAGGTGAAAAGCATCGCGCGGCAAAAGGGAAGCGTCGACGGCGGGAGGGGGAAAAAACACCGAGGGAAGGAAAAAAAACCACTATGAAGGGAAAGAAAGGAAGGAAAACCGCCCGATGTGAAAAAGTGCCGAAGAAGCGGAAAACGGCGTCGCCAGCCAACAATCAGTCGAAATCTCAGGGAAGGGAACAGCACTATATCTACACCAGCCAAGGAAAAGGGCCAGGGAAATAAAGGGGGGGGACGGCTAACCCGCGGGAAGAAAAACGGTCTTCTTGTCGTTAAGGGAAAACGCTCAGCGCGCGCAGGAAGAAAACGTGCCTCTTTACTAGCAGGTCAACCGAAAAAACGAACCGGAAAAAACATCGGCGCCAAAAAAGGGCAGTCGTGACCTTCCAGCGAAAGGCGATCACCTGCAGACACGCGGGTCAGTTGTCGGCTAGGGAGGAGGCCTCAGCGACGCAAAAAGAGACCGCGGCTACGGGGGGAGAGAGCGAAAGAGGCGGCGGTACGAGATGTTTCCATCGCGCAAAGGTTCCATCAAGGGGACTAAACGGCTCAAAGGCGGAGAGCGAGCGACGCCGCCCAGAAGATCCATTTCCTCAAGAAAAGAAAGACAGAAAAGGGCAGCAGGAAAGCGCAAGCCAAAGGCGAGCGCGACCCACAGAGCACCTACTACGACCAGCAACAAAAGACCTCTCGTACATCCCGCGGGGAGCTCAAGCGCACAAGAGAACTAACATAAATTCTCAGAGAGAAAAAACAACGGATATTAGTAACTATAGAAGATAACAGTGTCGCGCTTTTGAAAAGGGAGTTCCAGAAGAAGGGGGGGGGCTTCTTTTTCTGAGGAAGGGAGGAAAAAGAGGGTGTTCTCGCATCAAAAAAATTCTCGTCTCGACTAAGCCCGGGAGGGGGAGGGCGAGGAGCCCTGGATCTGGGAGGCTCAAGTTCGTAAAAAGAAAAAGGGATTCCGCCTCAACCTTGAAAAACCATGCTGTCAAGGAGATGTAAAAAACCTCTCGTAAATGTCAACACGGGGGAAAAAGCTAGTTCGCGCGGACCTCCCTAAGATCTACCTGAGTTCCAAAGAACTACGCTCTGAGAAAAAGGGAGCGCCGTCGCCTTAGGCGGGCAAAAAAAAAGTGCTTGTTACGGTCGAGGAGGGAGGGGGGAGGGGGGAAGGACGAAAAAGAGGCTGGCTCGTCAGCGAGCTGGGCTCTAGGAGGCGGTTCGCCGAGTTCACTCAAAACCGTTCTATGGTTCCTTCGAGAAATGTCAGGCTCTGGCGTGCGGTTAAAAGAAGGTTCCTGTACGGAAAAGTCAGCGGCTGTAGGAAGTGGCTACGGGAAAAAGGAAGTCCCTAAAAAAAAAAACAAAAGAAAGGACGGGGCACCTCGGTCTGTTTTCCACCCGCGCTGCATTCATAAATTTCAGGTCGGTTTGTGGACTGCGCCGCCGGAGAAACCAAAAGCGCTCGCCATTTTAAGACGCCGCTTGGCGGAGGAGAGATGGGCGCTGGGGGAAAGGCTCTCCGAAGGCTCCTCCTCGACGAGGGAGCGGCCGAAAGACGTCTACCTGCGGCGACGGGGATACTACTAGGGGGGAAAAGAAGAAGAAGATTTGCACTGTCGCGGGAGCGTAGAAAAAGGGGGGGTCAGCGTGTCAGCAAGGAAGGGGTCGGCGCTTAAGACCCGACTCCACTAGAACCTAGAAGAGGAGTCACGCGGCCGCCGAGTTTTCGCGCCGGAGGGAGCCTGGCGCCGGGGGAAAAAAAACGAAAGGTGCACCCACCCGATACAATGTGCGGCGACAGAAAAGAGCTGTGTGGACCGGGGGGAGTTTCACGCGACGTCAAAGTAGCTACTGCTTCCTAGGTGCCCGCGACTACGATGAGACCGAAGGATCGCTTCCTGCGGCGCCAGCGTGGCGGCGAGAGGTTCCACATCGGGGAGAAGTCGTACGGGCGCCAAGAAAGAGGGAAAAGCAGCCCCGCGCCCGAGGCGTGACTATTCTCTCGGGTAAACTTGGGGGGGGAGTGGTTTTTCCTCTGCGGGGGGCGAGCGTGACGTCTCTCTCATCAGAAGAGCTCAGAGGCCGGGGGGCTGGTCGAAAAAAAAAGAAAGAATTCACCGATCTGCTCGAAGGAAAGCGGAGCCGGCGAGGCAAGCGGAATCCAAGGAGCCGCGCTTTCTGAACAAGAGGAAAGGTGCAAGAGGCGCTAGGGCGTCAGTCTTAAGAACCCGCTAGATTCTGGTGGGAATGGCCTATTCCATGCCAGAGGCGTAACGACGCAGAAGGAAAAAGAGAAACGCGCCAAAAAAAAAAATGCCAGCCAGCGATAAGGGCTGGTTCCTCCTTTTCTCAGGAAAGAGCGGCTCTAATGAGGCCGTCGAGACAGATCGCGCTCGGCGACGCCGACAAGCTCCACATCGCCTAGCTGTTGGAGGAGATTGCAGGAAGGAAGGGCGACGCGATCCGCATCGACGACGCACGCGGCTCAAAACAGGCTGGCGTTCAATCTACTGCCTCGGCGTCGCTCTGGAACAGCAAGAAGAAGGGCCTGCGCCGGGGCGCTGGGAATCCCAACTCGGGGGGGGGGGGCACCTGGCGCAGATCTGAGTTTCTTTCTTCATAAAAAATGGAGAGAAAGAAAGGCCGAGAGCCTTTTCCAAAGAAGCCTTCGCCGAGAACTCCTGAAAAAGCACCAATAAGTAAAGTGTCTTCTCTCAAGCGATCGTCTCAAAGGGAGGGGAACTGTTCTCCTTTTCTATGGGAAACGCCGTGCCGAGTCTCGGAAACGGAAAGGAAAGAGGACCTTTCCTGACTTTCTCTAACTGTTAAAAAGAAGGGCCCGATCCCCGCGCCTGGGAGACGCCGCCTCAAGAGGTAAGAAGGAATAACCTTCGACCGCTGGAATAAAGAGACGTTTCGCATCTCCCTCTATTCGAAATCTACTAAGTTGGAGAAAGGCGCGCCGATCTCTCTGGTGGGGACGGCCTGGCCACTGAAGAAGAAGGTTAAAAAAAAAGGAAAAGTTCTCTGACAGCGAGGGAAAGACACCTATCCAAATTGCAACCCACCCGTCTCTTTCTAGGGGAATGTCCGGGGGTAACCCTAGGAGAAAAAGGAGGAACACTATCCAAGGGGGAAAAGGGGTTTGTCATGTGGAGGAAACTCCCTCTCTATCATCGAAGAGGACCGTGGGGGGTGGTGGGAAGAGATATTCTTAGCACCTAGGGGAACACGCGAGCCAAAAGGATGAAAAAGAAGGGGGTTCTACAAGGACAAGAAGCGGAAGGCGATTTCGTTGTCAGAGGGGAGGGGGGCGCGCTAGCCCAGCATGGAAAAAAGCGCATGTCTAAGGCGGCGAAGGGGGGGACTACCTGGTTAAAAAAAGGATCTTCTTTTCGTGAGGGGAACAAAAAAGTCTACTACGAGACCGCATCTACAGATTGTGGGAAGCCGAGCACTGTCAAGGGGGGGGGTACCTCAAGGGAGGAAAGAAAAAAGGATTCTGGATCGCATAAAAAAAAAGACGCCCCGGTAGAAGCCGATCAAGAGAGGAGGAGTCAGGGAAGAGGGGGCGAGCCCCAAAACCGAAAATAC
>Ga0179593_1297634_pt1 | contig 11492 bp, 10 predicted proteins | sample CZODoug2_1_08_16_FD_185931 | JGI IMG/M metagenome (GOLD analysis project Ga0179593, IMG submission 185931) | Vadose zone soil fungal communities from Angelo Coast Range Reserve, California, USA - CZODoug2_1_08_16fungal (PacBio error correction) | ecosystem: Environmental > Terrestrial > Soil >...
CTGCGACTGATCATGTGAGCAGGCTGTGAAAAGAGGATCATCGAAGACGCGTGAAATGGAGGGTCGGTCATCGCAGTACTCGCCAGATCCCGGTGCAAGAAGACGGCGAAGGAAAATGCGGAGAATCAGAGGAGACCAGGGGGGGGAGTTCAGCCTGCCTGTCGAAACGATCTGATTCCAGGGCCAAACATAAAAACCGCAAAGGGGGATTCTTAACTGTGTGAATACCCTTCAAAGAGTGTTGGAGACAATCTGCGAGAATGGAGAGTAAGGCGCCTCCGAGCAACAGTCGAAGCAGCACAGGAGAGGACGCCAGGGGACCAAAAATCTGAAATGGAGGGCAAGGGAAGCAAGGCCTGAGCGAACCTCTGTGGAACGAGATTCAATACCCTGGAAAAAGAGAAAAATCGGCGGGCAAAATTCATACCCTTGCAGTGAGGATCAAAGCTGCCGGGTAAAGCATTCGTGCGGCGCCTGGGCTGACATGAAAACAGAAGGGTCAACGATGGCTCGAAGGCAAAAAGGCGTCCGGGGATTCATAAAGGATTTATAAAGAAACAAGGGTAGGCGGATTTCAAAAATATCCGGGGAAAGGGGGAAGAAATATTACAGACCTGGGAGCTGACGCGAAATACTAAAAGAATGCAACCTCACAAAAAAGGGAAGAACTAAAAGTCTCCCGAGAGGGACCCAAATAGGATGAGTAGGACAGACCAACTTTCAAAGCAGGAACCTTGAGGACTGAACATAACAACCCGCCAGGGCGGCAAAATAGCATTGTGGAATGCGCCGAAAGAAGATACCACAGGTCAGAAGATACTTTGGGGGCACAGGGGACCTTTGGCGCTCGAGCGAGTCCCGGCAGAAGTAACAACCGAGCAAAAGGAGCAGGAAAGGATCAGGGGACGAATAATTCTTTCGGCGAGAAATCCGACGCACTTTCATAATAAAACATGACGGAGACAACCAAGAAAGGGAATTGGTAGGAGATCCATGACTACAAAAGCAACTCACAGGACGCAGTGGCAAGACGTGGCGTTGCCTATCTGAGGATATACAAAAAAGCTGGCAATTAGGATAGAAAGGTCTGTTCGCGAGAAAAAGAGAAAGATAAAAAAAGTCGAGGGAAAAATCAGATAACCAGCATGAGACCAGGTCCCACGCGCTGGCAGCCCGACAGCCTCCGGCAACGAAGATACGCGACTAACATCATTGCAAAGGTAAAACCCAAGGGGAGTCGCCGGAGTACGAAAGTAAAACGAACAAAAAATTGTTGACGGAGCGGAGACCCACTGCATCGGAAGTCGCGCGGAGTGGACGGCCGTCAAGAAAAAACGCTCCTTCTGCAAGATGGCGAGCCTACAAGGCGACGGAAAGTCGCGCAAACAAAAAATGAGGGAATAAGGGATCCGATCGATTCGGGGAAGGAGGGTAACTGATAAAAGATTCCTTCTGGTCTCAGGTTGCGGCGGGGCGTTCTACTATGGTATCGGGAGGGGGACGAAAATCCAATATTCCATATTCCTCAGGGGGAAGAGGTCAAGGGACGACGTGATAGAAAGAGACATTGAAAAGGGAAGAGAGAGAGGACCCAAAACGGTGACCGAAACGCTTAAACCGCAAGGTGGCAGTGCTAACCGGGAAGGACGGGACAAAACATAAGGGGGTCCTGGAACACATTCGCAAAGAAGCAAAATGGAACCGTTGCGGCTTCTCTATTGTTACCCACAAGGACATGAGTCGGGGAGGAAGGACAAGAGACCAAGGTCGAATAAATAGGCAAGTGCACAACACATTTCGTCACTGAAAAGGGTGGACGCAGGCGGAGAAGAGGAGTTGTGAAGGAGTAAATGACTGAGGGTAGAAAAGCCCCGCAGGGAGCGGTGCAGAGAGGAAACAGGCCGTTGAACAGATCAGGGCTCAAACGCAGAAATATGAGGTGTGAGGCATCTTCGAAGGAAAAGGACGTTCAGGCTTGGTCGCCCTGGGACGTAGGTTGAAAACTAAAACAGGGGCCCTCGCCTCGAAAAGGGCCTTGAACGGGAAAAGGGAACTAAAAGGCGTGGAAAGTAAGGCAGAAGGGAAAGCAATGGAGCTGCAAAGGGCGGGAGTACCGGATAAGAAGGTGTGACTGATGTGGATGCAAGGCATTGGGGACTTAATGTAAGAAAACCGGGAGAGGACTCCAGAAAACGAACGTGGGGAAGGTCGCAGCAGGGGGAAAGGAGATCGTCTTTTGGCACAGAGTACACGAAGGATCTTAAATCACGGGATGCAAAAGGAAAGGAGAGGACGAAACTATAATGACTCTCCGGAGCAAAGATGGGGTACAGAAAATAAAAGAACGGGGGGAAGAAGTGTGCGATTTACGAAAAATGACTCCGACATCGCACAAAGCCTGGAAAAAATGCAAGGAGCAGGACAGGGGACGAAGGTGACTCTAAAAACCAAGGGGAGAAGATCGCAGAGAGAATCGAAAAAAATACCACGCGAAAACCGTTCATATATAAACAAAAAGGGATACCATAAAGACAGGGAAAGGCGCAGTCTAGGCAAAGAAGAGAGGGGGAAATGAGAAAAAAAGGTAGAGGGGGGCACATAGGAAGCAGAACAGACGAATCTTTACACGGATAAAAGTAGGAGAACTTAAATAGATAAACTGAAAGAGACGATAGGGGAAACAGAGGGGCGAAAGAAGAGAGCAAGAAGGGAGGGGAGAAAAAAGAAAAGGGAACCAATAAAGGGCCAAACGATTAAAAAAAGAATTCAGAACAGAGACAGCAGATCTAAATGGAATGGACCTGAAAACTGAGTGCAGTACTGAGCGTAGTCAAGGGCGGAAAAAATAGGACAGGAAAGAAAACTAAAAAATGACGAAAAAAAAAAAAGGAAGAGATGTAAAATCCTCAATCTGGAGGAAATTGATACAACAAGGAAGGGGAAGAGGTCCCGGGACAAATGACCACCCGAACCTAAAAACAGAAAGGGGAGACAGGGCTGAACCCAAAGAAAAGACCAGCGAAAGAGGAACAAGGACGTACCTGAAAGGAATTTAACAAGTGGGATACGGGGAAAACGCCAAAAAGCTCCTCTCAAAAGGCACGGGGGGCTTGGCTCAACCTCAGGAGGGGACACAAAACAGGGGAGTACCTCCTCGTCTGCAAAAAAAAAGACTGAGGAAGGGGAGCGTAAGAAAAAGCAAATGAGAGACTAAGCAGCACCAAACTGACAGCAAGGAGTCATAAAACAAAATTGTGCAGAGGAAAGCAATGAACGCGTCAGCACTACTAAAAAAATCGGAAAAAGTAAGTTCCACAAACAAAAAAACTAGCAAGGGTGGAGACAAAAAAAACAACAATACGCCAGAACCCAAAAACCTAAATTACGACCCCACTCTAAGAAAAAATGAAAAAAAATAAAAAAGGCAAGTAACGGTATCGAGGTGAAAACAAACATAAAGGACAGGCTTGTCAGTAAAACCGGTAACAACAACCACTAGGGAAGATCCAAGTCAGAAAGGGGGGAGAAGGCCGAAGTAAAGCAAATTTGTGGGCGCACTCGCATGGATAAACAAATGAGAGGTGAAGAGGTCTCACAAAAAACCAAGCGAAGGCAGGGCAGTGGCGAGCATCTGACGAAAGAAACACTGACCAACAACAGAGACAAAGAGCAAAGGCCACAAACATCCAGTAAACGAAATCTGGAGACTAAAAAGAAAAGCAGGCAATAACATCCGCGGAACGAACAAAAACGACACAAGGGAGTAACGCTCACCTCACTGAAAGGGAAGAGAGGTCGAAACCGAGGGAGGGCATCGCTTAAACGTAACAGGGGACCCCAATAGATAACTACAGAGGAGAAACCTGTGACATATCCGGGGCGGGGACGCAAACTAAAATAAGAAAATAAGAGTGGTATGGCAGAGTTGTTCTAGCAAAAATACGCCTCCCGCGTGAGGACAACCTAGTCGACGCGCAAACTAGTGATTGACAAATCGGGGAAGAATGTATTATAGTAGGAAAGGAGGGCACAGCTAAGGGAAGAGAGGAACTATACCAGCAGTGACTACAGGAAGAACTGATAAATGATTCAGAAAAAGTCCTACAAATAGCTGTGTTTTCACTCGTAAAAGCTTCGCTCTAGAGGTACCGGGACACGGACAAAAATCCACAAAAAAAGGCAACTTCCACTAGCCAACCAACTCTCTCGCGAAAACCACCGACGAGAATACGTTGAAAGCATCATATAACACCATTAAACAGCAAGGAAAGGTGGGAAGAAGTGTAAAGGAGGTATAATAGCCGCCTCGGGACGTAAAAGGAATCGGTCATAAGAAATGAAATACATGCCTATCCTAAGCCCCCCTTCACGTGAGGGATGGCGTAAAGCGGGATAGGAGAAAAAAGAAGAGACAGAAAAACAGGGAAGAACTCGAAAAAAGAACCAAGGAAAATGTATTGCGCGAAAACGTGATCAACGCAAATATCAGAGGAAACGAAGGAACCTGGACAGGATCAACGGGACCACAAGGGGTTCCACAATTCAGTAGTCGCTCAGGGAGACAGATCAAAGCACCTCAAAAAAAGGAACCATTTACTCAACTACGAAAGGAAGAGGGACAAGCGGTACTCCTTCCCTCCGGGGGGACAGGGCGAAACACCACCTGAGATAGGCAAGGTAGAGGGTGTGTTCCTCTCTCCCCGCAAGAATTTACACCTCACACCATAGTACCACCCCGACCCGCATCCAGAAAACAGGCGGCAAAGAAGGAAGGATAAAGATCAGTGCGAGAAGCAGTGGGGCGGGGTCAGACGAAGCGGACAGAGGAAAAATGCTCGGGAAAAGAGAAACACAGTCGGTGGAAAACACAAGAAAGATGGGGGGTTCTCTGAGTCTGCCAGAAGGGAAAATGTGGAACATTGGTAGGGGGGGAGAACAAAAAAAAAAAGAGCGGAGAGATGGGAAAAAAGACAGGAGACACAACACACGACCTCTAATCACCGAGGGAAACATCTGGTAGAAGAAACGGAAACAAAGGTAGGAGAAGTGAAAGGAACCGGGGGCCACGGGGGGATGGAAACGAAACACTGGTTGAGAAAAATAAAAGAAAAGAAAACCAGACAATGTCAAAGTCAAAAAGAAGAAGGATGATAGTCTCAAACGCATCCACGCGAAAGAAAAAGCGAATAAACAAAACAACAGTAAAGAGTGAGATTGAGGCGGGAGATTGGGGGCGACCTGCGCGCGAAATCTAGGGACAGGCTGGGATAAACACTATGAAGGCAAAAAGAAGGAGAAAGAACAATGAGAGGGGCGTAGGCTAGCACTCTCCCCACCATAAATATGTCAAAAAAAGTCAACTGGAGTATGGTAAAATTCTAAGGGAGTTAAGATAGAACGGAGCAATAGCCTTGAAGCCGGCAAAGTCGCCCAAAAAGCGGTCTCTTCTTCCTCGGAAGATACCTATCGAAAGACAACGTAGCACGGTAGAAGAAGAGCTGCACTGAAACCGACTGGCCAACCGACAGCGTTCAATCAAAATAAGGGGGATAGACTCCTCTCATAGCAGAAAACAACAACAGAACACGGAGTCGTCCCCCTCGAAGGAAGGATAGAGCTGTCTGACAATTTTTATAACTAGGGACAAAGTCTACATCTCAGACCAGCGTACTATTTGAAAACGCGTAGAGGAAAGCCGACGAACGCAGCAACACCCGGGTAGAGAAACCACTCAATAAACCACCCATGGAGGAAAAATCGTCAACAAAGAGAAAAATGGCTCATGTATCATACACTGCCTGCCGGGAACAAAAACATCCTGATGAAGGTGGCAAATACATCAACAAACAAACTGGCAGTGCATAGTCAGTCGCGCCAACAACACCTCATCTTTGACACCACCCTCGCGATCTGGTGGTACTATCGCCAACACAGATGACCCGCAAGTTTCCAGAACGTATATAGCAATACCCTAGAAAACAAAATTCACCACCACCTACGTAAAATCCGGGTAAAGAAATCTACTCAGGTAAACTAAATTTGGGGGCAAGGGGTAGCATTGGCATGCGCCCCGATTGGAAACTGTCGACCCGGTACTGTTTCCGACGGGAAGAAGCTAATTGGTCCCTTTATCCGCCGGCCGTCAAAGAAGGGGAAAAAACCGATCACAACAGAGCTCTCTCACCCGCTGCCGGCCAGCTCTCTAGGTGGCCCGCCTGTACGGGACCTCATACGCCCAAAACAAAGGCTAGCGATCTCAATTTACCAAGCGCGTAAAAGAAACAAGGCGTACTGGGGAGGAGGCCCTACCTGCCTGAACGCCCCATAACGTTCGGCGGCTTTCACACGCCTCTAAGGCCTCGACCCTTCCAAGCCTGCGGACAGCTGGCGACTCGTAAGTCCGATACACCCCCAGGAAATCCTAGATGGACCCACCTTAAGCTTCTGAGACCAAGAGGATGGCTCCTCTCCAGATGCAGGAACGCGACCAAAAACAAATAAAATCACAAAAACATGGACGGCGCTGGGAAACCAGACCACAACACAACTACGCTGAGACCTGACTCCTGTACTTGGAGAAACGTCCAATAGAAACTACTACCAAATAAACGGCGTATGAGAGACGGGCAATGACCCCGCAGCAACGAGTGCACTTCCGCGGACAATGAGCAAAAAGCCCAGATCAGGACTGGACCGGGCCCAGATGCGCGAGCCCGCTGAAAAAGAGATAAGAAGCCACGAAGAAAAAGGGACAGAACCAATCGACGTTGACACATCGCATGGAATGGTAAAAAACCAGGAAGAAAAACACACAAGAAGGTAACTTGGAACAGAGTCTCCTGTCGAAAAGTCAAAAGACTGTGGGGTGAAGCGGGAAGGCTTGAATAGGCGCCCGGGAGCTTGCCACGTACACGCTCCGTTGTTCTTAGGCACGGTGTAGGCAGAACCAGGAGAAAGAGGAAGAAATGTCATACCTCGCCTGTGCAAGCAAAACAGGTCGACCAAGTGCACAAAATTCCTGGCAGGCCGCGCTCAGACGAATGGCAGCGACGAAAGACACGTCAAAGCACTTAAAATAACCGGCGATGAAGAAAGACGCACTATCAAGGATAATGGCGAGGACATACCGGCATCACCAACAAGCCCTCACCCAAGCAGGGGACGGACTTCGCAGATCTGTCCAGGCGCGCCGGAAAATAGAAAGAACCTCAAGGAGGGATGACGAACCACGCCTAGGAGGAAACCTTCACTAGCAACGACCAAGACACATTCGGAGGACACCAGGATGTTACATCCTGGGGAGCTAGGGAACGTCGAAGGAACGGAGAATACTGACCAGGGAGGACCCGTCTTCCCTGATGGCTGGTTCATTTAGCTGGGGCTCACCGTCTGCAGCGGCACGACCACCGCCCCAACCCGGCTCCCGTTGCTTACCATTTCACCGCAACGAAAGTTTACACAAAAGATACCGGGAACGGGACGATCCAAAAAAAGAAATCGGGACGCTCCCAATCAAGGTGTCGACCACTTGAGGAAGACAATCACGCAGGCCGACGAAGCCACAACACAAGTACCCATGGGTGGAGGCCGCGATAACCAAATCCGGGGGCAACGCCGTGCCCTGCGACTCTGATAACCGGCTTCCGCTCACAACACACCAACCGGGCGCTGCGGTGGGTGTGGTACAGACAGCAGGATGGAAGGACAGAGCTGCTCAAGGGCGTCCGGCTGCACATGTTTTCCAGCGGAGAACAAAGGGAAACTCGGAGTAACCCATCCAACGAGATTGGTCTGACACAGCAACAACTTCCCGGCAGTCCGCGGAATAATAGGACGCAGGCGCATAAGCCGTGAAATCCGTATGTAAACCCTCGGGGCCCGCGGACCATGGTCTGTGAGGATCTTCAGCTTTCACAGATACCCAATAGGGTACTAAAGGAGGGAAGAAACTGCGGTCCCCCCGCCACACAACACATAAAACAACCCCCGTGAATGGGAATAAAACGGGGCAGGTGGCTGCAGAAGTAACGGGAGTCGACGATGACTTACAGAAGGAAAACCGATCGGACGAAATCAATATCGTCAGCGGACCGTTGCCGTTGACGGTAGCAGGCGACCCGTACCCCGAATGGTCCCTCAAGCGGTCGCAAGACTCACACGGGGATCTACTAGAAGGAGGTAGAAACTAGGAAACTACACACCCCCCATACCACCCCGATACCCTATTGTAAGGGCCATCCGGTCTGACAAGATGTAATGGTCCATCCAGAACTCGACTACTCATACTTTGAATTCACAAACGGAATCCCCTTAATGACCTCCAAATAAATCCGTCCATCCGCACACTCTTACAGACGCGCGGGCCAACAAGCTTCAAAAAAGGGAAAACTCCGACCGAAATCTGCAAAAAAGACCAACACGACAACCTCGCGAAAACGTTGCAACGGAAGACCAATCGCCGGACAGAAAGCTCCCCAGGCCGGAGCGAATACACTCAGACACGGCGCTTGTAAGAAGCAGTAACTCATCAAAAGCGTCATATAACACAGCCGAACAGTCAGTAAAAACTCAGTAGACGTTGCACAAATGTATCTCAAGTGCCTGCCAGGGGAATACCCGCCGCTCACATGACTTCTCACAAGTGGTCGTCGAAATGACGAGCCCCGTGCGATCTCGGCCCAGCGAGAGACTCGCCCCAAGAACTGCTAAAGCATTCATAAAGGGCTCAAGCAACAAATCCCTCAAATCGGGATATCATGTAAGGGGCACTTAGACCATCACGATAAACCAACAGGCCGACGGAAGAGCATTCATGGGTCAGGGCAATGCGCAGCTAACGGCAGAGGCAGGTACCAGAATAAACCCACTGCACTGCCCGGGACCCATTTACTCCCGTCCCAAAACCTGACGACGCTCACCAAAAGCGTGCACCTAGCCCCGCCGAATGAGCAGCGGCCCCGGGAGGCAATTACTGCAGAAGAAAAGGGACGATCGCCGCAGAACCCGCATTCACACCACCCAAACTTCCAGCGAACCCCAACGAAATATGCGAGGAACCAATGACGGAGACCCGCTACCCAGTGAGTCCCAAGGACCCCCAGCAACGGTGACGAATCCCCGGCAACAGCCGAACTACCGCCATGAAGACAAAGTACAATAGTCCACCAAGACATCACCCAGCTGACACCGGGAGACCCACAGCACTTCGTCGGAGTGTAAGAAAAACGTCCAGGTCACAAAAAAGTCACCAGCCCAGATAGGCGAACCGGCGCGAGCCCTTCTTGAGCTACAGCTAAAGGAAACTCTCATCAACCGACAGCACCGTCCGTCTTCTCAATCCAAAACAGAAAACGCCAGCCTAAAACGTACGGGGGATCGGGCAAACCCCTCAGCGCCGACACCCCAGATGCCCACCCAAAAACCGAACCCAGGGGAATTCAAACCATGGTACTTGTAGGTTATTCAGGAGTAGATGATGTCAAGACCTTCCCTCAACCCGCGTGTCAGCAAAAATCGTCGGGAAGAGGGCCGTACGCTAGCCCTATAGGGGGATGTCCCAGGGGGCTACCTCGGGGAACCCTACGGCAATCAAAGGCGCTACGCTTAGAACTTATCCAAACCCAGAACCCCGGGAGCAACGGGCGTATAAGTGAAAAAAGCAAGAAGACACCAACCCAAATCTGCAGAAAAAAAAACCACCCCAAAGGAGAACGCCCATCCCGCAACAGGATCATACTTACCAGAGGAAGAAGTAATGCCTACCAATAAGGCGATCGAAACCAGTTCATCAACATCTGTGCCGCTACCTCCGTCGCACTCCAGAGGGAAGAGACAAGGCGCCCGGGGGCTGGGAAACCGAGGGAACGGGCACGGGACAGAAAAGGTTCAAACTCCTGGAAACAAAATGACTAGAATTGGGACACAGGAACACCGAAGCCGGGTGTTGGAACAGTGGCCTCGCCAGAAAGAGGGGGGGGGATCACGGGAAGAGGAAACTTATGCAAGGCGGCTGTACTTGCTTTAGGCCGCGCAGGGGCTAGAGCCTCCGCACCAAAAGCGCCATCTGGCACCAAAGGCTGGTCCTGCAGCGCCCTTCCAGAAGGACTGGTTCATCTGGCCCCAACCGGGGGGGGGGAGGGGCGGGGGGGGGGGGGGGGGGGGGGGGGAGGGGGGGACGAGGACGCTCGGGGGGGCGCGGGGGGGGGGGGGCGGGGGGGGGCACGGGGGGGGGCGGGCTCCGAGAAAAACAGCAGTTGCCACCAAATCACCCCCCAGCACGAAACAACAGGGCGTTTCAAATTTCTACCACACCCTCAGAAAAAAGACACCATAGCAAAAGAACGTCAATAAACGGAAACCTCCGCTGTCTTACGCTTGTTCGCAAATCAGCCATCATAACTACATCCTTGGCATGTTCACAAACCGAGTTCTGGAACTGCAGGAGGACTCGGGTGGATTCACGGTCAAAGTGGGCCGCCGAGGCAACCAACTCATATCACAAGGGCATTGTTGATGCAAAAGATAGGGACGATAAAGAACGAGAGATGTGCCACATGAGCTACCTGACCCGGGGGCCGTAAAAAAAAAACGTTGAGCTAAAAGCGAATTAAGGCCACAAAGAGCAAAAATAAGAGGACTAACTCAATCATTGGGTTGTCCAGAAAAGAAGGACAGACGCGAGCGACCGGGAATGTAATCAAGCTCCGGGACAAACCCGAAGAAGACAAAAAGTTTGTGAGGCTCACACAAGGGGTGTCTGGATTTAGCGAAGAGAAAGGGCGGCAAGCAATTGGAAATGCTTCCTGAAAAGGATGGGTTGACCAAGGGGTTCTGAAGTGCATCAGGACCCTCCAGACGGTCTTGTGAGGAACACGAGCGCGCGGGGGACGGAAGAGTGCCTGGGGGCATCCACGAACCCAACCCAGCACTACTGTCGAACGGTGACGCCCTCCAGAGTCACGAAAAAAGTCCCCCGAGGGGTAGCGCGGTCGGAAACCTGAGTCCGCCATAAACAAAAACCTCCGGCAACCCGAAAGGGGCGAGACCCTGTCCCGAACCTCAAAAAATCGCGGGCCCTCACAACCGCATCAAACGTCCAGAAAAGTTTGCAAAAGAACGCGTCAATGCAGGGTGGAACAGTGCTTCTCGAAACGGTGGTTGGGGGACCACGAGTGAAGCACACACGTGGTGCCGCGGCTAAATCATATCAGTGCAGATCGCGAATCAAACAAAGGAGCTCAGGGGGGGATGAAAAAAGGTGAGAACCCAATTGTATTCTGAGGAAAACGTCAACCAAAGAGTCCAGTCCCTATTGGTTAAGCCAAACAGGTATGAACGCCTCGGAAGGCAAGGCCGCGGGCCCAGACGCCAACAGGGGCGGCGACGTTTCTGCCCCCGATGGTGCTGCCTAGACGACGTGACTATCGACAAAACGTAAGTACTCGCCAGCGGATCGCCCGATAACAACATTACCCGGAGCCGCGCGGACTGAG
>Ga0179593_1356606_pt1 | contig 11492 bp, 11 predicted proteins | sample CZODoug2_1_08_16_FD_185931 | JGI IMG/M metagenome (GOLD analysis project Ga0179593, IMG submission 185931) | Vadose zone soil fungal communities from Angelo Coast Range Reserve, California, USA - CZODoug2_1_08_16fungal (PacBio error correction) | ecosystem: Environmental > Terrestrial > Soil >...
CACCGCCCTGTATCGAACAGCGGGGGGGCAGGGTCGGTCGGCGCATCGGGCGGGAAGAAACCGGCCAAAGAAACCCTGTTCAAAAAAGCTGAATGGCCGAGGAGCCAGAGGAACGTTCGCGATGGGACAGGCGGGACCTATTGACACGTCTTTTGGGGACAAAGCGCGCGCGACAAGGAGCATCGATAGGCCATACTACAGGGGGTTCTACCGGGCCCAGCTGCGAGGGGAGAGCGAGGGGGCGGGACAACGCGACCGTGTCTTCACTCTTACGGCCTTGAAAAAACACGAATAGCCCCCAAACACCGAATGGAGGTCGCGCCCAAACGAAAGCCTGGAGGTGTACTCAGGGGACTGGTCGGACCATTTGGGGTGAAACCCGTCAGAAGAAAGGGGATTGGGTGAGGAAAAGAACAGGTTTACTGAAAAAGCAAAAACTGTACCAGCGAGAAGGTCAAGGCTTCGCTAGCCCGTCACCCGGAAGTCAATCAGAACGAGGGGGGACGGACAGGTAACAAAAGAGCGCCCAAAGGGGAAAAAGAGGAAAATAAAAAAGCGGGGGAAAAAACAACAGAAGGAAAGGGTGGCTAGCATCCCAAGCATCGAGCCGGTGAGTCGTTCAAGACCAAAAAATATGAGGCCGACAGAGGGTCAGCCCAAGGGGGGGGGGATCCCGCGACTGTTTCCACGGGGGGGAAGTGGAAAAGGACGAGAAAGCATACAAAGGTATTAGTGAGAACATCCAGAAAGAAGACTTTGCCGCCAGGCCGAAGAGGAAGGGGGGGCGCATGAAGTTCCTGACAGAATGAAACGGGAAAAAAAGGACCGCAAAGAAAAGACGAAAAAACTTGACAAACAGAAGGCGACAAACGTTGGAACCAAGACTCGTAAATTGTGTGTCCACTGGGACATGGGGTCTCCGCTGAAGAACGAGCGCCTGCCCTCTGACGACAGGGCAAGACAAAATCGTAGTCTCAGACGGAACAGGCTGGAAAAGTGGTCACTGGGGCCGGATCCTCACCGGGAACCTCCGACAACGGGGGGGCTGATCGGGAGTCGGGCAAAAAAAAAACCATAGGAGTCGCAATGCACTAAAGGACCCGAGAAGAAAAAAAGACCTCCCGCTGGGGACCGAAATTCGGGGTACTTTTCTTAAACTACCAAGCTCGAAGGGACTTCTTCGGAAGGGGGGGAGGGACCGAGCACTCCACTAATGGTTAGCAACGGTCCCTTCCTGATTGTATCGCGCCGAGCGACCGCCGCTAGAGGAGACGAGGGAGGAAGCGACTAAATCGGCCACCCAAACCGGTCAGAGGAATTGAGGAGAGAACCGGGGGGGGCAGGTGCGGAGCCACTAGGGCCTTACCCACTGGCGCAAAACCAGAAACAAGCACTGGCCAAACAACCATCGCGAGTGTCAAGGGACCGGCCGAGGCAGACAGGGTATCAGGCGAAGCACGGAACCATGCGGGGCCCAGGCGGGGCATCAGCGATCCGGCGCAACGAGGCCCGAAGACCGAAGAGAAAAGCGGTTCGTCGAATCTAAGCGGACCCGGGCCCACTCGATAGGAGATATGACGGGGTCCGTGAAACGGCCTCGGTGAGAACCTAAACCATGGGGGTTTTCGCCCAAAGCCGGAAGCGGGAAAACTTTTCATACCTGCTATTCCACTCACCCGGGCCGCGCTCATTGAGAAAACGGGAGGAGAACTTGGCGAAAGCAACTAATCGGGATCTTGGGGCGGCCAGCCTTCAGACAGGGGAAATGCAACTAATCGGGGTTGGGTAGTCCCAGACTGGGGGGCCGCCAGAGACGTCCCAAGTCGATCAAAAGGAGTATCAAAGGTCCGGGGGAGTCTCCGGGGGAAATCCCCTCCTTTACAAAGTGGGACCGGGTTCTATCGAAAGAGAGCGTCAAAAGTTCTACTCAGTTCATCAAGTGGAAAGACGATAAGAAACCAACCGGAAACTCATTCCTCCCGGCAGTTCACATCAGCCGTATGGTAAAATCTAAAAGAGGGGAGCCCTCGCAGGAAGAACTAAGGTTGTCACCGAATGAATCAGGCATCAGGGAACGGGCCTAAAAGAAGACCAAAAAGCTTCACATCGCCCAGCTCTGTCCCAAGAAGTTTCGAGGAAGGGAGGACAAACGAGCAGAAAACCTGAATCCCACCTCCTAAAGGCAGAAGAAAGGTGCGAAGGAAGAGGGGGAATTCTACGTCCAGTCCCGACAGGGCCGCGTGAGGAGGGCAGTCTCCGACAAGAAAACAAGTTGCCCAGAAACGCACGCATGAAGATGATGGTGTGACCAAGGGGCTCCTGAACCTCTCTCACGCAGTAGGTCTAAGGGAGGTTCCTTGCAGGCAAACGGTTTGAAACTCACTCTAACTAACACTAAACTTGGAAAACCATCACCTCTAACCCCAAAGCCCGGTGATCAACAGACTAGCCCCCAACGGAGGCAGAGGGCAAAAGAAGAGACCGGGGCTCTAACCGTGGTCCAAACTCGGATTAAAAAATTTCCCCCGCACTTGTTGGGAGGGGAGGGGGAAGAAGAAGAAAGGGAGACTCAGTGAGACCGGGTCTTGAAAACTCTACATTGGGGGGGGGATCCTACTACAGCCCAGGGGAAAAAATTTAATCGCCAATGAAAAGCGATAAATCAAAAAACGGGGTCTGGGAGAAAAAGATTCCCATCCGCAGCTTGGGAGAAAAATAACGTTCTTCGGTAAGGTAAAAAAACATAATTTGCGCACCCCTGCCCCTTTCAGCAGACGATCCAATATTATCCAGTCACGACGACGCGAAACGTGGGATAGGGGGTCTGCCCTCTCATGACGTAACAGCGCCCTAGGGTTAGTGTGGGGGAGAAAGAAAAAAATCCGTTAATCCGCACAACCCGGGGGGGAGGGGGTGGATAGAGTGAAAAAGGTAAAAAATTCAAGGAGGAGAGACACGCACAAAATTCAACGACCATCCCATGAGCTGAGGGGGATTTGGAGGCGGGGAATCTAAGAAGGGGAAACCATCAAAAACATGAAAATCCCAGTTGAGCAGGAACGAGATCTATCTAAAGGGACGAGAGGTCCAAACTCATGCTCGTAGCCGGGAACAGAAAGTGACGGTAGAAAGGGCCATCTCTTATTCGTGAAATCCTCGCAGTGGGAGTCGAAGAAATCTAGGCTCAAAGGGGGGGGGGGGTGGGGGTAGAGAAGAAAAATCAGCCATTTCCATCGTCAGGGGTGGCCAAAGAGAACACAGGAATGCACGCCGACAGAGGACTTAAAGTAGAAAAGAGAGGAAAATACTGTCAGAACACAAGGGGGGCAGTCACTTCTGGTCGAATCTCTAAAAAAGCGTGGGGGTTCGTTCTCAGGTGGTGAGAGAAAGCAGTGTTCAACAAAGTTCCAAGCGCCTTGAATTTTTTAGAGGCACACATCGCTTCAAGGGGATAGAGGAAAACCATATTTTCGCTAAGGCAAAGAAGGATCGCTACTCCAATTACGGTGCCCCGTGGAGCAGAAAGTCAGGAAAACGGGGGGGGAAAGGCAGGATCGCCTGGGGGGACTCACCTAAAAAAATTATGGGGGAGGAAAAAAGGAGGAGGACGAAATGGAAGGCATCCGTATTGTCATTAGGCAGCCGCGACTGGGGGAACACTGACTGTTCGGGAAACGTAGCCGAACGGATTGAACAGGAAAAAAGAGGAGCGGCCGGTGAGACGGTTCATGACCCGACAAACCGAGTGGGGGCCACAATCTAACCAATTTTACAGTCCCTTAGGACGGACCAGTAAAAAGGCTCGAGGAATATAAGCACAGGGGCGGAGAACGAAATCAAAAATCTCTAGAAGGGAGATCAACTGGTAAGGACTCCACCGGGGGGGGAGAGAAAAAATTAATAGGATGTAGGGGGACGACCGAAGAGAACCCGGATACCGATGTGGTCCATTCAATTTCGGTTCCCCAGAAAGAATCCAATGCCGCAGAGGATCTTCTGGGGGAAAAAAATACCAGGGCCAGGAAAGTAAAAGGGCTGGGGGGGGCGGCAAGGGTTTGGAAACAACTCGGGGTGGGCCGCCAAAAAAGGGGAAGAAGCAGGGAAGAACCATCGTTGGGGGGGGTTTCCTGGGACGCAGCTGGGAGAGAAGCGCGGCGGAGCCCCTCGGCCAATTGGGCGCCGGTCTCCGCAAGGACTCCGACGTGACCTGCGTGTAAAGGGGCACGCCGCACTCATCAAACTGCCCGCACGGAACGTTGAAGGGATTACCTCGAGCCATTCCAGCTCGAAATGACGCAGGGATCATACCAGTTCGAGGCACTCTGGGGAATTGGGGCTACCGGAAATCATGGTGTAGTAAAGACCATCTCTACATGAGAGCCCTTTTGGTGAGGAAATCCTGGGGTATCTTACAACGTAAGGGTTTTCCCCTGAGCCCATTCTATCAGTCATCGGATAAATTATAAAGGAAGGAGATGCAGGAGCGAGGCGAAGTGAACCTGAGACCTAGTTACCCTACGAAAGGTCGCTTCACTTCGTGTAGAAAAAAAAGGCGAAGGAGAGGATAAATGGGGAAAATTCACCCAGGGTGTGTCGGCAAGAATGAGCGGGCAACTCTCCCATGTCCTTACCGGTCTCTTCGGGGGACTAACTAAGGAAAGGAGAAGGGGTTCGGTAGTAATCAGGAAAAATTCTACCAAAAAACTTGTTTTTCATTTGGGGTATCTTATAAGACCAGAGGGATATAGAAAAAAAAAAGGAGGGCCGCTATTTGGGGGGCAAAAGCATAAAGGTAAGTAAAAAACCAACTCCATTCCTTTCTGGAGACCACCTATCTTTATCACGAGATGCGGGAGCAGGGGGTGGTCCAAAACAGACCTCGGGTTGCAATCACGGGGGTACGCCTAGAAGCAAGTTTAACAAACAAGTGTTGTAATGAGGGGGGAAAGTACATGGTCTGGAAAACTTCCGTCAGGGGAAAGCCAATAACATTCTCGAAGAAATGTTTTGAAGAAAGGAGAAGGGGTTAATAACATCATTGCAATGTACTAAAGGAAAAAAAAGTGTCCTTCATGAAGGGGGGGCAATTTCAACTACATAACAAAAAGAGCCAGATTGTACTGAACTCATAGGGTTCACTGAAGCAGGCAGCGTGAAGGGTACAGGGCCGGGTTATCTGCCCTTCGTCGCCAAGTTGGGGGAAAGAACTATCCGTAAAACTGGGCGAGGCAAAACTCGGGGAAAAACTATCGACTTCCAAAGGCCCTTCGGCTCCCCGATCGATGAGGGGGGACACCCCCCAGGCTCTTAACAGACCAAATCTTTCGGGAGCCTCCTTTCAAAAACAAAATCTCTACTATCCATTTGAAGACCTAAGTTCAAATCAAAACTTCAGCAACGCGGTCAAGGGAAAACACGGGCAAATTAAAGTTCCTGTCGGCAAGGTACTCACTGAACCCTCTACCACGACAGGACCAATCACGTAATAAAATGCAGCGGAGAAACTCTCAGCAAAAAAACAAACGTTAGTAATATATGGGCCAGACTCCTTGTATTGTTTAGGGAGGACTGACGGTCACCAATGAAAGAGGTCTTACGAGGCAACCCGAGACCGGGGGGCAGAGGCCCCTGGAAGATTAAAAAAAACCCCTTGCCTGTAGGGACTGATGATAAAAACTCGGGCCTATTCCTCTAGATGGACCAGGGGGGGGGACCAAAAAAAGAGACGGGAAGTAAGGGAGGCGCAAATTGGGAAAAACCACTACCGGTTTCGGCAAATAAGGCACAGAGGATCGGGACGTAGCCTTCTTTTCAACCACGGGTACCAAGCCTCCCACAAGTTTCACGCTTCAACTGGGAAGAACTGTATCCGGCAGGGGAGTCGGGGGAAGCTTTGGAAGGGAGAACAGCTGTCCCGGAAACTATTAGGGTGGAAATGTGACCATTGAAATATAAGCGAATATTAACATTCTTTTATTAAATTCGTAACAGCTTAGGAAATTCCTAGAGGGGCAGGCGTCAAATAAAGGGACGAGAAGGAAGGGGAACTGGGGAAATAAAATAACCCAGATCCTTTTTAAAAAAAGGAAATCTACCCATAGAGAAAACAAGAGGAGTTTTCGCAGAAAAGAAAGAGCAAACAAAAACCCTCTTCATGGGCGCCAATGATGTCTTTCGAACCAGAAAAGATTGACTACATTCAAAACGTGATCTTAAGGGAAGGGGGGTCTCGCGCAGGGAATTTAAGTCCTAAGGGGGAGGAGTGGCCAAGACAGAGCGACCCTACGACCCATCAAACTAACTGGGTGGCTCTCGTAGCAAAAAGACAATTTTTTCCCCGTCCAGGGGAGACTTCCCATCTCATTCAGACCCTGCAAGGTGGTGCCTGCAGAATCCAGTTCAACCTAAACAAAGAAAAAGGGGTCGAAACCTCGTCTGGGGAAACTCGCTCGCCGGTACAGGTCGCCGCCCCGCCACAGCAAGTAGCAAAACGGACTTCGAAGAGGCTGCTCGCCGGACTTAACTGCCATTTTGTACCCGACGGGGCCCTAGCTAACCGTTGCTCGACCCAGGATAAAGGAGCGCATCCGACCAAGACAGCTGCATCAACTAACCTACTCGACGGGGCAGAAAAAAAGGTGAGCCCAGGGGGAAGGGATCTAAATCAAGGGAGGGGACCTGAGAGAAGTCCCATAAACACGCCCGGGGGGGAGGTCAGGCTTCTGTTCCAAAAAGAACCTGCGTGCCCAGGGCCCCCGCGAGATAACCTCTCGGGGGCGGGAAGGAAAGAGCGGAGACGCAGGGCCCCGGGGTCCTCACTCCGGGCGTACCCTCTCTCTTAAGATCGAGGGACGTGAAAAGCTCTGGGGGGAAAAAAAATAGAACCTGGGGTGGGGAGTAAGGAAATCCAAAGGAAAGGGGGGCCTTCCAAAAAAAAGGCGAGCCCCACGAAACCTGTAAGCCCTTCGGACTATGTGGAGCCCCGCCTTGGGGGAGCGGACGAGGGGGAGACAAGGTCACTTCTGGGGAGGAAAGCTACAGGGGCCCGCAGCGGGGGGGGGAAGAGGGCGAGAAAAAATTAGGACGCTGCTCGATCACACTGCTAGGAACCAACAACCCCTTAGCACACAAGTGATCGCCTAGAAAAGATCACTCTTCGAAGGTGCGGGCCAGGCTACGAAAAGGGAGAAAACCGGAAGGGGTCCGGGGTCAAACGACGGTCCCCGTAGAAAATCCAGGGGGAGAAGAGCCCAAGACTCAGTGGATAAAGGGGGACCAAAAAAAAAGCGGTACTGCACGAGAACTCTCAAACTGGGGGGACTTCTCTGTGAATTTTATCTAGTCGAAAACTACAGAATGACAAACTGCGAATACAGGGGGAAAAGGGGGGGGGGGGGGGGAAGGACAAGTAGTGGGGGAACTTAGGGGAGCCCACCCGCATCGGGGGGGACTCCATTCCGATCAACAGTCTCACTCCATCAAGCCCAGGAAAAAAGGGGGGGGTTTTGAGCAAAAAGGCTGCGCCGGGGGTCAGACCGTGGCTACGGCGAGAAAAGGGGATCACGGGCAATCGGACTGGAGAATCAGGCGGGGGTGATCTATTGGCAAAAAAAAACCCCTCCCCAAGCAGGACAGCCGGCACGGGCTGAGCCGGGGAAAAAAAGGGAATCGTGGAAGGACGCAGGAAGGGACGTCATGGGGTTCTACATAATCTAGAGAGACGTGCCCTCACGAGAACCCCGAAAAAAGGCCAGGGGCCGTTGGCCCTATTCGAGGACCTGAAGGAGGGAGACGACCCACCCCGGAGAGAGGAGGGGAGCGCTCTAGTGACAATGCGCCTTCAGGGGTTAGGGCCGATAATCGGAAACTGGGGACGTCAGACCCCACAAAAAAAAAAGGGGGACTTCTTAAGGGAAGAATTGAGAGGGTGGGAAATCAGATGCTCATATATCGAGGACCGAGGCAAAGATAAAAAAGGGGGGGGGGGGTGGTAAGCTGTGTTTTGGGTTTGGGGAGGTGGGGGATTTGGGTGGGGGCGTAGAGTTGGGGTTTTGCAACAACGTTTCTACCACAACAACAACAAAGTGGGTGTTGGGGGTTGTGTGGTGGGTTTGGTTTCAGGGTCACTACAAGGATACTGGGGGAAAGCAGACGTTCTTGTGACCCAACCAGAGGGCTGCGCGCTTCATAAACCCTCCCGGCCTGACCTTCTCAAATGCGACCAAAGAGTGGTTCCGTTGCCGTCCAACAATCTTTTGGTGCAGAAAGGACGACGAAAAAAGGGGACAATGGTCTCCAGGAACAACACGGGGACGATAACGTGGGAATTCCTCCCCAGGCGTCAGCTGGTCGCACAAGGGGGGACCTTCCTCTAGACAGGATTCTACACTATCATGGAAAAGTTGGGGGCCGGACAGAAAAGAAGGTCTGACCGGAAGGTTCCGCGAAGGACGGGGGGGAGGAACTATACGTGTGAAAGGGTAGCGACCATGAAAGAGCACTTTAAAGCATCGGGCTCTCACAACAAAGAATGATGAAAGAAGAAGTGTGGGGCAAAAAAAAAGCAAACTTGGTTCGAAGGTAAGAGGAGGGGGGGTACTGGGCAGGGGGGGGAACGATAATTAATCACCCCGCCTATCAGGGCGCAAAAAACAGAGCCGATACGACATAAGGACGCGCCAGGGGGGCCATGGTCACTCCGGGAATAGGGGAACTCTTCACGCTGGACTCACGCATGAACCGCGGGCACTTAAAAAGGGGAAGATCTCAAAGGAAGTAGCGGGGGGATCGCTGGGAGCCATGTCAGAAACGGGTAGTCCTCAGTTAACCTTAACCAAGGCGCAGCGAGGGGGAAGGCGGGAGATGATCAGCTCAGGTATCCCTCGGGAAATCAGGGTGCGCGGTCAAAAAATCGAAAATCTAGAGCAGCGCCGCGTAGAAAATGTCAACGTAGCCGAGAATTGGGGAAAAGGGGTGAGGGGACGTCAAGAAGGGAAAACTCCTCTGGGGGGGGGGGACTAGGGGAAGAGCCCTCCGCAAGGGGGGGGGGGGGCAAAAGCAAACTCAAAATTTCCCCTCTGAAAGGGGGGGGGCAACTGAGAAAAAGGGACGGGCCGACATGCACAATGGTGCAGGGGAAGAAAGGTCCGAAAACGAGGAATAATGAGACACCAATGCCGGACGACAGCGTTTCTGCGCAGCAAATGGAAAAAAGAGCAAAGGTTTTTGAAAAAGGGGGCCTCGATGTGCGAGGTCTGCCCTTAGGGTGCCCTACGCGGAGCATTTAGCGGAAAGAGGGGGGAACGGCCAAAGAATGAAAAAAAAAAACTAATAGTCAGGCAAGGGTTAGGGGAAAACGAAGCCGGGCTCGCCTTCGGAAAATCAAAAGCCCGCACGTGGGGAACACCGGGCGGGCCAAAAAGAGTAGGAGGAAAAACGGACAAGGGGACGGATCCGCAACGGGGGGGAAAGGACCTTCTACGGGAGACAGGGGGACTCCAAAAAAAATGAGGGAAGAAAAAATCAAAGAAAGTTTCCCAGATTGGAGCAGGTGTTAAAGGGACAAGGCAAAAACCCAAGAAAAAAAGGGCGGGTTCGCTGGGAGGGAGTGAAAAAAAAAAACGACCAGAGGACGGAGCGACGGTGTTAGAGCAAGTCCAATACAAGAATAAACACAATAATACGTAAAAGTACGAGAAGACATAAATAGGGGGGTGAAAGACAAAAAAAACCAGGAAGAAGAAAGACGAGAGGACCAAAACAAGTCGAGGACCAATAGTCAACTCCAATAAAATCTCAAATGGGGGGGCAGGCGTTATCCTAAAACGAGAAGGGGGGTGGAGGGTGGGGTTCAAATTTGCGGGCCTCCTGCAAGACTCGATTCCACCATCGGGCCCAGGAAGGGGAGGGGGTGTCAAAGAACGCACTGTCAAGAGCTTCGTAGGGGAAAAAAAGAGCAGAGAGGGCAAAAGGTAAGCACTCTTGGTTGGGGTGTCTAATTTGCAAGGGTGTGGTAAGGACATAGGTTGAGAAAAAAGACCCGGGGGACCGCAAGGTGGCGGGGGAGTCAAAGCAAGAGGGGGTGGGAACGTCACTGAGCGTTCAGATGCATCGAAAGTTCTGAAGATCTGAGAGGGAAATCCACCACTTGGGGGCAAGGGGAGGTGAGAGTCCGCGAAAAGTAAAAAGTGCACCAAAACTCGTTTTAAAAAGACGCGGTGGCCTTGGAAAAGGCCGAGCGTGGAAAAATCACGGAACGGGACGGCCGCGCAGGGGGTATGGAGCAGAATCAAGCCAGAAGGACTCCTCTGGAAAGCGGGCTAGCACAAGATACTCTTAGGAAGGAATTATCGAGTTCGGACTAGGTGAGTCCTAGACCTATATAAAAAAGGTGGGAGAAATCCACTTTAGCTGAAACCGTCGGGGTGAACCCAACGGGGGAAGAATGCGAGCAGTTCGGCCGATTCCTAATAGACAAAGCGCTCGGCATTCGGGCAGTCGGAGGAGTGGGGAAAAGACAAGGAGGGCCCGGCCCCAAATTGGAACGGGGGCCGAGCGGAATCGGAAAATCATTCTGAAACAGGACCCCTTGTCAGCTTTTGTCGCCCAGACGAGGGAAAGAAGAGCAAAAAAAGGAAAAACGCGCTTGCGCAACACATATAAGATGTTCTTGGGGAGTCGCGATTAGGAAGACCTCCTGGTGTGGGGGAGAAAGGGGACCTTAAGGCCCGCGGAAACTGGGAACACCCGGAAAGGAAGAACGTGGGGTTCACTATGCCTAAAATTCACTGGGGGGGAGACCCCTCAAGGGATCATGAAAGTGCGGGGAGCTGGGGGTTAAAAGGAAAAAACGAAAAAGCGGGTTGCATCCAGACTAGGGCCCAGAGAGTTCAAAAGGGACCAACGCCTGGGGGACACTGTGTCCAGTCCAAACGGTCAGAAAAAAAGAAGGGGTAAGAAAAAAACGAAAGCGCAAGTGAAAAGTCAGAAAGACCGGGGGGAAAGAAGATTTAGGGTAACAGGCTCGTCAGTATCCCACGGGGGGGAGATGGGGGGAAAACGGGGGTCAAAAAATGGGGTCCCCAGAAAAAGATTAGGAAGGGATCCGGAGGTCCCCGCCCGCCTCCACTTCTCCTTAAGAAGGCTTGGACGGCAAAGAAGGAGAGTGACGGGGGGGAAAACACGGGGGGGGGGGAAAGACTCGCGGGGAAGACGTTCAGTGAATCGAAACCTTCTCACTAAAAAAACCGTCGTAGATCCCACTCGAGAGAAGGGGCAAGGGGGAACCCACAAGGGGGAGGGGAGGAAAAGGCAACCCATAGAATGGGACATCGAGACAGGTGTTTTTTTGTGCCCGCCATGTGGCCAAATGAAGACTTCCCCGTACCGAACCCCTCACGCAGTGCAACCTCTGTTCCAACGGCCTTCGCCGTAGCTCCAAAAAACTAGGAGAGGGAACAGTCCTTCACCGACTAAAGGCAAGTCAAAAAAAA
>Ga0179593_1441498_pt1 | contig 11492 bp, 6 predicted proteins | sample CZODoug2_1_08_16_FD_185931 | JGI IMG/M metagenome (GOLD analysis project Ga0179593, IMG submission 185931) | Vadose zone soil fungal communities from Angelo Coast Range Reserve, California, USA - CZODoug2_1_08_16fungal (PacBio error correction) | ecosystem: Environmental > Terrestrial > Soil >...
GGGGACGGGACCGCTACTGTCCGAATGCAAAGTCCGAACCTTTTGTCTCAGAGGAAACCGAAAAAAGAAAAAGGGGACAAGGGGATGGCGTTTTACACTTTCTTCACGAGGGGGAGAAAATTTGTCGAAGGACTCCCGGATCGTAGAGGCGAACGCAAACGCCGGTGGCAACGAGCTCCCAGAAAAAGAAGAATCTTTGCCGAGAAGGTCCTGAGGGAATCGGGTGTCCGCCGGGGGAAGCCGACACCGTAAGAACCACGAGCGAAAACCGGATCCCAGGTAGATAGGACTACTTTCCTCAGAGTACGGAAGAACCGCGCGAGACAGTATACCGCACGGAACTCCTGCCGCTCACTAAGGAATCAGTTCAACCGCTCGCCACAACCTCCGTCGAAAAAAAAAATTCGTCCCCTTCACGAAAGGATGAAAGCCCAAACGTCTAGATCACTGTTGAAGGAGACTGCTAACAGTAGGCCCGACCACGGAAGATGTCATCTGGATCTTTCTTTCTCTTCCTCGTGGAGGAAGGACACGTCCTCTCTGGGCAGCGGCATTCAAGCGGACGCGGGGGGCGGAAAACCATCATCTATGCGGGGTCTGGGGGGATTCTTATCGCACTTGGGTCCCTAACATAGACAGCACGGGCACCACGGAATCGGTTTGTTGGGTGACAACCAGCCCGGTCGGCTAGCCGGAAAACTCTCTCCACCATACCGGCACCACTCGCATCTAGACCTAAAAACCGCGGCCCCGCGAGCTCGGGGAACCCTAGGCCGTGTACCTGTAAGGAATGAGAAGGGGACCTTGATCCAGGTTTGTTGCAGGCGGCCCGAAAACTGTAAGTAGCGACTTAGACGGCTTAATGACGTTACGTCTGGGGTTCAAGTGCTGAGAATGGCCACGACACCAGAGGAAGAGGTGATTATCCGAAAGGGCCCGGCTTAATCCCACGAGCTTTATCTCCCGCACTGAAGGAAACTCAAACTAAACCATGCTAAAACTCACATCTTACAGTGGAAAAGGCAAATCCAATTCCCCTGTTTCAAGCAGGAGGGAAAAAAAGACCGAAGGGGCAAACGCAGAGCGAGTCGAACTGGCCAGCGAGTTTTTCAGCCAAGAAAAAAGGAAGACGCGCGAACGCAGGAGCCGGGCAAGCTAGCCCGCGCTGGTCAAGAAAGTTAACCTCGCTGGTTACAGGAGGTGCGACATGATGATAACGCGTAAGGGGGGAACACACCTACTACAATACAGGGCCGCTCACATAAAAATAAAGCAATGATCCATAAAGAAAGACATCTGGCCGAAAACCCACCTCGAGGAAGGCCTCGGGGGACGCTCACGGTGGTGGGTCCCCGCGGCCACTCATCATGTTCAGAAAGGACGCTAATTAGTAAAGAGGAAAGAATTTCGCTAAAGGGGGGGGGGAAGCACAAAGAGAAAGTACTAAAACGGTGAGGCCAAAACAAAGGCTAAATAGCTCTCAGTTGCGGACCAGCAGCCGAATCAGGCCGAGGGCTGGTTTTAAGTAGTGGAGCAACGAGTGTTGGGAACCTTCCATACCAGAAAAATGCATAACAAGACGCAGGAAGGCAGACCGGGGACCTCAGCACATGCGTCCATGCCCCATGCTCTGAAAACAGAAACCAGCCAGGGAAAGGTCGCCGTGAGAATTCCCAACAAGGAACTACGTACAAGAACAAGTCCCTCGGCAGCGAAGGCGATGCCCCTTGCCGGAAAAATAACTAAAGGACCTATCTGGTAAATATAGAAAGAGGAGCTCTGAAAAGAAACCTGGAATAACATCTCTCTACAACAAAAAACAATTTGAAGTCATACAGGGGGTGGTGTCAGCGGAAGGGGCCTTACTCTATCGGGGCGACCGATGCTGGCTGTTTCGGCCAAGGCGCGGCCTCGCAGCCCTGCCTATGGTGAGGGCGAGTCCTCAAACGACGCTGGAGCAAGGCGGCTACGAGAAAATCTGGCTCGGGGATCCAGAACGAGTTTCCTCAATCACGCTGGTTGCGGTACAAAGAGACCTCCTCTTGATGGATAACCGTTAGGCGTCTCTGGGGGGGGGGCAGGGTACATAGCGGTTTAAGACATCACACCTGAACTGTTGTCGGTCTCTGTTTAGTTGTAGCGGAGCTCTGACGTCAACCGGGTATGCGTCGGCAAACTTGGTCTTCTTCTTACCTCAGGGTATGCGACCTATTCGGAAGGGCACCTTCAGGAAGCCTTGATCTAGCTGCTGTCGAGTCCTCTTTTAAGAAGTCAAAACAAAAGACCGGTGAGTTTGGGACTGTGAATAAAAGTGGCTTCGTGGCTCTTCCCTTTCTGGATCAGCCGCGGCAACGGTTCGCTGGCACGTCCTTTTGGGTGACCCGGACTAGGGCGGCACGGCAAATCACCGTGTACCGCAAGTTTCCCAAAACGGAAAAAAAAAGACGTCTGGGCGCGACGTCGGCAAAGGGGGCGTTCGAAGGGACGTCGGTACCTGGGTGTTGCCGCGTGACACCAATCGCGGGGCCAGTGACTGGTCAAAACTCGGCATTTCATTGCAGCGGACAGCTGCAACGGATACCTACGGGGACGTGGCAGAGATGGAAGGAGGGAGCGGAGCGAAACGCCGGGTGCGGGCCGCGCTTAACCGTGGGGGAGGACTCTATCGAAAACGGCAAGGAAAGGCTACTACAAATGGCGCCCAGGGAAGAAACGCCGTGTCCTGCACAACGTCGACGCCAGATCGTCCGCGGGTGTGGGGGGGGGGAGTTGTATGGAAAAAGTACAACGGATACGGGGATCCGCCTTGAAACAACAGGGTCACTGCCAGGACGTACGACCCCTTCCTATTTTTTTCATTAAACGCTAAGTAGGTCGTCGATGGTAGTCGAGAGGAGAAACAATGGTTTAGCAGACATGCTCTGTGACCTCGCCGACCGGGGAAGCAGTCCACCCCCCACGTTCGCCAAAGAAAAGAGGTGCAAGTGAAGGCTTCCTTAGAGACAGAGGCAAGGGGTGGCGAGCAGCATCTTTAACCATCGAACCCTCGCTGCGGGGGCCGCATGAGATTCAGGAGGATTCTCTGAAAGATCATAAGGGAAAAACCCAATAGAACATGCCCTAAAAGCCCGAATGGGGGAAGGTCGCTCTGGGGGGAGGGAAGTCGTGTACGGTGGCGCCCCGGATCGGAAAGAGAGTAAACTTCTTTTTGGTTGGGGGGGGGCGAGGGAGGGAAAAGAAACGATTATTTTGTGACAGCTTACCAGGACATCGTGCTCGGCACAGGCGCTTTCATCGCTATCGACACAAACCTTTGCCGTTGAAGGAGATAGTGGACAACTACCTGGGAGATCCCATTCGATCTCTTGGAAGCCGCGGGGGTCGGACACACCGCTGACCGAAAGAATTCACCGACGCCGCTTAAAGGTAGAGTCACCTCTGTCCGGGGGGTCTAAAGGCAGGGAGCGATGGAGGGCCCCGTGAAAGACCCCACCCAAAAACGGACCTCCGGCGTACTAGTGGAAACTTGGGGAAAGTCACCCGTCATCGGACGTGGGAAAACGGCGAAAGGGGGAACGGTCCCTCCCTATCTCAAGAGAAACACACAAACGGAGATGAGACAGAGAATAGGGCGTGACCGTCATGAAAAAAAGTCAAACTTCTAGAGAATAACAGGAAAGACCGAGGAACTGTGCGAGGAAAAAAAACAGGGACTCTTCAAGCAAGATGGGGCGGTTCAACGTAACGGGCGTGAAACGGTGTCTCTCCTCGGACCCCACAAGGTAAGGGGCGGGACAGCAACGACGAAAGTGTGACCACGAGGGAGCGCGGCGGGCGCTGATCTCGGTCTACAGGGGGGGGCTCACCGGAATCTCACACTATCTCACGTAAAGGGGGAAGAAAAGGGATTGGCCTGGACGGAAAAAGAAGGAATGAACTTCCCAAGATGTGCTTCCAGAGTAAGAGACAGCCTCACAGCACGCCGAAGGAGACGTAAGTTTCCGCTCGGCCAAAACAGGAAAGGGTCTAAAGGCAAGAAATAGACCTTGGAAAACCATTCGTGGAAACCAGTCGGTCAAGGTCGACGGGCCGACACGCGAAACCAAACAAACCTCACATTCCTCCCCAGGGAAAAACAAAGAGTAGGTCACGAAGAACACGGACCAGAGGCAAGCAGAGCCCTGGAAAAAAAAACGCACCTAGGTAGGCTGCCCCGAGGCGAATCTTTTTTGTCCGGATGGGAAAGAAGTGAACTCCCAAAAGGCAAAAAGACGGCACATGCAAAGCCAGAACGGCGAGGGGTGACGCCTCACAGCAGTGAAGCAACCTTCGAGAAGGTGCGCAAAAAAAAAAAACATCCACTACGAAAAAAAAGAAAAGAAGAGAAAACTCGATCCAGCGGGCAATTCAACACTACTGGTCTACGCTGCGGAGAATTACTGGCAAGGGAGGAGTCAAGCCGTTGGGAACGGCTAGGGGAACGACAAAGGCCAAGAAAAAGAAAAGGTCTTGCAGGAAAACTTCCTGTACAGAAAGCGAGAAGTGGGAGGTAACAACATGGGCCAAATCGGAAAGAGACAGCTTCTCAGCGAACCGCATCACAAGGGCTATCCCTAGAACGAGATGCAACTCCGTCAACGTATTGCCCTTGGGGCGGGGACGATTATCCTTGGAGAAAGAAGCCATAACCAGGCGGAGACGATGGAAGCAGACATCGTGGAACACAGAAAGGTGGTGTCAAAAGTAATTCACGCCAGGTAATCTGGAAACAGCGGACGCCTAGCGGCGGAATCAGTCGCGGATCTGTGTGGCATTTCTGTGTACCTGAAGGGGGTATTTTGAAAGACATCTGTGGTTTAAGAAGAGGTAAGGGCTATCACGCAACGAGAATACAAGGGCGAAAACCCATCCCGGAACTAAACTAAAAAGGAATGATCCAAACGGTACCATGAAAATTCTCAGGGGGAACACCATAAATAGAACCAGAAGAACAGACCGAAGGATACTTAAAGGTCTAAAATGGTGGTTGGAAAATCTAAAATCGGTGACATACAGACCGGAGGAAGGTGAAATCGCGAGAATTAGGGTATCGGGGAAGAAAGAAGACGCAGACTAAGACGGTGCCGGCCCGAGACCAGGGACAAAAGAAAAGCACCTAGAGAGACAGATCACGCGGCGTGAAAAAAAGGGTTGAATTATGAAGCGGGGAACTGGGAGGTACCGGCCAAAAAAAGCACGCCTAATCGTTGCTATGCTAGAGGAAACAGCGCAAGACTTGAGAAACTTCGCGCCACAGCGACAAAAGCCTGAACGTGCGCCTAATAAGCGCCGCACGGGCGAGCAAGAGACCGTAGCCGAATAACCGATGCGAGGGAACACGGAAAGCCACACCTCCTATCAAAGGAGGGGGCATTCACCTTTGGCAAACTCGGAAAGCATGCTCAAAAAGGGCGTACTCACGAATAAGCCACACCACCGTTAGAGGTAAATATCAACAACAGGAGGGAGGATAGTAGAACGCCTCCGGGTGCTGGGGCATTCGAGAGAGTAGAGGGATCCGGTTCAAACAAGGGGCAGAGTGTGACGTCAAAAACAAAAAAGGGCTCTTCCGACTTGCACTAGGTTTTTCTTTGGCTATCACCCTCTCCCTCGGGATTGTAGGCTGAGCTTCGTCCGATCTTGCGTATGGCTACTAGCAGGGGGGGAAGGACGGAATGGGGGGGCGTCTTTACCGGAGATAAGAGCGCTGGTAAACCGTTAACATCAACGTCCTTGTTTGCAAAAAAAGAGATCGTTGGGACCCTAATGACACCAGAGCCGGGACGCCGGGGGTTTGTTCCGCACTCCTCGGAAAACGGAGGCGGGGGAGTATCGTCAAATGATCGCTGCCTGCCGGGTCGAGGCACTACTTAGACTGCGGCCGCAGTGCTGACAAAGGGGCTGGCCGGAGGCGAAAATCGACAGTGAAGGACCGCCGAAATGTGGTGTGAATTTTCAGGGGGTGAGATCGGGGGGAGGGGGGGCCGGCAGGCACCAAATCATCGGCCCCGGGAGGAGTCTGCCAGCGGGTGTCGTGGTCGGGAAGCGTGTTCGGGTGGACTGTGACCGAAAAAACTGAGTTCTTCACGCGGACCGGGAGACAAGACTCGATGTAACCGCAGAGCTGTTTCAAAGTGACCAACTTCTGGCTCGAGTCAGGGAAACCTGAGGGAGCGCGGGAGGTACTGGGTGGAGGGGCCGAAAAAAAAAGAAGCTGACACCCGAGGATGTCCCCAGCCTGGTAACACGTCGGTGGCTGCGCGGTCGTCGAGGGGGAAAAAGGACCAGGAAGACAAAATGGCCTGACTTGGGCGTGCGGAGAAGGATTCGGGAAGAATCAACCTTAGTGGAGCGCTAGAAAACTGGGGGCGCTCGATCGTCAGGAAAAAAAAAGGGGTGCTGGGTCGATCACAGAAAAGACTCGTGCCGTTGCCAGCCGTGCTTCCCTAGGGGGTTCGATCGCCCTTGCTTCTTTGTAAAACGGGAGGTACTTCAAAGTCACGGAGAGGGGGAAAAACTAGAAAAACCTGGAGAACCTAGGACACCAATACACAGGCACTAGTGTGTTAAATTGAAAAAGAACGGAGGAAGGGTCCGAATGTGGGCAGAAATGAGGGGTGCCCTGAAAGTTGCCGCGTTGCCAGACTTACCTCACTGAAGGGGACCGGAGGAGAGAACGCAAACCTGAGGACCTAACGATGGGCTGTGAGTTTTGACGTCTTATGGTAAAGCGACGTTAAAGGGCAGCAACATCCAAACAACCGGGAAAAAAAAAGAGAGGGGATGCTGGGCCGGTCCGACCCCAAGAGGGGACTCGGCGCTTAGGATAAAGGCGAGTACTGTGCCCCTTTAGTCCGCGGAACCCCAGGCACCGCGTGTGAGGGACTTTTCCGCGGAGGGAGAGGGGCATTGTGGGAGGTTCCAAGAGGGAGCCGGACGAGAGGGGGAGACGTCTGGGTGCGAGGGGAGGGGAAACTGGGGGTTATGTGGCCGGCGTGACCGGACGTATTTCTAAAGCTTGAGACCTGAGGGTCTAGTAAGCCACGAAACAGTTTCGGTAAAAGATATTACCTTCGAATAGGGGGACAAAGAAACCTTTCGCAGGTACTGACTACTTGTTACCGGGAGCAGGAAGGAAAGAAAAAAAAAAAAAGTTTACTCTAGGAGCTGGGGGGATAAAGGATCCGTTCGCATATGCGGGGACGTAAAACGTATAGGACTTTGGGTAAATGCGACTATAAGTCTGGGGTCGAACATTCACTCCCTTAAGAAAAAAGGAAAATAGGGGGACGAGTCCCTGTGATGAAGTGCGCAACTTCATACCTCAGGGTTCCGCCAGGAGAAGACATGACATGGAAAAACTATCTCTCAATCAACAAAAAAAAGAAAAGGGAGAGGGAGGGCGGGACCTAATTACAAGCGTCGCGGCGGCATAGGGGTCGAAACCTTTCGCTTGAAACAGAAAAACAAAGGGGAAACTGGGGAACTTTTCACGTTCAAATCCCTTAAGGGAGGAAACGTGGAGATCCGCTCTCAAGACGGGAGAAACGCCCGGAAACGTTTCAATAAGCCGGATGGGGTCAGAAAGGAGCCTGAGAATTATAATCTGTCCAGAAGGGGGGGTAAAACTCACCTAATAGCCGACTCAGAAAAAGGATGCCCGGTAAGAAATCTCACTGGGACGGCAAACAAAACCGGTGCTCTGGGGGGGGAAGAAGAAAAAAGATAGAATAAGCGCGGATCTCAAACGCAATTACCTAAAAAATTCAAGGGGTTTACTCTAGAAACCACCTACAAAAGACAGGGAAAGAATTGAAAAGAACCAAATACCCCGGCCATGGATCCAAAAAAAACTTCCGGCTTATAGATATAGGGGTGTAAAAACCGGACACGACTTTGCCCTACCAGGACCAGGAAAAAAAGAAAAATTCGCATCGGTTCAGGCATGTCCTAACTGGAACTGAGGAAAGAATAAGCGGTAAAATCGCCATGCGGGCATTCGGCCCCTCCGGACCGAGGATGGGTTTGAGGCGCGAAAAGTTCGGGGAATCCATCAGGCAGCCTGAAAAGGGAACCGAACAACCGCGGCAAGTTCTAAAACGGGGGGCTGCAATCATCGTGAGTACAGGGGAAGAAGCCCACCCAATCAGCCAAAAGAAACCAAAGGGCAAAAAAGATCAAATCACAGAAAGCTAGCGACCTCAAACTCGCGCCCAACAATAAGGCCAAAAACCGTGTCCTTTCTTCATGGGACTTGCGTGAAGAAAGAAATGTGGAAAGCAATGCGGGCCCAGAAAAGGAAAGGGACGTAAGCGGAGGTGCCTCAACGTCCTCCCAATTTCTTGTCCGGAAAGAAAGGGCAGGTAGCATTACACTGCCTTTCCACGAAAAAAAATCAAAGGGAGGGAATGAGTGTATCAAGGGTTGGGGGCACAACGGTCAAGGACCCTTGAGCTGAAAAAGACCTAGAAACTTCAACGGGAGAAGGCAAGGATGAGAGAAAGAACACAGACCCCCACGACAAAGAGGAAACTTCATTAAGACCGGGGTGAATGGGAAGTGCGAGAAGAGCAAATATCACGTCCTCTGAAACCAAGGGGAACAAAACTCCCGGGTGTCAGGCCAGATCGGGAAGGTACATAACTTTCGGAAGACCAGGGATAGCCTCGAAAGCGCTTTTCCTGCAAGGGGAACTCTAAGTTCGGGCCGGTGAGGGCAACAAATAAGACGATTTAAAAGAGTACATTCGGAAGCGAACCCAGGCCTTAAGAAAGGCCACCTAACAAAGCGCCTGAGAAGAAACGTTCCGATAAGAATTTGAAAACTGCGGCCAAAACACAACAGTACCCACCAAGGAAAGGGGGGGAATCAGAGAACACCGTTTGGAAATGTTCCAAGAGGCTAGGCGTACAGAAATAAGTCCAAGAAGGAGTACGGAGGAAGATCGCGAAAAGGGGGGGGTCAGGAAACGAGTACAGACTCGTACGAATAGGTGCTGAACCGGACATGGCCTGGGGGAAGATCGGCACTAAAAAAAGGGCCAAAGAGACCAACGAAACCGTGGAATTGCCGTTGAGGTATGCGGAAGTCCCGGATGGTACCTGGCCACCACCGCTGCGAAAGAAAGATTGGGAAACGCTAACGCCAACGCTGACTGACTTACCCGACCGCACAACTTGGGGGAAAAAAGTGAAACCACGCAAGGCCGGAGACAGGAGGATATCTCGATCTACAAAAGGAAAAAGAGAATCACGCAGTCGAATTAACTTACCATCAAAAAGGAGAAGAAAACGAGGATGCGTGGGTCATTCCCCTTGCCTTGAAGAGAAAAAGTCGAGAGTCGGGGGAAAAACTTCACTCCGAGAAGGAGAAAATTCAAAAAAATCCTCCGGTCTGAAACAAAGATAAGTCAAACAAAAGGTCTGAAGAGAGAGATGTTCGTTCAGCTTCGGGAGGAGGAGGCGGAAGCGTCGCCGATTATCTCATTCACCTATCTGAAGGGTGTTAGCAAGGACCGCGCGAAGAGAAGGATCTCGGGGTGCGGGCGGACTCGCTAGTTCTTAACTACTGCTTAGAATACCGGGGGCCCTTGGGGGGACTGGAAAGGGCTACGAGCGAGGGGGGGACGCCCTGGTAAAAAAAACATCGGTGGCGGAAGCTGGAAGTAAAAAAAGGGCCCAGCTGGGACTGAGGGAAAATGGGTAGCACCTGGGAGAGGTGACACAGTTACAGCGTGAAAAAAGACTCAACACTCGAGACTTCGCAAGAGTGAAGGGCAGGTGGCCTGGCCACCTAAAAAGGAGGCGCCCGGGACGTCGGGAAGCAAAGGGGGGTCATAACTGGGGGGAAAAATAAAGAGGGGGGCGCCCTAATTAACAGAAGTCCTCAGTGCGTAAGTAGGGGAGGGGATGGAAATCCGACAGCGGAGGGAGGAGAAAAAAAAGGATCGACAGTCGTGACGGGGTGGCCTGTGAAACTTTTCAGACAGTCGTCGGCATAAGTCTAAAGGAGAAAACTGTCATGGCAGCGACTCGGGAAGGTCAGGGGGGGGAGCTTCAGCATGGAGGGTGGTCTGATTCAGACAAGGGGCGAGGCTCGGCAAAGGGATTGTCAAAATCCTTTTACGCCGCAAATAGGGGACCCACGGGGAAGGTCCAAAAAGAGGGGATGGGAGGATTCTGTCTCTACCTTTTCTTCCCCGCGGGAAGGGTAAATGTTTAGAAAATCGGCTGACCATCCCTCGTTGGCCAGGGAAAAGTCGAGCCGTGGTGCTTGGGATGGAAAGCTCATGGCAAAAGGACCACGGGCTGAAGGGGGTAAGGGTTTGAGTGGGAGGCTGGCGGTCACACACACGGTGTTGAAAAGGGGCGAGGGTCGGGAGGGGAGGTCTGAAACGTCAAAGTACACTCAGGAAGACAAGAGTTTTGGGAGGGAAAGTGTCCTGCAAGCCCTCACGTGTGTCAGAAAAAGAGAGGGGGTAAAAACAGGGAGGATGGAACCGAACGTATCCACAGAGGGCCTCCATTGAACCAGGAACAGTTATAGAAAGGGGCGCCCAATGGGGAAAAACTTCCAGGGGGTGAGTGCTTCGCGGGAGGGAAGGTGAAGGAGGAGGTGATTTCAAAGTTAGTCGTGGTGCCCGGCTTGCACTGGGGTACTGAGCGCCGGGGTGTGGGTGGGGGTGGGGGGGGGTTGGGGTATCGGTCGAAAGGAAAATTCAGGGGAGCCCTTACTACACACCCCCCCCATTGAGCCTCGGCAAACGCTTGGAAAAGGGCGCAGTGCAATAGGAATGGTTGGGAAGTTGAGCGTCTTCACAAAAGTAAAAAAAATCAAAAAAGCTGTCTTTGGGCATTCAATATCCGCGGTGCGAAGGGGCTTCAAGAAGAAGACCTAACGAAATTGAAAAGGTGGAGGCTCCCTGGAGAAACGCATGCGTTAGGACCTGGGTCGATGGTGAAACGAGTTGGGAAAAAAGGGGGGTTGTCCCGTAAATTATCGGGCGAGAAAACGGGAGATATGAGGGACTTGCAAAGAATGGGTTCAAGACGGAGGGGGGGGGGCTGAGACCAAAGGCCGGCGTGCTCAGAAGACGTTTTCCTGTGCTCAAGGAGACTGCAACACACTTTGAAGGAAACAGTCTAGGAAGGAAAGGGTGCCGTACCTGGGATAAGGGGAAACTATAAAGAACCTATTTCAGTGAGCGGCTGCGGCTGGAAAATATATCAGGTCTTCAAGACCCCACAGTGAAGGATTGGGCGTCACCCTAATCTGTCACAGGGATTAGAAAAAGAGAAAACGGATTTGAGCTGGAGAACTCAAATGGGAAAACAGATGACTAAAAGCCGGTCTTTTTCCCTGGGTTTTCCTTCTTAAGGGGAAAACACAAAAGGGTCAGCCTCCCACCGGGGTTTTTTACGGAGAAGCAGGTCATGGGAAAGGGCCAGCCCTAG
>Ga0179593_1574250_pt1 | contig 11492 bp, 12 predicted proteins | sample CZODoug2_1_08_16_FD_185931 | JGI IMG/M metagenome (GOLD analysis project Ga0179593, IMG submission 185931) | Vadose zone soil fungal communities from Angelo Coast Range Reserve, California, USA - CZODoug2_1_08_16fungal (PacBio error correction) | ecosystem: Environmental > Terrestrial > Soil >...
TTTCTGGGTTAAAGAAGAATGGAGAATGTCCTTCAAAGGAGAGAAAAAGAGGATAAGGGTGGAAAAAACGAAGCCATTGGGGGATGCATGGCATACGTTAACAAACGCGCAGCTTGGACCATATTTCACCATCGTAAGGACGCAGTCGGAAGAAAAGGGGTTTCATCGGTTTGGGGGTGAGGAGTACTGGGGTCAAGAATTTGCCGAACGCCCGCTATCTTATTTAGGAAGGAAGAGGAAAATTACCAAACACATATCCTGCGAATCAACCGCGAACTTGGCAGAGATGTAACGTGGATTAGGAAGTGCGCTGAGGGGGAATGGGCGCCCGTGCTGGTACAAAAGAGGGTACCGGAGTCTTCTTTTTTGTTGAACAAACGTATTTCCTTTTAGATGGGAGAGGCATCCGGAAGTGGATACGAAGCCTTGAAAAGATAGGAGCAAGGCACGTCCTATTCATATGGGGGGAGAGTCAGTAATGTCACAGAAGAAAGAAAAAGAAAACACACCGCGAATCTTGAAGGACCAAGAGGGGGTTCCACCGGGAAAAAAAAAGCGGAGGGTGGAAGTCATCGACCAAAGGATCAACAGGACCCAGACTTTAACAAAGGGGCCGAATTGTCAGGAAGGAAACGCTTCCTGACCGAAAAAAAAGACTCCGCATCGGCGGACACATGAAAAAGAGAGAGGGGGCACGGTGCAGGTCGGACACATACGAGGACAAGAGCGTCTCCTTTAGAAGGAATGGAGGGGAAGGGGGGGGTGTGCTTCTGGTTCAAAAAAAAAAAGGTAAAAAAGCAGGTGAACGTAGAAAGGGCTTTGCTTATTGGGAGACTCGGCGCTCTCGAATCGGAGGGGAACTGCTTGACAGTCCCACAATTCACAAGTTAAAGGTTTGATGGAGAGGAGAGTAAAGCTACAGAACAGAACGATTTTCTAAGAGACAGAGCGTCCTGGTGAAGACGGAAAAAACGCACGCAAGAACGAGGCCCATAGCATCAAAGGAAGGCCAAAGTGACCGATTTTAACATTTCGGAGGGCAGCGGTTCTTCGGCGCAGTACACGATTGGGAGTAAATACGGGGCCGGAAAAATGTCAGCCCGAGGAATGCGAAAGCCTTAAGAAAGGGTCAAACGAAAGAAGATGTTATTTCCTTTTTCGAAAAAAGGGAGGAGCTTGTTTTACATTTTTTTGGGGGTAATTCACACAAAAAGGGGGACACCTGCGTCAGCCCGTGAAGGAAAAAAACAGATCGGGGATCCTTTTCAAAGGAGATAGATCGAGCGTGTCGCCTATTAGTTGGACATGAAAGAAAATGCGAGAGGACAGAGCGGGAGCGAAAGCGGAGCGCCAAGGAGGAAGGGAAGCCGAGGAAGCCTTACGAGAAGGGTTCAGATGCAGCCAATCATGATGACCGAGGGGCGATTCTGGGGCGAAATCGGTTTTTATGGGGAATCGAGGGGAATCGCATGCGGAAAAAAGAGGGAGGGCCTTGGTGGCTGAACTGGATGGGGGGAGGCAAGGAAAGTCATCTTTACTCGGGTGGAAAGGAGGCTGAGGGATTTGTGGTCGGAAGAAACTCCGCAATGGGCGAAACTGGGAAGAAAACAAAAACTGAGGAGGAGGAAAATAGAATAGAGACAGGTCGCGGTGCCATAAAAAAAAAAAGGATGTACAACCACGGAGTCATAGGAAAGAGCACTGCGATAACATCTAACGCAAAAAAAAAGAGGTGAACGGGAAGGACAGCAACCATAACCGAATGGATTGAGCCACAGCGTGGGCCGCCATAGTGGTCCGGAATCGTAGTCTCCTTCGTTCGGAGGAGAGAACGTGGCTCCCCAAGTCCGGCCAACGCTTCAGATCTCGAGGAAGAGACTCATGGGAGTCAGTTCCGGAAAGGACAAAGAGTAATAGTCGATCAGGGGGGAAGAGGCATGGGGAAGTATTTCTCCTCACCGCAGGAAAAGAAATGGTCAGGGGTGTATCTGGCAACATGTACACCACCAGGATCGCAAAGAACCTAGATGAGGGACGGAACGCAGGGAGAGCCGTTTTACCTTCAGAAGGCAGGCACCTTATGCTGGAGCCTCTTATACGATTCGCGAGCGAAACGCAAGGCTGCAAGGTGTTAACGAGGGCAGTTTTTCCGGAGGGGGAAAGCAAGCGGGCTTCTTTAGCTTGGAGAGGACGAACAGCTCCTTCGAAACTTGAAGGGAGCAAAGAGGAGGAGGCGGGGATAAACCAAACTTTGAACTGATTGGGTGGGAGAAGGGGGGGGGGGGGTCTCCAGCTCGGTCACAAAAGCGAAATCGCCATCTGAGTTCAGTAGGGCACCGCACGTCTGCATAACGATGCGCAGAAAGAATTAATCTGCAGATCAGGTGTCGGGAAAATATTAGCCACTTCTCTCCACCGGAGAAACGCAGTGTAAAGATAGTCTGTGGCAGGAAAGCAAAAAGAGTACGATCTAGTGGGGTCAGGGGTAGGACGCGGGAGGGCAGGAAGCGCGAAAGGGAGACTGAAAAAAATGTTCGCCTCATGTTCGGTGACTTCAGGTAAAGGACTTGGGATTGACTAGATGACAGCAGTATTTGGGGGCGTTGGAAAATACTCGCCCTCGCTGCATTAACGATTCAGGGGGGGTTATTGGCGGATGATTTCGGTGCCTTAGGAGAAATAAGCATCTTAATAGGACGGGCACTTCTCAAATTCATGAGTGTTATCAAAGGTCCCCTTGGATACCCTGGAAAAGGGAAATAAGAAAAAGACAGAAAGAGAAGACTAGAGGCCATTAGTGGGACCAGTTCCACCTTGGGAAAAGCGGATAATCGCGAGAAAGGGGAAATGCAAGAGGAAGAGTTCCGCTTTGTCAACATCGAGGGCTAAATCTGACTGCACACCATCGGTCAGTGTGGATAAAGAACGAAAGAGAGCGTTGCAATGTTACGCAAATGTGACACCCCCGACACACTCCGAAGGAGAACCGCGGCCAGCGAAGAGGAATCGATACAGAAGATTTGTTTGGACCCGTTCAACTGCAAGAGGGGGGGAACCCGCCCATTGCCGGACGGGTTAGAGAAAAAGCACCACAAACGCCATTGAGAGGACAGTTCAGCAGACTCAGGAGCTCAGCACATCTTCTCAAACAAGAGGAGAGCTATGGTGCTTGATTAGCTCGACAGGGGGAGAAAAAGGCCGAGAAGCTCATTATTCGTGGTGGGAAAGTCAAACATAGGCAAGAACACATGGAAAAATAAAGTCATCGTTGAACGGTCAAATCGGGGAAAAAAGAACAGCTATGACGCTAGTAGCTGAAGGGGTAAGAACCTGGGGTGTTTCATGGGGGGGGGGAAGGTTTGTTCCAAGGAAGGTGAAGGTAAACCGGGAAAAAGAACCGCATTGATTTCTGCATCGTTTTATCAAAAAGGGATGTGCCGCATATTCCTGCGAAGACTCCGCCGACAAGCGGAACTAAAAATAGGGTTGAACGTGAGGAGTCGTCAGAGAGACTGAGCCTGCTGAAACACGAACATCCTGGGGATGCCGCCACTAATTTCCTTTTAGGCGGTATAAGGAGGGAAAGGGATAGAAGCCATGAATTTCCCGAGAGGAAACAATTCCAATTGGGTTTGTAATCAAGAAATCATCCGAAAAGACCCAAAAGAAGACAGCGGCGGAGTATTCGTTCCGAAAACAATAACGCCGGCTTTGATTCAGCTAAAGAGAAGACGGAACGACCATCCGTTAAAGGAAGGGATCAAACAAGGAGAAGAATCAGGGTCAGATTCCGCGCATTCTGACCAAGCGATCGAAGCATAGGGGAGGCATGCCCAAGAGAGAGTCAACTGGGGGAGGTTCTACACATAAATTTAACATCATACTGGAGGGGGGAAAGGAAAGACGACCTTCCCAGACACGATCTGCAGATTAGAATCCAAAGGGGAAAGCTAAGAGTGATCGCAACGGAGGAAAGGGTGACTGCTACTCAGGGGTAATGACGCTGAAACAGAGCTTTTGGAACGAGAGGAAAAGATGACGAAACCAGGTGCAAAAAAAATTTTTTATATTCAAGAAGGAAGAGACAATAGGGGAAAGATCTACGGAGGGCGACTTGCCTCTCGAAAAAAAGCCACGCAGAACGCAGGGCATCCAGATGCATCAAAAAGAAAAAGAGAAGACGGGTGAAAATTAGGTATTAAAGAAAAGTCTTTTTCAGAGAGAGAGGAAGGAATCGCTACGCATAAGTTGAACCAAAAATTAAACAACTTCTCCTGAACGCGAAAAGCCTCCAGAGTATCAAGGAGTTGCAGCCCATTGCGATCCTGGGTGTGGGCGGGGGGGGTGAGAGACATTAACCCCTGACCATTCAGGAATAAGTAAGACGTGACGGCCGCCCTACTAAGACTTATTCAGGGGATGACTATCCTATCTACTCTTTTTGTAGGCCTGAGCTACGTGAGAAAAATGCGATCAAAGGGAAGAGGTCTCGAGAGATCAGGGGGAGCTCAGACTGGAAAGCTCCGCTAAGACAGTACGAAAAGGGGAATGGCCGCCATCAATGGGGAAAGAAGGAAAAAAGGGGCTAGGAGGCTTTGCGAATGATATCAGGTTTCTGGGCTTAGCGCGCGGCCCTGGGAGGAAAGTGGCGGACTAAGGGCTCATCAGGGGCAATGGTCTGAATAACCGTGGGGTAACCTACATGGAGGGAAGGATTTGGTGGCCGGCACCGAGCGCAAAGGGGTTCTAAAAGAGAACACCAACTGAGTATTAGGGGAAACGAAGAGCACGTGCCATGGCTTCTTTCATCCACCCATCATCATACAAGAAACTTGGTTCTAGACAGGGTGGGGGCTGATAACATCAGTCCCACAACTTCCTTCCAGGGGGGGATCAATCTTCTTCACCGAAAGCGATGGAATGAAGATTTTGGAAAGACTAAGAATGTCATCATTATTTGGCAATAAAGGAAAAACAGTAAATTGTCGGTTCGTAGTCGAAACGGGGGGAAAATAAAGGGAACCGCTGAGCGCGAGGTTCGGATGAAGGTGACCTCACTATGCCATCAAATCATCATGACGGAGGAATGAATGATCAGATGAGTTGGCAAAAGAGGTCTGGACAGGCGGACGGAGGGGAAGGAGAGGAAAGAACAAAGCTCCAACAAAATGGACACCACCAGGACGAAATTGGAAAGAAAACCTTTATCGAACTACTTTAAGGCGGATTCTTCAAGCTGTGGACATGTTGCCGCAACGTAATGAAGGGAATCAGGCCTTCGTTTACTTGAGAAAGAAAAAGAAAGTCTGGAAATGGAGGCATTTTAACCGGGGGGGCCTTTTTTCTCTGCCGGCTGCTTGGACGAAGTGGAGAAAGGGGCGGTCGGAAAGACGCAAGGAGGGAAAGTGAAAGAGATCTTTCTACAAGATTCAAATGCCTGATACTGTCGGGATCATCAACAACGTTGAAATTGGGGGGGGGGGGAGAATGAAATGGTTTGCGGACAATCCAAAGAGCGCTGTAGACTCGCAGCGAAGCATTCAAACAGGCAGCCCGGTCGCGAGAGGGGAGAAGTAATTCTGACTTAAGAGGTGTGACTGCAGGGAAATTGCTGGAAGGGTCCCCTTCCTGGCGAAGCTACTCCTTCTTGTGAAAAAGTAGTTGGCCTGAACAACCGGGCTAGCTCTTGGTAAAAGTTGAATGCGCGGCGGGGCTGTCAGGGAATAAGTAATACTGGAAATGGGACATGTAGGAAGCAGTGAGGATTCTTCCCGGGAAGAGTTGGGGACTGCTGTTTTATCTAAATCCGCTTTTGAGTGGCGGGGAAAAAAGAGAAGCAGTCTCGTGTTAAGGAAGATTAAGGGTTGGGTAGTTTCTTGGGTATAGATATAATGACCACGGTAAACCGGACTTTGCCCGCCGAAAGAAATTTTTCCATTTAAGTCGTTAGTCCAGAAAAGAGGGGGGGGATACCCCGTCCTAAAGGAAAGACTGAGAAGAGACGGCCATGATGGTGTTTTTTCAGAGGGGTGCCACTTGTAACCGCTATCACGGGGAAAGAAAAGTAAAGATATTTAATAATTTCCAGGGGAGGGTAGGTTAGAAGGGAACTTGAATGCAATCAGGGGAAGAAACGAGGCCCGGAGGAGTCTCAAATTTGACTTAGCTTGAAAAGGCCACCCAGAAGGCACAAAACGCGGAAGAAAAAAAAGAGGAAAAAGAGACGCTTCATCTATTTTGTGAATGGGTCAACGCTGCCTGCAGGGGAGAAAAGATACACCTGCTATTTTGGGTACATAAAGGGGAAGGACACATAAGTCCAATTGGATAGGACTAGGGGGGAAAGATAGCGTTGGGATCTAATCCAGAAAGCGATCTCAAAAACGAGGAAAGATTGTGCTGAGGAGCACCTGAGAAAGGGGCTATGCCCTGATCCTCTCCAGGGGGGGAAGAGCAAGGGTGTGCATCGATAACTCTCAGGAAGGGAGAGGGGAGAAAAAATCAGGAAAGAGTTTAAAGGAAAAGAAGGGTTTCACCATCGGATAGATGGCCTTTCCCGCGGTGGTGGAAGGAAGGGGTGGTTCAGGGGAGTCCGTTTGGGAAAATAATGAAGGAACCATTTCACCGGCTAGAGAATCTTTCGATCACCCTTACACCTGATGTGGGGAAAAATAATAAGTAGAATCACTCCTCCGGACATCGGAAAAGGTGAAAAGGAATGGAAAGTGGAGTAGAGCTCTCTCGGAGAGGGAATGGTCGCCGGGAACTTGAAAAACCATACAAGTTGCCGTAGACTGGGAAGGGGGGGGGGGGTTATAGGACAGAGTGGGACTTTTAGACGGGGTAGAAAGGGTATTCCGGACTGGATAAGAAAAACAACCAACGGGGGAGAGGAGTCATCCTATTACAATTGTTGGAGTTCGGAGGAGGAAGAAAATCATCCGCAAGAAAAAAAAAAAGGTCGCGCGCGCGGGTCTGCCAACCGCAAGCAGGGTTTCAGCTAAAAAAAACCAAAGGGAAAGAGACCATACTTTTAGTACCGGGGAAAAAGAAGAAGGGGTCCAAAAGTTCAAGGAGAACGGAGGCCATCGCCCCGCCGGAAGCAAGAAGAGGGACAAAGGACACATCTCTGAGTACTATGGCCAAGAAGGGTTTCACATAGCTTTTCCGAAGTAGTGTAGAAGGCGTGGAGACTGTAAGGTCTTCTGGAAAGAGAAAAAGGGTCGGAATATTAAAATCCGCTTACAGTAGCATAAGGAAAAAAAAGGGGATTCGGTGCTCACGGGGTGAGACTTGGGCGACAAGGAAAATGCGGCCACGTACAGTCGGGGGAACCGCATTGGACGTCAACACAATCTAAAGACCAAGTAAGGGAGGGTGATGGAGATTCAGAAGGGACAATAAGACTCCTATTTGGGAAAGTCAAGACCGCGGGAGCCTGGTGATCGAACTCCCAACTCGAAAATGGGCAGACATCATTACGGAAAAGGAAGATGGACGGTTCATTTGACCGCAGCGAACAGAAAAAGAAATTTCAGAGGGGGCTTACGTTGAAAGGAATGTCAAAAAAAATGAGAAAAGGAATCGTCTAAAGAAGTAAAGAGGGGTCTATCAGAATCTTAACTGTTGAAAAAAAGAAAAGGTGGTTTGTACATTTGGGGGAATGGGGTGAAAGCTTCATAGCCGAAGGCCATTTTGTCAAGGCTGCGAGAAGGGTGGGGGCGCACTAAATACAGGAAATTTTTCAACGGGAAAGGTCGGGAAACTCTTTCGGGAAGAAAGGGAAAACGAAGCGAGAAACCGAGGCAGATCGCTGAGAGAAAGGGGAAAGACCGCAAGGAGGGCAATCGCGGAAAAAAAGAAAGGTACTAATTATCGATGAGGGCAACAGTAATGAGGACTATTCGGGGGGGTATTAAAGAAGGCGGGTTCTGTCTCGGGCGGGGAAGAGACCCTTGGAACTGAATTGGGATGAACATGAGGTCTTGGGGAAACTGTTCTCTTCCAAGGTGTACCAAACTACATTTCTTGGGGCTGGTCACCGGCAAAGACCCTGCACTTTCTTATCTCACATAAAAGGGGAAAATAAGAAAGGGAGAAAGGGGGGCGGAGACGGTGACGCCACAAAGCTAGGTGGAACACCAATCAGATACAGTTGGAGAAGATTCGAGAACATCAAGGAAAACGGACAGTCATTGAAGCCTCGCTTGAAGAGCCCGCCGTAAAGGAGGGGGAGCCCCATGCCGGAGGGGTACATCAAATGGGAGATAAAACAGTAGTCGAATGGCGGTCAAATTGAACCTTGTGCGCGGGAATGAGGAGGGCTCGAAGTCGATCCATGAGCAGGTGGAGGGGGGGACAGATTGCCTAGTAAAATCAAAGACAAAAGAAGTATAGGATTCAGAACGTAAAATGTATCAAGTTGGCGACACCATGCTTAAGGGGAAAAGATGGCAGGGTTTTAATGTAGATGTAAGAACGCCCAACACAAGCACAAAGGGTGCTCAAATGGGTTAAACAGCGAACTCTGTATAAGGAAGGGGCTCAGTACAAGAGGTTACATTGAGGGGGACTAATGCCTTCAATGAATCTCCGGCGAGAAACGCAAGGGGGGGGAGAAGTAACCGAGTTCAATTAGGATGGGGTAGGCCCGGCTTTCCGTAGCGGGGGAGGAGGAGGAAGAAAAGGCGGACCCTTGGGAGAGTGGGACTCGACAAATAGGTAGGGGGATTGACTTCGGCTGAATCTCAAACGGGGAAAGGGGGGGGAGAAAGAAAATGTGGACGGCCGCGGGGTACCAAAGCTGAATGGTACTATTCTGCGGCGGGAGTGACACCCGCAGCCCTGTCGCGAGAGGAGTAGTTACAACTTCTTATTCTAGATCAAGCGGGTGCTTCCAGAATCACGCCAAGACGGCTCCAAACAAAAGAATTATAAAGCTCTTTCGTCCGGAAACCGGGGAAAGGGAGAGAGCTGTTCATGTTCCGCCGAAAGGAGGTAGGGGACGGAATGAGACTTCTGAGGGGGGGGGGGGGGGGCAACATTTCGGACAGTCAGGTCGGAGTGAAGGAGTTCTGGGCGCGTGACGGCGCGGGGGGACTGAATAAAGCACGCTTTGGGGGGCGGGGGAACGAAAATCCAAGCCCAGAGGTTCCGTTCGATGTTTGGGGGGGGTCGAATCGGTTGAACTTAGATATATACTACAGAAAGAGGAATATGACGTGGACTTTCCTCCGCGCGACGAAGTAGAAGTATCCCACTCCGAAGGCCTAAAGGAAATACTGTTCGAGAAAATAAGGCCATGATGTAGTGGGTTGTGCAGAAGAAAAAAACAGTGCAGTGTAAAGCTGAGCATCGGAATCCCCAAAACAATAACCAACTCACGAAAAAAAATCCGGAAGGTTCCGGCTGGCAAATTACGAAGGACTCTGCTTGAAAACAGGCGAAGCTTCCCGAAAGTCAAGAAAGGAAAAAATGGAGAAAGCCATTCCTTGAACAAAAGGAAGACGATAACATAACACCGGAAAGAAAACAAAAAAAAAAGGCATAGGTGAAACCGATTGAGGGGAAAAGGAAAAAAAAGATGCCGTTTTGTTGACCGCGCAAACAAGGAAACGGTCTCTCTTCACATCATGGCGGGACACAACGAAAATCAATGGAGAGATCAGGGAAAAGAAAGGTCATGTGTACTCCACACAAAACTCTCTCGGGAGGAAAGAGAGGATGTGCTGATTACAAGAAGGTGTGAGATGAGGCCCCTGATCAATAGAAGAAGGAGGGGGAGACGAAATGGTGATTGCTCGATAAAAGCGTCCGGACCTGTAGCGCTGGAACAAAAAAGCTTGAAAACGTGTCCAAAAGGACGGGGGGGGAAAAACCGGACGGGGGCGCTTTCTCTTGAACTCGGGGGGGAAAGAATTGTGTCAATGGGGATCAGGGCCGGTTTGTGAGGGGGGGGAATTAAACCATGTCAAAAGTGAAAAATCGCGATCGGGATTTAGGGGAGAACACCCGGAAAGTTATCAGATTCCTATCGAATCAGAAGAGGGACTTGACATCGATTCATTTACCTTTGATTCGAGAAGGAGTCAAAAGAGGGTTGACCAGTGGCACTGGGGCGCCGTGCTGAAACAAAAACAGCTGGCCGTATTCTTCTTGGTGTGATAGGCGAAGTTAAGTTAGGAAGGGGGGGATAAGGAAATGAAGGGGGGAAACGACTCCAATCACGAAGGCGCAGGCACTTCCGAGGGTACAGAGGTCTAAGGTCACCGAAATCATCCGAAAGACCCAAAATGAGGGGAGGACCAGCGGGGGGGAGCTTAGTATTCTTCCAAAAAAAAAGAAAGCTCTGTGGAACTAAAAAAGAACGCGCCACTACTTAGGACGGAAGTGATCAAGAACTGCGGAATAATTGTCTGAGGATGCACCTGCCTTAAGAAAAGTCCGGAAAGACACCAAGGGGGGCCGACATTACCAAGAGATAAAAAACGAGGGGGGGAAGGGAAAGTAAGTATGAGAAGAGAGCAGGGTTCGACTGTTAGGGGAATTGGCGAAAGAAAACTCTGACGTCACCAACAGAAGATGAAAAAAGAATCCGAGGGTAGATCGAAGGATACCGGGGGTCTTGCTCGTTTGTACGGCTAAGAAGGGATGGAGCTAAAACAATCCTTTGGGAAAGAGAGGTACAAAATTAGGTCTAAAAGAGTTTTTAGGGGGAAATAACTATATCAATCCTAATCAAAGGGGGGGGGGTAGAAGAGCGATTCAAGTCTCCGAGGAGTCTTGGGTGAAGCAAATTCCTAGAGAGGAGGATAAATCAGACAGGCCTCAGATCAGAAAAATGAAGTGAAAAAATGCAAGGTTTAAAAATGGATGTTTCATTGCAAGAAGGCTTGTCTCTTCTACTCAGTAAAAGGGTCAGCATAAGTGGGCAAAAGAGTTCCAAATTACTCTAATGGAACGAAAAGCGAAATCGAATAATATCTGCCTTGAATGCTATCCTGGTGGGTGGAAGGGGGTGGTTTTTTTATGAAAAGGTACAGTGAAAAAAAAGGAAAGGGGGGGCCTGTCAGTATCGTCGCACCTACCCCCTCTATCAGTTTTAAAAGGGGAAGAAGATTTTGTCTGCTGGATGTGGAGTGCCATCGTTAAGAAAATTTGGAGGAATCGTTTCTTCTCCGAGAGAGGGCAGGCCCTACGAGCAAAGTGGGGAAGAAGGACCTGTAGGTCCTCCCCTAAGAGTACCAAGAGACTATTCTGGGGCGATTCCAATCTCATTCGGGGAATGGGGAAGCGGAGGCTTCACCCTGGGAATGGGACGGGGGGGGAACTTTTGCGAGGAAGTTGATCCCACTGACTCCCTGGTGTAAACACAAGGAAAGGGGAGTGAGGTATTGTGGCGAACCGAAGAAGGCGCAAACGGGCAGTATCTCAGGACAACAAAAGTATGATGAAAAGAGATATACGAGGCTAGGGCGGCTGTGCCGACAAGA
>Ga0179593_1680058_pt1 | contig 11492 bp, 15 predicted proteins | sample CZODoug2_1_08_16_FD_185931 | JGI IMG/M metagenome (GOLD analysis project Ga0179593, IMG submission 185931) | Vadose zone soil fungal communities from Angelo Coast Range Reserve, California, USA - CZODoug2_1_08_16fungal (PacBio error correction) | ecosystem: Environmental > Terrestrial > Soil >...
TCCAGTCCTCCCTAAAAGGAAGAAGAAAAGGAAAAAGAAAAAAAAGTTCCATTCTGTCTGAGAACCCACCCAACTCGACTGCCGCTGCGGGCTCTACGGAAAAAAGAGAAAAGGGGAAGATGCAATTATCCCGCCTCTGAAAAGGAAGGAAACAAAAAGGAAAAAAAGAAAGTCTTACAATCATTAGGGAAAAAGTGACTTTCTGAAGGAGGCTGAACTGATGGTATTAAGCACCTGCTGCGGAAGAAAGAGGAAGAGGCATTTCCGGAGGCAGGAGGGCCTAGGGAAAGGGGGGGAAAAGACTTCCTGGTGCTGGGCAAAGGGGATGGAAGAAGAGGATGAGGGGTCATTCCTCCATCTACTTGGGGAGTCAATCTTTGCTTTTACGTGCTCTTCTAAGTGAAAAAAAGAGGATAGAGATCATCATCCGGGCCGGGAAAAAAGAGGCTGCTCAGGGAAGGGGGAAAAAAAAACATAAAAATTTTCCGCCAGAGGAGAGACGCTCGTAGAAATTATTCGTTCTTCATCCCGGTCAGTAGGAAAAAGGGGCAGAAGGAGCCTTTCGGACTGCCCCAGACTGGGAGGGAGGAGGAGGGGAACTCTTAGGAGGAGCCAGAAAGAGGAAAGATGTGCTCCTGTTCCGACGAGCTGGAGGACGCATGCCACTACTTTTCCCCAATCCTCGCACAGGGAGAAGGCAGAAAGGAGGCAGGCGGGCGCTTCCTCTTGCAGTTCGAGGGGGGGGGGGGAAAAGAAACCTTGTGCTTGGGGGAAAAAAAAAAAAGGGGAGGATTCAGAACTCATATTGTCATCGGGAACTAAGACCTCCGCCGACTTCCCACGTAGGGAGATTAAAAAAAAAAAGCTCTTCCTCTGGGGAAAGTGATAGGAGTGAAAGGGGACGTTTTCATCTCAGCAGGAGAAAAGGGAAAAGAAAGAAGTTCCATGTGCAACGCCCCGCCTATCGAGGTCTTCAGTCACCATCTCTGCCACGAATCAGGAGAAGGAAGGAGATCCCTAACGCAGCACAAAGCCCCTCGACGAAAAAAGAAAAAAAAAAAGAGCAGGTCCATTCTTTCGGAATCTCCGCGCATCGAAGCCCCTCCTCCTCACCGGTGAGTACTCAGGAGAACAGAGAGACTTTGTCCTCAAAGGTGCCGCAAAGAAAGCTCCACCTGTACCTTAAAGAAAAGGTGCATCTCGCCAGAGGAGAAGGAAAGGAAGAGAACGAAATCTCTTCGGCCTGGACGAGAAAATCTAGATCTTTTCATATCTGAGCTGCAAAAGAGCTGACCAAAAAAAAAGGAAGGGGAACGTCTTCGCCGGGGAGCAAGAGAGGAAAGGAAGGGATGCTTTAGCTTTATCCGAGGAGTAAAAAACAGAAGTAAGAAGTCCTCGCGCAGGAAGGCCATGCCTCCGCTGAGTGGGGACATATCCCTGTCCTACCGAAAGAAAAAAGTGCTCTTCCGTGAAAGAGGACCGGCCTTATGAACGTTAGTCAAGCCTCCCACGTACCCTTCGCGATGGGGGAAAAGACGAAAAGAGGAAGATTCATTCCCTCGAAAGTCGATGAAAGCATAAAGTGGGTTTTCCACTGTTTCTCGTGCGGCAAGATCCCAGTTGAAGTCCTCCGTCCTGGGCGCGGGAGGAAAGAAAGGATGCAGCTGTGCCGCGAAGGCCAAAGGAAGGGAAGAAGAGAACATTATACCAAGAGGCTCTTCAAAAGGGGAGAGAGGAGCTCTTCGGCCAGGAGAAACGCTCGGGGCGGACTATTTCCGCATACCATGAAGCGGTGGTCTAGAGGGGGATAAAGGCCTTCTCGTCTCCGTTCCCCACCAGGGGGGAGAAAAAACAGTACGGAGAGGGAAAAAGTGGGGAGGTGTCCTTTCACAAGGAGGCGTTACCATTTCTCGCCGCGCAGCTCGCCCCGAAAGAGGAAGGGGAACCCCTTTGAGGTAGTGGTACGGGTCTCTATTCTCGCCAGAAGAAAAAAAAAAAAAGAGTCTTCACTCTCAAGGAGGCCGACCTCCCCTGCCTTATCACTCGTGAGACCGGGGGGGTACATCTCCTCTCTGTAGGCAGAAGTGGGGAAGAGAGGTTATCTTCCTCTCCTCTCCCTCCTGTTCAGCTCTTTCGTTCTCCAACCACATTCTTATCGTCCTTCTCGTGCCTCTAGGAGAGATACGGGAAGCTGGAGGAAGGGAGAAAAAAAGGAGTAGGAAAGGAGGATTCCTAACTAGGCGCCGGCCGCTCCTCGCCGGCGGTGTCCAGCCCAGTCTTTCTATCCCCTCCGGAGGTCGAGTGGAAGAAGTAGTGGAGAAAAGCCTTCCGCCTCGAACATCGTGCAGAAAGAAAAAAAGAAAAAAAAAAACAACTATTATTAGTGAAAGATAAGAGATGGGGGGGAAAGGAAACGCTTTCCGAGTCTTACCTGCGGTGCCAAGTGGGTACGTGCGCATGCTCCACTAAGACCTCCGGCGAAAGAAGCCTCGATTACCTCCTCCGTGCGATCGCCGGCCGGAGAGAGGAGAGAGAAAGGGCCGACTCTCTGGCCCTTCCCTTAACGGCCGGAAAAAAGGGCCATCTTTCCCTAGGGGATGGGAGCACGACTAACTACCTCTCTTCTATGACGAGGGCCGAAAGGGGGACAGGTCTTGACGGCCGGGGAGGAAAGAATTTCTCCCAGAGCGCGTCGGAAGAGAGAAACGAGCCCCTTACCACGAAACCCTGTGGGGGGGTTGGAAGGAGGGGAAGCTATGCTCGGTCTATCTTCTCGCGCCGCAAAAGGAGGGGGGCCTGCCTACGTGTGACAGGGGGGGAAAACGTGCACTCTCTTCACGAGAAGGGGATTCTCTGCCTGTGGGGTTAACCTTACTACTATACTGCTGGCAGTGCGGCAGGGAGGATTCCTGGTCTGGGAACTAAAAAGGGGAAAGAGCCGCCGCAAGGGAGGGAACGGTGATCCTGTGCCGCGCAGAGATGCTGCCCGCTTCTCTTCAAGAGCCTCGTTGGAGGGGAAGGAAGGACTGTGCCCGAATTTCCCTTACGTCCTTAAAAAAGAGGGAGATGCCTACTGGGAGGATGACATCTCTTTCCGTTCATCTCCAGGAAGAGAAGCCCCTTTGAGGACGGCCGAAAAGAAGGGAAGGTAACCACTGGAGGGAGGTCTAATCTGACTTAGAGGACGGTCAAACTAGAGTTCCTCGCTTACTTTTGGCCTAGAAAAGAGCTCTACGAGGGGGGTCTTTTGGCGATGGAATACTTCACGGAAGGCCCTTTCACTTACTCGAACTTATGAGAGAGGGGAAAGAACCGGATGAAAAACAAGTACCCTTTCCAGCTGGCAGGAAAGATAATGGCCTATGCCCGGAGAAGATGGGGGATGACGATCTAATTCTTTCTCACTCTCCGAAAGGGGAGGGGACGAAAGAAATTTTTTTCGAGACGACGGGAAAGGAAAGCCTTGGCCAGGGAGGGGAAGCTCTTGAAGCTAGAGATCTGAGCCTTTAGTGCTCTTGTGCCGAAAAAAGAGGGGATCTTCCCGCTCGCGCGAGGGAGGAAGGAAATTCACGCGAGTGAAAGGGAGAGGACTTATCTTCCCGCGTCTCTAGGAAAAAGAGCCTTGGGGACTTGTACTACCCGGTGCTGGGATGGGGGTCCTCGGCGCCGGGGGGGGACCGACCGCCTGGCAAGAGGGATCACTTCTGTCGTAGTGTGGCGAGTCAAAAAAAGCGAACCGCGAATAAAGGGACAGGGGGGACTTGTCGAGCTGGTGCCAGACTTTACAGCATAGGAAAAGAGTGCCCCTGCGTTTCTTCTCCTGGCGGGCCGACAGAAATAGAATGCCTACGGACGGGGATCCAAGTTGGGGGAGAAGGGTGGAAGAGATCTCCCGAGTGGGACGTCAGCGACACGCGTTCCGATGCAACTTTGGAAGGAGCCTCACGGCGGTCTTTTCAAGCACACCGAAAAAGTCCACCGAGAAAAGGCATCTGCCCGAAGAGAGAAAGGAAGCCATGGGAGGTGATTTGGGTACGACTTCTTTTGATGGTCGATGGAGTGCAAAAAAAGGAGTAGGGAAAGAAACCTCTATGAGGAAGGGGAGATACTCATTTTCCGCCTTCGATCATTACCAGAAGAGGGGAAAAAGTTGCGCGGCGACGCAAAAGAAAGGGGGGGGAGAACGTTGATTACTAAACGAAACTGAGGGAAGCATCGACTCTATCTCGAGGATGAAGGGGTATTGTTTCTATGCTTCGGGAAAGGATCAGCCGCGGGAAAAGGGAAAAGCCCTTCTGAGGATAGGGAAAAAGAGGGGGGTGGTTCAACTTAGAAGAGCAACCCCGTTCCCCGTTCTGCCGCCCCCCATGGGAGAAGGCCCGCAGTACGAAGAGAAAGAGGGAACTCCCTCTTCCTGGAGGAGGAGGAAGTCTATTCAATTCAGTCTCCGGCATTAATCCGATAGACAGAAGGGAAAGGCAGCATTTTCGACAGCCAGAGGACAAGAGAAGAGGGGTAAGCCGGCACAAAAAAAAAATGATGGGAATCCATCCTAGTGCTTTGGAAACAGGCGGCTCTTTCAGGATCGGGATTGAACTTGCAGCTCAAAGGGGGGGGCCTCTCCGGCACGTAGAGCCCGAAGAAAAAGAGGAGGGTGAGGTGGGGTCAATACCTACTGGATTTGCTCGGGAGGGGGAAGTCCCACGTGTAGGGAAGGAAATAACTACCTCTCTCCTCACAACACAACGGGAAAAGGAGGGGGGGGTTCGTTCCAGGGGAAAGGAAAAGAAAGGGGGGGACTTCATCCCCTATCACATGAAAAGAAAAAGGAAGAGAAAAAGCAAACTCTACGTCCTCTTCGTGGACTCTACCGTATTCTCGTCTCCCTTTTATCTGCACTTAGACGCCTCGACCGGGGAGGAAAAGGGATAGGAATGGCTTACAATCAGTCTGTCATGCTGCCGCTGAAAAAGGGGGGGGGAGGGAAGGAAAAGGGATCCGTGCAGCCCGTAGAGAATGAAGGATCCTGAGGGCCTAGTCCACAGCCCTTACTCTGCCGGCGCGCGGGGGGGGGGGAAAGAGGCTTTAGATACGGCTCAAGGAAACAGAACTCCCTCTACCTTGGTGCGGAAAGAAAATGAGGGGAGGTTCTCTTCTCCGTAAAAAACAAAACGAAATCCGATGAGCAGCAGCCTGCCAGGAGAAAACAAAGGCGTCTTCTCGGGCCGGAAAAAGAAAGAAAAACAACTTCCGCCTCGCGTCCTCGAGAGAGAGGAAGAGAAGGGAAGCCCTTTCTTCGGCTACTCGGGGAGGGCCGAACGCACTGCGGACGCCCCCTCTGCCTGGTCCTGATCGACAAAAGAGGGGGGGCGCCGCAGGCCGACTAAGGGGGGGGTCTCCGTTCATCGCTAGAAGAATCTCCATCAAAGAAAGTCAGTACTCCAATCCCGCCCCATGGCGCAAGGGGAAAAAAAAGGAGGAAGGCTTTCGCTGGCCTCGGGGAAGAGGGGATTTGGAAAAGGGGGGAAGGCTTTAAAAGACCGGAGTGCGGTTTTTTTGTGTTTTGTGTTGGGGTTAATCCCAAAGGTCATGGCCGCGATCGAGCACCGCCGCTGAAAGGGGGGAAGGATTAAGCCCTTCCACATCAAAAAGGGGAATTCCCTTAAAGTAAGAGGGGGAAGCTCATCTTCGTCCAAAGCAAGGAGAAACACTTGCCATTTCCCGCCAGGCCCGATCAAAGGGAAAAGAAGAACAGATCTCACTAATCAGGAAAAAGGGACGCTATCAGCGGGACGCCCAGAAAAAAGGGAGAAAGAGCCGTTGCCATGCGTCGCGAGACTGACCGCTTACCGCCCCGCCCAGCACCGGGTAGTACAAGAAAAAACGGGAGGGGGAACTCTGGGGAAAAGGGAAGCATGCCGCAAAAAGGGACTCTCTCGAAGGAGGGGGAGGCCTCTTCGCCGCGAGCAGAAAAAGATCTCTTCGGCCCGAAAGAACCTCCTGACTCGGTAAGCTATCTTCACGAGCTACAAGCCGCCGAAAGGGGCCGTCAGTCTCCTTCCAGGGAAAAAGAAAGCTCTCCTCCTTGGCTGCTGGAAAGAGAAAAGGAATTCTATCGCCGCCGCAGGTCCTGCCAGGCCTCGCGTCAAGGACGGGACCTCCTGCTTGCCAGGAAGAAAAAATCCCGGTCAGAAGAAAGGAAAATTTCTCAGGCCTGGGAACTTCTCGCTTTCCGGGAAGCCCTCCTCCCACTACCCGGAAAAAGGTGGAGAAAAAGCTAGCCACCCGTTACGCAGAGAGGAGTGCATTCCCCCAGCACGGGCTATCTCCATTGGCCGGAATGGGGAAAACGGTCGGGCGTTGCGGCAGTCCAGGGGACTCCGTCCTGGAGATGGGAAAAGGGAACGAGAAGTTCTTCAGCGCTCGCCGGCCGTGTCCCCTGTTCACTTCAGTCTTCACATTAGATGGCACTTGCAAAGGAAAAAAGGCGTTTCTAGCGCGCGGATCCGGGAAAATAACAAGAGCGCCGGCGGAAGAAGTAAACAGGGAAGGGGGGTAAAGTCGCTCACTGGCATATTCTCTTCTTCAAAAAAAAAAAGGCAGCGAAGCCAACATTACTGCTGAGTGGAAGGAAGAGGGGACTTTGTCGTTTGGCCGTGTCAAAGTCCTGCCCCTGCCAGGGCGCGCGCGAAGGGACCTATCTATATATCCTGAAGTGGAAAAGAGGGGGAGGGGGGGGGTACGGGCTCGTAGAGAAGAAGAAGAGAGGGGGCATCTCGCACCTAAAGTCTTCGCTTCCCGCCCGCTGAGTAAAGAAACCTCGCCATCGAAGGGAAAAGGGCTCCATCACTCTGAAAAGGAAAAGGGGGAGGGGAAGGGAGGGGAGGGCTTCTCCGCTGCGGGGCAAGAAAGAGTAGCTTGAATCGCCTCGCCTGTCTTCTTTCACGCGGCCATCGAAAAAGAAGGGGGGGACGTCGTTTAGCAGTCGGCGCAGACCAAAAAAAAGGGAAGGAAAGAGAAGCGTGCCGTCCGGCCCCGACCCATCTCTCTCAAAGAAGAAAAAAAGGAATTTTTCGGGGCCGGGAAGAACGCTCTAGGAGTACGCGTTGCTCCCACGTGTTCTGCTCCGAACTGCTCCCCGACGACCGAAAAAAGAGGGGGGGAACGATTACCTCCTCCGGCGAGGGCGCCGCCAAGGGAAAAAAAAAAGAAAGGGACGACTCTCTGGCGCCTTCCCTTACCGGCCGAAAAAGGAGAAAGGGGGTACCTAGTTGCTTTGTAGCACGGAAAGGCCGAACCTCGCTTCGTGGCCGAGGTCCACGGAGAGAAAAAAGGTACGTCCTCCGGAGAGGGAAGAGAAAAAAGAGCTGCTTCCTGCGGGGGCTTCGAGGAAGAAAAAGGTCCCACTACCGCCCGCGGGGGAAAGTCATTTAATCTCCGGTCTATCTTCGAGCGGGAATGGACGGGGGGCCTTCCTCCGGGTGACCAAAAAAAGAAAACAAGTTCACCGAGAGAGGCCGTAACGGGTGGCTGACGAGGGCCTGTTTTGTTCCGGACGAAGAAGGAGTGGGCGGCAGTTACCACCAGGTCCGGGTACGGGAATCGGCCCACAAGTCTCTCCTTGCTCCTGTCCTACCGCGAAGGGGGGAAAGAGGCTCTCATAGCCTCGTGGTCTACCGGGGGAAGAGGAAAAGGATTCCTTACGGCCGGCGAGAGAAGGCATCTGTTGCCATCTCTTCGGTTCCAAAAGAGGTCTTCATCCCCTGGAGGACGTCCGAAAAGAAAGGAAAAGAGGCTCCCATTCGATCGACGTAGCCGGAGGAAAGAGGAGTGTTCCTCGCTTAAGGTGCTATCGAGCCACCACGCTCCTGGGGGGGAGAAATTTCTACCTGGAGAAGAAAGAAGATCCTTTCACGGAAAGGAAAAGAGAAGTGAATCTGCTACGGATATTTCAACCACTTCCTGGCCAGCGGGGAAAAGTCCTGCGCTAGGAAAAAGACTCTGGAGGCGGAAAAGGGGGAGGGATCATGTCTAAAACATCCCTTCTTCTAGATATGGGGGGGACGTGCGACTGAAAAAAAGGGGGAAAGTGTCTTCTCTGGTAAGCATAAAAGAAAAGAAGAAGTGAATTTTCCGTCGGGCGATCGTTCTCGTTTCTCGTCCGCTCGCGAGGGGGGAAAGGGGGGAAAAACGGCGCGAGGTCCAAAGGAGGGGTAGTCTTCCGGAGTCTTCGAGGGAAAGGTAGCTCTTGGCGATGGACTGTACTACCGTTGGGTCTGAGGGCGTTCCTAGGGGGAGGCGTTCTTGCCGACAAAAAGGAAGTGAGCACTTTCGCGGAAACAGAGGGGGGTTTTCTTCCGCTATGGATCTTACCTCTCCTTTGGTCACCAGGAGAGGCGTTTTCGAGCTGGTGCCAGAAGGAGAAGAAAAAAAGCGGCGCTTGCCCTGGCACGGCGGGTGAAAAAAGGGAGGAAGGGATGGAAGTCCCCTACGGCACTAACTGGAAAAAGGGTGATCACTTTAAAGATCCTATCTTTTTCGGAGATTCGACAAGGGGGGGTCACTTCTTTTATGAGAGGGAAAGGATCTGCGTCGGATCAGAAGGAAGAGTTTAAAAAAGCACCAGTAGGGAGCACAAAGTAACAGCCTAAGACTTCCCCGTGCCAGCGCAAACGTGGAGGGGGAGGGCCCTTCCTCCATGTTCGGGGATTGGGGGGGAAAGGCCTCCATCTCTTAGGAACGAAAAGAGAGGAGGAATGTTTCTTCCTCCTCCGAGTGGACCGATCATGACCCAGCAGAGGGGGAGAGGGCTCTCGACCGTACCCCGAGTAGCAAAGAAGAGCCGACTCCTGCCGCTGAGGGGGGTTTTGGCGGCGGAAACTTGGAGGTTTTCTATTCGTCCTTCGTCCCGAGCAGACGGGGGGAAAAAAGAATGGACCCTCTTCTGCTCCTAAAAGGGGGGGGGGGGGGGGGGGCAAACTATAAGATCAAATTCCCGGAGAAGGGGGGGCCGCCCCACCAGTAGAGTGTCGGAAACTGCCCGCATTACTAGCCGATCTAAGAAAACAACGCGGCCGCGCGAAAGCCGATTGTCATGGGAGGAGGAAGTCCGGCCATAAGACTATCGCCGCGCGGGCGGCCACGGCGCAAGAAGAAAGCAGCAGTTTCGCCGCGCCCTCAAAAAAGCATGACAGACTGATGAAAGAACGTATGCGTGTGCCCTGCTGCCGGCAGGGAATGAATCTTCCACGGGCAAGGACTTCCTGTAGAAGAAAAGGAGGGGAAGTCCCTCGTTTTGCGTTTCTAATCCCTACTTTCTGTTGCTCGGAGGAAACACTTTTGAGGGGCAGGAACTGAAGAAATAGAGAAAAACAACACACCTTAGGAGGACGAAAAATAAGGGGCAGGAATTCCCTCTCACCTGGGCCGGAACCCTTAGGCCATTCTTTTCTTCGACAAAAGAGCTCTCGGCGTGGAGAAAAAAAAAGAGGAGGGGGAGGGCGCCCTTGTAATGCAAGGAAAAGAGGGACCTTCCCAAAACTCCTCTTATGTCGTACCATCATTCATGTCAGAGGGGGGAGAGGGAGAATTATTTAGGAGCAACTGGAAAAAGATCTTAAGAGGGGGATTCATGACGGAGACTGGTCCTCTCCTGCAAGAAGGCCTCCTTCAGACGGTAAGAAAGAGGGCTGGAGGAAGCTCGTATGAGGCAGTAAAAAAAAATCTACCTGTGTTCGTGCCTCCCCCGGGACAAGGGGGGATCTTCTCCGTTGAGTAAAGTAAAAAAAAGAAAAAAAAAGGGGACTCCTAGTAGCATCAGCGAATCACTTCGACCAAAGGGAAGGGAAAGAAGGGCATCTACACCCATTCCGCAACCTAAGCGCTCTCTCTTCTATCGTGCATGGAGTCGGAAGGAGGAGGCGACTCCGTGTACGGTCTCCAGGAAGAAGACCCTCGGCTGGTAAGGGAAGGAAAAGGGGGAAAAAGTCTTATTAGCCGAACAGGACTGAAACGCTTCTTTTACCCCTCCGTTCCTACGGCGAGGGGAGAAAAATAAGAAAAACGTCTTCCCAATACCGCCCATGGAGGAAGGACACGTCTTCAGGCGGGCGCTGCATTAGGGGAGGGGGAAAGGATTGGCCGGGGCGACCGATCCTTTGCTTTAAAGACCGGCAGGGAGGACAGCTGATTTCTCGGCCCGCGAAAAAGCCGATGAAGTAAGGATAAGAAGAAAAGCTCGTCGCGGGGAAAGTTGGGAGCCCCGATATTGCCCGTCTTGTCAGCGCAGCGGCGAAAACAGGGGAGACACCGCAGTGAAGAAAAAAAAGAAAAGCCGATCGCGGAAAGAGGAAACCAGCTCGCAAGCCGCTACTGTGACAGAGGAAGAGACTCATCGGACGCCAAAAAAAGGAGGGATCCAGCCGCCGGGGTGAAGAACGAGGGAAGGGAGCCTCTTATCGCCCCCGAACATCACCGGGTAGTACCATTATCTCCATCTCTACTTGTAAAGAAAGGTCTCTTCCCGCAGAGAGGGGGGAAGAGAGGGAAGTTCCTGAGGAAAGAGGATCCTCGATCTGCCGAGCCAACTCTCGCGGCTCACGAAAAAAGGGAAAGGACATATCTATCTTCACAAGAAGAGGCTCACCTTCCAAGGAGAAATGGGGAAAGGCTCTCGCCCACCAGAAATCTCGCCGCGTCTTCTTTTATCTTTAGCACGCGGGGGGGGGGGAAAAAGAAAAGAAAAAAAAAGTCTTCCAGGCAAAAAAAGGGGAGAAAAGTCTGCCGCTGGAAAAGAAGGAAGAGAAAGGTCTCCTCTTACGCGACAGAAGTTAGGACGTAGGCTCGCCTTGCCGTCTTCCCTTTAGCCCGCCGCCCAAGGAAAAAGGAAAGGTTTTGCGCGCGAGAAGAGACCTCTCCTCTTGAAGGAAGCGAAAAGAAGGGGGGAAAGTGGACGCCTTCCACTTGTTCCCGGAAGAAAAAGGAGAGACCCCTTGTTATTCCGCCGTCCTGGGAAAGGGAAAAAAAGGAATCGCCTTCTGCAGCGCCTCAGGAAAAGTTCCGTCAGGCTGAAAAAGGGAAGAAAACGGGGGGCTCTTGCCTAGCAGAGGGGGGAAGGAGCTCTTCGCAAGAAGGGAGCGCGTCCGGAGGGAGATGGAGAGGGGTGTGTACTAAGCACTGTGCCAGGCAAAAGAGGACGGCCCCCCCAGGAAAAATAGTCTCGTGGCAGAGCGTGCAATTCGTTTGCCTTTCACCCGGAAAAAAGGAAGCTCTCGCGCAAGAAGGAAGGAGGGGAAAGAAAGGTGCCCCGTGCGGGACGGGGACGGGAGAAAAGGAAAGGGAGAGAGAGGGGGAGGCCCTCGCGGCACGATCACGGCGGCAGTCCCTCAAAGAACTTAGCAACGCTTGCGACCTCGCCATCCCTAGCGGTCAAAGAAGAAGAACCTCTTACACTATGACATGGTCGAAGCTGGAAGGGAAGGCAGAGAGGAGGG
>Ga0179593_1781897_pt1 | contig 11492 bp, 11 predicted proteins | sample CZODoug2_1_08_16_FD_185931 | JGI IMG/M metagenome (GOLD analysis project Ga0179593, IMG submission 185931) | Vadose zone soil fungal communities from Angelo Coast Range Reserve, California, USA - CZODoug2_1_08_16fungal (PacBio error correction) | ecosystem: Environmental > Terrestrial > Soil >...
CCCCAGTGGGAAAGAAGAAACTGCAATCTGGGACATCATAACTCTCGATATATGCTCCGAGAAGGGGTACATCTATATTAAAAAAGGGAAAAGCTCAATTCTCAAGGAATAACATTACCCCGAGGTGCGGTACCTTTTATTACTTAAGAGGAAGGGATCACATTAGAGTTCGTAGTTTCAGGAGGTGTAAATACTTTGGGGAGGGGACGTTTTGGCCGAGGACGCAGGGATTTCATGGGCAAATACCCTGCCTAGAACGAAAACAGGGTGGCAGAGGAAAGCATTCGACGCAGGGAAAAAGGAAGGGGGATTACGGCGGGGAATACTTCACTGGCGTCGCGGACCATACCATGGGCTTAACGGAGGGAAAGGGCTCCTGGAGATTCTTACGTCCATCCTTGAAGCCAGCAGCTCTCTGCAAGAGATATCCACAATTTTCCAAAAAAAAGGAGGAATATCGCTCGTTCTGATCGGCACACGGGGGGGATGGTTCAAGCCGCCGCAAATCTATTGCGCAATTCATTCGGCGAGGGGGGGGAAGAAGGCGAAGCTGCGCCCTTCATGCATGCGAAAAGAGTAGACCTTGTTTCGTGTGCAAGGAAAAAATCAGGTCTTTCATGCTGCAGGGGCCGTTCTACATCACAAGGATTGCAGGTCCAGGTCGTGGGAAAAAGACGTTGCCCCCCCTGAGGTGATCATAGGGGAAGGCACACACTCTTCATGGAAGGCGCGTTCGGAAGTCGAGGTCGGTCGGAGCAATATCCAAAATGATCTCGGGGGGGCTGCATTATCAGCTGGCAAAGGAGAAACTATTTGTGGGGGGAAGGGGGGGGCCATGCTAATTAGGCACGAGCGACGGGGGAAGAAAAAATGTTCACGTTAAAATCTTTCGCTGCTAGGGATAGCTAGTATACGATGACCAGAAACTGGCCGCTGGGAAAGGGTCGCGGACAAAGAATGGGACGCAGCATAGGTTGCAACTACTCCGAACATCGACAGAAGCAGGACGACTAGGGAGCAAGGAAAAGCATCATTGAAAAACGCATGAAGGCCCGTGGGGAGGAGGATGTTGGGTGTTTCGTGAGAATGGTATTAGGTCCTTATCAGTCCAAGATCCTCTTTTTTTCGGACGAGGGAGGCTGACCCAAATTCCACTCATTCGAATCTCTTCTAACAAGGGAAGAAAAGATAGAGATTCGAGGACCGCGGTTCGGGAAGGCGCCGTCGCCTAAAAGAGTGCCTCTCAAAAGGAACTAACTGATCAGACCGGTAAAAAAGAGCCGCAACATCCGAAGACTGCGTGAAAGTCAAGGCATCCTATCCACTTGACAAGAAAAAGGGTCTATTAAAGGGCAAAGCTGCAGGAAAAAAAAAGAAGGAAAAATTCTTGTCCGCTGACACCACCTCTCAACGAGTCTTCATCGCAAGAAGAAAAGAGAAAATAAACGACGGGACCTGGGAGGCAGGTCATCGTCGAAAAAAGAACTGTGCTCACCAAAAAAGAGGGGGGGGCCCATCCCAGATTTGCCATCTTGAGAAAGATCAGGGGCCTTCTCCCAGCAGAGAAAGAAAAATTAAGAACAAAACGCTCCTTAAAGGTGTTCCTATTTAAGGAAAAAGCCCGCGACATAAAAGGAAAAAAATGCACGTCGTTGCACTACCCCTTTATTCAAAGAAAGGTCGGTGATTGTAAAAAGGAAAAAAAAAACCAACCCCCGGATGCTGTGCCAAGCACACTGCCTCTCCAAAGAAAAGGCGCCGGCCTGGGGAAAGAAGAAAGGAGGGGAGAGAAGTAGATGAAACTCCAGCCCTTCTGATCCAATCCGGGGGAAACTTTTCTCTGTAGGGGGAATGTACCATATCGTCTAAAAGAAAGGGAAGAGAAAAAAGGCAAAGCTGTGAAATTTTTTAACGTAGGCCTGCTATCTGCTGCTGGAAGTACCCATCACAGGAAAAAAGGGGAAAAATTAAGTTTCACCCTTTCAGTCCCAGGAGACTTAAAAAAAAAAAAAAAGTGAGAGAAGCGCTCGATAAAAAAAAGAGAAAGAGATTCAACTTTTTTTAGTCTTACATCTCGAAAAAAACATCAGGGAAATGAAACCTCTCAATTACCCTTTGAAAGATAAAAAAGCGCGTACACCTCGTGAAATGGTCCTCAAAGGCCTTTATTATCAAAGAAGAATGTGGGGGAAATATCTATTTACCCAAGCGCTTCCGGGGGGAGAAAGAAGCTTCTGCAGGGGGAATCCCCCCGCAACTTTCCGTCGGGCTTGGAGAGGAGAGCTTCTTATCTGAAAAAAAGGGGGATCAAAAGAAACATAATGGAGAAGAGGATGTCGAGGTGCGCGGTAAAGATTGAAAGCGAGACTCAGGACGTAGCAGCGTAAAAAAAAAAGAATGAGCGTCCTCCTATACTCAAGGAAACCCGATTACACCGGGAAAAAGACCAAGCGCTGAACAAAGAAGGGTAAATATCTCAAATTCAAAGGAAATCTCCAGGAAAAGGGGAAAGGTCGGGCTAGCGAAGGATTAGGCTCACCTAAAAAACGTCACGTCCCGCGAAGAGAAGGGGGGGGGGATAATTCCTCGCTCTTCCGTCTCTGAGGACACCCGAAGAAAGGAGGGGTGACCCATCTGTCCGCAGAGAAAGGGGAGGGGAATCGGCGGATAGTGCTGCTCTCCGAAAAAAAAAGCAGTATCCGCAAGAAGAGAAAAGTTCCTTTTGGTGAAAAAAGACGGGGTCTTAAGGTGTTGTTAGATGAGAGCAGAACCTCCGAGCAAGAATGCAATGCAGGAGAGGGAAAGATTTTACCGGGCTTGGGCCTTTTGAGGGTCAACGGAAAAAAAAAAAAAAAAAAAGAAGGGGGAGGGAAGGAACTTGCAACGTAGGAGGAGGTCGGGCGGTACCAAGAGGCAATCTATTCATCGCGAGGAGGAAAGATCACAACAACAAACTAGGAGAGGGGGAAGGAAAGGGAGGGAGAAAAAAGGTGGGAGAAAGACGACGAGGGAATGGAGAAGAGTGAGTCCGCCTTCAAGAACGAGAAAAAAAAAGGCATCCAACTCTTCGGGGAGGAAAAAAGAGAAATCCACTACGGCAAGCCAAAGGGCAGTTGGACGGTGCAGGCATTGCCTTGAAACCGCCTTGCGAAGGAAGGTCGAATTCACATCGACCCCAAAAGGGAAATCGGATTGCACAACAATGACCAGGGGGAAAAAAAAAGCGGCTTACGAGGGAAGAAACAATCCTGGAGGGAAGGGGAATAATACCCTCTTATGGACAATCCCTGGAGGGGATCCGCGGAGGGAGAGGGGAAAAGTGAACCACTTCGAAGAGATTTTCGCCCGAAAAGAGAATCCTTGCATCTCCGAGAAAAGAAAGGGAGTCAGGAATCCGCTTCTTTTCCTTGAAAAAAGATGTGCGTCCGAAAAGGGGGAGTCGACGAATTCCCTTTGCTGCTTAAAAAAAGGAAGGCGACGCGTCATTTTCGTATTTTCCAAGGAGAGGAAACACGAAAGGATCTCGGATAGAATGGGTGGTTGGCTGTACTTCTGTATAAGGGGAGAAAAAAAGTATAGGGGCTACTCTGCGACGGAAGGAAGAAGAAAAATTCGGAGGGAAGAACTTGTTCACTCTTAAAAAAAAAAAAAAGGAAAGCAGATCGCGTCCGCAAGGAGGGGGATTGTGATTTCGGACGCTGTAAAACTCAGAAGCTCGCCCTACGGGAAAAAAAAAATACGAATCCGAGAGGAAGAAAAAGGGCAGAAAGCTCCTCCTGTCAAAGCAAAGAGGGGGTATCGCTAGTGAAGACACCGAATGCGAGAGAGAAATACATCAGAAAGACGGAGGAAATGGTTTCCTTCACTAGGAAAAAGGTGGGCGGTGGCGATTGGGAGAATTGCATTATCGAGGGGTTTGGAGTTCCACGAACCGGGTGGGCTCGGCTTCTGATTTCCGCCAAGAAAAAAAAAGGGTGCACGGGAAAAGAAGGGAGAAGGCTCTGGCACTGGCTGACGCGGTGTCCTGGAATGAAATGACGCGGGAAAAAAACTTACCTTTGGAAAAATTCTGCTAAAAAAAAGGGGGGGGGACGCGTTCATCAACCCGAGAGGAAAAGAAGTTCACTTTCAACCAGCTGGGCCCTCCTCATAGGGGGAAATCGTTAGGGAAGGGAGAGGGTTAAAGGACAACCTCCCAGGGGAAAAAGAAGATGGGCTCCGCAGGCGAGGAAGTCATCATCAGGGCAGGAACATGCCCCGGCGCTGAAGTTAGATGTCTAAAAGCGGTCAAGGGGGTCGGGAGAAATTGCCCTGTCACCGGGAAGGGTTTGCTGTCTGGGGAGAACAGGAAAAAACCAAAAAAAAAAAAAAAAAAACTCGTAGGGGGCAGGCTTGATAAGTCATCTCCTTCTCTGAAGCAGTGATCCTCTCTCATATATAAATAGGCACCACTCTGCATGAAGGAGAAAGGGGGTGTACAAAAAGAGGTCGATCTTAACGGGGGAAGAACATTATCTCTGGCTGCAAGGAAGGATAAACCGACGGTTTAGGTGTCTTCGAAGAAGGGGGCTCGTCTCCGTATGAAAAAGAAGGCATATTGAGTTCTTTCTCGAAGAAAATGGCTCGGATTTCGCCGTCGAAGAGCAAGAATTCCTACCGCGAAAGGAAAGTAAAACCCTAACAGAGGAAAAACTCCTAAAGAGGAAAGGCGCGGCGGCCTTTTGACTTCGGAGGCAAAGGAACGTTTTTGCTCGGGGGACTAGGGAGGAATGTGTCTGGAAGGGGAGGGAGATTTACTCGCCAATCAAGGGCCGCGTGGGGAAGCTCCGAGAGGTGACCGAAAAGGAGGGAGAGAAAGTGCTCCTCCTCGCTCTCCAAAACAACGGATAAACCTATATCGAACATTTTAGGGGAAATCTGCCGCGGGGAAGATCAGGAAAACCCTCGCCAAAGGAGGGGCTTAAAAAAGGGATCAGACCTTTCCGAAAAAAGCGCAACTCCAAGAAAAAAACCGGCGAAGAGGGCAGCCGACGTCAATAAAAACTTTCTCAATAGGAGCGGAAGCGGTCGAGTGGAAAAGGGAAGAAAGGCCCCGACGTCGTCATGGGAAATGTGCAGCGATACAACGCGTCCCTTCTTCAGAAGGGGGAAGAAGAAAAGAAGTAAGATAACTACTTGACATTGGGGATCTTGGGAAAAGCTAAGAGAAGGCCCCGCCCCACCAAAGGGGAAGAGACAAAGTGATCCTGCACAAGAGGAGGGGATACGTACGCTTTCGATCTACCACGAAACGAACTTCCCGAAGTGCCGTGTATATATGAGCCGAAGAAGAAAAACAAAAGGGTGGACTTCGTCACGACCTGCCGAGAAAAAAAAAGAAATCGTTTTTAGAACGGAAAATGAGCTGGAGGCAATGCCCGCAACAGAGGAAAACCTTTTCGCCGGCATTGATAAAACCGCATTCTTCGTGACGGAAAAGACATGCTTTAGTCCAATCGATATCGAATTGGGGGGAAAAGAACCATATCGCTAAAAAGAGCGTCAACTGTTGGAAGGAAGAGTATTGGCTTCCTTGAAAGGGAAGAGAAAAACACAGCCCAAGTCAGTTCAGAATTTTGAAGGGGGGGAACCCTGTCGGAGAGGACACCGGAAAGAATGTAGAAGCGGCTAGATAAGGAAAAAGAAAAATTTTTTCAGGATCGTCCGGCGAGAAGGCCCACATTCAGGGAATCCCAAACCGCGAAAAAAGAATTAAATTATGCAAAAACGAACCAATGCATGAATAGGAAATAATCCATGTGAAAAAAAAAAAGGCTGTATTCTCACGCGCGCAAGGAAGGGGGGGGGGTATATCGCTGTAAAAAAAAACCTCTCATTAGAGATACGTTCACTCGCTTGCCGGAGGAGGGGGGCGCACCGTTCTGGGGGCGAAAAAAGGGCTTTCTCGGGAAAAGCCAAGTGGCTACGAGAGGGAGGGGGGGGGGAAGGGCGCGGGAAAGATTGCCAAGAGGGGGGGAGAGAAAAAAAAAAAGACGCCTTGCCTTCCGTCGGAAAAAAAAAAAAGGTTCGAACGTCCTCCTGAGCAAACCAGGCACCGGAGGCATAGCCCGGGGAAAAAATCTCTCCTAACGAAGCTTACGTCGCCAGCAAGCGAAGTCTTCGGCACAGGTCTCGGAAAAAGTCCAACCCCGAGCGATCCGATCCTGACGGGAAAATTCAATTCGGCGCTGAAGAAGGACGGGGCCTCCACCGAGGTCATGGCCGCTTGCCGCGCGAACCGAAAGGGGGGGGGAGCGCGGAGATTGTCGGCCGCGAAGAGGAGAAAAAAGTCCTCCTCCTATGCACTGGGAAAAGAAAAGATCCTGAGGAGGGGTAGATGCATTCTACCGTGAAAGAAAGAAAGGGAAACAGGAATATCGGTGGGAAAGCTCCATCGACAATTAGCCGGGCAAAGGAAAAGTGGGGTCACGACTCTCCGCCGATGGGGAAGGGGCAACTTCGTTCTCGTTCTTGCAGCAAAAATGGGGGGGACCCAATCGATGCATCGCGAGAACTAAACAAAAAAAGGAAAGGAGGAAAAGAGAGATATTCCTTTTGAGGGGAGACGAACAAAGAGGAGGGCAAAGGACTTGCTTACCACGAAAGGTCCATGGTGCATCAAGAAAGGGACAATCAAAAGCCCGGCTAACTTTTAAGGGAGAAAGGAAGGGAAAAGGAGACTCCTTGCGCGGCGGTACGGGGAAAGGGGAGGACTACCCGAAGCTTATTGGAAAAAAAAAAGTGCATCGGCCTGCTGCCTACGGAGGAAAGAAGGGAAGGTCGCGAGAAGGAGAAGCTATTCCAGCAATGGAGTAAGAATGGACAATGGCACTAACGAGAACAGGGTCTTTTGCGGCCCCGAGAAGGCGCCGATGAATTGGAGGCTAAGAAGAGGGGACGGAAGTGTAAAAAAAAGATTGCTCGCGAAGGACTTCCGGAGAACTCAGGGGAAACACGAGAGACGTCAAGCACGCGGCTATGAAGGGTGTGGGGGAAGAAAAGATCAGGAATGGCCTGAGGGGGGGGGATACGAGGCCCGACGGAAGGCAAGGTCCTAAAAAAAGGCAGCTTGGCAATCTTGAAAAACAACGGCGGAACACGCGATCGTCGCACTGAGAGGGGAGGTTGCTTGCCGCGAAAGGGGAAAAGAGAAAGAATAGACCCCGACGGCGCGCCGGAAAGCAAGTCGGCGTGAAACCGAAGGACCAAAGGTAACATCGCATATTCCCGGGGAGGAGCGCGTTGCTCATAAGAGGGCTGACCTTGGACTTAATTGAAAAAAAACAGGAGTACGCGGGGTTTCTCTGGAGAAAAAAGGGGAAGGATCGGGGGGGTGGGGGGTAGGAAGATTGTGGAAAAAGGAAGGGGATTTCATGCGGCCGAGAAAAAAAACTTCAGCGGGAGATCTTCTTCTCGACTGGTCCGGGAGAGAAAATTCAAGGCCTTACCGGGCGAAAGGAAGAAGTACTGCTCCTTCCGGTGATTGTGAGGACAGGGTCACCGGCCTCTAGGCACAATTTAAAGGTGACTTCGTCATCGCGGGGAGAAGTCGTTCGCGATATGGTTCAAGGGAAAAAAAAAAAAGGGAGATCGATTGGCTCAAGCTTTGGGCATCAAGGAAAGAAGGCGCCCAAGAAAGGGAAATAATGCCGGCATAGCCACTGGATCGTCCTTGTTGCGGGAAACGCCAATCAGAAAAAGGGGGGATGCTGTCGTTCTACAAAACGACATCCTCAAAAAAAATACGGTTCACGCCGGAGACCGGGGCCTCTTCGTCGCCGTTACCTCTCTCCTTAAGAACAAGGGGGCGACGTTCGAGGCTATGGGGAAGGGAGGGGGGTAGGATCTGAACTTGGCGCAGGACTGGCAGTCGGAGAGGAAATCCCAGCTGGCAAATTGAGCAAAAGGGGGGTGGGGCGGAAGGGGGAATGCTCTTCGCCGGGGAAATGGAAGTCGTGGAGAAAAGGAGGGCGAGGATACGAAGAAAAACGAGAGAATCTTGCGGCGGGGGCCGCTTTCTTTCGCGAAACCGCAACTTTTTGCCCAGAGATAGGACCCGGTCCTAAAAGACTTCAGGGCGCTGGAGAGGAAGCAGGGAAGTGCTTCTGCAACGCAAAAAGGGACTCGATGTTGCGAGAACACAGTAAATGTACGCAAGCTTACCAAGGAAGCACAATGGTTTGGTCGGGAAAAAAAAGCTGGAACCGAAAATTCAACACAGACAAAGCAACAACAACAACGGAGATGAGGAAAAAGGGGAAAAGGGAAATAGAGACTCCATTTTTAAAAAGAGGCTCCTTCGTCAAAATTCTCGAGAACTTATCAAAAGGAAGGCGTCCGCCGCAACATCGAAAAAGGAAGGACTGCTTGCAGCCGACTGTCAGGGAATGAAGCAAGAGCTAGGAGGGGAGTAGTTCGGAGAAAAAAGCTTCCCGCGGTCCTCGGTGCAAAAAGCGCGCACCGCGCCATCGGAAAAGAGTTAGCCTCGCACGAGAGACTTTACCTGGCAGGGGGAGGCGCCGAGCGCTCCGCCGTGCTGGAGCCTCCTGCCACTGAGAGGACAGCCAGAGATCATGACCTTCGCCCATGGGATTCGGGGAAAAAATAGCCTCGAAAAGGGGTAATGGCCCAAGTTTTGCCGAGGTAATATAAAAAGACGAAGAGAGGCGATAAAAGGCGTGCACTTACCTGACGAGAAAACAAAAAGAAGGAGTCTTTGATGTAGAAAAAGAAGGAAAAAATCCTGATGCTTTGAAAACAAAAAAGACGAGAAAAAAAAGAAAGACCGCTTTGCGAAAAGGAGGGAATGCGGTCTCATGCTGAAGAAAAACCGCCGCCTGCTTGAGGCACAGGCGGATGTGGATTGACGCTATCGCGACGAGAAAAAAAAAACCCTATGACAGGAATTGTGACGTTTGAATCTGGGCGGAAGAAGAAAAACCAGCCCCACCTGCAGAGCAGAATTTTCCAAAGTGGGAGCCCTGTCCGCCAACCCGGGGGGAGTACCCGTGCTATCAGCCGAGGCGCGAGAAAAAACTTTTTCGCATCGAATCCGCGGTTCTTGAAAGTTCCGGAAGTCGGCTTCCAAGCACTGTTCTTCTCAAGCGGTCTGAGGGAAACAATCGCCCCAGAAAAAAAAAAGCGAAAAAGGGGCCAGTAATCCCATGGCAGAAAGGGCTTATGAGGCACGCGCTCCGATAGATGGGGGAAAAAAGGCGAGGCCGCCGCTCGCAGGGAACCGTCGAGGGGTCCCCCGCGGGAAAAAAAAAAAGGAGAAAAAAGGGGGGGGGGGGATTTTATGGCGCATCGGTGGGAGAAGACCATGAGCGGTCGCAAAAGAAGCACAAGAACAGCAACGGGGGGGAAGGGGAGTAAGGTTGCGAGGTAGGGGGAAAAAAGGATCTTTCCCGCAGCTCAAAGAATGCGCATCGTATCCCTCATAAAAGTCCAGACCCGTCAGCCAACACGGGGGAACGTTAATCCATACCGCGCGAGGAACTTTTTAAAGAGAGCTCAAGACGGCAATCAACGGGAATTAAAAAAGAGCGCACATCGAGGAGCTATCCGATTCCGGGAAGTAGCGCGAAAGGCGCTTTTCGGGCACCCGACCAAAAGCCTTCGCAGTAGGGAGAAAAGAGGGCCGCGCGAACCGTGAGGGGAAAGGGAGGCCCCAGCCTAAGGCAGGCGGGTAAAAGGAAAGATGCACTGGTCCTTGTTGTGAAAAAAGAGTCGGTTGTGTAGAAGCAGACAACGCGCAAAAGAGGTGCAATGCATCAGGGGAAAATAAAAAAAGTTTCGCCGTGCTTGCCGTAAAAAACTCCCGATTTATGCCCCATGGCACGGGTGCATAGGGTGAAGAAAAAAGAGAGGCATCGCTCGGAGGGTAGAAAAAAGAGAGAACAACCACACGGAGTAGCGAAAAAGGACCTATCGCTGCTCGGAACCGAGCCTGCAAGAGACGATAACCAGTGAAGGAGCAGGGGAAGGATGACCATCAACGACGGCAAGCGGAAAGGGATTGCCTGCATGATGTAACGCCGAGGGAAGGCCCCCGGTCCGATGCAATCTACCCCCCGGTCCTATACGCATCAACAAAGGCCGTGCAGCTACGGAGCTTCTACGAAGGGGGGGAGGGGAAAAGCTCCTCAATATCCAAGCGCAATTTCGACGTCAAAATTAAGATGCGCCGGCGGGGGGAACACCTAGCGCAGAATTCTCAATTCGGCAAAGTGATGGACGGGCCTGATGTGGGAGAGACGAAGTCCTTGCTTGCAGTCCATTGGAGGAGGGGGAAGTCGGGAAAGGGCGCTCTGGCTCCTGGGGTCCTTACTCTCTCAGGATGAAGGGGCAGAAAGCTGGGAGAAGGAAGGGCTCGAAAATGCAGGGTCAATCTTTCCAAACCCTTCTACCCGGCCTGCGGGTTATTGCCGCTCTGTTGAAAAAGGGACAAGAAAGCCCCCGACTGAATACGGAAAATAGGGGAACAGCGAGACGCTCCTCTAGCGAAGACACCAGCTCATCGTTTTGGGGAGGACCCCTACCAGGTCTCCGAAGACAGCCCTCTGGTCGACAATGGGGGAAGTGGGGACAAGAGTGACGCTTCAATGGGGAAGAAGTTTATCATTGGAAAGGGTTGAGGTTCTCCTACCTGATTGGGGGACGGGAAAGGGAAACCTGCCGAATCCGTAAAAAGGTGCAAATTGCTTACTAGGGGACCAGGTGTAATCGTTCTCTGCTGACCGGGGGGAAAGGAAGGGGGGGGAAAAATTCTGCTCCTGGCCGAAGGGACGTTCAGCAGCCCTCTCGAAGAAGCACAGCTTGGAAAAAAGAAGAGTCCTCGTTACCTGAAAATAGTAGGGAAAGGAACAACATCAAGGTCGATTGGGGCTCAAGCAGGTCGCGGTGGGTAGACACGAAAGGGTACAATGCCGGCTAAAAGGGAGGTCGAGGGGAGGGAAGGGTTTGCGTCATTAAAGAGTTTTTGCTGCTGTGAAGTAGCAACAAAAGGCAGCACCCGCCGGTCGAAAGAATTCCATCGCGTAAGAGGGAGCCGAAAAGGGACTATAAAACTCGGGGGCAACCAAAAGAAGAAGAGGTGCGATGCTATGGGACCGGGGGGGGGAGCAAGTATCACCATTAAGATCAGAAAGCCGCCACCCCGGGTGTGCGGAGAAGTAACGAGGGAAGGAAGCTCCCAGGTCACGTCGTTATCGCTCGGTGCTCGTATCTGATGCATAGAGGCGCGGTGCGCCGCGGGGGGAAAAATAAAAGAACCAGCGAGAAGCTTTGCCGGGAAACTCGACCGAGTCAACAGTGGAAAGGAGGGCGGCAATTGACAGGGAGGGGAAAAGAAGTTTTTTCTCAATCGGAGAATGGGGGAAAAAGGCGGGGATTCGCCAAAGCCTTCGCCGAAAGGAGTTTCAAAGCGAGGCGACTTCTCCGATGGGAAAGGA
>Ga0179593_1406997_pt1 | contig 11491 bp, 8 predicted proteins | sample CZODoug2_1_08_16_FD_185931 | JGI IMG/M metagenome (GOLD analysis project Ga0179593, IMG submission 185931) | Vadose zone soil fungal communities from Angelo Coast Range Reserve, California, USA - CZODoug2_1_08_16fungal (PacBio error correction) | ecosystem: Environmental > Terrestrial > Soil >...
GGTAGAAAGGAGGTTGGGAAGAGAGTGATGAGCCTGCCTCCTAAAAGGGAACTTCTAAACGCACCTTCTCTGCAAGATAGGCTGCGGAAATGGCACGGCACCATTAAGAAATTTGATGGTAGGAAAAAAAAAAGGAGAAAGGGTAGACAAACGTTGGGAGTTATTGCCTTATCGAGCATAAAGTGTTGCTTAATCCGAAAACAACGTCAAAAGGGCACAGGCGACACATGAGGAGGAAAAAAGCCAAAGATCGTTGAAAAGGTCTGAACGGAATAGTAAGAGAAGGGGGAACGCACGGGAGGGATGGACCACCTAAATTTAAAAACCGAACCTGTGAACGCAAGAAAAAACGTCTGTAGCGTGAGGGGAGCAAAAAAGACGTCGAAGATAAAAGAAAAGTGGACCCGCAGAAGGGGGAAAAATGAAGAAGGGCAGCATGCTACACTCCCGTTAGCAAAAGCTATATTCATTAAATCCAAAAAACAATTCCCAGGAAGAAAAGAACAGGTCGAGGGAAACATGCAGACGTGAATTGAGAAGAAAAGACCGGAAAATAGAAGGAGAAGAAGGAAGCAGAAAATCAAAGGAGAACGGCCTAAGACGAGAGCCAACACCACCTATCGCTCTTGAAAAAATAACGCGCTGGGGTGGGGAACGGAGAGCTTGGGACTCGGTAAGAACGCCTTAATGGGAAGAAGGAGGACGGAGAAGAAGAGGGCAGGGGAAAGGGCGGCCGCTTTAAATACTTGAAACGGAAACTCTGCATAAAGTGGGGACTGCGGGCGCGGAGAAAGGTTGGGGTGTGAAAGGGAGGAGGTGGGGAAAGAAAAAACGCGAGGGATCTGGGGCGCTGAAATACACGGAGAAAAAAAAGCAGGGATCCCTTCCCAAAGCTGTTTGTGAGTGTGAAAAATGATTGTAGGGTGGGCGGCTGAAACAGGAGAATAGCGACCATTTACCTTAAGGGGAGGGAGGAAAAGCATCCTTCAGGGGAGAGCTAGTGCGCTAGGAAGAACATAATTCAATCTAACCTGAAAGTGCAAGGGGTGGAATGAGGGATTCGAGGAGGCTAAGCGGCGGCCGAGATGCAACCAGCTTTGGAACTTGAGAATCACCACCTGCTGCGTCGCAGGTTGCTGTGGAGTGAAGGCTGGATAGACTACCTCTGGAAAATGAGGGAGAGGCGATGGCAAGAGAAGAGGTCGAGGTCGTTGGTCTTTCCCGCAACAATCTTGTTCTACATGGGGGTCACAAGCGATCTCCTTGACGTCCAAAACGCGCCGCCCCTTTCGTCAAGAGGTCCTCGGATCGGCTGGGGCGATCTGGCTGCCTGGGGGAAACGAGATGTGAAAGAAAAAGGATAGGGAGGGGAGGGAGGGGGGTGGTCTGGAAGGCCGGCCTCTTCGGGAATATTTACGTGTGACTCAAAAGGTGCGCGGTGAGACTCGCGGGGGAAACCTCAATTCTCAGATCTACCGTCCGAGGATCATGAGAAAAAGAGGCAGGAGGGGGAAGAAAATCGAAAGAGGGGTTCAAATAATGGAGATAACGGGTTGCCACCGAGGGGAATGTCAATATCTGAATATTGTTTACGGGTAAGAATCCTCGCGGAAGGGGGACTATCAGTACATCTGGTTATTGGGGTCACAAAAGAGGTAATTGATTAACGCAAAAAGAGTATGATATAGAAAGGGGAAGACGTGGGGGAAGGTTGGACGAGAAATGCCGAAAAAGACTATCATCTCTCAGAACGGAGGAGGCTAAAGGGGAGGAATGTAGGGAATTTCTCTCCAGGTGAAAAAAAAAAGGGGAAGAAATAGGAAGGCGGGGGAGATTTTTCAGAAATTCGAGGGGGGGAACAAATCTCACCAAAAAGCAGCAATCTCAAGCGCGCATCTGAACAACCTTACCACTCTTCAAGGAAGAAGACAATTCTCGAAATGCGGAGGGACAGATTCTTTACCAATATTTGAGGGGGGCGAAGCATAATTGAGATAAAAAGAGAGGAGGCACCGGAAAGACGGGTCCGATCGGGGTGAAGGGGGGGCTAAAGTAACTCTATATCAGACCATGCAAACTTGGTGTTGCCCCAAAAACGGAGCCCGTAAATCTATAAACGCCTATTCCGGAAAGGACTCGATAACCACAAAATAAAGCACGAAAAGAGAAGGTATATGGCAAAAGCGGTCTGCTCTCCCATCATCATAGAGGAACGATGTCCGAACAAAAGGGCACAAGATAGAGATGAAACTAACGGAGGGAGTACGAAAGAAAAAAATCATAGAGATGCCGCAGGGGGAAACATTAGGCCAGCAAATGGGAGTTCAAGATCACGATAGATAGACTTAAGCCATCAAAGGAGCGACTCATTTTCAACCTGGAAAATCCAGACCGGTAGAACGGAAAAAGGCACATTCTCCTGGAAACCAGTGGTGAGCAGACGATGGCGTCGTAAAGGACGAAAATTCATCCATCGGCCTAATACATCCCGAAACAAACAAAAACAAGCACAAGGGAGAACCTGTAACTTTATGCTCTGAAGGGCACCAAGTAAGCCAAAAAGGAGGAATGGTCACAAAGAGAGGTTAAGTATAGACTGAAAAAACCTCAACCGAAAGAAGATCACTCGACCCTCCACGAGCAGGTATAGGTAGGACGTGATAAACAAAGGGTTAGCGAAGTGGTGTATTTAAGACCCTTTGTAGGACTATCTTTTTTGAGGCAAAGAAAAGACCAAGAAAAAACATCAGAGGAAAGCCGAAAGAGGAACAAAGTTAGATTGAGATGCCAGCCGGGAGAAAAGGAAATCAAATAAAAGACGGACCTAGACTAAATAGCTCATCTTCTACAAGGAAAGGGGGGAACGAACACTGAATTGTCCGGGCACAAAAAGGATCGGGAAAGAAAAAAAAAAAAAAGAAATAGGTCTTGGTTTGGGGGGAACAAGGATCTTAAACTAGTGGCGCGGGAGGGAATTGAATGCGCAAAAACGGATTTTGAAACGGAGGCAAGAAGGGGTGAACAAGTCACCGCAAACTGGACATGCTACAATGGTCACTAAGTGGCGAGTTATAATCGGGGGTGATTGGAAGTTAGAGGCATCTTATCTGGAGGGGCAAAAGAAAGTACATGGTGGAAAAAGGATCGGTGAAAGAAGCTCGGTCATTCTGTGGGGCCTACTTACAAAGCGCCAAGGTAAACCGTTTCCGGAGATCAAGCGAGGACTGGACCTTGATGTTGACGTCGCAAACAGGACGGGTTCGGAAAAAGGAGTCGTGGTTACTACTGATCGCCCCGCTTCTTCGAAAAATGACCGGAGGGAGGATTAAAGAAAAAATTTGAGCGATGAAAGAAATAGCTGCAACGGCAACACGTGATCATGTGCGCCGGAAGCTACACAAAAGGATCTCGGGTAAGGACGACGTGGCCAGCAGGGAAGACTGGTTGGGCAGCAGGAGGGTCCTGTCCCTTTAACAGCGGAGCTGGGGAGGCGAAGGCCGATCAAAACGAAGGATCCGGACGCGCGATCCTTTAATAACGGATTTCGGAAGAGAAGCGTAAAAGATCATTCGCGGGGCGTCCCCACGCCAAAAAGCCGTGTAACACGGCAGCCAAAGACCAGTGACATCGAATCAGTTGTCGGCGGCGCTCTGGGAGAAGCAAGCCTGCTTGAAGGCTGGGTTGTCGCCAGGAAGAAATCGTGGACAGAACGTGGCCTACCAGAGACGGGAAAATAAGAGGAGACAGAGATTTCAGGCACATAACTAAAGGGGCCGCGCTCTATCCTTACTCCATATCGTGAAGGGAAGCGAGGGACGACTGGTCGACTCTATCTAAATCAACCACACTGCCAGGGGGAGAGTAAAGAGAGGCGCGAAACCAACTGATATAGAAAAAAGGGCAGAACGCGTCACGAAAGAAGGAATATCTAACAAATGGGGGATAATGAGAGGTGGCGATATGGAGTAAGGAGCTCCGCGGAAGGGCAAGGAGGCCTTCAGACGCTACCCGCTTCAAGCTCCGCAGCTTCAAAACAGAGAACCCAGGGCTCACTTGGAAACTAACAATTGCGGACTCAGTGAAAAGGGTGTACTAATTGAGGGGTACAGAATTATCGTAGCACCATCCTAGGCTAAAAAGAGGACAAAAATCAAAACGTGTCAAGTCATACAGTTCGGAGAGTGTTAGGGGGTGGCACGAGAGTACCTCTCGAAGGAACCGTTGGCGCCTAAACTGCTGTTGAAAAATGGGTGGGTAGGTAAAAAAAAAAGAAAAAAAACTGGAAGTGAGATGCAGGGCAATGACTTATATCTCCCCTTTTGGCATGACTTTTCATTCACGGCCGATAACGGACCGGAGGGCGGCACGGAGCTCGAGATGACGAATTGATTGGGGACGCATGGCGGCGAGAGGCAAACATGCAACCGGGAAGAAAAAAACGGGTGCGGATCGGGCCCGTCGCATAAAGTTGGTCTCACGCATCCGAAGGAAGAGAGGTTACGTGGAGGAAAAATGTTTAGGAAAGACTGCTGTGGATGTTGGCGTGCAGAGCAAGCAGGAATAAGACCAGAGGGGACAGGACTCTGAGGCTCTGAATAGGTACCCTTGTTAATTGTCCATCCGGTCAGAGAAAACTTCGGCTTCCACCAGGCGTTATTCGGCTATTCCGGTGCCCGATCAATGTAAATTGGCCATCGCGCGGAGGGCATTAACAAGGAATCGATCCGGAATCCGGGATGTCGGAGGGGACCACTCGACGCGAGCCCATGCGTAGTTTCGCTTACCTTACTCAGGACGCGGACAAGAAAAGAAGAGGGCCGAATTCGGCCGAAAAAAGATGTCGCCGCGGTGAGCGTCGATCCCGCAAAGAGTGGAGGGCTGGTCTAAAGCTCGTGAAATCGATCAAAAATTCTCTTACAGGACACATGGTTGGGGGCAAAGAGGGGAACTTAGGCTCCGAGGCAAGAAATACGGTGCTACGTGGGACGAAAACAGGTAGGTGGATGAGCTTCTCGAGCTCTCCATCAGAGATCGGCGCGAAGAACGCGAGACCTCGCCCACCCTCAACTGATGAGGAGGAGAAAGGATTTACCGCCGCGTTGCCGTGCTGCCGCCGCAGAGTCTGACTTGTCTATATAAGCCAAAGAAAAGTGGGATCCATAACGCACCGTACCGTTGAGGCGAGATCAAAAGAGAGACAGGGGGAAGGAAAAAGAAAACAACATGTGCTCTTCGCCTTCCAAGAAGACCAAATTGCAGATCGCGGATGTCGCGGTATACGCCTAAAACGAGCGGATAGGGAAAAGGCGACATCTTCCCGGAAGAATTCGGCAGAAAAAGCAGGCGGTTCGGGGAATCGATTGAGGCAGACGGAAAAAAATGACTACGCATGTCAGAGCTCGCGAGGAACACATACCTCCCGGGAACTCCCGAGAATTTCGGAAGGAAGCCGCGCATGGAACGCAAATTTACTTGCAGCAGCAACATCCGGCAGGGACCAAGGTCCCTCGTATCTGGCAGGGCATGGCAAGGAATTCCACCATCAGGCGGCGCACAGGGAGACCTAGACAGGGGAAAAACGAGGGTCTGGGGAAGGAAGGGCGCTGGCGAAGCACCTGGGGGGCCACCATATCGCGCACAAAAAATCAGTCCTTCACAAGAAAGAAACGCGTCATTACGCTGTCCCGCTAGTCAAAGCGACCGACCCTCGGTAGGGTAAGTCCCGGTATGCAGATCGGATCGCGCGGAAGCCAATGGGAACTGAAGAAGAGGATAAAAAGAGCCGCAAAAATAACTTGAACTCGGCCTGTTGAAAGAAAATGGAAAGGATTCCCAGACGAGATAGCAAGCAGGAATAAAAGGGGCGAGAATGGGGGCCTCACCCATTTTCCTTGCGAGCTTTCGCCGGCCACCGTGGTCGCAAAGAACGCGAAATCTGACGAAAAAGAAAAAAGGGGTAAGACAGAATATGAGGGACACGCTAGGGGCAGACTAGAAAAGAGCTCCAGATGCTTTGAGAGAAACAATAACAAGTGAAAAAAAAACCATGCAACAGTAACGACTCATGTGAGTTCCAGAGCGGCACTTCGTCTGCAGCCGATCGGGATCGTCAGAGAGACCGGCGGCACGAGAAAGTGCGCTGGACCACATCTCCACCTCTCAAGGGACGAGAAGGAAAAGGGAAAAGGGCTTACCGTTCTGAAGAAGCGGATCGCGCCGGGGAGTGAGGACCGTGTTCGATGAGAGCGCGACAAGCGGCCTCGAACGGATCCTGACGCTAGGGAGATAAAGGAAGTCAAGGCGCAGACACTTTGAGTTGTCGAACTCTTCTCCTTCTGTATTCAGCGCCCTGAAAGGAGGGGAACTAGTGGCGCGACCAAATGACAGCAGGAGAGGATCGGGCGCAACGAGCGCCTAAGAAAACGATCGATGGGGGCGATTTGAGAACGAAGACCTACTCGCTAAAATCAGGAAAAAAATCTTCGCGCTCACCAGAGGGATGTTCTCTATGCTCAGCAACGCGTCTCGATGACGGTCAGAAGTGAAGGAGCCTGCCCGCCGCAAGGGCGACGCTGCTAAAGGAAAGACCTTCGCTGCAAAGGGATGAATGGAAAAAAAGCGAAGGGCCCTAACAGGATGCTGTATCGCGCTAAAAGGATCTTGGCGCACTTCGGAGATGCGGATCAGCTCAAATTGTCGTAATCCGCCCCGAAGGAAGAAGGGTGAACGCGGCGACAATTACCTAGCACCTCCAGATATTAAAATTTTTTTGGGGGGATGGGCCGTCCTGCGGTCAAAACGACGGGGGGCCATTCTTTGAAGAACCCCCCAGCCGCGATCCTTGAGAAACGTCACGCACGGTAGAGGAAAGCACCCATCCCGAGGGCACGTCGCCATAGAGCGAGCGCTTCGGGTGAAACCGCATCAGTTAAAAATGAGGAAAGGGGCCAGATGCTCCAAAGCTCCTTAGTCCAAGCATATTCCTAAAGCCCAACTTCCGTCGAAACTTCTGCTCCCAGGTACAGGAACATGGGGGTGGGGGCAAGCGCGGGAAGGGTCGAACGGCGTGAAGCCTTAAAATAAAAAAAAAGAGCCATTACTCCATCAACTAGACGACGATACCTGTCAAGAGTAGGCAACACCATCCCTAACTTGACCCTGAAAGAGCTGTTTTTGGCCAACAATCTCGTGCTATTCGAAAAAATTCAGACGCTATCCAAGAAGGGCGGTGGTATCGAAAAAAGAGGTGGGGTCAATGCTGCTGGCCGGTCTAATGGCGCATCTCAAGAGACGGGGCAGGAGAGAGGGAGCATCTGCCTCTGAGCGGAGGGCGAAAGGGTGTGGCCACTCGTTGAAAAGAATGACAAATAGACAAAGCGATGGGTATCCAATTCACCTCCTTACCGCTGTTTGGTATGGCTGTTCGGGGGGGCGGCTGACATTGGGGAGACGCTTCTCCGGCATCGCCAGCAGTAAAGATACTGACCATCAGAATTCGGGTGGTCAGATCGGGGAATCGCCGTCAAGCCAGTTAAAAGGGGGAGAACAGTAAACGCCCGGGCTCTGGGTTTCGGGAGGGATCGCGCGGAGCCGAACCGAAACCAAACAGTGCTTCGCCTGCAGAAAGGCTTCGCGCAGGTTGAGTGTTAAACTGTCAAAGAAAAGGTACTGCTCGAAACGCTTTAACCTGAAGTTGTCATGCTCTGCGCGGGAGAGCTGACTAGTCGTGACTTTCCCGTCCACCTTTCGCTACATGTTGGCAACCGGGGCGGATCGCTGATTATCGCCCCAACAGCGCCGCGAACGGTCAATGCCGGGGGGAGGATAGGAGGGGCGATCCCTGCTGGGGGCTGGGCGAGCATCCGAGCTGTAATCCAAAAGGGGGTCTGTTGCTTAGTTTAGAAAAGGAAAAAACGGCATCGCTGGTGTAGAAGAAGTGTGCCCTGACACTGAAACGCAGTCACTGGATCGCTCCCTGTACGCAAAGGTCAAACCGGCGGCCTCGCCGAGACTCTGTGCTCCTGGAGGGCTCACGGGACTTCCACAAAAAAAAAAAGTTGGTGGAAATTATACTTTTTTGAAACATTCGGACGGAAGATCGGAAGCGGGGTAGCAGGTTTTGTAGATCCGCGCGCGCGGGAAAAATCTGGGGGTTCAAAGCGGGGGGACCAAAATCGAAGGGGGTCAAAAAGAGCCCGCTACTATGCTAACTCGCCTTCTACGTTTTTTCAAATTTGGCCAGACTACACATCCTAATCAATCGGGAAAGAAAACAAACGTGATTAGGAAAGAAGAGAGGAAGCTTCGTAGGCAATCTGGCCAAATTTGAAAAAAATCCGGAGCATAGTTGCGGGCGCTTTTGTGATATTCAGATGTTGTCCAAGATGAACCAACGTAAAGCTGTCACCGAGCAGGGTAAATAAAACAGGTAAGAACTCCTATCTCTATAAAAAAGTTATTCCATCTTCTTGAAAACAATCGCGTAGTTGCGCCCTACCTGGAGCGAATCGAGAGCAAGAGGAAATGAGGGCGAATTGGTCGAAAAAGGGAACGAGAGATCATCCCTCGCCGCAAGGGAGCCGCGGCGCCACGTAAGATATACCACAAGAAAAAAAAAAACTGGGCCCACACCCTCCCATCACCAAAAAGGAGAAAAAGTATGTAACATCCTCGCTTTCGCGCCAAAGCAGATATGGCAAGTCTCCGAACGGCAAACAGAGGAAAGAGAAGCGAGCGGTTCGTGCAAGATCATCGCGATGTGAAGAGGGAAAACAGCCATTGAGGGAAAGAAAAGACATAGATAAAGGTCAGGGGGGGGAAATCGAAACTCTCACTTCATGGTAACCCGTCAGTAATCCCATACCTATAAATCAAACTGCGAGTTGGGAGGATCAGCGACAGCTGGTGGAGGGGAGGAGTCCGCAAGGGCAGAGCGCCGATACACAAGAAAAAAAACACCGGAAATCAGTCGCCCTGTGGGAACTGTATAAATCAACCCAAAAGAACCACTCTGATGGGTCACATCACTCCGTCCATGTTATTGTGAATCCCGAGCTGAGAAAATTCAGGAAGACCAAAGGGAAAGGCAATGAAGAGGAAAAACAAAGAAACGAACAGCGGTCCGTAGGACTGGATACAAAAGCGAAGCTAATTTGCAGCTCCCCTTAGATTTGTTTATGTCACCCTTCATCCTCCTCAACATCAGGCCAGCCGCAAACGCAGCGGCCGTCAATCGCGCTTGGAAGATGTCCCTTCTAACGAATCCTTAACGCGACTAGAAAATATCGTAAAATCGGAGCCCTTGTCCGAAACGTAACAGACAAACGAGATGGCAAGCCCAAAAAAGCGCGGTAAAAAGAAAAGGACAGATAGCGGTTGGGGGGATAATCTGGACCGGATCGGCAGGCGAAACGGGGGGGGCGCGGGGGGAGGAGTAAGTTGAGCAACCCGGAGTTTGTCAAGCGGACCGGATTCACAGCGAAAGCCCCCGCGCTTGCAGAAACAATTTCCGGACCTTGTCGAGGCAGAAGGACGAAGTTGGGGGGTTATAAGAAAATCATTAGCTTGCAGCATCCCCTATCAACTGGTGAACCGAGGAGTTCCACGAGCCTAGGGCGCGATGGCGACGGCAGAGGGAGGGGATGCCTACATGACGAAAACGCGATATGGACCAGCAAGGGCTCTGACAAGTGATTGGTGGGGGAAAGACGCCGGCAGGTCTCGCTACGCAGGACGGCAAAAGGGGTGAATCGGTCGCTTGGTGTACGTCAGGAGGAGAGTTCGTCGACATGATGAAGGTAGGGAATCGACAGAGAGGGCCGAAGAAAAAGGGCTCCTAACAAGGGAGACATGCTGACCCGGACCCCTACAGCAAATTCATTGTAGAAAGGGTAGGTCCGTGCCGATTTCCTCCGCGGAAAATATCGCCGTTTGAGCAAAGAAGGCGTAGGGAAAAGGGGTCGTAATCTTAAAACTACTTCAAAGGAAAACACGTCCCGCACGGGGCGAAGGGAGGGAGCAGCAGAGGGAAGCTGATATGTCGAAAGTTCCGTCGCGCAGGCGGCGACTGCCGTTTTTCCCGGGATCAGCCCGACCGTGGAAAACTCTGGGAGTAGTGTGTCGCAGGCGCGGGCTGTTGCTCCCGATCAGAAAAGAGGTTACGGTCAGCAATCAAGGACGTGCAGCCGCCTACCTGGCCGGTTCGACTCCATAGCGCAGAAGATTTAGAAAAAAACCAGAAAGTGCCGGAAGCGATCCGGTAGAGAAAAATATCAGGGGACGCAGCCGTATATAGACAAAGAATAGAGAAAGAGAGCTCTATCCTAACTGATAGAACCGTCACAAGAAGCCTTCCTACCGCAGCCGTGAGAAGGGGGATGAGGGGAAGTACTTAGAAGAGAGCTTCCTCTTAACTGAATGAACTCTATCAAGACGAGACGAGGAAGAGAGTCCAGGACGAGCAAAGAGAAACGAAACCATTGTCCGTCATAAATTTCCAAAAGGGTTTGACTAATTGAGTATAATAGGGTTATATCAATTGAAAAATAGTACGATGCAACGGGAAAAACACGAAAGGGGACAGGAAATAACGGGACTTCGTTTTTGCTGAGGGGCCCCACGGCGGACGCCTGCGCGAAAAGGTGGGGCTACCTGGCTTCTAACTGCTGGGGGCGCCCGCAAATGGGAAGTGAGAAGGTAACAGGCGGCTATCGACCCCTTTTGCAGCCATTTCATTAGGGAAAGACCGAGCAGTACCGTCGGTTCGGAGATCCCGCGGTTGAGACGGAGGAAGGCAGGCGGGCTCCATTTTCGAGCGCCAGAAAAAGCATGTACAGGAAAGAAAAAGAAAGGGCTTCTCTCTTGAAAAAGCTCCTGTTGCAAAAGAATATCCACGCTCCGGGTACGGTTGCATGGGAGAAAGTCGAGCTAATCCAGGGGGGGGAGGGTGCAATGCTAATGCATGAAAGGGAACAAGAGGGTTTGGTCCATGAGAGGGTCTTAGGCATAGGAGCGCCTGCAACTTGTGTAGTTCATGCAAGCCGTGCAGAGACCAGACTGGATCGGCTGGGGGCCAATGAAAGTTTGAAGTATGAGTTTTGCCCATAAAGTATTTTCAGAATCGCCAGGAGGCAATCGAATTGATAGCGCCGTGATACCGGAGGGGTCGGCGTGTTTCCAGCAAGCGCGGTACCCTAAATGGAGTTTTAAGGTTCCGGGATCGCGTACACCGAAGACCTGTAGACGGAGTAAGAGATGTCGCCGCTGTCCGGCCGGAGGACGAGATGTGGAATCAGAAAACTATACTCGAGCCCATTTCGAAGTAGGTCAAAAGCACATTGCGGCAGAGGGAACTGAATCTGCTCATGAGTGATCCGCGCCGCAATGTAAGTTGGCGTAAGGAGACCAAGCGGTTATCTTGTAGGGGCACGCTCTCGACGCTGCTAAATCGCGAAGCTCAAACGCGGGGAGGGGGACAAAAAGCCGGCGCACC
>Ga0179593_1495113_pt1 | contig 11491 bp, 19 predicted proteins | sample CZODoug2_1_08_16_FD_185931 | JGI IMG/M metagenome (GOLD analysis project Ga0179593, IMG submission 185931) | Vadose zone soil fungal communities from Angelo Coast Range Reserve, California, USA - CZODoug2_1_08_16fungal (PacBio error correction) | ecosystem: Environmental > Terrestrial > Soil >...
GAAAGGAGGAATTAAAGCAAAACGAGATCTAAATCAAAGGAAAACAGGCGCGGCAGTGGAAGGGGGACACAAGCCGCAGTGGTACCGGAGTCTATGGTGGGAAGAAGGAACGAAATTATATGAAAAAAGAAGAATCCGGACGTGAGCGCAGAAGTGAAATTCAGGGAAAGAATTTGCTAGATTCGATGAAAGTTCCGCAGGAGGAAGCGCAAAAATTGAGGAGACAGGATTAAAATGTTGGTGGGTCCTCCCGCGGTGCTGAAAGAATTAGTTCTGCTGGGTGACATCAAAAGCATTGATACAAAGGAAGGGAAAAAAAGGGCACAGTCGGGTACTTGTTTGAAAAAAAGGAAATAAAGGAGGGGAAGAAAACTGGGAAAACAAAAAGCGTCTCGGGGCAAGAGGACAGGGGTGTGGCAAAAGATAAGATTAAAAAAAGGAAGACAAGTAAATTTTGGGAAGACCTGGGCAAGGAAAGCGGGCGCTGCACTAGGGACAGGCAAACTCCTGTGGGCCGAACGCCCAAGTCCAGACGGCCCCGAAGGTTGAAACCAGCGTGTTGCAGGACGAAAAGGAAGGCGGTGCCAAGGCACAGAAAGCGTGTAGGAAGATTGAGACAGTGACGCGCGCAAAAAGATAGTAAGCGGATACAGACATGAAGAGAAGATGCGGAACGAGGAGGGAAAAAGGAAGGCAAAGAAGGGGGACTAAATGCTTAAAGTCTTAAACGGGGGGGATGTAGAGTAGGAGGGGACGGGGAGGACAGGGGCAAAAAAAAAGAATAAGATAAGGGGGGTCGAATGTGGGCACGAAAGCGGTCCATGAAGCGAAAAAAGAACACCATGAAGAGGCCGCAGGGATGTAATGAGGTGACAGTCGAAAGGTAATTCCGGAAGGGGGGGTAGGCTGATCAGGGAAAGGAAAATAGTTTTCACAAACGAATAGACAATCTTCAAGGTGGAGGGCAGCAGTAACCAAAGCAGAGAGAAAGGTCGAGGGCCGCGAATATATTACTTATTCGGACAAAAATACGACGCGCACTAACGGAGGAGAGGAAAAAAAGTTTGAACAAATTCAAAAGGGAGGGGAGGAGCAAAGAAAGGGTTTGCTTCGTGCGCGGATGGTTGGGCATAATTCAGTGAAAACTAAAAGGGGGGACCTAGGTAAAAATAAAAGGAAATGAAAGTGAAAGAGGTGGGGGGAAGAAAGAAAAGGGAAGGGGAAAAAAGAAAGGAGAAAAAAAACAAAAAGATGTAAAAGATTTAATTACGAAAGAAGGGGGTGCGCAAAAAAATTGAAAAAAAAAAAGAAAAAAAAGGGGTGTAGTATATCCTACTCTCATGCGTGGCGGGTCGGTGTATTCAACGTCTCCCCCAAGCAAGCAGTCTCGGTTCCAGCTGGTTGTCTGATTGAAAAGTAACCGGTAACGGGATGGACAGACGATTGACAATCTTAAAAAAGCAACCACAGGGGGCTTCAAACTGTAAGAATTAAGGGGACTCAAAGGGACGGAAGAACTTGATGTTCTCGACATAACTTGTAAGAACGGGAATTGGGATGGGTGGATCGAGAAAAAGGGGGAAGAAAAAAAAAAGGGGGGAGGTTGCTAAAGCAAGAAGAGGGGCACGAAGCCTTGCACAAAGGTGCCTAGAAGAAAACGGGTTATCGTACGTAAAGTGGAGGAATTGGGGCCAGTTTAAAGGAGTGTAAGGGCTGATGACAGAGCGCACGAGGAGTGGGTTATCTAGGAAGTAATACAGATACGGGAAAAGGGCTCAATTGTGCAGGCTAGACACGGAGGAATTTAACTAAGAACAGAGTGCGAAATGGGGTGTGAGCCTGACGATCCGCATTCGATATAGAAATACACGCGGAAGTGATTGACGTAACGCAACCGACGGAAAACATAAGTTAAAAGGATCAAAGGATCGGTACTAAAGAAGAAAAACGTGAGGAGAATAAATAATGGGAGATGGAGGGTTAATTTCGAAGGAGAAGAAAGGGGTGAGCAGGGGGGAATTTCTAATAGGTGAGAGTGCATACAAAAAAAAATGGGTGTGGGGGGGAACTGTCAAGAAGGCCTTTGAGAAAGGGAAAAAGCCTGCAAGGTACGCCAGGAAGGGCGAGGAGGAAAGGTGGGACGTAAGAAGGCAAAAAATAAAAAACGCTCACATCGCTCAGGCAGGACGAAGAATCAGACGGTAGATTCAAAGGCGAGGACGTAAAAAAGGGAAAGATCTGAAGAAGCATGCCGTGGTGAAGGAAGGCAATGAGTTCTGCAAACAGCGGAATCAAAGAAAACAGATCTAGAGGTCCGCCGGGGGAAGAAGAAGAATCATAAAGACAGACCGCAACGGGAGAGAGGACGTGTAAGAAAAGGGGTGAAGTTTAGAATTCTAGTAGTGTGCTCGGATTCTCCGCAAGGGAGACGTGACCGCGACAAAAAGTGGGGAAGGGGACTCGGGTACTGTGGGGGAATAATTAGTGGACAATCAAAAAAGCGACCGGTCGGTAGGAACAAGTATAAGGGGAAAGGAAAGAGGAATTGCATTGCCAAGCTCGCGAACGGTTTCCAGCAAAAAACGACAAATAAATGTTGGAAAACAGACCGGAAGATAGGGGGGTCACGTTGAAGAAACTCGGGCAGAGTTCAAGAAGAGGGAAGACCGACAACATTAAGAAGGATGAGTAATGAATGGGAGCGCCTGTCTCAGCAAGGTTAGGAAGTTGGTCATGATGAGATACGAAGACCAAGGTGGAAGAAGGAGGGGCAAAAGGCCGTTTTCCGCAATGGCACGAAAAAAAAAATGGCCAATGAGGCTCAAGTAACTTCACCGAGCGTTAGGATCAAGGGGAGAAGAGAAAATAGTCATGTTGTATGTGAGGGGGATGCGTTGGGGGGATCAAGTAAAGGACTGAATTACGAGTGTAAGGGGGGGAAAACCATGTAGTGGACGGGGCGTAAAAAAGGGAAAGACTGCCGCAAAATCGCCATACGCCAGTGAAATACATGGGGGAAAAGAACGGGCAAGAGAAGGGCAACGCGCTTCAAGGCGAAAATCTATATGCAGGGTAGGGAAGCGCAACCTCAACCGAAAGGGGGGGCTAGGCGAGACAAGACAGTCAAGAACAGAACAAAATCTTGAGGGAAAAATAAAAAGAGGTTGTCTCGGCCCAGGGAGGGGCCGGGAGGTATCCGTTCATGGAAGGGGGGTGAAAATGTAAAATTCTAGTGGGGGGAAAATGGGGTCGTAAGGGACAATAGATCTCTGAAAATAGAAAAAAGGGAGGTAACCGGAAACACAGCGGACACAGAAATTAAGTAAAAAGGAGACCAACGTCGGTTGGCCTGTTGTGGGAGAAGGTAGGTGTCCGACCTGGGCTGGAGGGGGGGGGTGTGGTGGCCTCAGAACGGATTCAAATCACAAAGCAAACGTGGTGGGTTATTAAGGAAAAAAAGATGGCGGACAACACGATCGAGAAAGGTAGAAAGTCGTTAGCTAATATAAGGAAGAGAGGTATGAGGCTAGGGGCGAGGGGGCATGTAAAAGAAAGCGGGCAGGCGGCATGAGACAGGGAGATCAGAAGGTAGATGGTGGAGGTTCTAGAAATGGTTAACCGGAGAGAAGGCGGAGCAAAATGTGGCACACGGATGCGGAAGGGGCTACCAGCAATGGGAGACGAGACTGGCATTAAATCCTACATAATTGGCAAATGTGGGAAAGGATCCATAACAGAGAAACGTAAGGGAAGTTATACTCTTGGTGGAAGGCCCATATCCAACGACTTTGGAGTGGCGCTAGGGTCACCAAAAATGCGGTGTGCGTGAGGAGAAGAAACAGCCGAAGGCGGTCAAAGAAGTAAGGGGGGGGAGGACATCCAAACATTAGACGTGGAAGGGGATGCTCAATCAAACAAACGGAACCCCTGATATGGTCGGGCATGAACGCGCGGGAGACTCTTTACTACAAAAGTTTGAAGAGAGAAAAAAGAAAACGTACTGCTGAGTGGAGGGGACGGATGGTCTTAGGTACGCAAATAAGAGATTCTATAAACGCGAAAACACGGAGTTATAAAAAGTAATTGAGAGGGAGAAACGCTTCAAAAAGGCCGGAAAGGTGAGCAAGGGGCGGAGTATGAAAAGCGAGAAACTAATAAAAAGGGAAGCTGGATGGGAATCTAGGGGCGCAATCTCCAAAACCGAATCGCGGCAGTAGGATGAAAAAAGCGGCGGAGGAGGGGTAGGCGAGAAGGAAGGCCGGATTGCACCTAAGTAGAAGAAAAAAGCATCAGGGAACCACGAAAGAAGGGAGGATCAGGACTCTTCGAGCAAAAGGGAGGTGCTAGTAAGGGGAATAGACGGATATGTAACGAGACTGACAAAATCCGCGGAGAGGGGTTATCAAAAATATCCACACAGACGAAAAGGTGTAAGCCAAGCGTAAGATGAAGCAGGGGGGGGGCCGGGGGGGGACAAACAGGGGGACAGTTAAAAGGAGCTTTCGTAATTTCACCACAAAAAAGACAACCAGAGGTCAGAAACGGGGTTGAGTCTGGCAAAGAAAAAGTGGCGAAGGTCTCGCAGATTCTAGCCGTATTTACAGGGCACTGTATAAGGGAAAGAGAACAATTCCAGAAAACGGCTAACTAAGGAAAGGGGGCCAGGAAGAGACACGTTTCACAAAAACGTGGAAAGGAGATGGGTGTGGAAGATCTCACAAATAATTCTAGCTTAGCAAAATCAAGGTCGGGGGAGAAGTCACGTAAAAAAGAGGAGGACGTTTAAAGGAATGTATGCGCACTGAAGCTAAAAGTGTCGTGTCTCCGGGATTACAGGGGGTTACCGCATCGTACTGAAATGGGCTTTCAGATCAAATAAAAAGAAAAAAAAATCCCCCATATCTCCGCGAGAAAAAAGACTGAGAGGAAGTCTACACGGAAATTCGGAAGCAACTGATACGTAAGGAAAACGAATTTATACATAGGCCACATGGGGGGAAGGGAATACTAGGCAATTAAAACCAAATGCTGCTAAAGTTCGCTCATAGGTCTTAAACGACGATTGGTATGGACAACAAGCCATGATAGGTTTGGCAAAAAAGGGGGACCTAATGAAGGAGGGGAAAAAAGCAAAACGAAGGAGGTTGCGGAAAACGGGGAAAGCTGTGTGGGCTCAAGGACTAAGAAGAAAGTACTTTAAAAATAATGAGGAAAAAGCGGTTGTAGGATGGTAGTCACTGGGGAAGCGAGAAAAAACGAGAGGGAAAGGTAGTGGGGTCCGAAAAAGGACCGGGATTTGTTGGGCGGAAAGAAAAATCTGGCAATCTGACAAAGTACACCGGGGTCTTCAACTCACGCAATGATCAGTGCAACGAGAAGGGGGAGTTCAATCAAGTACTGGGGGAAAGTGGGAGAGGGGAAGGGGGGCGGTGACCTCGCTTTGCGAAAGAAGTTCTGCTACAGGGGACCGAGGGACGTCTCAGAAGATGGACTCGCATGGGGGGGACACCCGGAAGGCTTAGTGTCAAGCTTTCACTTGCCCCTATGGGGGAGGGGAGCTTCAGTTAAGAAGGTCCGTCTCATGGGTGACCCGAGGGAGAAAGGCTAACACAGGTAAGGAAACTTTCCTACTCAAAATTTTCCTGGAACCAAATAATATAGAAATTCGGGGAAACCTTTGAAGGAGGAAAAAAAAAGAAAATCCAGCAATGTGAACGCTGCCGAGCAAAAAAAAACTTAAGGAAGAGAATATAGGGTTCCAGGGGTTCTGGGGTATTTTCGAGCTCAGTGAAAAGAAGGGATATAGATCGCACACAAAAATGAGGCTTTCGAAAAAGGAGAACTGGAATTCGTACCGCTAGAAAGTTCTCGGTCGATAAGTTTTAAACTTCAATCAAGGAGCTCAAAAAACTCAGTTAAACAATAAAAAAAAGCAAATGTCAAACCGGCAACGACCCTCGACACGTAGAAAGCGATTCTGAGAAGAAATTCTGTTGCAGAGCCTACCTTATGGAAAAGGCTCTACTCTGAAAAAAGAACAAGAAACAGGACAACTCACAAAGTCTCGTATGCAAACAAAGGGAAAGAACTTGAGGGTGGAAAATGTACGGGGGGGGTGAATAAGGGTAATATGGCTCACTATCCCGGGTTAGTGACCGCGCAACGTGAAGAGCGGTTGCAGGTCACAAGGGGAGGGAGAAATGGGAAAAGCCCTACAGCTCGTGGGAGGAATGCCTTTCACTAATAGAAGGAAAGGTAGGAATGAGGAAACAGATCGTCCCGTGCCTAAAGAGGAAGTTTTGTCGAAAACAATCCTTTCCTTTGAAGGTAACAGGGTAAAACACAACGAGAATGGCTAGGAGGCGCTAGACTGCGAATTAACTAAAGATCTCTCCGTACAGGCACGTTGTAATTGGCCCTTCCAGACCAGGGAGATCGAAACCGGGAGGCTTGAACAGGGACGGATCAGGTTTCCTGAGTCGTGGTTAACGGCATTCACCTAAAAAATTATCTGAGGGGGATAGGAGGACGTAGGTTGGGGGATGGGGTTTACGTGGAAGTTAAAGAAACTGAAATCTACGATAGGGGCAATTCCTGTAACTAAACGCCAGCACATAACTAAGATACGCAGAGACCCTCTTTCACACGCTCGGCAGAAAGATAGCATTAAGCAGGGAGGAAAATACGTCTTTTGTTGCAAGATCGAAAAAAAAAAAAAAAAGGCGGGGAAAAAAATGACAGCTCTGGGGGCCGGGGGGGTGCCATAAGAAACTGGGATCCTTGTAAGGTATCGGGACAAGGCGGGGGGGGTCACTTGGCCGAATAAACGTCATGATCAGCGGAAAAGACGCAACACACTGGAAAATCACTTCACAGAGAAAGACAAATTGAAAAGATAGTCTATGTACTGGGGGGGGTTCCGAGCATCATAGACAGAAATGGGGACAGATTCTGTTTGGGGGGGGGGTAACCAAACGAAGAACAGAACAGCAATGGGGGGTTCGGAAAGCTGGTGAAGATTGGTAACAAGTTCAAAAGAGCAAGTGCGCCAAGAAGGAACGAATAAAACTGGGGCCATATAGCACTCCAGGGGAGGAAAATAGCAGCGACAGTCCAGTGAGATCTATGGCTGTCGTATGTTCTTAAAAAAACGGAGTCTACATCCGGAGTGGCATGACTTCTCCAGGTCATAACTAGAGGGGGGGAAAGAGGACTTAATCCAAGCCGTATGTGGTATCCGCAGGGGGAGTTTGCCTCACAACAAGGGAAAAAAGATATTGTGAAAGGTCGAACTTCTTTAATACGACAAGAAAGAGTCCTTAACGCAGTTGCGAGTATTACAGACAAACCCGATGGAGGGAAAAGGGAGTCACATGAAATAAAGGGAGAACCAAACAACCTTGTGGGACGCAGAATATTAGCCAACCATGGAGACTAATGCTAAAGAGGGTTTGTATGTTCAAAAGACGAGATGACTAATTCGTGAAGGACGGGGGGAAGGACGTGGAACGCACATTGTGCAGGGAAGAGAAACACGAGTATAAAAGGTTCGGGGGGAAAATTAAAAGGACCAAAGACGGCGGACGGTAGAGAAAAGATGACACAAAAGTGCTTTGAATCTCTACGAGCGAAGAACGCTGCGGATGCATGGATGTGCCGTAAGACGATATCTATTGAGGGCTAAAGAAAGAACGAATGGTCATAAAAATTGGACAGGACTGGGGACATACATTAATTTCATCAAAGGGGGGACAACTAGAAGGAGAGGAGGCGAACTAAAAACATTGACAGGCTATCGGAACTGTTTGTACACTCAAAGGAATTGAAAGAACAAAAAGTGCAAATCAAGTGGTTTGGTTACAAAAAACAAGAGGCAAAAACAAGGGGGGGTTGAGTTTTCGTGAACTGAGGCCACACAAAAGAAAATCCACTATGGAGAAAAAGTTTGGGGAGCTGTGGCCGGAAAGACAGTGTTTCGCCAGGTCAAAGAGAGAAAGGACACGAGGAGAACTTACAAAAGATGTAACGGCGCACCACATTGCACAAATCGTACGAGTTGGGAAGGAAGAATGGAGAACACGAAAGCAAAGGGGAATAAAAGACGCCAAAGGGGGAGGAGAGGGTTGTTCGAACCACAAAACTTCTTATAGGTTGCGCAACATAATTCTGGCGGAGAAAAAAAACGCGGGTGTCAGATGGAGGGGGCAAGAGCGAGCTCGAGGGGAAGGGATGAAAGGATGCCCTGGTTTGATCATCGTGAAAGAATGCCCGCTTGAAAGTGAGACAACGAAAAAAAACATCCAAAAAGGCTAAAGAACAACGGCGTGAGGACTTGACGGGAAATTTCCGGCATCAAGGAATGATATACCTGGGGTTCACGGAAAACGGGGAGACGCAAGGTACAATTGGTCAGAGGGTGAAGTAAAATGAAAACCCGGGGAGGAAAAGATTTATCACGCGGAAAACGGAGACTTAGCGAGAGTTTCTTTTCTTGAACAGAAGCCTCAAAAGATCAGGTCCCGGGAAATGAAAAGGCTGTTTGGTAATCAAAAAAAAGGGGTTAGGAACGGACAAGAGAGGGAGGGTGGCTCCAATGGGAACCAGGGCAAGTTCCAAATCGTGAAAGTAAATGGGACTGATGTTCGTTGAAAGTAAGATCACGGGGTGAAGAGGAGGACCAAGGTCAACGGTCAGTCACAACCTTACAGGGAGGTGTGAAGAACATCTGGAATTCAAAAAGGTCCAAATGTGGGGCTGCACTGGACTCATTTAGGCTATGTCAACGAGAAACTGGTGAAGGGGTTACAGGCAGACTGAATGTTGTGAAGGCTGGTTCCCTCATGTAAGAAAAAAGTAAGTCGGCGACTAATTACCGAATGACTTCACAGAAAATTTCTTCATGGCTTTCAGGGGAGGGAATTTGACTATTAGTACACGCTGGGTCGTGGCCAAGAGGGGCAAAATCGATTAATAAAAAAAAATCGGGGACCGCGACAGTGAAACGGCTAGGACTTCTAAGTCACCAAAGTCATGAATTTAAAAAATCGAAAACAGTTTGGGGACCAGAAAAGAATAGGCAATCGAGGGGAAAAAACTTCAAATGCTCGAATGGAATCCGTACACGAGAGAGACTCTCAACAACCACGGATGTAGGAAATATAGATAGAGGGAAAGAGGGATGTCGGGGGAGCAGAAAAGTGCGCAAAGGGATAATTATGGATCGCAACACAAAGGTAGGTAATTCAGGAAAGGGAAAGGGTGGTCGGGCGACCCGCAGTTAAAAGGAGCGCGAATAAGGTCAGTTCGGGCAGCTAATAGCATCCCTCGTGGAAAGAAGTCACGAAACAAGAAATCAACGGGGGCAAGAAAAGCGACTGAAAAATCGTATATGAGACTGAGTATTTGCAATGAGCATCCGGCTATGAACTCGTACATCGAGAGAAAATGGAGTCCAGACGGCGAAAAGATATGCCAGTGCGATGACGTCTACAGTGAAAGCCAATCGGGGACGTTGGGATGGGAACAGATGAACACAATCCCGGTAATGTTTGAAAAGCGGACACGGTACGGTGGGGGGAGCGAAAGGGGTACATGGGGAATGTAGGGGGGGCAAATCCCAAGCAGCTAGGATTTACTGGTCCCATAGGAAGGTAATTGCTGAGGAATGGTAGCCATAACGTCCCTTTTCCAAAAGTGATGGGGGGGGGGGGCGGCGGAACAAACGGTGAAGGTACAAAAAAGGGTGGGAACACCGGGTGCATGGGCTGCTGCATGAGACAAGGAAAGGAAAATAGAATGAAAATGGTCTTGCAAAAATGGGTTCACACGGGGGAAACACATATTATACCTGGAGACCAACACAAATTGGATGTCGAGTTCGACGGAAAACATTTAAGGAGGTTTCCCGATGCAGAAATGTAAAAGCAAAAATGAGAATGAAGGACGAGATGATGTCTCGCGGGACGAATGGGTGGGGTGGGAGGGGTGGGAGGGGCAGGTGGGATGAAGCTGGCATTTCAAATTTGCTTTCAACCAGGGCAGTTGAAAAAAGACCCTAGGATACGCACCAATGGACTACAGGAAAGGAAAACAAGCCTCTTGCAAAACGTGTAAAAGGACTCTAGAGAAGAAGGGTGCGCAACAACGGGGGGCTAAAAAGTGGGTGAGGGACGACAAACATCGACTTCCAATTGGCGTTCAAGGGTGAAACGCGTGGGTGAGATGTCCAATTCACCTAGGCCGGAGGAGGGGGGTAGAAGGTCTTTTTTCATGCAGAAAAGAAAGGGGGACATACAATATTTCGACCAGAAAACACTGTAGACCAAAACACAACTGTTTAAAAGAACAAGGATCGAGGGGGGCCAGGAAGGGAAATCCGACCCACTGAGGTGTTGGGAACGTACAACCGGATAAAGGGCAAAGTCAATTTTGGGAGTAAGTCTGTGGGCTCGCCGGAGGAACAAACGGTGTTAACGAAACAAGGTAGTCTGGCGCCGATCGCAAAAAAACAAATTCGAGGCAACAAGATAGAAATAAAAGCAGAGGGGGAAAAGTCAATGAGGAAAGCCTTTTGTGATAATCGGGATTGGGAGGGACACCGGTCAATCGCACGTAATGAAGAGGAAGGGTGAAACCAGTCATCCTCCGAATAGGAGGAATGATGACGTAGATAAAGAGGGAAGAGGGGTTCATTCAGTCCACATTCCCGGGAAGGGGGAATAAGTGTGCACTGTCAAAGAGAACAAGAAGCAGTGGAAATATCGAACAGGTATGAAGAAGACAAATCCGTGAGGGAACAAAGTAGGATCCGTTGGCATGTCCATCACAGACGATTTAGTGTAAACTACATGGGTATCAGACAAAAACAGGGCGAATAGAAGAAACCGATGGGACTCTCAGAGTGGGAACAAAAAACGATCAGAAGCTTGAAAAAGAATGAAGGCGGCATTGGAAGGATCTACGCACACAAATCAGAGAAGCACCACGGGTTGATATGTGGAATGAAACGCGTGAAAAACCGGAAATGGGACTGACGAGAAGGGGGAGAACAGACGTCATGCTTTGATCTAAGAGAATCGCCAGGCCGACTGAGGGAAGGGAAAGGGGAACATACGGATGGTAAAGCAGCATGTGGGGAGAACAAAGAATCACCAAAAAGATTCCGAACTTCTCTGAATTTCCTGACCTGAGTGGCTATATGCCCGGGAAGAATGACGGCGAAAGAGGTCACAAAAACTTTATAGGAAAACTGGGGTCACAAGAGGTACAGATGACAAACTTTAAGGGGGGGGGGAAGGCGGAAATAAAGCCGGTAAGTAACAACAGAAGGGGCAAGGGGAGATCTTCTAACGGGGATAAAACCAACCAGAATAGACGAAAAGGTGAAACACTTGGTTTGAGGGTCTTGTCCGTGAGACATGGGGGTCGCGGAGAAATGCCCTTATGGTCGTCCCGGCCTACTTGAAAAGAAAAAAACTTAAAGAAGTCGACG
>Ga0179593_1652392_pt1 | contig 11491 bp, 18 predicted proteins | sample CZODoug2_1_08_16_FD_185931 | JGI IMG/M metagenome (GOLD analysis project Ga0179593, IMG submission 185931) | Vadose zone soil fungal communities from Angelo Coast Range Reserve, California, USA - CZODoug2_1_08_16fungal (PacBio error correction) | ecosystem: Environmental > Terrestrial > Soil >...
CCATTGTTTTCAAAAAAAAAAAGAAAAGCCCTCCTCCTTGAGAAAAGGAAAAAAAAAAAAAAAAAAAAAAGAAAGGAGAACATGTGGATTTCAAATCCAACTCGGGGAAAAAAAAAAGGCCACTAATCCAAATCCTGAGGGGAGAGAGGGGAAATTTCAGCAGTACGTTTCCAAGGAAGATCTTCACAACCCAAAACCTGAAAAAAAAAAAAGGGGGAATCAAAAAAGGGGACGAAGGAAAACCTCCCCCTTTGGCGCGAGTTAGGGAGGGGGGGAATGGTATATATCAACTCAAACAATAAGAGAAAAAGAAAAGGGGATTGGATTTCCATAAGCATTCATAGAAAGGAAGGGAAAAATAGCTAGAACTTAGTTAAGCCACTTTCAAACCATTGGTAAAGGGCATTTTCTCATAAAGGAAAGGGAAATATCTGCATTGAATGGCCACTGGGTGGGATGAAGGAAAAAAGGGGACCAGAAACTGATTGAATTACAATCCTCAAGGGGGTCCAGGAATCAAAAAAAAAGAGGTGGCAGGCTTCAGCATGTCGTGTGCGGGGGGAAGAACCAGGAAGAAAAAAAAAATTGACTCTTGGTGCGGAACAGGAGCAAAGGGAAGAAGGAGGGGATTTGCAGCTCACTGTAAAAGAAAAATGCAGATGCTTTAAAGGTGAGAGGGCATCCAATTGTATGGGGAGACCGGGTTCTAGTGGGAGACATCACCCACCGAAGGATGAAAAAGCTACTTGTTACATTTTAATTAAATCCTCACTTATCTCACAAAACACCCCCAAAAAAAAAAAAAGAAAACCCCCCCCCCAACCCTCTCCAAGGACTTTCCCCTCCACTCCCAAAAAAGCTCAGACACACGGACTTGAGGAAGGAGAAAAGACGGGCCGAGGGACTTTGGATAAATCATGGGGGTTGCAGGCAGGAGAGGAGGTAGATAGTAATCTTCACTGACTAGGGGGGGGATGGGAAAGGGGGGGGGATGTAACTACTACGTTTAAATGAAAGAAAAGAAAAAAGGGGAGGAGGGAGGTCGTCTGCTGCTTGAAGGGGCAGGGGAGCTTGTCAGTTGCACAGCAAGTAAACCCCTTCAAAGAAAGAAGGGGAAGCTCGCATGCCGTGTCACCACCCAAAATTTTCAAGAAGGGGGAAATTGTGTTGGGTGCAGGGTTGGGGGAAAATCTTCCCTCCCTCTCAAAAAAAAGGAGGAACTGTACCACTAATGAAAAAAAAGGGAAAAACCATGATCAATTGCTTGGTGGAGGGGGTGCTTCTTTTCCTGGGGGAGAAAAGGGAAAAGGACTGCCCTCCAGAAGGGGAAAAAGAAACATCATCCTTCCACCCCCAAAAACACAAGGTGGGGGGGAGGGTCTGGAGAGTAAAAAGTTGAGGAGGATAAGGGGGCGAGATGAAGGATAGGCAAGGAGGTTAAGGGTGAAAAGGGGGGGGAGGTAGGGAGAAGAAAGTAAAAAGTAGGTAGGGGAGGGGAAATAGAAGGGGGGGGGAGGGGAACGGGGGGGGTCCGGAGGGGAGGAAACTAGATCGGGTGGGGCGCGGGAAGGAAAAGGAGGAAGAGGGAGAGGAGGAATGGAGGAAGGTATATCGAAATACGGCAAAAGAGAAGAGAGGGGTAACAAGAATGAAGAGGGGGGGAGGAGCGTGGGAGAAGGGGGAGGAGGGGGGGGCGGTAGAGGGCGGGGACGGAGTTCAAAGGAGGGCAGGGAAAAAGAAAGTGTGGGGGTTGGTAAGGGAAAAAGAGGTAGAGGAAAGAGGGGTGAGAGGAGGGACGACGAAGGGGGCGGAAAGCGGAGTGGGGTAGGGAGGAATAAAAAACGGTGAAGAGAAAGGGAGGGGGGGAAGTAAAGGGGCCCAAAGGGGGAGAGTGAGGGAGGCTGGGGGGGGGTGGCGGGGGCCAAGTGGGGCTGTTGGGTAAGAGTCGATGTGGGGGTAGCGGGGGCGGTGAGCTGGGGTGGGTGGGTACTGAAGTTCCGGAAGGTCCCCCTCTGTTTTGGAAAATTGGAAGGAGGGGTTTTTCCCCTTTATGGGGGGGGGAAAGTAGCACCAAACCACCTGCATCATTTCTCCACAGCAGTGGGGGGGGAATGTTTTTTTTTGTGTGGAGGGGGGTGACATTTCTCTTTTATGGGGAAAAACGGCACAGGCCTCCTGGCACCTCCCTGGAAAGGATGCCCCTCACCTCCCATTTGAAGGGGGAGGGAGATGGGTATGAATACCTAAAACAAATAAAAAAGGGAAAAAAAAGAAGTATCCCACTCCGAATAATTAAAAAAAAAAAAGAGAACACCATACACCAGCGTTACATGTCAATCTTGCAGCAAAGAACCGAACAGTTGTTTTATCTCTACACCACTCAACAAAGAGATAGATAAACCAATGTAGGTTAAAGAACGAGGGAAGGACGCTTGTTTATTGGGGGGGGCGCAAGGGCCCTCAAGACAAGTATTTAAGGAAGTTTTTTGGAAAGAAAAAGGAAAACTACTAATCACATTTTGTCTTTTGTTTGGGAAAAAAAAGACAAGCATGGCCATGCCGAATGGGATGGGAGGGCTCATTCAGGGCTAGGAACCAAAAAAGAGCCTGTTGCATTGGGGTACCTGCAAGTGAACACCGCAAAAAAAAAAAAACACCACTTACCACACCACCCACAAAAAACACCACAACAAAAAAGCAAAAGCCCAAAAAAGTGAGCACTTCTCGGGGGGAGGGCCGCAGAAAAAAACTCCCTCCATGGGCACAACAACACCAAAATGGCACCACCAGCTGGGAAAAAAGCAGTACCACCCACCCCCAAGCCTCACGAGAGGGGTGGAATGATGATTGTGAGAGACAAAAAGGGAGACAACAACAAAGAAGAAAACCGGCCACAAGCACATTGCTCATGGGGGGAAAAGGAAAGGGAGTGGTACATGGGAAGGAGGGAGATGGGGATTAGGGGACAAAAAAACCACTTGCCACTGAAAAGGAAAAAGTTTTTTTTGGCGAAAGCAGAAAAAGGGAAATTTCCTTTTTTTACAAAAGAAATCTGCATGTTGCCCCCTGACCAAGAGCCACCCAGAAAAGAAACTTCCCTCTCCTCCACATCCTCAGGGGGGGGGGGGAGGTTCATTTCAAATTAGGAAAAGGGGGGGGTCAGGACTTTACACTCCAAACATCCCCCCACTATCAGGGAGAAGGGGGAATGCAACTTTGCTTTAAATCCAAAGGAAAGGAAATGCAGACCCAGGGGTGTCTGAGCTGAGGGAAAGGGGGGAAAAGTACCATTTGGCTGTTGCATGGAGGAGGAGGATCTGCTGAAGGGGAGTAAAAGGGAGGGCATTCCTGAGTGGGAAAAGGAGAGTTTGTGTTCTGTAACAATAGAGATGATATTAGCACGTTCATGCATACGATTGAAAGGAGCTGCAATATCAAACCGAGGTGATCCGTTCCCTCCCAGGGGAAGGAAGAAACGAGGAGGGGGTGCGGCAAAAAAAATGCAAAGCTCCTGGTGTCGGGGGAGGGGGGTAATTCAGCAGTTCTTGAAAAGAAGTCCCCCATGGGCCATTGAAGTTCAGATACTCAATGTCATTTTAATGGGGAAAAAGGAAGGGGGTTTGAATTAGGCTTAATAGGAAAGGAAGGCGCTCATGCTTGTAGAAAAAGAGGTGGATTTGAGACTGTAGGGGGGTACACATGCACAGACAGCGAAACAAGGGGAGTTTTTTTCCTCGGTCCAAAAGCGGGAGGCTCCCCTGCCCTTTGGGCCAGGGGGGGGGGGGAGAGGGCAAGTGCCCGGACGGCTGAAGGAAAGCTCCCTCATTCGTGAGGAAGATTTGCACTGCACCCATTGTCAGAGGAAAGGGGGGGGCAGTCACCATTTTGGGGGGTGTGAAAAAACAACTTATAGGCGGGAGAACCAAACTGGATGACACTCTCAGGGAAGGGGGAAGTTTAAAAAGTCCAACTCTTTGGAACAAAAAGAAGCAAGCCTGAGTGCAATCGAAGAGACGCTGCACTTGCAAGTAGCCCAAAACCAAACCATGCCCAGTTCAGTGGGAGAGACGGGAGGAAAAACTCACCTTTTGGCATAGTCTGGGAAAAAGAAGTCTCAAATCCAACCATATTGGCTAGGGAGGGAAAGCCGTGGGAGAAACTATCTATCACTGAGGGAAGAAGAAGTACTCCATTTTTCTTCCATAGGGGGAAACCAGCTGGTATCTGAAAAGGGGGTGGGGGACCAGGGTGGATGGGACGTTTTGCAATACAAACAGAGAAAGAAGAACCAGGATCTTTGCATGCTGCAGAGAAGAAACAGAAATGGTGAGACGTCCAGCCAGAAAGGGGACAAAAAAAGTTGTGCAGGGTTGGAAGTAGGGGGCAGACAATTGCATATGAGAGGAGTAAAAGGTTCCGCCAAGGGGAACACACCTAATGTATGAGGAAAAACTCCAGGACTTCACCAGCGAAGATGGGAGACCCTTCCTCAGATCCTACCTATGCACTCCACGTTACACTCCACCCAGGGAGAAGAGAAGAAACAAAGGCTCTGAGGACTGTCTGAGAAAAGACAAGAGAAAGAAAGTGGCGGCTATCACGTGCGGGGGAGTGTAATTACTGAAGGGGAAGGGGAAAATGACATAAAATAAACAAAAAGAGGTCTGTCTTCGAAGGAAAATCTTGTCATTGTCAAAAGGGGAAAAAAAGACAGCGCTTGTCACCAAAGGCCAAGGAAGGTTCACTGAGCAGAAAAACATTTGCTCATGAGGAGGGGGGGGGGGGAGGGTTTGTCCACCGAACCTCCATCTCGTAAAGAAACCTGTACCAAGAAGAAAACACGTTCCACCCCATGAGAAAAGGGAGGGGGGGGGGTGGCTTCATGGTGCCGGGTGGAGAACATCCCTCTTGTCCTCAAAGGAAAAAATTCAACAAAACAACCCCATGAGAATGAGGGGGGTGGTACTTCGTTCATTTCGGGAGGCCATTGCCGTCATTGGTGAGGGGGAGGAAAAAGGAGGGAGTTGTGGTGATGCGGAAAAAAAACCACCCTTCATAAAAAGGCGGTGCTGTTTTGTTGTGGGGGGGGGGAGGGGGGTAGGGGGTATTGTGACATTGCGCAAAAGGTGGTTACCTTTCAGGGCAAAAGGCACCCCCTGGGGGGTTAAAAAAAAAAACCACGACAGAATTTGCATGGGAGGGGGCAGGGTCATGAGCTGGTGAGAAAAAGGGGGGAAAAAGAAGTATACCCACCAACGCAAATAGGGAGAAGGGACAGTGGGGAGAACAAGCAACCTTCGTCGACACCCAATAAAAGAAGGGCAGCCCACATCGGTTCCTAGTCAAAAAATCAACACCAACAACGGGGAAGGGGGGGGGGAAAAGAGGAAACGATGTGGGCTTTCAAGATGCCATGGAAAGGGGGCGACTCATGGGTTTATGGCTCAAGTTCCCCTCAAGACATGGAGGGAAGGGGGGGGGAGGGGGGGGGAGATTCTTTCAAACTACTAATAACATTTTTTCAGGGGTGAAGACCCATCCAATGAAAAAAGAAAATGGGTTTGAGTGGCGAAGGAGAAGAAAAGGAGGGGGCCAGGAGGCCCTTTGCAGTGGGGTACGGACATAAACTCTCCAATTGGAGGAAAAAAAAAAAAAAAAACAAAAAAAAAAAAGAAAAAACCCAACCCCCAAAGAAACACTTGCTCTCATGGGGTGGTTGGGGATCACCACCAATCCTCCATGGGCACAAAGCACCACTTACGGGGAAAGCCCCAACGCACAAAGGAAAAGACCAACACCTCCTCAAAGCAGAGGGTTTTTTTTGTGTGGGAGGGGGGGGGAGACAAGTTTATGTGCATGCCATGGGGGGGGGGGCACGCCATTCATCCCACAGCCACCAGCATTGCAGAAAAAAGGGAAAGGGGGGGTTCGACTGGAAGATGGAGACAGGGGGGGAAACACCCAAAAAAAAAAAACTGGTCTCTTGGGGAGTCTACCTTCCCTTGGAAAGGGGGGGGGGAACTCTCTTCCAGGGAACACCCTGCCCCCCCTGCAAAAAAACAAGAAAGGCACAGGGGGGGGGGGGATGTCATTTAAAAGAAGTTATCAACCGCCAAAAGGGAAAAAAAGCCCCCCCCTAGTCCGGGAGAATAGCCTGCAACTTTTTTCTGGTAGCCAAAGGGTCAATACATTCCTCAGAATAAGGGAAAAAGAAACTTTTACAAGGGGGGTACCTTTTTCGGGTCAGAAAAAGGAGGCCTTTTCTCCCCTTTCACACAGGAAGGGCAGTCCTGTATTTGGGGTAAAATCTCCCTACCTTCTTTTGGTCGGAAGGGAGAAGATCACTACTTTCATCAGAGGAAGGGGGGAAGAAAAGGGGGAGCTGTCAATACCTCAGAAATTGGTGTGATCCTTTTCCTCACCATACCAAGGGGGAAGGCTGGGAAAACAGAAAAAAGAAAAAGGGGGAAAAGAGAAGGTTTCTTATGATGGGGAAGTCAGCATTCTGGCGCTCACAAAGAGCAAGGCAGATACCAGCTGGACAAAAGGAAATCAGAGAATGGGGGAAGGGTTTGAAATTAGGCTGCCAAGGGGAGGGGAAGGAGAGAATGCTTTCTGGAATCCAGCACCTTTAAGAGAAAGGAGGGATTGTTTTATGTGAAAAAGAGTTTTGACTGCTTGTAAAAAAAAGGGGGGGGGGGCTGGGAGATACCTTAACGTTGGCCAGGGAGGAATGGCAATTTCCGCGCGAAAGGGCGGGGATTATGCCTCTGCGGTGAATTGAAGGGGTCATGGAGGTGCTCAAGGGAAAGGGGGGGGGGGGGGGACCCACTGGATCTCTAGAGGAAAAGAAGAGAATCCAGTGGTCAAAAAAAGAAAGGACCATGTTGCATTTCAAATCAAAAGAGGGGGGAAAAAAAGAGAAAAAAGAAGAAAGGGACTGAAGTTCAGCGCACAGCAGGTCAGCAGTAACGACTGTAAGAAATGGCCAAAGTTCCTGTATCAGAAAAAAAGGGGGGGTAAAGAGGAAAAACTCCCTTTTGGCATTGCGGAGGAGTCAACAAAACATACAGCCTAAAATCCAAAAGAGGAGAGCAGCCCTTGATCCCCTGCTATCACTGATGGAAAAAGAAAAAAAGGGGGGAAGGGAATACATTTTTCTCATCCATGGAAAAGGTTCTCCATCTTGATGCAGGATGGGGGATGACCTCCATGCAGGGGGAGAGGAAATCCGTCATGGGTCCAGTCAGAAGGGGAAGCCAATGGCGGTGCTGTTTTCAGCAAAAAAAAGAGAAAGAAAAGGATCACACAAATGTATCAGTGTTGGACTCACTGATTACAAAGAGAAAGAAGGTTCGCCACTTTGCAGGGGAAAAAGAGGGAAAAAGGAGAGGTGTGAGACATCCCCCAAAAAAAAAAGGCTACATTGTTCCCTTGGGAACAATTAGAAATCCTCCTCCGGAAACCCTTCCCAACCGGGGGCTGAGACCTCCAAGCGTCCCATGGAACGGGGGGGGAAAAGGAAAGGAAGGGATGAGGATCTTCACTGACTAGGGGAATTAACCTTTGAGAGAGGGTAAATGAAATAAAATAAACCAAAAAAGGGAAGGGGGGGAAATGGATTTCGTAGAAAAAGGAAGGTGTCTCTTGTAGGGGGGTACCCCCCCCATTCCCATTTAAGGAAAAAGAAAAAAGGTGTCACTCTCTGCGGGAAAGAGCAGTTGCTCATCAGGGGTGTCCCCTCATAAAAAGAGGAAAAAAAAAAAAAGAAGTCTCCATCCTGCCCTAGAAAAAAGTCCACCCATGCAATTGGGGGGGGGCCGGATGTGGGGGGGGAAAAGGGGGAGGAAAGAAAGATTTTCTCCCCTCGCATTCCCACCCACCAACCCAAGGAGGGGGGGGTTGTTGTTACTGGGGGGAAAGGGGGGAGGGGGGGGGGGGGGAGGGGACACAGCTTTTTTTGTCCATTGGGCTGGTGCTTTTGTTGACGCTGCCAGTATCACCCAGAACAAAAGAGAAAAGGGGGGGGGGGGGGTGGGTGTTTTGCTGTTTTGTAGGGGGGGGGTGGTGTTCCGTGTTTCGGGGAAAAGAGGGGCAGGTGTTGTACTTGCAGGTACCAACGGCCAAGCCTCCTGTCACCTAAAAAGGAAAGCCCTGAATGAGTCCCCTCACATCTTAGGAGGAATTGTAGATGGGTATGAAAATCCTAAAAAAGGGGTGAAAAAAGAAGGAGAACCCCAGAAAAATACTTAATACATAAGGGGAAAGCCCCTCAACATTATTTCTCACTAAACGAGGGGAGGGTTCCTCTTCCCCTACTTTTGTGGAGAGAGAAAAAAAGGGGGAAGGAAAGAAAAAAAGAGATATATACCCAAATTAGTTAAGAGGAAAGTGTTCCATGTCGACTCTTGGGGAGGGGGGGGGCTCAATGTCCCGAAAAGGGGGGAAAAAAGGAGGGGTGGTCTTGTTGTTTTAAAGAAAGAATAACATTTTTTATGGAGTCATACCCATCTCACAGGAAGGAAAAGAGGGGGAAGGGGAATCCTCCCCATTCAATGGGGGAGGAGAGAACCCCCATTGGCTGTGCAGGAGGAAGGACCTTACAAAAAAAAAGGGGAAGGGGGTACAAACTAACCCCTTACCACCAGAATGTCCACAACAAAAAAACAAAAAAAATGCTGTTATCACTTGCTCGGGGGGGGGGAAAGGGCCGCATCCCGGCCACCAAGAAACAGCACCACTCCGGGGAAGAAAAAAGGGGGAAGAACCAACTCCACTTAACTCATAACCAAAAAAACCTCAAAACTCAACTATCTACTGATAAAGGGGGGGGGGGGGGGGGAAATTGATGATTTTTATTTTATACAAGGAAAGTTTCAATTGGAATGACCAGAGGGCACCCCCAAAAAGGGAAAAAAATGGATACTTGGGTGTATTTAACATTTTCGGGAAAGAAAGAGGTTCCTCTTTTCCCCCCAGAAAAAAAAAAAAAGGGGGATCAACTTCTCGTGGTTTTGGGAAGGAAATTGGACTTTTTTTTACAAGAGAGGAAAAAAGAGGAGGGGAGGGAAAAATCCCCCACCCTGCCCCCAAAGAATCCCTCCCTTCCAAAGTGGGAGGGTAAAATTAGGAGTTCCAACAAGAAAGAAGAAAGGAAAAAAAGGGACACCATCCCCCCCGAAGGAGCCATAGATAGCCCTCAATACGGGGATGGTCCTCAGACAGGAAGAGAGGGAAAAAAAGAGGATTCCACTTGGGACAAGGGGGGGGGGGGGGGAAGTGGTGGAGGTGCATGACTAAAACATGTAGCTGTTTGCATTACGGGGGGGGGAAGGGAGAGCCAATACAGGAGGAAAATGCAAATTGGGCTACTGAAAGGTCAGCATCTGCATTGTAGGGGGGAAAGGAAAGAAAAGGAAAAACTGCATTACATTTGTGGAAACAGTCCAATGCTGGCCGAGCAAAGGGCAGTCCTGGAAAGAGGAAGGGGAGGGAATTCCTTGCCCGAAAAATTCAGAGTGAGGGAGAAGCCACCTGGCCAGAAGGGAAGAGGGAACATGAAGAGAAGAGAAAAAAAAATGAGTACTTCCAAAAAATTGGAGGGATCAGGCTTCCTCTCATGATGGAGGGAAAGGGAAAAGGGGGGGGGGGGTTTTATACTTTATTGTTTGGAAAAAAAAAAAGAAATACGCACTGGCCAAAGGGGAGCTGGGGTTTCTGTATACCCATAAAAGGGGGGGGGGGGGGGGGGAAGATATACTTTTCAATTTCAGCTTAAGGGTCATGTGATCTTCCTCAAGGGAGGGGGATTTGAATGCAACATTGGGGGAAGGGGAGATAGTGTTCAGGGGGGGACCCAATGGATCTCCCAAAACAAAGGGGGGGATGAAAAAAGGGAAAAAAAAAAAAGGGGGAACTTAACTCTCGCTTTAGCACCTCCAGAAAGCCAACAGCTTTTCCAGCAAAGGGGGGGGAGCAAGAAAAGATGTAAAGTTCAGCAGAAGAAAAGGGGGGTTTTTGGGGGGGGGGGGGGGGGGGGGGGGGGGGGGTTTTTGGGGGGTGGGGGGGGGGTTTTTTGCCCCGGAGAGAAAAAAAAAACGGAAAAAGTTCCTTGTATCTCCGAACCAAAGAAAAACGTCACCTTTGGCAGTGACGGCTTTAGAGAAGCAAATCCCAACCATATTGCTATTTACAGGTGCGGGGGGGGGAAAAGGAGAAGGGGGGGGGGAAGAAAAAGAAGCTCTCCCTGAGGAAGCGAAGACGCATTTTTCACATAAAAAAGAGTTATCCCGCTGGGGGGAAATTGAAGGGGGGCCATGGGTGGGAAAAAATTTTGAAAGGAAAAAAGGGGTCCAGTCATAAAAGAAAGGGATTCTGCTGGCATGGCGGGCAGGAATATTTTGATAAGAGAAAAAAGAACAGGATCCACAAATGTATTCAGTGGGGGAAGAAGGGAGGAAAACAGACCAATGCATATGCTGAAATGATATAGAGGGTGCGGGTACATACACAACGCTTGGGAAGGCAACATCTACATTGTGAAAGGGGGGGAGAAGGATCCCTCCTCAATTAGGAAAAAACCACTGTACTTTACACAGGGAAAAACAAGACTCTGAGGACTGTCTGAGGACCATCCAGAGGAAGAAGGCAAAAGGGGGGAGGGAGAAAGAGACTGGCTATTTATCTATTCATCCTTCACGGAAGGAGGGACTGACAGTGGAGAAATTTAACTGCATAAAATAAAAAAAAAAAAAGGAGGGAAAGGAAAAGGTCGTCTTCTTCTTGCAGTGGTGGCAGGGGAAACATTCAGATTGTGCAGCTAGGGGAAAAAAGGAAACATTTCCTGTCTTCCAGAAAAAAAACGGCCTGACGGAAAGAGAAGGGCAAGTGGTTTTGGTTGCGGGGGGAAAGAATACACCTCTTCAATCCCTCGTCATGGAGAACAGTACCCCTACTGGAGCAAAAAGGGGAAAAAAAAGAAAGGGGGGACTTGTGGCCGGGGGGAAAAGGGGGCCGTGGAAAGGCCGCCCTCCCTCGGGGAAAGAACCAAGAATCCTTCCACCCACCAAAAAAAGCGTGGAGGCTGGGGGGTGTGAAGTCCCCGCGGTGTTTGCCAGGGAAAGAAGAAGGGGGGGGGAGGGGGGCTTGTTGTGCCCTGGAGAAGCGGCCAGTACAAAGGGGGGGGGGGTGGTGGGTGTTTTGCTGGGGGGGGGGGGAAAAGGGAGGTGTTGGTTTACGTGGTTAGTGGGGAGACAGGGTGTACCTTGCGGTACAAAGGAACGCCTGGCACCTCCTGGGGTTTTCCTAAACCAGAAGGAAAAAAAAAAAAGAGGGGGGGGGGGGGGGGAGGGAGGCCATTTCCATTCATGTGCAGGGGGGGAACTAACAAAAAAAAATTTAGAGAGGTTAAAGGATGAGGTACCTTAGCCAAAGAAAAGGAAAAAGAAAAGAGGGAAATGGCCATCTTCAGCCACGAGGAAAAAATTTGTTT
>Ga0179593_1665402_pt1 | contig 11491 bp, 24 predicted proteins | sample CZODoug2_1_08_16_FD_185931 | JGI IMG/M metagenome (GOLD analysis project Ga0179593, IMG submission 185931) | Vadose zone soil fungal communities from Angelo Coast Range Reserve, California, USA - CZODoug2_1_08_16fungal (PacBio error correction) | ecosystem: Environmental > Terrestrial > Soil >...
CAGGCCGCTGGGAAAAAAAAAAAAAAGCGGGAAAAATCTTCCCGCCTCTTTTTGTGGGCCCTCGGGGGAAAAAAAAGAAAAGAAACGGGCGGTTGTGTTCAGAAGGGGGGATTGGCCCGTACCTCTTTCTCAAATCGCGAGGGGGGAAGAAAAGAAAAGAAAAAAAAAGACGGATCCAACAGAAAAAAAAACCTTTTCCTCCATCCCCTCTGAAAGGGAAAAGACCTATTGGCGCATGGGAGGAAAGCCCACAAGTGATCTTCTTACACGCCTGTCTTCGCCGTCGCCGGAAAAAAAAAAAGAGGGGAAGGAAAAAAGAGGGTAATTATTTCTTACCCATCGGGTGAGGGGGGAGGGAAAAAAAAAAAAAAAAAAAAAAAAGAAAAAGGGGTGAAGTCGGGTGACGGTCCCAACTTATCTAAAAACTCTCACCACGGAAAGGCGGCCAAGGAAAAAAAAGAGGCCCCACATCGCCTTCCTGCAACAAAGGGGGGGGAATCCGCCATGACTAAAAAAAAAAGAAGTTGATTGGCCGATCCTTCCCTAATCTTTTTTCTGGGGGGGGGAGGGGGTGATGCTGATTTTCAGAAGAAAAAAAGGGGCGACGCTTCGGACCAGAAAAGGAAAAAGAGGACGATACGGAAGGCGGACCCCCCCCTTCTCCTTTCTTGTTGCAGAAAGAAAAAAAAAAAAAAAAAGACCACGTCAAGCTTCCAGTAGGGAAAAAGGGAAAGACCTTTTTTTCCCTGAGATGGGGTGGAAAAACGCGCCCCCGGGTCGAAAGGCCCTGCTGTCGATCGGTTGGAAAAGAAGAAAATCGGCAGAAAAGGATCCCTTGCCTTTTCGACCACCAGGGAAGGGGAGAAGAGAAAGTCGGGGAACGGATCGCACTCTATCCATCAAAAAAAAAAAAAGAGGGGAGTCCTCGAACCTCAAAGAGGCCCTCCGGAAAAAAGAAGGAAGAAAATGTGGAAAAAAAAAGAAACCGAGGCCGGGTCTCAAGTATTTCGTTTCTCGGGAGGGAAAGAAGAAAAAAAAAAAAAACCGGCCAATATGCTTGCTCTAACTAAAAAAAAACGGCTTGCTCGCGGGAGTCAAACCCGGTACGTTGATCTTTGCCGGAGGGCGCCAAGAAGAGGGGTGGTTTTTGCCGGCGTCTTGCCTCGGGCTGACCGGAGAGGAAAAAAAAAAAGGTCGCGGAAAAGGGAGAGGCGTTTGGCCGTTCCACATGTGGACGCCCGAAAAAGGGGAGAAAAAAAAAACGCCCCCGCCGGTCACCTCCTTCTTCCTAGAGGGAAGGAAAAAAACCCCAAGGGCGCCGCAAAGCTCTATCGGGAAAAAAGGGGAAAAAAAGCCAGCAATCATAAAGCGTTGGGGGGGGGGGGAAAAAAAAAAAAATTGACCCGCGATCGAGGGAAAAAAGGGGGGACGTGCGGCACCCGCCGATCGCCTCGATGGCGCTCGGAAAAAAAGAAAAAAAAAAAAATCGGCAGAAAGAAAGAAGAGGTCTTTCGGTCGAATCCGGAAAAAAGAGAAGGGGCCCCCCTGAATCATCGAAAAAAAGAGAGTTCCGTCATAAAAAAAAGAAAAAAAAAAAAGAAGGACGACGATAGGCCATCAAACCGAGAAAAAGAAGCGAAGGAGCTCAGCGCCATTCTCTTCGATCGCGACGAAAAGACCAAGGAAAAAAAAAAAACGAAATCGCGGGAAAAAAGCTAGAAAGGATGGGCGCGACCTTTTTTCTACTTAGAAGAAGGCGGTGCAGGGGACAAAAAAACCTCGTTAGACGTCCAGGCGGGAAAAAGAAAAAAAAAGAGGGAGAAAACCCGCGACATGAATACTCATACCTAATTCATCCGAGGCCCCGCGCCGAAAAAAAGAAGGAAAGGCCGGCAAAGCTTCACCAGGTTCCGAAAAAGAAAGGCCCGAGGAGAGCTCCCTCCCGAGAACGAATACCTTGAGCCAAGAAAAGAAAAGGGGGGGAATGGGACAAGAATCCCGAAAGAATAGACTCTATGTCCTATATATATTGCGATAAAAAAAAAAAAAAAAGCCACCAGGAATGGAAAAGCAGCACACGATTTCTAATTTTCCCCTGCCGAAAGAAAAAAAGAGGGAAGAGGAAAACAGCAGATCGGGACCCAAAAAAAAAAAACGCGAAGAATCTTCAGGACGCGCGAAAAAAAAAAGAAGGGAAAAAAAGCTGCCGGGACTGAAAAAAAGAGGAACCGGCTGTCCTCACTTCAGGCCCGCCCGCCACGAAAAAAAAAAAGAAAAAGCCCGCAAAAAAGAAAAAACGGTCGCCGCGCCATTACCGCCGAACATCAGCAGCACAAAGAGAAAAAAAAAAGAAAACAGCTCGGGAACGGAAAAAAAAAAAGGGAAAAAAGGTCGTTCATTGCGATAAAAAAAAAAAAAAAAAAGAATGGAGGTTTCCGGCAGGACGCTGTGGGAGCCGATCAATGCGGGGGGAAAAAAAAAAAAAAGGAAGGCCGAGCGCGTGGTGAATTTGAAAGTAAACCGGGGTCCTTCCGACATTTCTATCACCGGCCTGTGGAGAGGAAAAAAGGGAAAAAAAAGGGGAGAGAAGATGGAGATCCTAAGGGAGACGCACGCAGCGTCCCTAATATCCACCTTTGCGGTAGAGCCATGAGCGCAGAAAAAAAAAAAAAAGGGAAGAGGTGGCGACCCAGGGGGTTTGAGGGGGGGAGGAAACTCGCCCGATGAATCCCTATTTCCCGGGCAGCCCCACATTTGGGGGAGGTAAAAGAAAAAAACGCCGCCTATAGCGAATGCAAAGAAGGGCGAGGGTGATGCAACGAGGGGTTCCTAGAACGACGCCCGATCTCTCTAAACAAAAAAAAGGAGATAGATCGGAGGGCCGTTTCATACCCTCTAAAAGAGAAAAAGAAAGGAAACGCATTAACGGCGCGGCGTGTGTTCCATGGTGTTCACAAAAAGACCCGGGAACCTCGGGCTTCCATCTGCGAGGTTTCAAGAAAAAAAAGAAAAATCGGCCAACCTTGAAAAAAAAAGGGGGCGGACAACGTCGCTACCCTGGTGCCCCATCATCCAAAAAGAAAGAGAAAAGAAGGCTCAAGGACCGCCCTGAACGCAATTTTTATCTCGGACAGAGGAAAGCTTTCGAGAAAAAAGCGGGGCCCCCGCGAGATCCTCATCCGGAAAAAACCGTGCGCCACAAAAACTGGGAAAAAAAGCAAAAGGCAGGGGGGCTCCTACAATGTTCGGCGGGCCCGAAAAGGGAGCGAAAAATATCAACCAAAAAAGACTGCTGGCCACGAAGGAAAAAAAAAAAAAGGCTCCCACAGCACGTCCAAAGGGGGGGGGAAACAAACAATCGCCATGAAAAAAAAGAGAGGAAAACTGCCGTCCGCATCGTCCGAAAAAAAAAAAAAGGGGGGTACGGCCCCTTGTGCGCAGGAGGAGTTGTTCGGCGGGAAAAGGGGGATCGACGCCCTTACCTTTTTGCGGGCTGGGAGGGGAAATACGTGGCTGCGTTTCAGAGGAAGACAGGCCCACCCAATGTCTTCCCCCCGAAATGGAAAAAAAAGAAAAAGAAAAAGGAAGGGGGCTCCGAAATCTGGAGAGAGTTGTCTTCCCTCGAAAAGCGCCTGGGAGGGAAAAAAAAAAAAGAAATCCTGCGTTTCTAATTCGAGTTCCTGAAGCTGCAAAAAGGTCAACAGAAGAAAGGAGGATCCTGCTTTCGAACCACCGGGAGAAAAAAAAAAAAAAAAAAAAAAAAGGGGACCTCGGCGGGGCCCCGAAAAAAAAATCCTTCCTCTAGCCTGAAATTGAGAAAAAAAAAAAAAAAGGAGAAAACGCGGGACTAAGGGAAAAGTACCCGCTCCACCTAGGCGGGGCTAAAGGAAAGGATCGGCGCGGGCACTCACCGGAGTTGTGTTGGAGTGGTTTTAAGGTTTTTTGAGAGATAAAAAGAAAAAAAAAAAAAAAGAGAGACGGGCTGCTCGGCTTTTCCGAAAAGGTAAAAAAATCGCCAAGGCGGCCCTTCTTTTCACCCACCTTCCCGCGGGCCCTCGGGGAAGGTAGAAAAAAAGGGGAAGGGGAGCGGTTTTGGTCGCCCTTCAGGAAAATTTCAACATGGTGGACCTCCCCTAACTTCCCCCTACGAGGGGGAAGAAAAAAAGGGGGTCCACCGCCTTCAAGGCGAAAAAGAATACGCCCCCCCAAGTTCTCCTTCCAGAAAAGAAAAAGGGAGATAAAAGTGCCCATCAAAAAAAGATCTTCCCCCCCCCGAGAAAAGAGGGGGGGGGGAAAAAAGAGGGTGGGTCTTCTTCAGCGACGATAACCAAAAAAACCCAAGAAGGATTTCTCGAAGGGTAGAGAAAAAAAAAAAAAGGTCGCGGCCCCTCTTTCCGCCCACTATCAGCGGAAAAAAAAAAAAGGGGAGGAGGAGCGGCACATGGGCATAGAAAGAAAAAGGGAGGAAGGAGGAAAAGAGATAGATTCATGTCATAGCCCAGGGTTTGGGGGAAAAAAAAAAAGAAAAAGGATTTGCATATTGGTCAAGGCAAAAAAAAGGAGAGCGATCCCGGCTAACGAATACCACTATCTGCCTGACACTGCAGAAAAAAGAGAAAGGAGGGCGCGCCACTGAAGAGAAAGGAGGAGGAGGAAGAAAGCTTTTACCTGCTTTGGGGGGGGTGCCCTCGTAGACGTCAGAAGAAAAAAAAAAAAAAAGCGCTTGAACAGAACCCGAAAAACCAGAAAAGAAAAAAAAAAAAGACGGCACCCTTCCCTTCCTCCTTGGCGATGCCCGGAAAAAAAAAAAAGAAAAAGAAAGCCGTAGCAGCCATGCAGTTAAAAAAAAAAGAAAATACTTTTGAGCCCCCTCTCTGTGGAGCGGACATTGGTGGAAAAAAAGAAAGGGGGGGAGAGAAAAAAAAGCCGCGAAAAAAAAGGGAAGAAGAGGAGTGCATCATTTCTCCCGCCCGAGAACAAAAAACGGGGGGGGGGGGTCGAAAGCAAGGATAAGCAACAAAAAAGGGGGGAAGGAGTTGCCTGCCGACCTTTCATGCCTCAGAACTCGAGAAAAAAAAAAAGCCGCCAGCGCGAGAAAATACTGCGCTCCCCGAAGCCTGCCGTGGGGGGGAAAAAAAGGGGGGGGGGCCGGCTTGGAAGAAAAGGGACCCACGACCACAGCAGCACTTATTCTCTATCCCGCCAAACGGTAAGGAGGGGGGAGAACGCCGCCATGACTAAAAAAGAGCCACGACCACCATACCCCCTCGGGCAATGATCGGCCAAGGAAGGGAGGAAAGGCGATTAAAAAAGGAAAAAGTCCTCCTTGTGGAGAAAAAGGGAGGGCGGGGACGGAAAAAAAAAAAAGAGGGGGATAGGTTTTCGATCAAGTGCCCGGAACAGAGCCGCAAAAAACAAAAAAAAAAAAAAAAGGGGCTTTTGGATTAGAGAAAGGGGGGCGGAAGGATGAGGTCTCGCGGGGGCCCGAGGGAAAAAAAGGCGGCCGCCAGTAGAGGCGGGCGAGAGTATTATTCCCAGGTTCGCGAGGGTGGAAAAAAAAGGACGATGAGTGGGGAAAAAAAAGGGCCGCCCCACATTGGTCTCCGGGCACCCATGGACACCGCCGCGTGAGAGAAGGAAAAAAAAAGAAGGGAGGGATTTCGCGAAAAGAGGTCATAGACGACGCCGAATCTCTCTCAACAACAACAAAAGGAAGGGGGGAGTCGCTATGACCGCGCCCTAAGAAGAGTGGGGGCTCGGTGACCCCTCATTTGCCGCGCGAAAAAGAAGGGGAAAGGGTGGGGTGAAACGAAAAAAAAAAAAGGGAACCCTCGGGCTTTCATCGGCGGAGGTCAAGAAAAAAGAATCCGCAAGCCCAGAAAAAACGTCCGACCCCTCTTCCCATCATCCTCCAAGAAAAAAGAAAAGGGGGGAGACAGCCAAGGTTAAATCTTCGGGACGAGAAAAGGGACGACCTCCTCCCAATCCAAAATCGGGCCCCGCAAAAAGAAAAGAACAAAGAGGTGGGAAGTCTGACTCACTGTTTCTTCATCTCTCCCCAAGCCGGTGCTCAGGAAGGAAAAAGGAAGGGAAAGGGAAAACTGAATCGGAAAAACGAGGAAAAGACAAAACCGCGTCTGCATCCGGCCGCAGTGGGCGTAAAAAAAAGAAAAAAAAAAAGGAAGAAAAACAAATGAATCGCCATTACCTAAAAAAAGAGAAGGAAAAAAAAGAAGTCGATCCTGGCCGATATTCCAGGGGGAAACATGGTGCGGCTTGATTTTTCAGCGGTCAAAGGAAAAGAACGACCCCCGGAACCGTGGAAAAGGCGATCGAGGGGCAAAAAGGAGGGCCGGCCCTCCGTTTATGCATCCGGCCAAAAAAAAAAGGGAAGGACCACGGCAGCCTGGAGTGAAAAAAAAAAAGTCCTGACATGAAAAAGAAAGGCCGCCATGCAAAAATCGGGCGGTCCACGAATCCGTGGGGAAAAAGGAGAGTTGTCCTGAAAAAAGGAAAAAAAAAAGAAAATGCGATCAGAAGAAAGGGAGGGGAGACCACAGAGAAAAAAAGGGGGAGGGCCCGACCCCCTGATCGCACGAAAAAAAAAAAAAAAAAAGAGAGCTGATGATCCCGAGCGCCGAAGGGAGGGGGGCGATCGACTCGCTCCAATGTCCCGCCCTCACCGGGGGGGAAGGAGGGGCACTCGGCGCAGGGCCCGAGATCCCTCGCATGCCTTTCTCTATACGGCTTGAGAAAAAAGGGAAAAAAAAAAGAAGGGGAGCTTTTGCCGGCTCTCCACAAAAAAAAAAAAAGGCTGGTGCCGGCGCCGGGTGGCCTCGGTTCTGACCTTCGGGGAAAAAAAAAAAAAAAGAAGGAGGGTTTCCCTTCTGATTTAAGGAAAAAAGGAAAGAATTTTCCACAATGTGGCCCTCCCCACGGAAGAAAAAAAAAAAAACCGGAAAAAAAAAATCTTTTCTTTTCCCGACCGCCCAAGAAAAAAAGACCAAAGGGCAAATCCAATCAAAAAAAAAAGAGAAAAAAAAAAGATGTCAAAGTCCGTGGGGGGAAAAGGAAAAGGGATGTCGCGATCCAAACAAGAAGGCGCTCGGCTCCTTCTTCTTCCATCGCACAGAAAACCAATAAAATCGGAAAAAAAGGTCCGTCATCTTCAAACATTTTCTATGCCCGAAGCGGAAGAAAAAGAGAAGGGGGAAAGAGGGAAAAAAGAGATATATTCATTGAAAAGGGAAAGATCGGAACGAATAGTATCCTCCTCCTTGATAGGGGGGGGAAAAAGAAAAAGGGACGCGAAGGAGCCGAAAGCCAGAAAGGAAGGAGGGAAACTTGCGAAACACTATCCTCTTTTTTACCGCCGAAATGAAATGAGGGGGAAAAAAAAAGAAAAATAAGGCGGCGACCCTTGGGGGCGGGAGAAAAAAAGAGGGTTTCTTTGTGGGGGAGGGGGGGGCGCCGCCCCCCCAACGAAAAAAAAAAAGGGGGAACGGCCACCGCCGATACCTTTAAGCAGAAACGCCGGAACAGAAGAGAAAAAAAAGAAAGGGGAAAAAACGCCGGCCGCCTTGGTGGAAAAAGAAAGGTGAAGGCCTTAGTAACCATCTAGCATCCGTAGAGAAGCATGCAAGAAAAAAAAAAAGAAAACGAAATACTTTGGATCAAAAAAAGAAAAAAAAAATCGCCGCTGATGACTTTATCTCTCGAGGCTCATCAGCTTTCGAGGCCGAGAAATAAAGAAAGAAAGAAACCAGCACCGCATGCCGTTTGGAAAAAAAAGGATATTCGAATTTTTCTGCCGACAGAAAAAAAAAGAAAGAAAAAGAGAAGCATGACGTGAAACCTGCAAAAAAAAAGAAAAAAAAAAAAAGACCCCGCGAGATCTTGCCAAAAAGGAAAAGGAGGGGGGAAACGAAGCCTCAGGGTGGAAGAAAGGGGGCCTGCATAACTCATCAGGCACGCGGAAAAAGGGAAAAAAAAAAAAGGAAAAACGGTTCGGGGTAACACGGGGGGAAAAAGGACCATGACGCTCCCAACATCAGCAAGCACCAAAGAAAAAAAAAGCATCTCGGGCATGAGAAAAAAAGGGGGAGGTTTCATGGCGATGGGAAAAAAAGAAATGGCGTTTGCCTGGGCAAAAAAAAAAGGGAGGCTTCCCTTCCTCCTATGCGCGGTGGGTGATAGGGTGGGGAAAAGAAAAAAGAAAAAAAGAAAAACGCCCGACATGTCGAGACTGCCGGGGAAGAAAAGCGGTGCGAAGATAGGTATCCTCTCTTGTCCCTAGGGTCCCGGATGGAGGACGAGCGAAGGAAAAATGGAGGAAAAGAAAAGAATAGGCGGCGGAAAGTATGAAAGGGTCGCGAAGTTTTCTAACCCATGTTTTTGATCCGGAGGGAAAGGAGGAAGATGAAAGCCCGAGGTCAAACGTTCCAAAAAGGGAAAAAAAAATGGAAACACCGGCGCCGTATGCTGCAAAACAAAAAAAAAATAAAAAAAAAGAATTTCGCGGATGCCACGCCGGTCAAGAAAAAGAAAAAAAAAACAAAACCCCTGAGGAGGAGGAAAAAAGAAGAAAAAAAGAAAGGATAAGGAAAAGGCATACCCTCGAAATCAAAAAGAGGAAAAACGCATGTATCCTCCTCTAACGCGGCCGGGGGGGGGAAAAAAAAGATAAAAAGGGCCCGGGACCTCTTTGCTTCAACGGCGGGGTTGAAAAAAAGGAGCACCTTCCGGAGAAAACAAGGGGTCGCCCCACCCAGGGGGAAAAAGACCTCCTGAAAAAAATAGAAGACTGCCTCTTCATGGAGTCATAAAAAAAAAAAAATGAAGAGGAGGGCGTCTGCAAAAAAAAACGGGAACCCTTCGGAAAAGGAAAAAGAAGGGGAAAGAAGAAAAGATTCTCAACCTTCTGGGTTCAGGAGGAAAAAAAAATAAGGGGAAACCCAAGCCTTTCTCTCCCCAGAGGGGGGGGGGAGGCCTCGGGGAACAAAAAAAAAAAAAAACACTCTCTCTTCGCACGAAGGCCAGAAAAGAAGAAAAAAAAACTTCTTCCTTCCAACATCCAATTGATGGGGGAAAAAAGAAAGGATCGGCTCGGAAAAAAGACTGGCCCGAATCCTTCCTACATCTTTTCTGGGTGGTGAGAAAAAAAAAGGGGGAGGCTGGAATGGAAGGGAAAAAAAAAGGAAAAGAGACCCGCTCGACTCAAAAAAAAGAAAAAGTTTTGGCGGGCTCGCAAAAAAAAAAAGGAAGAGGGGGGGACCCGTGGCCCGGCCGTCCTTCTCTTTATTTCAAGCACCCGCCACCACAAAAAGAAAAAAAAAAGAAAGGAGTGCTCGACAGCGTCTTAAAGGAAGGTCTTCTCGCGCTGGCGGGATAAAAAAAAAGACTGCTGTAGAAAGGGGAAAGTGAGCCTGCCCGGTCGGCATCAAATTCGAAAGAAGGGAAGGGGGGAGGGGATTCGGAAAGAAGAGAAACCCCCTGCATTGCTTTGGGGGAGGGGGAAAAACCGACCTGATCGCAACTCAGAAAAAAAAAAGAAAAAGAGCCAGCTCTCACTTGGTCATCCCCGAGGGGAAAAAGGGAGGGGAAAACGCAAACAAAAAAAAAAAAAAGAGCGGGGCTCAATTCTTTCGTTTTCTCGGAGCGAAGAAAAAAAAAGAGAAGAGAAAAGAAACGGCTGCCTCGCTGGGCCGAAGAAAGAAAGGGGAGCTTTGCCGGCCATCCCAAAAAAAGGGGGGGAGGGCGCGGGCCTCGGGGACCCTGGGAAAAAGAAAAAAAAAAAAAAATCGTTTCTCCTTTCTCTGTTTTCTGGATGAAAGCAGAGGAAAAGGGAACCGCCCCGACGAAAGAAGGAAAAAAAAAAAACGCCGAGGTTCACCTCCTTCTTACAAAAAAAAAAAACCAAGGTCGCAAACAAGAAGGCGTGGCTCCTCCAGCCAGCATCCAGGGGGGGAATCCCGCCGATCGGTGGTCCCGGGGGGAGGTCCTGGTCCCTCTATCATCCAAAAACTCCTCGATGTGGCCCGCATCAGGAAGAAAAAGAAAAGGGGCAATACCATAAAAATCGGAAGGTACGTCCGACCTTCCAACATTGGCTAAAAGAAGAAAAAAAAGGAAGAGAAAAAAACCAAACAAAAGGGGAAAAAAAAAAGGGAATAGCCCAATTTTGGGCCGATCGAAGAAAATAGGCGAGGGGGGGAGGGACCGATGGCCGCCGAAGGAGCAAAGCGAAAAAAAAGGAAAAAACCACGAATCTGCCGCCACTTCTACACGATAGAGGGGGAAAAAAAAAAGAGAAAGGATGGCGGCGGACCTTGGGGGCGTGAGAAAGGAGTGGGCTCTCCCCTCCGTAGAAGTCGGGGAGTGACAAAAAAAGAGAAGGGGGAAAAAAAACCGCGAAACAGGAAGAAAGAAAGAACCAAAAAAAAAAAAAAAAAAAAAAAGAACCGGCCCCCGGCCCGCCCCCTGGGGGGGAGAAAAAAAAAAAAAAAAGGGGAAAAAAAGGGAGACCAGCGGCCATCCGTAAACCAAGAGAAAAAGAAGGGAGACGAAATACTTGAGCCCTCCTCCTTTGGAGCGGACATTTGGAAAAAAGAAAAAAGAAAAGAAGAGCGCGAGGGAAAAAGGGGCCAGAGATAGAGTTTCTCTCAGGTCGAAAAAAAAAGGGAAAAAAACCGGTGGTCGAAAGGAATGAAAAAGAAAAAAAGGATGGACCGGGGCAGTCTCCCTCAACTCAGTAGAAAAAAAAAAGAAAAGACAGCCGCGAGAATCTTCAGGGAAGCGGAAAAAAAAAAAGAAGGGATGCCGTGGAAGCGACGACCTTTGGTGTCCGGCTTGGCATACACGAGCAAAAAAAAAAAAAAAAGGGGGAAAAAAGAAAAACGTCGGGGGTAAAAGCCGCGCATTCCGCGTCAACCAGCAGAAAAAGGCGCCGACCACCACACCAGCTCCAGGGAAAGGAGACGGCAGGTCCTCGAAGGTCCGTTTCAGGGAGAAAAGAAAGGGGGGCGGCAGGACGCTGGGGGTGGAGGAAAAAAAGGAAAGGAAGCCGAGCGCGTGGGGATATTTTTCGTCAAGGAAAAAAAAGGGAAGGCCGCCGGAAAATGTTCGGGGGGGAAGGGGAGGAAGAACCGAATGGGTCCATCATCACCCAGCCTGTGCGAAGAGAGATCGCAAAAAGAAAAAAAAAAGAGGGAGGGGGAGGCGACGCCGCAGCGTCCCGATATCAAAGGAAGAAAAAAGGAAAGCGGCGGAAGAGGATGATGCCCATTGTTCGCGAAAGGGGGGCGGAAAAAGAGGAAAGGGGAAGGAAAAGGGGTGAGACAACCTCCTCGAATGTAAGGAAAAAAAAAAAAAAAAAGGGAAAGAGGGTGAACCACCATGAACCAAAAAAAAAAGAAAAAAGAAAAGAAGAGGTTCACGAGCCAAACCATTAGGGGAAAAAAAAGGGGGGGACACGCGTCAGAGACGAACGCCG
>Ga0179593_1272092_pt1 | contig 11490 bp, 10 predicted proteins | sample CZODoug2_1_08_16_FD_185931 | JGI IMG/M metagenome (GOLD analysis project Ga0179593, IMG submission 185931) | Vadose zone soil fungal communities from Angelo Coast Range Reserve, California, USA - CZODoug2_1_08_16fungal (PacBio error correction) | ecosystem: Environmental > Terrestrial > Soil >...
AATTTGAGGGAAAAGGGGCGATCGAACTAATTCGTAGATTCTACGTAAAGGAGAGGGCGAGGCGGCACGCTGCTCGAATTAGATCTACTGTGACAAGACATTCTTGAAAAAAAACAGCGAGACAGCTAGAGAGGTGAGTCGGAGCAAAAAAAACTTACGGACGCTTTAAGAGAAGGATTCCTCAAATCTCACAGGACGGAAAACAGCAGCTTAACCGGTTGATGGTGCGCCTCTTCCATTCCTCTGATAAAAAAAGCAAGCATAGAAAAAATAACGAAAGGGAGTGCCGGTAAGAAAAGGCAACAGATCCTCAGGGGTAACACTTTACACGTGCAGTCGGTCTGGATCATTCATCGAGGGATAACCGGACGCAAGGAAGGATGGGGAGTTGGAACCCACATTTCGTTAATCTGGAAGGAAGGGGTGAAGAGGAGGCTGGACTGAAATGGGTGAAAAACAGGCACGTGTGCTTTTCGAGAGCTTTTGTTTAAAGTACGGACTCTTACGGAGGGGAGAAATAAAGGGGGGTAGCAACGGGGGGTTCACAAAAATGAAGAAGGATGTGTAAAAAAATCCTATCTAACGAAGCTGGGAAGTCTTCAGTGGAGCTGATACCACCGCCGAGTCCGAGGGCATAGTGTTCAATCTTGAAGGAGGCAAAAACACGGGGGGAATGGCGTTAAAATCTTAACACCCGGGGTTGCCAAGCTAGCGGAAATAAAGCGGGAAACACAAATAAAGCCAAAAAGCAAAAAAGAAAGATGGTTGTAGAGGGGTAAGTTGAAGGGGCCAAAAACCAAAAGGAGAAATAACTGGTAAATAGAACAAAGGTGGAAGCACGCCGTCGAGAAAAAACTTGAACGTTAAAAATTCGTTGAGGGGGGAGAAACACAGAAACCGTCCCAGACATCAAGACCCGGACTTGAGAAAAAAACAAAACCAGTACCAAAAACCTCATTGATGCAAGAGGACGACATGGTCTGTGGTAAAACAGACCATGAACTTTTGGAAGTGTCCCTAGTCTTGCAATGCCAGCAAAAAGACGGGGGGGATCTAGGGAGCTAAAGATGGGGAGCATAAAAAAAAAAAAAAAAGCACCTGAAAGGAATTTCAACAGGGAGGGGGTTCCGTCCCGGCAGTGATAATACCCTCGGCACATCGTCCGGGGTGGGCGGCCCGACGGAAGAGAGAGGGAGGAAGTGGGAGGCCACAGGCTTCATGACGGAAAAAGGGGGAGATATTAGAGGGGACCGGAAAAAAAAGCAGCGGGGGGGATATTCTGCAAATCTGGGGGGCAGATCGAAGGTGGTTAAGAGAGGAAGGAGGGGCTCAGCATCTCGGGGGGAGGTCAGGGGCAGGGGGGAGGCAGTAAGACGTTGGGGGTTCCGAGGTTCTTTTTCATCATTCTCTCAAGCGCGGGGAGGGAAAGGGTTCTCGCCGGGAAGGGTGGTCAGTTCGGGTAAAAGGAGAGCGCGCAAGGGGGGACAAAGAAAAGGTCTAGTAATTCCACCTGGTCGTGTTAAAAGCCAGTGAAAGACGGAGACTTTGTGGAGGCTTCGGAAGAAGAATCTATGAAGGGAACTGTAAGGGGACTGGATTGCAGCTTGGTTTTTCTAGTAGTGCGGAGGGGTGAGGGGAAAAAGAGGCTTGTGTCAGATCCTGGGAAAGAGAAAAAAGGGGGCTTGGAGAGGGAGGGAAAAACCAGTGAATTCAGTACTCCGCACTCTACCAAATAAGTGCAGAGAAATGGGTGAAGAAAGGAGAAGCGGGGGCGGACAAGGTTGGGGGGGAGCCTAAAGGAAAAAGGAACCACAGGTTATTCAAAAAGAAACTCAAGCCGATCACGGCTCTGTTGGAGGAGTATGCATCCGGGGGACATCAAGGAGGGAGTGGTTTGTAGAAAGTGCCCAGCAAGGAAAAAACCTGAGGGGGACGGAAGAAAAAACGGAAAAGAAATGGGAGAAGACGGGTTCCCGCGGCAGAATCCTTTTATCCAGTATCGTCACAGAGACTTCCCGTAGGGAAAAAAAAAAATAACAGCTTGGGAGGGAGGGGATTTGTGAGAAAAAAGAAAAACCGGGGAGCTCTCTGTATTGGGTTAGAAGAGGGGGGGAAGGAGCCAGGAACCACACCCCTACCGGCGGAACGATCACACGGTTAGTGTTCTAAAGAAGACCTTTGAGACGGTGATGACGACGGAATTCGGACGGGAGGGGAAATCGAAAAGAAAGACTTTACTCCCAAAAACCTCCTTGACAGACCTGGCGGGCCCAGAAGGCCTTATGCGATCCTCGATCCAGAGCTGATGTGCTTGTCCTCTGCCAATGAGCCAGTGAAAGCCGATAACAAGGAGATCGGGGAAAAGGCGGCCGGTGATAGATGGCAGGGGAGGGAGCCTCCGACCTCGTGGTGCTGCATCACAAAAATGCAGAGAAGTGCATGGTTATAAGAGAAACGGAGACTGAAGGAGGGCCGAACAAGGGCGTTCTGGGGAAAAGCTACCACCTCGGAGGGACTGTGCCCGGAACGGTCGCGAAATGATCAAGAAAACGATCTTCACGTCCCGGAATTTCCTTTGCCCAGTGTCCGGGGCCTGTCTCGAAAAAAGCCTCCGTTCAAAGGGAACTCAGTTGTACTCAGAAGGCAGGGGAGGTACTTCGAAGATAGGAGGGGGGACGTTGGAAGGTGGCGTTACTTTGAAGATTCAGTACTCTAAAACGACCAAAAACGGAGAGATATACAAGGAGGATATTCAAAGTCTCACACAAACAAATAAAAAAGCACGTACGAAGGCGTAACTGCTCCAGGAGAAAAGCTCAGTCGAGGAAACCGCTAGTCCACCGGAACCCCGCCCTTGTAGAAGCTTGCGTCTCAGGAAAGACTTTGGTGTTTCCAATTCAAAGTTGAAGTCATTGACGGAGTGCGGGGGGGGACGGGCTCAAGGGGGAAAGAAAAGGTCAAACCGGCGAGCACGCAGGAAAGCGAGGGGATCGCTCGCACAAGAAGGCATCGGGGTTAGACCGCGATCGAACGGGGAAGAGAGAAAAAGTCAACTGGAGGAAGAGCTGGCAGCAGAAAAAACCGACACGTGGTCGATATCCGCGAACGGAAATAATCTCGCGGTGAAAAAGAAAGATTGGGATAAAAGGAAGTGGAAGAGGGAGGAAGACTACACATGAGGAGATCGGAGGGAGGCGGGGGGGATCGCAATAATGCCGGCTAAAGGGAACTGCCAACAAAGGGCCCTGCCCTTAGGGGTGTTTGGGGGGAGAAGTGCAGGTGTCTAGTAAAACGAAGAAGATCCGTCGTAATCCAACGGTCGCAAGCGGCGGAGAAAAGGGACTGGTAAGGGGAAAAAGGAGGGGTTTGGTTCCACGACCTGACCAACGGCTTCCAATATGTAAAGAGATCCGTTTTGGTCGCGCCCGCGAGAACACCATACATCAATTACTTCAAAAATAATGGGGGAATTCTTTCGCGTACACCTACGGGAAGTCTCATAGTGACGCTACGGTGGAGGAACAAAAAGGGGAAATTCTACTGTAAGAGAAGTCTTCCCCATGAGCGAGCCGGTGCTTTCTTCCTAACTAATCAATTTTCATGGACGGGGGTCCACGGTTCCAGCAAAAATCACGCAGTGGGATTGACACCGGCAAAGACAGAAAACTACAAGCAGCAGACGGGTAGGTAGCGTCTCAGTGTTTTCCTGGGCTACCTTGGTTTGGTTCCGGAGGAGAACAGACTCACTACAAAAGAAGAAAACCATACAGAAGGGGGAGAACATGGAGGGAGAAAAGGGGATAGGGGACGACGTGTAAGCCTGAAGTGTGTTCAAATCATCAAAGTGGCGATATTGGCCAGAAAGGCGCATGACACAAAACACTCTAAACAGAAACAACAAAGAATCGAAAGAAAACACCTAAAAAGACCAGGATGCAAGCAATCCTTAAGGGCTCTGTTCGTGGAACTCTAGCTACTAAGTCTCACTGCAGACAGGACATCTCGGGGACTGTTAACCCTAAAAAAAAGAGTGAGGGACTAGGAGAGTGGGTTAACAAAAAGAGTGGCGAGAATCTCCCGCTGGCCCGAGAAAATAGAAAGGCGAGAAACTAAACGCCCCGAGAGGTAGTAGCGGGTATGGATCCACAGAACAATCCTCATCAATCGGGAATCCCTAAAAGTCTGGACAGAGTCCTCAAAAAAAGACGGGGAGAGGGGACGATCGGACAAAGAAAGGAGGAGAAAGAGACTTGAAAGGGGGAATTACACTGTCGCCCCAGGACGCTACTTACGAAAGCTCTGTCAGTAAGGACTGCACTCACTGAAGAGGGAGTAGATCTAAGAGTGACGCAAAGAAAAATACGGGCAACAAATACTAAGAAAAAGAACTTCGTAACTTATGGGAAGCCCACTACCACCCGGAATATTCATCGGGAAGGAGGGAAAGAGGAAAGGAAACAAGATAAAAGAGGAACTTCAGAGCCAGTCGGGGGACTTGGAGGTCAAAGAAAGCATTCAACGCTAGAGACGAGAAAAGCATAAAACACGAAAGGCAAGGTCCAAAGGAATGGTCGCCTGCAGCACAGACTCTGGGTTCAAATTCTGTTCATCTCGGGTAGGTAGATGGGGGAAGCATCGCTGGGAAATCACAAAAAAGTGGGAGCCGGAATGAAACAAAGAAAGAAAGGGAAAGCACGGCGTTTAGCACGCCGACCGTGTTATCTGACTATGCTTTAAACAAATTGAAACTAAAGGGGGGGGCGTTGGAAGACCAAAACAAGGGGGGGTGGACAAAACGTGGGAAGGGGGGGAGAAATTGGGAAAGATGGGTTCCACACGCGGTCTTAATTTCTTAAAATCAAAAGTTTCTATGAACCAAACCTGTTGGAAGCATGGGAGTGGAAGTGAAAGGGGAAAACGAATAAAAAAAGGGGGGAAGAAAAAAGGACAAAGATAACACCCACTCTTTATTTCAATTAATACTTTCTCCTGCTCATAAACGCCGGATGGCAGAGGATGGCAGAAAACCAAAATGGAAAAAAGGGAGGAGGAGACTCCAAACCACCAACGGATGGGAGAAAGAGGATAGTGAACTTGGCAATGAACACATCTTATGGGGGGTTCCGCGACGCACACAGGCAGGGGGGAAGCAGTCTGAAAAAAAGAACACGCTTGGTGGGAGAAGGAGATCGGAAAAGGTGTTTGATAGGGGAAAAGAGGACCAAGGGAATTAAATGAAATAAAACGGGTCATCTACCACGTTGGATCAAAAAAACAAAAAAAAAACACACACACCCAGGGGACGCCAAGCGAACGTAAGAGGGGAACTAGAAAAGAGGAGATGGGAAAAAAACGGCGTGAAAAGGAAACAAGGGGGGAGCACCCACATTTTCATGGTACCACATAGAAAGATATACCGCTTCTCGTTAACTAACAGGTCACGCAACTCATCGGCAGAAAAATCATGAAAAGGGAGCCCATTCTTGATAGAGGTGACACAGCGGAAACCAGGCAGGGGGTCAAAAGGGGGAAGGAAAAAAGGGGATTGTTCCCCCGAATCTGCCGGGGGGGGGGGGGGGGGGGGGGGGGGGGGGGGGGGGGGGGGTGGAGGGGGGGGGGGGGGGTGGGGGGGGGGGGGGGGGGGGGGGGGGGGGGGGGGGGGGGGGGGGGGGGGCACGAAAGCGGCAAATTGCGTAGGTGGTCTGCGCGTCGTACGCGGTGTTGGCGATAGCGACGCGAAAAATGATTAGCCGTGACGTGTCAAAGGAGGGGTTGCAAAAAAAACCAGGAAGAAGGGGGAAGGAAAATGCGGAGAGGCCGTTATTTCGGCAAGACGACGGTAAGATCTTGTAGGTGTGTGAGGCAAAAGAGATTCGAAAGAGGAGGGTTAGGAAAGGGGGGGACGAAATCTGCCAGCGCTGATTATCTGGCTCCTTTTTCTGAGAAGTGGACAAAAGAGTGCCATTAAGAGTCAGACGCGTGGAGAAAGCATACGGGGGGGGGTAGGGGAGAGGGAAAAGAAGGATAATCGGAACCTGAGATTTGCTTTTTCAAACTCTGGTCGCTCAGAAGACGGGCGGCGGTCTGAAGGGGTCTAATTCTCCGGGAGAAGGGCGAGGGGGGGACAAAATCTTTCGAGCACACCGAGTCTGTTTGGTCTTTCCAAAAGAAGAATTTGACGACTCATCGTTGCGAAGAGACGGAATCGTGTCCAAGGACATACGCCAACTGAAGGAGGGGAGGAACGTTCGGTTGTGTGTATGTCGATCTTGTGGCTTCGAGAAGCTGGCGGTGTGCAGAGCCTTGAAAGACAAGGCAGGGAGTTGAACAAGAAAGGGGAAGGCACAGAAGGTTACAAATAATAGTGCCCCAGGTAATACTACTCAGGTGCTGAAGGGGGGGAGGGGGGTATCCGACGGAAAAAGGTACCGAGGAAACGCAACAGGGCGCCGCACTAGAAAGGGGAAATATCTGGGGTCTATAAGACCGGTGGCATCATGGTGTTTTGGGAGGGAAAAACATTCAATGAACCTGGATGAGGTTATGTAATAGCACTTCCACACGACATGGCAGAAACAGGAGGATTACAGGAAGCGTCAAGAGGATCACTAGGATTGCCGTAGGGTACGACGCCAGCATACACCAGAGTACTTGAGTATAGGGAGGGGGGCGCGACCCAACGATCTCGATCTTCATATTGGGGGCTCGAAAGGGGGAAGGTAAAAGAAAAAAACCACCAACTTGGGCGGACTAGGGAAAGGAAGGAAAAAGGGAAACGTGCACGAGTGAGGGGGAGTTATCGCAGCCGTCCTTTACACCCAAACAAAGCCACGGCAAAAGCGTGACAGGGAAAAGCTGCCGGGGGCGTCACACCCTCAGCGAGAGAAGGAAGTTCCAGATTCCAAACATGAGCTTCGAGTACAAAATTAAAAAGAATGGGATATATATGCCGTCCTATCTCCGACGGGCTGCAAAAAAACGATAACAATGAGCAGGGTAGAAAGGAAAGGAAAAGGAGGGGGGGCCGGGAACAGATGACTGCTTGGCCGCACCTACGCGGTCCATTTGCCGGAACGGGAGGCACTGACCGAAGCCCCCTCTCGTCATGGGGAAGAGAATGGACTTGCCCAACCGTGAAAGGGGGCCTAGAGAAGAAAAAAGGGCGAAGGGGAGAGAGGGAAGAAGGACTCTACTGTAAAGGTTGAAACGATGTAACGAAGCGGCGTTCGGATGTGTTGGAGGGAACTTTCAAAATAGGATCGGACAAAAAAAAAAGGAGGGGGGAAAATAGAATAATTTATCTGGTGACAAAGGAACGCACCATGCTAAACGAACAAGCAGAGCTACATTCGCCATTAAAAAACTAACGGAGAAAAGTCACAAAAAAAAAAAAAGCAAGCGCAACTGGTGCGAGAAGAAGCCAAGGTCGTGAAGGAAAAATTGATCAGGTATGGAGAAAGCTTTTGACTCGACATTATTTTGCAGAAAGGGAAGGAGGAGAAAAAAAATTAACTCTAGGAGTCTCTCTAACTCAGTTCATCGTGTGCGCAGAGGCCTCCCTTTGGGCTCATGCAGACTTGGTAGATCGCATTTTTAGTCTCTTATCATCCACACTAATTGCGGAGATCTGCATAAAGGATTAAGGGAATAAAAGAGAGGGTGGTATCTAGTCATGCATCAGGGCGGATGACACAGTGCTTTCGAAGACTTTTTTAAAGGCCCGGGAACTGTGCGGCTACTTCAAATTTAGAGAGGGGGTTTGGGGGGGGGGGAGAAAAGGACGGCGAAGTGAGAGACCAGAAGAGCTAATCAGGAGGAGAAAGGGCGCAACAGGTCAACTTATCTAAAGTCACTTAGGATCTTCGCAAGTCTGTTTGGGGGGCCTGAATTCTTCCTGCGGCCCTCTGATATCAACGAGATCCGTTTGGGTCGCGTCTCTGGTTCCTCGAAGTAAGAGAGAGACCAAGCCCGTAGACTGGCGTCGTACAAGTCGAATGAGTGAAGTCGGTCGGGGATTACCAAGGGAGGTCTCCTGAAGAGAACCCGTCTTCTGCCAGGGCGGAAGTCCTGCAGGAGGTACCTAACAAAGTTGGACCAATTCGCATAACAAAGCAGAAGGAGAAGCTCCCAGCAAGGAGTCGGAAGGGGCTGAAGGGCGCATTTCTGAAAGGGTTCCTGGTGGTAATGTCCTTCTGAAAGGGCATTGTGGCTTCGAAGTAGTCGGGAAAGAGAAGCTGCGATTGGATGAAGCGGGGTGCAAATGTCCCGCTTGTCGAGTCTGGTTCTCACAATAACCTCAAACGACAACACAGCGACCAAGACAGGAAAGGTAACAAACCACGAGAGAAAGAAGCATTGGATGGCAGGGGGAATGAAAAAGACTGAAGGAGACGAGAGGCATATCGGGTAACTGGAACCGCGAAAACAGACATCTTGGATGGACTCTAAACTCTAGTTGAAAAATCGATAGATCGGAAACAGGGCAAAAAGGAGAAAAGCACGGAAAAAAAAGAACCGGGAAGAGTAGCTAGGGGAAGAAAAGCCTTCTCTCAGAGGGGGTCTTACATATAAAGTTCTTTACAAAGCCGGACACGGATCTCGACGAATATCTAGAGACGAATGAAATTAACCCGAAGCTGAAAAGAGGAAGAGGAAGAACGCTGCTCGGAAAGGAGAATAGGAGGGGAAATGTATTTTGGCCGCTGCTTAATCGTGGCCTCCACATAACGACGAGACACGATCAACTGACGGGAGAAGCCCGGACCCGGAAGGGCCTCGAAAGGTCTGCAAGCAGTGAAGGGAAGAAAAAAGCCAAGGGGAACTTCACGGAGAGAAATGCATGTTTGGTCGTCTCGCTTCGACTTGCGTGAATCCCGAAGCCTGCAACCAGCAGGAAGAAAGAAGCGAAAAGGGAGTGGCAGATCGCCAGCTAAAAGGGGTGGTCACACTTGCGACTGTGTTCTGAGTATTGGCATAGTCTGGGGGAAAAAGAGTAACGAGGGCGACCGTGCCGATTATCACGATGAGTGTGCATGAAAAATTGATGGCCTGGAGAAGAAGAAAAGAAAACGGGTGAAAGGTGCGAAAAAAAAGGGGTAAACGTACCTTGTTCGAAATCAGGGTATGAAATGGAAAGATTGGAAACATTGATTACCCAGGGTGTCCAGGAGAGAGGGGGGCATTCATTGACAAAAATTTTCTCGAGAATCTCATATCTGCTCGTACAACTTTAGGCCTGTGCTTTATTTCTACCTGCACCGCAAAGGATTGTCCGAAAGAGGAAGAACCCCATAGTTTTTAAAGATAACGTTCCATAGATGCATCAACAGCACCAACGGAGGAATAGAGAAGAGGAACGTCTCAAATGAACCAGCTATGTTTCTGGGGGGCGTCCGAGGGGCAAAGAGGATAGGCGTTGGGAAGGAGCGAAAGAATAAAGACGCGCAGGCTACGCGTTGTAGATCTGTAGATCATGTGGGAAAGTATAATGCAAACTTATAATGTAGAATCCGGTTTGGCAATCTCTACACGTTATATTCTCCAAGGCCTGCGCCGGAAGTACAAAGCTCAGTTGCCAAAAGGTTGCAACACGTTGGCGAAGAACGCCGCAAAAAGGTGGACATTGGTTGTCGACTCAACGAGATCCGCTACTAACCCGTGGCGCTGCGCAAAGAACTTGGCATAATTGGGAGGACAGCCATCGGAGAGAAAGGAGGGGGCATCCTCAACTAGACATCAATCATCCCTAGCCGTTGGAAGTGTTGAACGGGCGAGGGGAAGTTCGGCCGGAGAAGAAGCAATTGACGGTAGGGGAGGGGGTCCGGGAGGCTTCTTGCGATTTGCGATACTAAAAGCCGCAAAAATGTCAGCAATTCGGTCACCGTGGATTGTAAGGCAGCAGGGGAAGGAAGAATGTCGGCGGGAGCTGGAGGGGTTGGCGCCCAGACGAGTCGTCATAAAGATCTGTTTAGTACGTTATGGGAGGTCACTAATGAACAAGGAAGAAAATTAATGATCAGAGTGAAGACCGAGCCGCAGCGTAAGATGAGAAAAAGGCCCTGTTGTTCGGCCGTTTCGAGACGGTTACGCTAGTCCGGAAAGCAAAGCTCTGCGTCGGAAAGGGGGTAAGGAGAAAGAAAGGAGAGGGAAGGACAAGGGGAACTCGAGAGGAGGGACCCGGGCTTGTCTGTCCTCGCTCCTAAGATGGGATGTCGTCACGCTCAGGGATTGAAATCGGGGAAATTCTAGATTCGCGGGACAAGCGTTTTTCACAAGTGTCTATATCTAAAAACAGACTGGGTTTCGGGTTCAAACAGAATATTTGGAAGAGAGGGGGGGCGGACGCATAAAAAAACGCTTTCCCTGATACGGGCCACGGAATAGACATCTTGGTCGTGGTTCGTGTATTGCGAGCGGATAGGGTAAAGAGATGCGTGTTTCAGAGAGAAAAGAAACCAACAAGGCTTGGCGATGAACAATGGGCCGTCAGCTCCCACGTCCAAAACAAAGTCCTCGCCGCGTAAGTCGTGTATGTGACATTCGACTCGTATTTAGGGGGTTCAGGGGAACAAAACACCTGCGAGACCGATGACAAGTAAATGATCCGTTCTCTAGGCACCTCGCTCTGTGGTAAACGGATGGTAGAGGGCATCAAGGGGGGACTGGGGTTTGCGGAACGGGGGACCCATGCCATGAAACGGAGGGGCTGATAGAAGAAAGGGGAAGAGTGGCGGGGATCTAATGAAGATGGTGATAAGACTGTTCGGACTACCATTCCCCGTTGTGGGTAAGCTAAGTTGCCGTGCGACTATGTGAACTCCCTTAAGGGGTTCTCTCAAAAGAATAAATAATCCTTATATTTGGGGGGTGGTAGGTGGTGGGGGCGTGCTTCGAAACACTTAGGGCCTCTTCAATATATTGTCCAGGAAAAAAGGGTGTGTGAGATTGAAATTCTAACTTGGCAAAAAACAACCTTCTTTAGCGGGTTACTTTCATTTGGAAGGGGATTTTCTTGCTACGATTCGTAGGTAGATTCGGCCTGTCCTTCGCGTCCGCCCAAAAAAAAGTTAATCGGCGCTTTTCCCGAACTGGGGGAAATCTCCCGCCATCGAAATAAGAGCGCGGAAAAGGCAAGTTGAGAGAGATGACCCTTTTAAGATACCAATCCTATCTAAAAATCAGCAGGGGGGATATCACCTCGTCTAGACCCAGGAATCTGCAAGAGATCAACAGTCGGACATGGGTTGCGGCGGACAGAGGAAGGAGAAGAACATGGACTCGGCTGGGCCGAGCGCCGGCCTGAAGCTTTGCTTGATCGGAACGGTCTTAAGGGATCACCGCCAGAATCTGAGGACAATGGAGCCTGACTATCTCACTTGCCTGCCTTTCTTCTCAAAAACTACAAGGGACAAGCAGAGGGACTAAGCGTTGTATCCGACTTAGGAGTGGACCTTGGCTAATGTAGACAAGGCGGCGTTTCGTTGGTGGGTA